>WNGJ01000734.1_pt1 | contig 30859 bp, 31 predicted proteins | sample 5400611 | NCBI WGS metagenome assembly WNGJ01 (sample SAMN13153375, study PRJNA577476) | soil metagenome | isolation source: 40 cm soil or saprolite under Garry oak tree replicate 1 | place: USA:California | collected 2016-06-15
AACTTAGACACTGAGTTCGAGGGCCTAAACTATTTGAGGACCCCCCTTGTATCGCGTCGCAAGCCGTCGTAGCTCAGTCCGGTAGAGCTCCCGACTGTTAATCGGGTGGTCTGCGGTTCGAATCCGCACGACGGCGCTCCTTTCCCGTTTTACTCCATATGGGCCGATTTTCAATCAGACCGGAATTGAGGTCGCACCTAGACGCCCCGGTGAGCACCGTCCCTTGTCCCCTCATGCCGGGCCTATTTGGCCCGGCCCTTTCCCTACTCGAACACGTCTAAGGCATCGAACGGCTTGCGCGATCCCTTGTGTCTAATCCGGATCGCTCTTCCATAGTAAGTCCGGGTGCTCCGCAGGTTCGCGGGGGGCTGATACGTGTTGATGAGAGCGGCCTCGACGTCTGCGACGAGCTCGCGGCTGATCCGACTGCCCGACGCAAGTTCGAGGTGGGCAATTTTCAGTTTGGGATTCGTCGTCGCATTCTTGTATATCCATCGACCCACTGGATCCGCTCGCGAGACGATCGGGACACGTCGGTCGGTTGGCCCGAGGTGGTTCGCAATCTCCCTGCTGAAGCTCTGGTCGTAGGTCATTCCGATGTAAAGCAGCGCGAGCGGCGAGGGCGACAAGAAGGCGTACAGCCCCTGAGTGTACCCGAAGAAGTCCGGATTCCGGTAAAGGTCCCTGAAGCTCCACCCCTTTGACCAGTGCAGTTTGACTTCCTGAATCGCCACCAGATGGCTCTCCTTACACCCGGATCTCGCCGGACTCGAGCTTCGCCGCGACCAAGCGGAGGAAGGCCGACACGGAGAGATTGAGCCGATCGGCCTGCTTCCGGAACGTCCTGAGAGTGCGATCGTCGAAGGCGAGGCTCGTCTTCTTTTGGAGCTCCTTCGAAGCCATGCGAAATCCCTTACCAACAATGGCGGTATAAAGTATCCTCACCAGCGTCCTGGTCGCTGTCGAGCTGGTCGAGGACCCGGCGCGATTTTCTGACCGCGCGTTACTAGGTAAATGGAAAGAGTTGCCCGGATCCAGCCTCTCACTTCCCCAGCATGCGGGTCAGATCCTTGGCGCGGCGCGTACCCATGAGAGCGCGCAGGTAACGGGACAAGGCGAAGCGATTCGAGACGTTCCGCGACGAGCGGAGCTTCCACCAGTCCTCATTGTCCGAATCGTAGTTGAAGCGCGTGACCGCATAGTGGCTCTTGCCATCCGGATCCTCGAAGCGGAAGAGTATCACGGCATCCGTGTCGTCGTTGGTGCTCGTCTCAAGAGCCTCTGTGGCACCCGGGTCCAGGACGTCGACCTCGCCGGTCTGCGTGAAGATCCGCCAATCCTCGGTTCGGTAGGCTTTGTGGAACGGGTCTCCGATCGCCGCCAAAGGGACCTTCCGGAAAGTGGCCATCGCCCCACCCAAGCGGAGTTGAAGGGCAGGGCGTGGGCCGATGTTCTTCGGGATGACCCGAGGGCGTATCCGAATCCACGGATATCGATCGTCATCTTGGCTCTCCCAAAAAGTGAATCGAACTTCCAACCGGGGAAGACCAGCACGGTAGTCCTTTCGCCCCCGAAAGATGGTGTATAGCAGGCCAATCGCGGCCAAGACGACCGCCGCTACTGTCAGTGTATCCGCATCGACCATTTCGTTATCACCGCATGGCCCTCCGATGAACGTGCGGAAGGACCCGCTATCGTCTCCTGGAGTCTGCGTTCACCGTTTGAGCGTTTGCTCGGGATCCCCAACCAGCACCCACTCGAGCGCGCGGATCCAGCCCCGGAGTTCGTCCTTCGTGATGACGAAAACCCGAAGATCCGGCGTGCCCCGCTGCAAGAACTGACCGCGCAGCTGCTCAAGGCGCTCGCGTATTGTCTCGTCGTCCCTCATGTCGAATCGAGGACTATCTCGCGGGTAATCAATCTCGGCAGGGGGAGGTGAGCGAAGGAAAAAGGGTGGCCGTCCGCGATGTACATCGACAAGCCGGGCGGCCGTTGTGGAGGGATGCTTGTGGATCCACCCGAAGACGTGCGACGCCATGAATGTTGAGGAGCTCCTCGGCACGGTCCTTGACGCCCTCGAGGCCCGCGATTGTTTGCACCGCACGTCAGTAGGTAAGCGATAGATGAGGAGATCCTCGCGTCGGCTAGGGCGGGACGAAGATGGTTACCCGGAGGATTGCATAGACGAGGGAGGCGACGATCGCTGCAATTGCAAATCGAACGAGCCACGACCTCGTTGGGTACGCTTCGATCCAGCCCCAGACGGTCTCCTCCTTGTGCGCCCGCAGGAGCTTTCGCTCTCCGTCCGTGAAGGAGAAGTAGATGAGCATCAGCCAGCGCAGGTACCCGTCCTCGAGTGTCTCGGCGGCCTTGACCTGCGCCTTCAGTTCGCCGGTCTCTGTCCCGATCCTCTTGTCCCGGCGATCTTCGTGATGGAGAAAGCGGATCTCGAGGTTCCTCTGCCGGAAGGCGCGGATCAGATCGCCGAGTCCCGGGGCGTCCTCCGGGGAGACCGGCGGGGACGGGACCTCCGCCGACGCGCGCAAAGCCTGGATCCGGACGAACCGGTCGCCCCTCCCGGAGCCGAACATCGTTCGCATGAGGCGCACGAGCCGGTACCGGAACTTCCCCCACCAGTACGAGCGCCAGACCTCCGTCGCCTCGGCCGCCTTGGTCGCAAGGTACCAGGTGTATTCCGGGTTGCTCAAGCTGCTCGACATTGTCGTCGCCGCCGCTCCGATCAGGTAGAAGATCGTGAACAAAGCGGCCGCGAAGATGATCCAGAAGCTCGTCCGCCCAAACTCCCATACGAAAAAGTTAAGGGCAAGCATCAGCGCGAAGATAGAGAAATCCCAGAAGAAGGCGACCGCCCTTCACTTCCTGCGGCTCGTCACGGGAGTGTCCGTGAATACGCCATGAAGCGACGGGAGGCTTGAATCCAGCGGCGGCTCGCTGGAGGCAAGCAGAAGGCCGCAGGGGCGCTGTCGCGGACCTCCCGCTCACCGCGGCAGGAACGCAGGCCGGATCTCCCCGCATCGCGCCGCGGCGTGAGCGAGGAACATGACGCTGAATCCGTACGCCAGCGACATCAGGCCGAGAGTCTGCCGGCGCCACACCGTGACGTGTGCCCGATCGTTCGTCTGCCTTCGGCCTGGGGTGGGATGAAATCCCATCACGACTGTCGTAGGACCGATCATGAAATCTCGGTGTGCCATGGCATTGCGAATCTCGTCTAAGGAGGCCTGATCCTCTTCGTGGCCTGCGAGGGTTTGATGAAACGACCGAAGGGCTTCAATCCCTGAAGGCTCCAAGATCCTCCTCGAGGCGTCGGTCGAATCGAGCCACTCCGAGATCTGCTTGAGCGCGTAACCGAGAGAGCCTTGTCTCCGTTCGGGGTTCAATTGGCTGTCGCTGTATTTCGTGGAGCGATCGCCCGCCGCGAGCTTGGCGGCCCACACGATGCGGAACAGGTTGGGTCGGATCGAGGCTTCGAGGTCGTGAGCGATCAGCAGGAGCTCGAGCAGCGTGGGCGTCGGTAACATTTTCGACGAAATTTCCCGTTCGAGGAGCAGGTGAGCCTCTCCGCGGAAACGCGGTTCCTCCCAAAACGTCGTTTCGAAAAACTCGCCCTTCCCCTCCAGACACTCTTTGAGGTCCGCGGCGCGGCTCGCATCGAGGTTCTCGAACGCTTTGTGAAGCAAGTCCGCCAGGACTCGCAGGAGCTCCAGATTCTCCTGATGCGATGAAACATCCTCGCCGTAGAAGGCCTCGTAGGCCCGTCTTCCCAACGCGGCGACCTTCTTCGTCTCTTTGATGTGATCGATCGTGTCAATCCACACGTCGAACGGGATCCCGCCGGGCATCCTCGCTTCGACGTCGGCAGCCGTTGCGAAGTTCATCTACCTAACGCTCGTCGCTCCGCTCCTCGCGTGCAGTCGGCAATGGCGATCGTGAGGTCCTCGCGTTCTCGCCCCACAACTTTAGTCGGCAACTACAGCAGGGCCGCTTCCGAAAGGCTCATGTTACCGCTCACACGTTAATGCCCGGACGGGAGGGATCGCCGTAGCTCAATGCCAGTATTGCGGACTCGATGCCGGCGTTCTCCGGAAGCACCACAAACAGTGCGAGGAGAAGCACGAGCGAGGCTGGGCGAGGATGATTCAGCTGTCGACCGAGGCGGCCCGGGCGGGAGCGGGCGACGAGAAACTCGAGCCCCAGCTGGCCGCGCTGGCGAAATTCAGCTACGTTCCTGCTCCTCGGATCCACGAGGCCCTGATCACCGGATGGGAGAAGGCCGCTGACGAGGCCATCCAGGATCAAGTCCTCTCGGTTGACGAGGAGAAGCGTCTCACGGGATTCATGACCCATTTCGGGCTCTCACGAGAAGAGCTCGAGAGAACGAACGCTTGGAAGCGCCTCGCTATGGCGGCAACCCTTCGGGAGCTGCTTGACGGGAAGATCCCTTCGCGGATGCACGTCTCCGGTCAGCTGCCGTTCAACTTTCAACGATCGGAGACCCTTGTCTGGCTCTTCAACAACGTCCCGTATTATGAGGAACGGACTCGCACGCGGTATGTCGGCGGATCGGACGGCATGTCCTTCCGCGTGGCGAAGGGCATCTATTATCGAACGAGCAGCTTCGAAAGCACACCCGTGACGGAGGCACAAACCGTCCGAATCGACTCTGGATCCCTGGGGATCACGACCAAACACATTTACTTCGCGGGGGGCCGAAAAGGATTCCGAGTTCCGTACAGGAAGATCATGGCGTTCCAACCATTCAAGGATGGGTTTGGCATCGTGAGGGATGCCGCCGGCGCCAAACCGCAGGTGTTCGTGACCGAGGAGGGCTGGTTCAGCTACAATCTCGTCCGGAACCTGGCCTCGCGATCGCCTGAATGATCCAAGACCCCTGCGAGTCGCAGTGTCCGCGTAACGCGTACGGAGACCCGTAGGCGCATCGCGATGGATCCTCAAGCACGCACGGGTCCACAGGATCCTTGAGGCCTCAGAACCCACGGGCGCGCGTCTGGAGGCCTTTCAGGGGCTGTCGACGTCGAACATGGAGGAAAGCCCGATTTGGGCCTGGTAAGGCCCCGCCGTGCAAGCCCAAACTCTACCCACCATCTGCCCTCCTGAAGGTGTATCCGGGCATACGTCGGGGCGGCGCTTCCGCGGCGGAGGAATCATGCGTACCTGGCGGCCCCTCATCTGGATCATGGAGAGGGCTAACATCACCAGAAAAAAAGAGCCAAATAGCCATGAACGGAATCCATGTAACGAAAAAGAGCGCCGCATCCGACACGAGCGCGAAAGAGAGATTGCGGCCCCAAGGAACGAATTCGTTCGGAATCCCAATCAGGGTCTGTAGCCTCTTCGCCTTAGTAGCCCAGGTCCACCTCCGAACCTGCAGTAGCACTCCCGCTCCGAGCTAGGCAATCGAGAAGATGAGACCTGTTCGGGCGATTGCCGATATCCACCATGTAAGGAATAGTTCTGAGTTCGAGACCTGGATCATGCCGAAGTAGGCGAGGAGCAGGACACCTTCGGCTCCGCCGAACAAAGCACTGGAGGTCCAAGATTTGCCTCGGCCTGCATGGCGAGGCCCCCAAGGTGCTTCATTACCTCCAAACCATCCGTCATGTGGCTCCAAGTACTGGGAGATTCGGGGATTCATCGGCGACCCCGGTGAGCGGGATAAGAGTCATGCGACCCATATCAGCTTGGATAACGTCGAGGAAGTCCCGTCCCGCTCGTCCGGGTGGGAAGGGAGCAGCCGTGCTCCTTGATACTGTATGGCTCTTCTCAAAATTCCTAGGGTCAAAGCGGCTCCCAAAGATCCTGAGGCGTCTCGACGTGGTGGACGAGAAAGACCTCCTCGCTCAGATCGGGAGGAATGCGAGCGGTGTGGCAGACCTATGGCAACGCGCGAGCGATCGCGAGACGTTGAGCGGGATCAACTCCCGAGTGCAGAATCGAAACGGATCCGCCCCTCACCCGGCAGAGGCAACGCACAGACAAGACCACGACTCCTCACCCACCACCTACGGATTGGATCCGGCTTCGTCTTGGATCCGCTTCGTCTCCCAGAGATGGTAGAAACAACACGCCTCCCGGAACCGGGCCGTGAGCACGATGAAGATCCATAAAGCGGGAAGGATGAAGCCAACGAACGCGCCGAAGGCCGGGCTGCCCACAGGCGGCGATGTCGCGACTAGAATCGTTGCGGCCAAGGCTGCAGCGGTCCCCATGAAGGTGGCGACCGACGACACCGCTCCCACCGACACTGCGCCGACGACCTGCGGGTCGATGGGCGTTTCGATGGACATGATCTTCTCCGAATAGCGCTGCAACACGAAGACCTCGGCGAACACAAGAACGATTGCCACCAATGCGGCGACGGATGTGTACACTCTCGGGAGGTACCCGTAGTAGGCGGCCGCGGAGAGTGCGATGGAAAATCCGAATAACCCCACCGTGACGAGAACGGCCCTGACGATGTAGGCGGCGAACGAGGTCCCCCGCCGGATCCATCGCCGCCATTCGGCCCCCGATTTCGCCACGCTCCGGCACCGACATCGAACCCTTAAAGAGGCCGTCCGCGCGGCTCCCCGTATTCCTCGTTCTGGCAAAGCCCTTGCGGCGAAAATCAGCTGGCCTGCCCCTCCTGCTAGTGACTCCTCCGACGATGGTGAGGGTCGGCTACTTGGTGGCATCAAGATGACCCCAAAGACTCCCATTCAAGAGAGGACAAGAGGTCAACCGATTGTCACTTCGAGGTTGACACAACCCGTCTGTGTACTGGTGGTCGGCTTGTGTGGATTCGCTGGGATCATTTGAGGCAAAGGCGCTTTTGGGACTGCGTCGCATTACGTCCTCAAGATCGCCGGAGCCTCGCGTGGATTGAGAACGTGGCTGAACATCTTGTTGCCCGACTTTCCTTTGTCTGTGACGCCGATCCGGAGATTGAGACCGCGCCCATCGGTCTCTACGAAACCCCAAGTTTGGAGCCGCTGCAGAATGCCATCGACCTGAGCCTGCAGAGCTTGAGCAGTAATATTCTTGCCTCGGCGAGGTCCGATTATCTTCTTTTCGCGGAGGTCATTGATGAGCGACCGCTTTGGAACAGCAGCGGGCTGCTGCGCGAGGAAGCTCAGGGCAACGATACTCGCTCGATCGAGCGCGGGAACGCTAAATGTTGGCAAGAATTGGGCGGGCCCTCTTTGGGGATGATCATCTTCGATGATACCTGTCACCCTCTCGTAGTCGACGGGGACGTAGTAGATCCGCAGGGGCCAAAACTCAGCGGAAATCATGCCGGAGATTGCGCAGGTCTTGGATCCGGTTGAGATGTTGTAGAAGAACTCGTGCTGAGGGGCCGCCGCCATGATGGCTCCCACTTCATCAACGACAATGCCAACATCCCAGAAGTCGCACGTTCGTGTTTCATGAGGTATCTTGGCGGCGTTAAGGGCCTCGATTATCTTGGAGTGATAGTGTCCCGGCTTTCCCGTGAGGCTGGTGGTGATCAAAATGACTGCGTCCGCGCGAAGGGATACGAGCGGACTGACGATTCTCGTAACTTCGTAGCCGACCGGCGCGAAGTGTACCCGCAGCCTGACCGCACCGACACCCATGCTACGATGATTCGTCTTCTGCGTATTAAGGGTATTCCGACGATTCTGAAGGTTCCGGTTACACAGCAGAATGATTCAAATACCTCCCTCACGCAGGGAGAGATTGCGACGTACGTTTTGTCGCGGTGAACCGAGTGATCGATACCGAGGCGAATGGCCACCACGTAATCTTCGTCGGCGAAATCAAGGAGGAATGGGCTGAGGATCTTGTCCTCGCGGCGGACATCATGGCCCGGGCAGGTCGGTCCCCGCCTGACGGCTTCATCCTCGAGGCCCTGGACCACAAAGGCGGGGGCGCCGTAATGGAGTTCCAACCGCAAGACAAAGTCGACCTGACGGTCAAAGATCGGAAGTTCTTCCGAATGACGCCCGGCGGCGGGGGTTTCTCACAAGATGGATGAATCGACGCTGCCCGAGCCCATCCGGACGGCTTTGGACATCCTGCGGAAAAGCCACTCGCCGGACGCACGAGCTGACGCCCTTCATGATAACTGGGTGTACGTGTGGCTGCCTTCCGTTCACATGGATGAAGAAAAATTCCCGGCTCCGCACGAACGTGGGCTGTGGGTCCGCCTCCCTCTGCAGTTTCCCTTCGCCTTGCCGCACGGAATCGTGACGAAGGACCCTTTGCTGGCTACCGATGGCCATGCGGTGAAAGGTCATAATCCGGGCCACGAGATGTGCAATCCCGTGCGCGAGATCGGAGGGGCGCATTACTACAGTTGGACATGGAACGGCGAATTGGGGCAAGGCCCGACACTTCGATCGGCCGATGACATATTGGAGGTGGTGCACTGGGTCGAGCGTCGCATCCGACTCGCGTGACCGAACTCCGTTTCTGCCTCACCGATCGGGTTCACCAGGAATGTTTGCGCACGCTCTTCCCCGACATGAACGATGAAATGCCGGAACATGGTCTGCTGGGCATTATCGCGCGGGGCACAGGAATTCGGCGCCGAACACTCTTCCTACAGCGAATTCTCGTGCCGGCGTCCGGCGATGTCGCATGGAAATTCGGATCCGGTCTCCGGTTCTCTCCCCGATACTTCAGTCGCGCTCTCGACCAAATTGCAGGCGAACCGCCTGGGACGGGCCTTCTCCTGGTTCATTGCCACCCAGGACCCACCCTCGACCCCTCGATTCCGCCGGTGCCCAGCTCGCCCGATTTGCGACACGAACGGGACCTGTTGTGCTACGCGTCTCGAGCATTAGCCGCGGGCGCGCCTGTTGCGGCTGGTATAGTGTCCCCACCAGGGGGATGGCGCATACGGGAATACTCCTGGCCCAGGCCCCTGACATTGAAGGAGGCCAACTCCCCGCGGTTCGGTCCCAAGAGCGGAGCCTACCAAGATGCGAATATCGTCCATGTCATCGGAGCGAAGCGAACAATCATCCGGTCCCCGGGAATGCCGAAGTTCGAAAGTGTCCCGCCCTGGGACAGTACCATCCGACTCTGGGGCCGAGATGGTCAGAGGGTCTTGTCCTGTCTCCGAGTGGGCGTTGTCGGTGGCGGTGGAGTAGGAAGCACCCTCGTAGAATTCCTCGCCCGCCTCGGCGTCGGACAGCTGGTGGTGGTCGACTACGACATCCTGAAGGATGAAAACCGGAACCGTGCGATTGGTTCCCAGCCGCGGGACGTGGGGGGACCCAAGGTCGATTACCTCAAGCGGTGGGCCCGAACCATCGCTACAGCTCCTCACTTCGAGTTCATCGCAGTTCGGGGGAGTGCTTTCGAGGAAGAGGGTGTTCGTCCGATCTTGGACTGTGACTTTGTTTTCGGCGCCGCGGACGATGCTGCGGCACGTCAAGTCTTGGACCACGTCGCGTACGCCTACGGAATCCCAGTGGTGGACGGCGGAACGACGCTGGTTGTCGACTCTGTAACCGGCACTGTGACTGGCAAATCTCAAGTGACCGAAGCCGGCTGGGGCCGACCTTGCCTGCAATGCGCGGGGGTCTACTCGTTGGACGAAGTCACAGTCGCGCTTGAAGAGGAGCACCTTCGCAAGCAAGATAGCTACATTAAAGTCGCCGACGGCACGGAACAAGTTGAGGTCCCTCGGGCTCCTAGCGTAATCAGTAACAACGGACTCGTGGCTTCGATCATGGTGCAACGGTTTCTTCGTACGATTTTGGGCTTTCCGCCTTCGGAAGGTACCGGTGTCCAACGGTACTATGTAGAGGAAGGGCAGCTTCGTTGGGGAGCCGTCAAAGGATGCAAGTCGAGTTGTCCAAAGGCGGCCTGGTTCGGTCTTGGTGATGGCCACCCCCTGCCAACGGGTGTGGACACGTCGTGGAGGAGAATCCAGAGGGAGGAGAAACTCGGTCTTGAAACTTCGAAATCCTCGAAAGTACTCTAGGCAAGCCTGCATTCAGAAACGGCGAACTGGGGTGCGGAAAACGCACGACGGTAGCGCTGATGACGATTGGGCTGCCGAAATGTTCAGAATGCCGGATGGGCTTGGCACGAAGGGAAGAAAATGAGAAATCCCGGAGCGAGTACTAACGACGGGCTTGCCGCTCTACTTCAAGAGGCCGGGGAAGCGATGCGGTTCGATGGTGAGAGGCTCTGGCGTTCCGAGGAATTCTATGCGGGCGCGATCGTAGCCTCGCTCGGCGCAGCAGCCGCCGCGTTTGGACTATCGCCGACTGTCTCCGTGGTCTCGGCTATCCTCGCCCTTATCGGAGTGTTCCTAGCGACGATGGGCCTCGTTGTGCTCAACCTCGAGGCTTACCACTTTGTACGGGATCGCCAAGTGTGGCGACGCCTGCTTCTTCTTCAAGCCGGGGTGATCCGTCCGGCCCGCTCCCTTGAACTGGAGGTCAGGATGTTGACAGCGTCGATTGAGGACCTCGAGAAGACTGCAGCCGCAGATCTCATCGAGCTAAGTAAGTCCGACCTCCTCCCAAAACCCGAGTCTATCGGTCCTGCCGGGGGAGTCCGACATGCCTTCCAACAGATCCTCTTCCTCCTAGGACTGATTGCGGCGGCCGCAACGTCCCTTCTTCTTTTCTTCACGTATGAAAGAGAGGGTTTGACACTCTATACCTTGGCAACCTGGGCTTTCATTAGCGTCGCCGCGCTGGTTGTGGTCCTGGCAGGTCGGATTCCTAGGAGGGACCTGGCGAGGAGGCTGCAAAATATCAATAAGAAGGTGCGCGTCACAGTCCCGGCAGGCGTCAGCGAAGCCACGCAACGACCTTAAGATGTTTGCGCTAGCTTCGTGACGATGAGAAGCCGGGCATCCTCGGACCTGAAATTCGCTCCGCCTCAGGTGAGAGCAAGAGTCTCGAGCCGGGTGTGTCGTATGAGTGATTCCCAGCGGGTTGCCGGTAGTCACACGTGTCCGACGTCGTGCACACGATCGAGCCGGAATTGTCGGTCGGTCCCGCCCTCGTTGCTCGCCGTGCAGTGTCCAGGCGGCAAGCGGGAGGTCAATTGGTACAACTCCTCGCACGGGGTCGGGTCGAAATCGAACCGTCGTGAGGGGGTGTCACCTGAAAGTGAATTGGTATTATCCCTCCTCTGGATAAACTTGTGAAAGCGCTCGAAGACGACGAGAATTGATCGGGCTTGTTGCCGACTATCCTGCGGAATCTTTCTAACTAGCAGGCGGTCTTTATCGTCATGAACGACAAACCAGCGGTTACGAGGGCACGCTTACCGAAAGACTTTGTAGTCCCCGGAATTCAACTAGTTCCAGTCGTGATTCTCGTTGTGGCGCTCACAGTCGCCGGATTTGCCACACCTCAGCGTCAAGTCAGGAACCTTTGGGTCTCGCTCGACTCTTCCGCATTACGCCTGCCCGTTGCAGATTTCACCGCCCACGAATTCACGCTTCAGGCGCCCAGTCTTGCGAACTACACATTCGCGCCGAGCGGTTTCGCTCTTCAGACAAGCCTTGCTGAATTTTGGAACCAACCCGGCAACGTTTCCCTCGTTTTACGCGATCAGAACGCGAGCCACATCCAGCCGATGTTCCTCAATGCGACGAATGCCTACATCATCGCGAATGGCGTGGTAGACAAAACTGCCGTCTACAACTCGCGAATTCAGTGGGACACGTCTTGGCAAGAAACACCATTCCACGTCCACCTGTACGAGAACCAAACTTACCCCGCGCCAATCTTGAACTTCACACCGCCGAGCAACCTGCAATCAATGTCCATTGCAGAGAGGGTGACAACATTTGCCAACGGCCGGGTAGAACTAACTGGAAACACACCCCTCCTCTATTACTACCAATCCGGAGGCGTCCCTGGGACTGTCGCTCTGAAAGGGAATGTGACGATAAACATGTTCGGAGCGGGGATGTTTGTGTGGCTTCTTTCGTTTAGCCGTCTCAATGAGACCAAGTTGCTTGGGTTTCTGGGTGCCTCAGCAGAGATGAAACAGCCGTCAATGGACATGAAGAACCTCGATGGAGACGTTTCCACCACGGAAGGCGTTCGGGTTGCTTCGTTAACGAACGACGGACTTTCAGGGATCGCGCAGAACATAAGTCTCCGAATTGGAATCCTACCCAACGGAAAGTTCGGCACGGTCGCCTTCGTGGGATTCGCTGACCTGAACAGGAGCTCGACCGGCGCGCCGCTACTTTCGCAACCGAATGATGTGTCGATGTTCGTTAACTATGCGACCTTAGCTTCTGCGGGTGCAGCATTTGGAGCCACTGTCTTGGAGCGCCGAACACGATCAAAATCTCGACGGTAGGGTAGGCTAGAGTCTTAACCTAATCCAGGGCCTTCGACGCAAGCTTCGCCGAGCGGAGTCATTGATCCGCGGATTCCTGGAGCGACATTCGTGAAATAGTCTCGTGGCGCTGTCCCGTGCATGGTCGACTTAGCCTCGGTTGACTGGACTCTAGCTGCAGCGTCCCTACTGGCGGTCGCGACGATCGCCCTCGTCATCGTCACGTTCCGACTCGGGACAATCACGCTGAGACTCGCCGATGCGAATAAGGAGATCGGCCGGATTGACAGGATCCGAATGAAGGATGCGCGTGCCGAACGGCAGTTGCAACTCCGCACAGAGATGGTCGACCTCGCCGAATCCATTCTCAGGATGAAGCCGGATACGTGGATCCGAGTATGCAAGGCGGGTCCTTCCCCATGAATGAGGCGACGATTATCCGCAAGCTGGCCCGACTAGTCTATTATTCCTCGAGCCACGTGCCAGAGGAACACATGGATGCGATCCTGGGATGGCTGGACAAGATCGACATGGGTCAGCGATTGGAACAAGAGGTGATTGCAAAGAACTTTACTGATTCGATTCGAAAAATCCAGGAGGCGATCCAGATTGACTTGCCTTCCTGGCGGGAATGGGTGAAGGCGCTGGTGCTCATGGTGGCGAGCGGCGTCCCGGGCGATGCCGCAGGCAGGGAAGAGCAAATCGCGGTCCTAATCCCGGAGTGAGGTTCCCAAATCGCGGAGTCGAAATGCAGGCGTGACCTCGTCACGCAAGCCGAAATAGAGTCAGCTGAAACGAGAACATTCTTTGAGTCTGTACTCTGCCAACGCGGCAACGCGCAGGATCCTCACCAATTTATCCTGCGCTTTCTGCCGATGGTACGCTCTCGGATCGGATGGCTGGCCGAGCGCCGCGAATCGTTGACAACCGAAAGGCCGTCGGTCATCGACGCCCTGCCAGAGATCGTCAACCAGGACGGTCCACCAGAACGTCCGGAACTTCTATGAGACGATCTATCGGGTGCGCACCAAAGCCAGGCAGTTCGCAAGCGCGTAAGACATCCATGAGCACGACGACGGCAGCCGGTTGGGCCTGCATTGACATCCTCGCCATCTGGGCGCAACTCGAATCCGACCAGATCTCGAAACGGGTGCACAAGGCGGTGCCTGTTCCGAGCGCCAATAACTACCATTTTGGGGCGCCCGCCACTCGGATTCTCGGTGAAAGCGACGAAGACGTTCGAGCCGACCGATTGGGCGCTCACCATTGAAGCCACTGTGTCGACCTACGGCAAGGCAGAGGCGGGTCGACGTCATCCGTACGAGGAAGGCAAGAACCAAGGCAAAACCGTTTCCGAGACTTCTGTTCGCCGAATCCTAGAGAACCTCGAGTTCCATCGGGAGGGTAGGCTCGTTCCGAATGGACTCTCCGTGGAACGGTACCGCCACGGGCCGTTAGAGGTTCCGACGTGATGAATGAATGAAGAGGTTCCTTGGCCAGAACTCCAAACATAAGCTCGCCGGTGGTATAGAATGCCAAGCGCATCCGGAAGTGCGCTGCTATCGCGCGTTTTTCTCGCGGTCGTCAGGTCTCTAGCGCACTGTTGAGAGGCCACTATCGATTGAGTATCCGAGCTCGGCGACCGCTCCGGAGATCTTCGTGAAAACGAGGCGAAGTTCGTCGGGAAGCGGAGCCTGGACAATCTCGGACACGAACTCCTCATGGTCTTTCATTGCGGACCGCTTAAGTTGGACAACTTTCCTCTGAACACGAACCTGTCGCTGCCCCCGTGGAATCTCTAGGACGAACTCGACCATTCCAGTCGTTCGCAAAGCCTCGACGGCCTTAGTGTCGTTGAGATAATCGAACCACCGTCCAGGGTTTCCGAACTGCGGGTTTCCGGAGACGATTACAAACGAGTCTAGAAGACGGTCGTCCAGCCCAGCGGTTGTTGGGAGACCAGTTCTTTGCCTGATCGCCACTGCCAACTCTTCCGCGGCTGACAACATCTCCTTTGCGGCTTTCTTCATTTTTCTATCACCTTCGGGACGTCCGTCTCACCCTAGAGACCAGGCGGCAATCGGAATCATGCTGTTGGGAGCCTCGATGTAGATTTGAGTTGACCAACGCCAAGCCACCCTTCCTTCGTAGAAAGGAGTTCCCACCTTTAGGTGTACGAACTTTCGGCGTGGCTCTTCCCCCGGCGAATTCCGCTGAAACCCGCTCCGGAAGATTTGCCGAGTCGAAACGACCAGCGACGCTCCCTTCGCGTAGTCCGCCGTCAGCAGCCATCTGCGCTCTCAGGGCGAACGGTTCCTCAGAGGCCGCCAAGCGTTCTCCTGTGGCTAGTTCCGCTCGCTCTGCCCCAGAAAGGCCTGCCTTTTCGGCACCGGAAAGGCTTGCGTTGACGGCCTCGAGCGCGTCATGAAGTTTGTCAAATGTATGGAAGAGGGATAGGTCACTCAGGAGTCGAATCGCGCGGTAGTGAGTCGACAGCAGTCTTATTCAGTCACTGACACACCCTCAATGACGGCAACAGCACACAGAGTTCCGCGTCAGGACGACTGGACAGGTGAAACGCTTTCGAGTACCTTGTTTCGAACTACTTCGCTGTCCCGAAGGTAGCGTCTATGATCGTCGTTTGAGAGGACGCTCGGATCTGACCATGACCAACAGTAGAAAACCCCCCCAAGTTTGAGGAAGACGACTTTCGGACACCCAACGAATAAGTCTTCGACTCGCTTCGTGCCCAAGCGACGGACGAGCTGTGAGCCTAGGTAACCGCAATCGGGCATCCGGTCGTGTCCTGCCTTCAGTCCTCCAATCGTGGGGGTCTTGGGGTCCGTCCCTATGGTGGCGTACATTGGGTCGGCGCCTTCCAACGCAGTGAGAAGGTTTTGCTCGCCGCACGTCACTTTGAGGACATCCCGGATCGGTGCAAACTCCTCACCCGGAACCAGAGCCATGTAGACTTCATAAGTAGCTGTATCATCCGGAGCTATCCACGGTGAAATCCGTAACGGCCTCCCCGTGCTAGGCAAGACAGCCTCCACTGCCTGAAGGTATCTTGTCTGAAGTAACTGTTCAAGTTCTTCGCTTCCCGATAAAACTAGGAGGGGAGCTCTTGGCAGCTGTGAGATCTCGGACAGCCGGGAAAATTTCGCTTCCTCCGGGGCTATTTCGTAGAACCTGCACGTGAGCATCTTTAGAGTGAGCCAACGGATGGCCTCAACCATGACTCTCTTAACGTGAGCAGTTGCGTATGGCTGACCGTAATAGAAGGCGACGTCGAACTCAAGCCATCGCTTTGATGCCCCCGGCACACGAACGCGCATGCTCTAACCTCCTAGTACTAGAGATAGGAGGCGGGATGCGTACAATTCCTCTTGGAACCGAAGAGGAACCGCTGCTGTAACAAAGGCTCCGGAATTCCAATCAAAAATGGCGATTAGTCGGACGCCGTTTTGTTCGCCCACGAAGCCTTCTGCCAGAATCGGCCCTCCTTTCCCGCTCACGCCCGTTCCGCTCATTCTGAAGAGTACCGACTCGTCCGATTCCTCGATTAGTCGAGTATTCATTTCTTTCCAGAGTTGCCGGTCTGCTTTCCATCCGCCGGTAAGACCTAGCCTCTGAGCTTCGTCAGGGCTCCTCTCCAGGAACCTACTGTATGCGTGATTAGCTTGACCTTCGTCGGATAAGAAAGCTTCCACTCGGTCCGCACGTTGGAAGAACTTCGCTGCTCCCTCCGGGAAGTCGAGTTCCTTGGCGGCTTCAGAAAGGCCTGCCTTTTCGGCACCAGAAAGGCTTGGCTTTTCGGCAGCGGAAACGCCCGCCTTTGCCGCAGCCATCTGACCAGCGCGACCGATGAGCCTGAAGCCAGCGGCAACGTTGTAAAGGATTGTACCGACTGCAAATCCATCGGAGAATGCCGCGATCTGATCGGCGCCGCTCGCCGTCCCGTGGCTGGCGATCATCGTGTTGGCCCAGAATATTGTCCCCACAAGGGCGCCAACGAGGAGCATGTCTATCAACTCCCCGCCTACTGGAATCAGAACCGCCATGAGAACGGTGACTGCCAAGCCGACGGCGGCTCGGAATGTCGGATTATGCCCCCACTGGTCCTCAAGCCAGTTCTTCGCGCCGCCAATGAGGCCGCTCACACCGTCGAAGGGCGACATGCCGCTTGGGTCGCCGAAGGAGACTGGATTGTTGTAGGCGTAGTCGTACCCCGACCCGATCGGATCCCGCTCGATGAACCGCCCGACGAGGGGGTCGTGGTATCGAGCTCCCATATGATACAGTCGGGCCGCGGAATCGAGCTCCTGGTTGGCGAACTGGAACTTCTGGCCTCCGCCGGATAGTGTGATGAGGTCGCCGAACGGCCTATACCGATACTTGGCGTACGTGGTGACCACGATCGACGAACTGTAGTAGTTGATGAGCCGGATATTGCCGGAGAGATCCTGGTGGTAGTACCAGGTGTCCCCTGTCAGTCCAGCCCTCGACATCAGCATCTTCCCGCCGACGTAGATGAAGGCGGTCTCGATGCCCGCGACCTTGCTGTAGAGCATCTCGCCTTCCGAGTACATGAAGTCCGAGGTCGGTCCCGAATTCGTCACGTTCGTGACGCGCCTGCCAAGGGCGTCGTAGCTGTAGCCATACGTGTTTGGGCTGGAGGCGACCTTGACGAGTTGCTGCAAGAAGTCGTGAGTGTACGTCGTCGTAGCCCCGCTTTCGACCTTTGTAAGCATCGAGCCGGCGGCATTATAGGTAAAGCTCATTCCATTGTACGAGAAGCTGTTGAGTTTGTTCCAAACGGGATATGAGATTCCGTCGTTGTAATTGTAAGTCGCCGCACCAAGCTTCCAAGTCAGCAAGTTTCCAACTTGGTCGTAGGTGTAGGCGTGCGTCTCGGTAGCTTGGGATACACCCCACGGCCCCGAGGCATATGTCAGCCTACCATTTCCGTTATAGGCGTATGTGACATTCTTCGGATTGCTGCCTACCCCCCCTCCATCCAAGACATACATGTTGTCCGTGGACCACCTAATTTCTGAGGCTTTGTTGAATACGTAATCCAATTGTAAATAGGTCGAGCCGATGTCGAAGACCTTCACCTGAGTAACCCGGTCCCGCGTATCGTAGGTGTACTTTTCCTGAAGCCCTGTATCGTTGCTTCCTTTCCAGTAGTGGATATTATCCAGCCGCCCGAACGTGTCATAGGAGAACACACCCTGCCCCTGCCCGGCACCAGAAGCCCAGTAGCCTACTTCTCGTGGGCGGCCCAATGAGTCATAGATGTAATAGGCATACGGGTTACCGGATATGGGGTAAGTAATGCCGATGACCTTGCTTGCATTATCGTAAGTATAGGTGACGGTACCCGTAAACGTCGGGTTGGACGAAGGCACACGCAATGTCTCGGTTATCATCCTGTGCAGACTGTCATAGGTCCTCGTAACGTTTGCTGTAACGTTGTCGATACTAAGCAAATCGCCGTGAACAGGGTCGTAGTTGTACTTAGCGACGCACGGATTTGGAGCCCCAGCGCAATCGGTGCCGAGTGAAGGCTTCAACGTTACCGACGTGACTCGACCGATGTTGTCGTAAGCAGACACGGCTATCCTTCCCATCACATCGACCGTCTCGAGTGGCCGCAGGTTGTCGTCGTAGTAGCCGGTAGAGTTCGTTACATCGGGGAAGACGGTCATCTTGGGCTTGCCTAGCGAGTTGTAGTAGATTGTCGTTGTCTGCCCCTTTGCGTCCTTGCTTACGGTTACCTCCGAGAGAGCGTTGTAAGAGGCACTAGTCAGATTTCCATAAGCACTCGTCTGGGGATTCCAGACGGCTGTTTCAATCGTCCGGCCAAGCAGGTCGGTCTTCTGGTATACCTTTCGACCGACCGCATCGACTAATTCAATCATCCTCGCCTTCTCGCTGACAATCGTCCTGGATATCCCAGAGAGTGTTGAGTCTCCGGGACTCTGCACCGAAAGTGTTCTGCCAAGGAAGTCGTAGGTGAAAGTAGAGTACTGCCCGCTTGGCAGATACGAATAGACTGGCTGGTCGTTCCAGCCGAGGGTCGCAAAGGTTGTCAGCCTAGTCCCGAACATATCCATGACCACGCTTCTTGTGGTTCTGCCAAGCCCGTCCTGATATGTCTTCGACATGTGACTCTTTTCAATGCCGTTGTAGAGGTCGGAAACCTCTGATGCACTAAGTGCTCTTGGAATAATATGCACCTCATCCACGCTTATCGTTCCGCCAGATGCGCTCTGGTCCATGGATGTGATAAAGCCTATAGTTGCAAGCCTGATTCCGCCATATGCAGTCGAAGAACATCCGCCGCATAGTGCGCCATCAATGTAGAGCGCCATAGTAACGCCATCGTAGGTTCCAACCACATGATGCCATACACCTGTTGTAACTGCTGAACTACTAAGACCGTCCTGCGTTACGCCATCCGGGGTTATGGCCCAACTAAGTTGATTGCTCGCCCCTGTATATACGACCCACGTTCCTGCTGCGTTGAGCCAGTCATGGTTTACAATGTTCTGCCAGTTGACACCGGTTCCAATCTTAACCCAAGCCGATACCGTAATTGAAGACGAACTAAGCGAGTTTGGAACATAGAGGTCAGCGTAGTTCCCAATTCCCGTGCTGCTCTTAGCGTTTCCAATTTTTCCGGTGACCGTAGAAAGGGTTCCTACAATCGTAGCATCGTTTCCATGACCCGAGAGGTCTTCGATGCTCCCCCCACTAGCACAAGGCATGACAATACATGTTTCCAGATCATAGAAGACCGAGCGCGGCGTTGAACCCCCATCATATGACGTGACGCTAGTTGGGAACTTGTCATCGTAGGCTACGGCAAAACTTGTCAACAGCTTGTACTTGAAGTTCCAGAAGTCGGCAACGGTTGGCGCACTCAAGGCCGACTTGAAAATCCTGACTTCGTCGATGGTACCCGCAAAGAACCGTGCATGGGAACCTGCCGCTGTGTAGCCACCAATCGCAGTTGGATTGGATGGTGCAAACGGGCCAGTAGTACCAAACGCTCCAAGGCTCCTTCCATCCAAATAGAACGACGGAATGCCCGACGCATCTATGACCATGACGATATGATGCCATCCCATTCCAATTGAGGTTCCGGTATCAATCCACCGTACCCCCTCATAGAGTCCGATGAGATGGTTGCCAGCAGCATCCCAGGTGGCACTCCCGACACCAACTCCGTAGCCTTCGTTCGTTGACGAAGACGCGGACACCTTTACAAATGCCCCCTTGCTGGAGCTTGTCACCCCGGCAACCCATACGGAAATCGTTACGCTGGAAGTTACGCCAGACAGGACATTTGTGGTCGTGAGAAGATTGTTACTCACACCATCAAACACTCTTGCACCGCCTTCAATTCCAGCAATAGCGGTTGTGCCCGACATCGTGATTCCTTGCCCCTGTGTAGAGTCCTGCGTTCCAGCGCAACTCACATCCTTCAACGAATTGTACGTGGCCGTCTCCATGTCCAAGTGCAGAATTTCACTAGAATCAGTATCGTACACTGAGGTCTGGGTCGGCCGACCTATGGCATCGTACTGGGTTCGAGACCTCCGACAGTCGATATCCAACGTTCCGTACTTGATGCCGCTCTGGAAGTCATAGGCAGTGTAGATTTGCTTTCCATCGGACCGATTGACCTGCGTTCGGTAGTCGCGGCCATCCACGGTTGAGTAGGCATATTGCGTGACATTCTTACCGCCGTTGACGCTCCTCCCGACATCGGTGACCGATACAACGTTGCCTTTGTTATCATACTGTGCGGTTGCATACAGGTAGATTCCTTCATACGGAGTTCTAGTGGCGTTTGCCAAACCGGTCTGTAGAGGACGGATGTAGACCTGCGGGGCACCGGGCATACGGGATTGGTACAGAGCGAGAACCTGTTGGGCACTAAGCTGGTAACTGTAGACGATAACTTGGTCAACACTTCCTTTGAAGAAGTTCCCTGAAGCTCCAGTCGCACCAAGCATCATGTTGTTGGTTCGGATGTATGATGTGGGGCCAAAGGCCGTCTTCACTACGACCCCGTTGATGAAGCCACTAACATAAGTACCGCCGAATGTGATGACCAGATGTGTGGAGATACCCGGCGTAATTGTACCCATGTTGGCATCTACGACGGTTCCTGCGGCATTATTCAACGTCTTCATGTAAATCTTGTTATTGGACTTGACAATATAGATTGTCGCATCCTGCGTGGCTCCTAGTGCTATCGGGTTTTGGTTCGCACTTGCCCCAGAACTATCGTAGTTGACCCAAGCAGATATGCTCCAAGTGGTCAAACCACTGACGGACGGCGATGATTGTATTTTGTCGGCTACGCCGTCGAAAGTAGTAGCCAGACCGGCACCGCCTTTGTCGATTGTAGAGAACTTCGGTGCCCCCGTTAGCGTCCCGCCTTTGTCTCTCCCGGAGAGGTCTTTCATAGACACAGTGACAGTTCCAGTAGTGTCTGCTGCGGTCGCTCCTTCTGACACCGTTTCCATGTCATAACAAGCGATAGAATCGAGACAGTCTCCGCTGAACTTCTTACTGCCAACCAAAGCAGTATGAATTGATGACGAAGGCCAGTATGTGTATGTGTCTCCGGTGGACTTGGAATTGAAGAAGCTGGACGCGCCAATGTACCGGAACGTATCTCCGGGCCAGACACTCCTGAGCGGCCCAAAGTAGTATTCAGTCGTTTCATAACTGTCTCCAAAGCATCCCGAGTTCGTGGACGAGCAAATCTTGATGTTGACTTGAACGGGGAATGCATCCCAAGAAGTGGCAAAGGGCGGTTTGTACACGTCGATACTCGCTGAGCCAGCACTTTCGCTGCCGCTTGCTATCACTTGATTGTTCACAGAATCGTACAAACTGACCTTGATATTGCTACCGAGGCCGGTAAGCCCGCTGACCGTCAAGAGGTCATTGTTGATAGTTGTAGTAGCGTCCCATTGGACTTCCCCTCCGGAGGCTCCATAGTACAACCCTCCCCATGTTCCCGTGCCGCTTATGTCACTAGACTTTACAGTTAACATCACCCATTGGTCACGCGAAACTGGAACGGGGCCCATGTACACGCCCGAGGTCCCCGGCTTGTTAACTCCCCAATAGACATAGTAGAAATTTCCACTTCGAATGAATCCGAGACTTATTCCATCCGGGGCTTTGTTCTGTGGAATCAAAACGTAGATGATGAAACCGAATATGGGCATAGAGGTCGCTGTCATAGTAAAGCCGTGTTCACGATATCCATAGTCAAACGCGGTGAAATGGACCTTAGTTCCGAACATTGCACGAACGTCCGGGCTCTGCTTCCAAACCCACGAGCCATCGTTTAGGCAAGTTATGCCTGCGCAACTATCGTCTGCGTAGACCTGTGCTGGATTTGGCCAGTACAACGACCCGCTTCTCGTCTTGACGAGTTCGTCCGCAAACGTTCTTGGTCGCGTATAGGTGTACTGTTCGCCTACGAAGAACCGGGTTAGTGGAGACTGGTATTCGAGTGTCCCGTCCTCGGCGTAAATTTGTACCACAGACTTCGCGTTGTCCCCGTTCTCGGCGTATTTATAGGCACCTGTCAACGCAGAATTGAACGAGAGCCATAGAGTCGTTCCAGCAACGGTCTGTATTGTCTGGTCGATAATTGACCCATCTTCGGCCAAGAGACGGATAGACTGACGAGGTTGGAGACCTGCAAAGCCGATATTGAGAGCATTGAAGCCAGACTGCCCGTTGTTATTGTTGTATACCTTGATGTCATCGACCCAGCCAGTGTTACCAAACAACTGAAGGGTAAGTTGAGTAAGGGATGCACCAGCGCCTAGAGTCGAGTTTGCACAAGTCATACCGGGGCCGGTAACATCGATTCCGTTCACGTAGGCGCTCCATGCATAGGGCGAGGTAGTCATGTCTATTGCAAACGTGAAACGGTACCACGCATTTGTGGTGTATTGCTTGGCTCCCGCACCGTAGTATCCGCACGCCGTCCATGCTCCGGCCACCCAATATTCGATGTAACCGGAAGTGCCAAATCTGACCTTCAGATAGTCCGTGGTCACAGTGCCGAAGCGAATGTCAAATTCCTGAACGGCGCTGACTTTTGCTCTGAATTCAATGAATCTAGACCCCGCACCTACGGTTAACGAATGGTAGACTTGCGTTGAACCGGTAAGGTTTAAAGCCGGGGTAAGTTTGTCAAGAGTGCCGTAGTCTATTCGTGCCGTACCGCCCCCTGAAACCGTCCATGTGCCTTGCCCGGTCGGGAATCGCCCGTCGCTGAAATCGACAAACTCTGTATTGGAAGTTCCTGTCTTGGTCAGTCTACCCGGAGCGTAGAAGTGATTCTGGTGATTGGTGTTGGCATATGAGGCGAATGTCTCGTTCCCGAGCGCGTCCCTGTGGTAGATTTGGTTCCCCCAGTCGTCAGTCGCGTCTTGGCTGACGACCGATGCAGCTGTCTCGTCCCCGACGAACCCCTCGGCCAAGTGCGGCTGGTCGTTGACGGAGTACCAGTTCTGCTGCTCGCCTCTCTTGAGGGCGTTCTTGGTGTAGAGGATTCCAACATCCTCGGTTGACAAAGCACGGTTGTAAACACGAACTTCGTCAACGTATCCAAGAAACGAGCAACAGGCCCCGTTAAACCATGTACCGACATCCAATTCTCCGGATTGGGTGTTCGGAGTTGCCCCATATGACTTTGATTGACTTATCCCATCAAGAGTAAGTGTCACCGACGACCCGCCGGAGTATGTTGCGGCAATGAAGTGCCACTCGTTTGAATAAACTAGAAGGGTAGACGAGGCTCGCGCTCCGTAAATATCCGAAATGACATTTCCGAAAATGTCTATCCCTAGCCCGAATGCATATCCTGTTGCTGGGCCGTTCGCACCATATGCAACGACAAATGCAGCATTAGAAGTCGGGTAGTCCACAATGTAAACCCACGCAGAGAGCGTTCTGGCCGAAGAACCGAGCGGGAGACTCGCAGGAGAAGTCACCCCTATCCTATCTCCAACTCCGTTGAAATATCGTGCCATTCCATATTTTCCGAGCACAATTGTTGTACCCGTAACGGTTCCGTCGCTAACGTGTCCAGACAAATCTTTCATCTTGGTCCCATTGAGCGTTTCCATGTCGTAGTACAGAACTTGGCCAGCGGAGTCATAGACGCGAACAGAAGCCGCCCCAGCGGCCGAGTTGAAGATGTACTCGTTCGAGCCTTGCACCACAGCGGACTTGTCCGTTGTGTTCACGAGCGCGCGAACTACCTCGCCATTCTGGAAGTTCCAGTTGAACGCGGTACTACGTGCTTTGATGTTCGCCCCACTCTCGTTGTAGCTGTCCATCCGGAGCAATGGAAGGGAGTAAACCTCTGTGCCCTGCCAGATTTGGTTGCCGGGCCCGGGAGTCGCGCCATAGGTCGCATAGGCGTAATCGACGCGGCCACCGTTCGGGGACTCCAGTCTCATCAGCTTCCAACGGCAGACCCAATATGTCGTCACCCGGCTGATCGGGTCCATGACTTGGAGCTTGCCGGAATCAGTGCTAGTGCCCGTAGAGCAGTCGTAGAATCCCGGGATCGACCAGCCTCCCACCGTCTTGGCGAGTGAGACGCTTTGTCCGTTGCCGTACGTAATCGTCGTAGCGCCTGCCGAGATTGAGATGGTTCGGGACGGAGTGGATGAGTCAGCAATCGAACCCGATGCCCCCGACGTCGCGAGTCCTGCAAGAGTGAGATAATTCGACGAAGTTGCAGGTGCCAAGTGGATTTCGCTAAGACGCCCGTTTGCATCGAGATAAAGGTACGTGCCCGATGGAAGTGTAAGGATGTACTTCGCGGAGTTGTGGTCGTACTTGAGCGTGTAGCGAACCCCGTTTGTGTTATTGTACCAGCTGTCCCAGAGAGGACTGTCTGTGCCGGTGATCGCGAGCGGGAACTTCTGGCCGCCCTGCATGTGCATCATCCCGAATTGCTGTCCTGACGGGACTTCGAAGTCGGTCCCAATCCAGGGGATATCAAGATACATGCCGGGGATAATCTGGAAGCCTTCGGTGTTGCTTGTGAACTTGGCATCCGCCCCGCCGCTTTGGTAGAATAGCCCGGGCTCCCGGTAGTTAATGCTGATCGACGGGCTTCCCGACACGAGGACCTGACCAAGAGAAACCAGGCCGGTGTTTGGGCTCACGACCCCTCCAGTGTCGGTCGTGAAGGGTGCCCCAAGCTTGGTGGCCCAGGGGTTGTTTACAGCGACCTCGCTGTCCAGCGGAAGGGGGTAGCCGACGTAGAAAAGGCAACTGCCCGAGGCACAGTTTGTTCCGGTTCCCGTGGTGAAGGCAAGCGGGATGAAGTGGCCGGCCACCGAGGCGGACGTCGTGTATGTGGGGACGTAGGACGACATTGTTGGGACGAGCCCGTTGATGGGGACGGCGGCTCCCGTCATTTTGGCGTAATGCATATGACTGTCGGACCCGTCCTGCCAGAACAGGTCCACGGCACTCTGGTCTTGCTCCGTGGTGGCCGTCAAATACGTCGGCGATGTGACCGGCACCACATTGGCCGGGGAAGTGTAGCCGCAGCTGCCAAAGGCGTCGAAATAGTTGATGTGGCTCGCTCCGTCCCAGTAGAACACGCGCATAGCGTTGTTGAGTGGGACCACCGTAAACAAGCCCGATGCGATCCAACTGGACGCAGGGCCTGGGAGGCCTATCACAACGGAGTACGGGGACACGCAGTGTGACCCGTCCGGGTTGTCTACGTGCACCCACACGGTAACATCGCCGGGCGGCGGGCTAGTCCGCCAGTTGAACTCCGCCACGATGTATGCGTCGGTAGCATAGGGCACGACCGCGACGCTCGACTGCATGTTGTCGTAGAAATCCAATTGGGACAGGGTCCCCGTGGCACAATAACTGAACCCCGTCCCGGGCCCGGTGCAGGTGTATCGCTGGAAAGCTGCCGCACCGATACCAGCATCGCTCCAAGTGAACCCCAGGCTGCTCGCAGAGCCAAAGGCCGCAGTCGGCGCACGCGTGATTGCGCCGCTGGCGGTATAAAGCGGCCTCGCCCCATCCCACAGGATCGTGTCCTCGGCGATCAACCCCGTGTCGATCTTAAGCTGGGTGTTCGACGAGCCGTCAACCCAGACCACCGCGACCGTCGTCCCAAAATTGACAGCAGTCAGGCCGAGAGGCAGGCTACCGATCGTCGTAACGGTCCGTCCCGAGTTCCAGTTCATGCCGTCGATGCTAGAGCTGTAGCTGATCGTAGTGGGGTTGCTCTGCCAGAAGAGCCAGTACCGTTGTCCGTCGTAGAAGGTTTTGCGCTGGACGGAATAGGCCGTGGCCGTGCTCGGCGTCGAAGCGATATACGTGGGGTCAATGTCCAAATGACCCGGAAGAAACGTGCTCATGACAGCGTTGCCGAAGCGCCCGGTGAAGTTCAGCTTTCCAGCATAGGTGGCGTTGAAGTCGCTGGCCGCGTCGGAGGCGTCAAGCAGAAGGTCTGGACCCCCCGGGCTCCCGGCGATCTTATACGGGCGAATGATTGCTCCTGGCATCTCAATCGTCCCGATGCCGTACAATGTGCCGACGTCGAGACCGAGGAAGAGCTGCCCAAATCTCCCGTCGAGGTCTTCGAATCGTTGCTCGATGTCCGACGGGTACCCGGTGTCGACCGCGTCCCATACCGTGAACGTCAGCCAGACGATTTGAAACTGGCTCGGCAGGCCAACGGACGGCGAGAACGAAATCGAAATGTTATTCGTCTCGCGTTCGAATCGGTAATCGACCTTCATGGTGCCCATCAACGCTGCGGACAGATACACGCCATAATGGAAGGTGAGTTCCCCGGGCGTGTTATTGTCAACGGTACCGTTCCCCGGACTCAAGAGATCCAATCCCTGGTAGAGAACCAGGAACGCGGACTCGGCAACGTCCTCGGATCCTGGACCGCCGCTGAGAAGGGCGACGAAGTATGGCGAACTCTTGTTCACGTCAAAGTTTCCATACGTCGTCTCATACGAGGTTTCGTTCGCAGAGTCCTGCATGCTGACATCTCGGTGGGCCATTGTTTGCGTTGGCACAAAGCTGCTATTGTCCCATCCTTGTGTTACCGTTCCGGCTTCCACCGGACGCTGGGGCTCATCTGGCGGAGGAACCGGCGGTGGGGGCGGAGGCGGTGGCGTCGTGCTGTTATTCGCATCGGCCGCCGACGAGACAATCGGCTCAGCCAACGCAATCTTCACGACGGTCGAGTCGGCGACCATAAAGAGCATCAGGAAAGTCGCACCGAACGCAAAGGCTCTTGCTACACGATGACGGGCTGACAAGTTCTTCACCAACCGAGCAGAAAAGATCCCTAGGGCGTTTCTTCCCTCCGCTGCCCGGAAATGAGGATCTTACCACTTAGCCGATGCAGGCGACTCTCCGCTAGCGGGAGTAGCGCTAGCGGCAACCACGCCAGCGAGGTCTACTTCGGTGGGCCGCAGGCACGGAGCCGCTACCCCGAGGCGATCTCCACAAGCGGCGGCGCTCTCGTTCCCGCAGGCTGAATCCGCCACGCGAACCTCGGCAATTCCATCAACCGCGTTTCCAACAGTCGCAACCCTTGATCCGAAAGCCAAACGGTAGATCGAAAGGGGAACACGGGCTCGGTGACGACCACACACAATCCAAGAGCCTGGAGGACCTCGATCGCATGATTGATCGCCTCCTTGCTCAGCTTGAGGCCACGCACGAGGCCGTACTTCGTCGATAGCCCGACTTGACGAAGGTAGCACAACACGATCAACGAACCTTTCGCGTTGAACAACTCATACCATCGCGGCTCGTCAAGTCCGGCCCCCCAACGTTGGCTGGCCGAGGTCCTAGCCACTCCCTCCCCCTCAGGACCGGGACTTCAGTTCGACTCTTTAATGCTTATGCCTCGCTGTCCCATCTCGATACGATGATGTTCCACGATCCTCTTTCTCGCGATTCGACCAGCCCACTGGTCGTGATGTCTCGCTATCAATCGGTTCTCACACATCCCTGTGCAGCCCATTGCCAGGAACAGATTCGCCGTGGCCCTACCCAAGAAAGACATCGTGCACCGTTCCCGCTTTGTGACGTCAACGGAGATCCGTTTCGACCCACTGGTCGGTGACAAGTGGCCTGCCACTTGTCATCGACCTTGTTTCCATTTCATCGTTGCTCGCCAGGATACCTCGACAACGCGAACCCCGCGCTCCGCGGCTAAACCCAACAACGAGGACTCGAATGCTTCTCCTAGGACAGGCCCGAGTTCTGCAGACGGTCTCACGATTCCGCGGAGGACACCGTCTTTTGTCCGCAACCCATATACCCTCGGCGCTGGCAAGAACCAGATCGGGACGATGATGATCAGAACAAACAGGAGGATGCCAACGGATGGTTTCCATCGCCTGCCGGCAAAACGGAAAGGGGAAGTAACCCCGGGAGGCGCTCGTTCGGAAGCGAGCCGCGGTTGCCTTCGCTTCTGTCGCCAAACCCGGAGCCGGTATCCGGCGTACGTGAGGGCGAACGCGAGAGGCAGAGCGAGGAGAGCGGCAACAACCTCACCCGCCAACCAAAAGAAAATGGCCGCGGGGGAAGGCGGAGGACCGCTTGGAATCGAGAAGACGATGAATGGACCGAGGACCACCGCCCATAGCAGGAGGGCTCGGTTTCGAATCTTCCGCCGTACCGCCGGATCCATTCCCACAGATAGAGCAAAGCGCGAGGGGAGTCAAGATGGCTTGCCTCGCTTGAGCCGTCCGGCTCAAGCCGAGCGCCGATGACTCCCGGTTCACCGAGTGTCCCGGTTGCGCTCGGACCCGTTTCAAATCGGAAAGGATACCCTGGGCGACACGGCCCACCGCCCGGGGATCGTCAGACTAGGGATTGATGCCGAGTTGGTTCAGCAACGCCAGTTGATCCGAGTACACGGCGAGCTCGGTGAACTCGCCGCCCTCGATCTTCACGAATGCGGCCATCGGCACCCGGACACGCTTGTTGGTGGCTGGAATCGTCCGGCCTCCGGGCCCCACTAAGGGTCCCTTATGGGTTCCCGTGAACACGCCCTCCGCGGCGACCCAGTCGCCTTGCCCAAAGCTCCGTTCCTTTCGAAATCGGATGTCTGGGAATGCTGTTGCGAAGGCTTGGTTCCACTCGCGAACCGCAGCCCGGCCCTTCTGTGGCTCGGGCTGCCCAGCGCGCAGAATAATTGATTCCGCATTCATTCTGTCGAGGCGATCAAAGTCATGGGCCTCGAGCGCTTCCATAGCCTCATCGAGCTTGCGCAGGTTCTCCTCTACGCTCGTTTCATTCACCTCCTCCCGAATCCGAGTCTTGGGTATTCGGCGCGCCCCTCCTCGGCGCCGGGATCCGGTGTTGCCCAGATCCCTTGCTAAGATATGACAGGGCGGCAGGCGTATGGCATATGAAATACCTTTCGCCCCCGGCAGAAAATCGCAGCGGCTCCCTTCTGCGTTCGCACCGGAGGAATCCGCGTAACCGACGCCGCCGTTTTCGAGGGAGAATCGGCACGCCGCTTAGCGTCGATCACCTCTTTCTAATCCGCTTGCGGGCGACGAAGACAAGTTCATCTGCGAGCGGTTTCTTCGGCGGCTTCCGCTCCCAGTCTGGATAGCATTGAATCCCTCCGAAGCCTGCAGCGCGCAAGTAGTTGGCGAGGTCCCAATAGGTGAAGAGCCGAACGCGTTCGCGGTCACGGAACGTGCGCCGGCCATCGGAGGCTTCGATCTTGCTCGTCTCTTCGATCCAGGCGACGCCAAGGACGGGATCGACGTCACCGAGTCGCTGGACGTTCGTGATGCGGAGGCCGGGGACGCGGGACGTTTCGGTTCGATGTCCGCGTCGCAACAGGGTCGAAAGCCATCCCTTTCGAGTACCGAATGGGTTCTCAATGTTACAGACGATCAAACCGCCGGGGCGCAACGCGCGGTGGATTTGACGCAGACACCGTTGCACATCGTCGTCGTCTGGGAGAAGAAAGAGGATGTTCAGGGCAAGGACTGCATCGAACTCTGAAACAAAGCGAAGTCTCGTTGCGTCCGCCCGCTTCAACCGGACCGAAACCTGGGCGCGGTGCGCCCGTGCCTTCGCCATTTCCACGCGCTCGCGTGTGAAATCCTGGCCGAAGCACTCGTATCCTCGGCGGGCCAAGCCCACAACGTGTCTCCCACCTCCGCAGGCAACGTCTAAGACCCGTTCGATCCGGCGTTGTGCATGCGTCCGAAATGCGTGTTCCAAGAAATCGAGTTCCCGATCGGTTCCGGGATCCCGCCGCCGGCGCTGGTCGAACAAATCTCGATAGTAGGCGCGGTTCGCATAATAGCTCCGGGAAGACCGAAGGACCGCATGCCGATCACTCCTGGTGCGGGTCATGGCTCAGCGACAAACGGCAGGTCAGTATTTGTCTCATTCGCGACCGGATGCGGCGCCCAGGATCCTCAGGGGATTCGCTGCCCCGCCAAGTCCTTTTGCGCCGCTCGAACGTACGCGTCCATGGTCTGTTGGCTTCCCTTCCTGGCCATGCTGCCAATCAGTCGGCCCAATAACGTGAGGGGCTGGGACACGACCGTCGCCCCGACATTGGCCCCATTCGGCGACTGCGTGAACGCGTAGTGCCGCGTCTCGCGCATGAGGCCCTTCACCCCACCGACCACATCATAGGTCAGGTTCTCTGGATGAAGGGTGATGTCGAGCGACATCTCGAACCGGCGTTTCCTCCATTGGACTGCTTGGTCGATATGGACCTGATCTCCCTCCTTCGTCACGTTTCGATAGAGGGTCTTGACGCCTCGCATATCGACCCCCTCGCGATCCAAAATCTCGGAGTCGTCGCTTCGGAAGTCCGTATACCACCTCCAAAGTTCCTGGACCTTCACTCCCTTGGCTTCCCCCACGATGGTGTAGTTCGACATGGTCCCGACCTATACGTGAGCGCCGTGATATGTCTTTCCGGTTCGTCCGTCGGGGACATTCGGGACTCCCACTGTCAACATCGGATGGTCTGCATAGATCTTCTTCCAATGCAGTTGCCGAGCTCTTTCCGAATGGCTTTCGGTTCCAGTAGGATCGGGAGAATTTCCTCTGATCCCGCGATCTTCACCCGGAGATTCTCCATGTGACGCATCCACACGGTGATTAACCATGTTTGGTCTATTCACAGACGCGAATAAACCACATGTGGTCTATCTGGGTCGCGAGTCGTAAGCACCCTTAAGTGCGAGGGGATTCTAAGGAGAGACGAAGTGTTTTAAATGCCAAGCGAACTAGTTGGAACAAGCGTCATCTTTGTCAAAGTGGCGCCAACCTATGTAGAGAGAACGTTGACGACCCTCCGGGCCAAGCCCAACGTGGCGAAGGCCGAGGCCGTCTTTGGGCGTCACGACATCGCCATCGCGGGCGGCTTCCGTAACACGGACGAGCTGCGCGCATTCGCGTCCGAGGTCCAATTGATGGA
>WNGJ01000735.1_pt1 | contig 30850 bp, 23 predicted proteins | sample 5400611 | NCBI WGS metagenome assembly WNGJ01 (sample SAMN13153375, study PRJNA577476) | soil metagenome | isolation source: 40 cm soil or saprolite under Garry oak tree replicate 1 | place: USA:California | collected 2016-06-15
TCCAGACTCGCCTCGCTCAGATAGGCATGGCTCAGGTTGGCTCGCATGAGGTTGGCATGCCTCAAGTCGGCCCCACTCAGATCAGCCTCACTGAGATCGGCCTCACTCAAATCGGGGGGAATCTCAGGATGCTGTCTTCTCCATGCATTCCACGCCGCGACTCCTTGCTTGAGAACAGCGAGGTGCTGCTGATCTGCCATCGTGTTTCCCTCCTCTTCGAGTGTTGCTCTCATTATATGGCTCTGGAGGGAACTCTTCAAGGACGCATTGCCTGGCTCGTGCCCAAGGGAAACGTGGCTATCTCATTCTAGATCTGTACCATCGCCTTTGGCCTGACACCCTGATCATATTTTCGCATTCAAGGGATATTGGATATTTTGCGGACCTTTAGGCTCTTTTAGCGATTTTGCCTTTCAAGTGCAAATGAAAATTATCAAAGGTGACACAGGAGGAATTAGTTTTCGCTGGAACTTAAATGTTGGATACGAATTCTACATCACTCCAGAGGGATCATATACGCTTTTCAGCCATGACCCTGACCCTTATAGCAATACGAGTACGATATTACTAAACGGCTCTAGTTCAGCGATCAGCACTGGCCTGAATCAGTCTAACCTCATCGCAGTCTTAGCGCAGGGCAATACCATTACTGTATATGTGAATAACCAGTACATCGGCAGAGTTGTTGACAATACCTACAGCAAAGGGGGTATTGGTGCTTCAGCCTCTGCCTTTATTAATCCAACTGAGGTGCTGTATAGTAACGCTAAGGTGTGGACATTTCCATAGCTGGTTGATAGTAAGCGCATAGGAGGTAGAACTAGCCCTACCTCAAGCTCTGTCGGGTGGTCACCTGATGGCAAGCTCCGTGATCCCGATAGAGGACATGTCACGCTCAATAAGGATTATTGAAATCTCTTGTCTCTGTTCAGGAGGTATGAGAACCGGATACGGGTGGTTGCCCGGAATTACCGTTTCCAAAGCCATATCCTCCTTGTTGTTGCTGTCCTGGCTGCTGCTGGAAAAAACCACCGCCTGAAGAGGGTGATGTCGCGGGCGCATTCGACGCTGGTGTTGCCTGGTTAGATGTAGTTCCGACCGCATGGCCTGCTACTAGGCCACCCAGTATCCCAAAGGCTATAACAGAGCCTGCTACCAGCCACTTTTTGCACTCATGCACAAATGCTAACACTTCCGCTTTGGACTTACGTGGCCTGACCGGCCTGGCATGGGCAGAGCGAGCATGCGTATTTTGTGATGAAGCCGCTCGTGGTAGAGGAGATGGCGATACAACTTCATTCCGCTGAGACATCGTTGGATTAGGATGTGTCACGTATGGTTGATAGGGTAACGATGGTTGCCTATAAGGATCATTTGCGTCAGGATAAAACATTCGTAACAGCCTCCAACTTATGCATAGCTGACCATACTATGAGTCTTACACTTTACTATAGCCGATGTTTATGGGATGCCCATGAAATTTCTATCAGGATTCTGTAAAATTTACCTCAAAAAAGTATAAAGGGTCGATCTTTCCAATAGTTGCGCTTAAAAATAGCGCCCACGATGGGCGCTATGTGAACCATATTTTCGATAATGAAGAGAAAAACAGTGAGGAATAGTTATGAGATGATAAACAGAAAGACCTTTGAGAGCGATCAACCACATATATTTTCCTTGATATCTACGCTATTGCCTTGTCTACCAGCCGCGTACATAATCCCACCCCACAGATGAGCCAGAAATAACGGCTCATAATAACTTTCTGAGGTATGACCCAGCGCAGTATACCAGGCTCTCCCACCATCATACTCGTGATACCAGGCAATGGGATGATCAGCCCCCATTGTCCCGCCCTTGTATGAACGCTCGTCGATAGTCATCAGTACATTGACCTTTCCACGAGGATTAGAGGCAAAGTTGTACCACTCATCTGTGCGTACCCAGAGCGCCGGTAGCATCATGGTTGAAAGATGGGTTCTATCAGTCACATGAATAGTCGCCTGCACGACCTTCGAGTGTCCGTGGATACGGTCGAAATATGCTCCCACCAGGCCACCATACCAGGACCAGTCATATTCAGTATCACTGGCAGAGTGTACACCCACATATCCACCACCAGCCCGAATATAGCGCTCAAACGCAGCTTTCTGGTTATCATCGAGTATCTTGCCGGTAGTCAGCAGGAAGACAACAGCGTCGTAGTGTGTCAGATTCGCATCCGTAAAAACGCTGGCATCTTCAGAAAAATCAACCTCAAATTTATGTTCCGTAGCCAGCTTTCGGAGCGCTATCTTTCCATCCTTGATCGAGGCATGGCGGAAACCACCCGTCTTCGAAAAAACGAGCAGCCGCCTGGAGCATGGATTGTTTGTAGTAGGAGAACTACTTCCGTTCGTACTGGCCTGCTGTCCATCGCAAGTTATCTGAGTCACAGTCGGGCTGGTTCCATGAACGAGGTTACAGCTTGCAGCCGTCAATAATACGACCGAAAGCACAAGCACAAGTGAGAGAGCGATCGGCCAGGGCTTCTTAATCATGTCTTAAGTAAAAGTTCATGTTTGAGCATTCCCTTTCCTTTTATAACGCTAGTCTCGCCCGGTATATCCACACACTCCCACTCTTGGAGAATTTACCACAGGCAACAACATATCAATGTCTTCACCGCTCTTTCTCACACACTTTTTGCTGCAATAGGCATTCTCCTCCACATCAAAATACCCTCCAACTACTATCGTAGCCGGTTTCCCGCACACTTTGCACAGCATCACAGGTTCGATGTTCCTGGCGAGAATTTCGATACTATCCTCATCCATATCCTGAACAAACCCCTCACGTTCTGACACCACTTTCAGTGTCAGGTCAGTAGAGGAGCCGAAGTCATATTCGTAGGAGAACTTTTGGCCAACTTTGAGGACTTTTTCTAGAGGCACATCCAGGCTACGATCCTCCACCATTTCAAGGAGCGCCTCGAGTATCTGCCTCTGGAAATAGCGAGCACGATACTCATTCCACTCTTCTTGTGAGTGCGGAACCTCTCTTTTGGGGATTGAATTCAGCTTTTCCTTTAGATACGTAACAAGGTCATCGATCGACTGAAACTTCTTGAGTTCGGAGAGAAAATCTTTGGGTAACATATTCAAATACTCAGATGGAAAAGTCTCAAGTAGTTCATCTACATTGAACTCCTCTTCCTCCTCTTCCTCAATTTCCTCTTCTTCAGCCGTTTCAGCCTCTCCAAAATAGAAGTAATCATCAGGCTCTGATGAGTAGGATGTGCCTCCAATAGTAAATTCGCTCAGGTGGCCACAACACTCTAGCCAGATATCCCTGAGAAAGCCATCCAGGTCTGCCAGGGCATCCGAAGCAGGCATTTCAAGATGCATCCAGTACTGCGGATTGTAACGTCCTTCAACAACGATATGGAAAAGTTTGGTTTTCTGGGATTCTGTCGTGCTTTCTGCTTCAGCAGCTCTTTGCTTGCAGTATCTCAAGTGTTGGGTCATCTTTGCTTTTTCAAACTCACCCTTGCAAAAACTGCATATGCCCTTTGAGACTTCTTTGGTTGCAGATGTGTTTGCCATGTTTTTCTCCTCTTCTATTCATATAGCAATAAAACTCCACCCGCTCATAGTGCGAGTCTTTTTCAAAAATTCCCCTACGTTACGTCCCGGCGAAACAGACCAGGTCTCTACTTTTGTGGCCGGTAGAGACCGGTAATATGCTCGAAGCGAGGACGATAGCGCGTGGTGTGATAATCGGCAGGATCCACACGGCGCGCAGGTAAGTCTTTACTCGGAATATCTGTGCTGATAAATGCGCCATCTCGGTGTGCTGCCATCACATTACATGTGCCGGATTCAACCTGGCTCATGACCAGGTTGGCATAATAAATTGCCATGTGTTTGTCATAAACATCCGGCTCACCGCTACGCAGAAGATATGTTAGATCAATCGGTAGAAAACGTATTCCTGGCAGGCGTTCGGTAAGCCGATCGGCCAGGAATTCAGCCACGTTGGCCTTTTTCCGGTGACCATACGCATCAGGCTCCCCGACTTCCGGCACCGGCATGCCAAAATTTGCTCCCTCAGAGAGTACCACTGTTGAATAATGTTGCGGATTGAGTCGATCGTCGACGACAAGTTTGGCCAACTGGTCAATGTTGACAGGGATTTCTGGAATCAGCACGCGATCAGCCCAGGTAGCGATAGCTGTCTCAAGTGCGGTGAAACCAGCATCACGACCAAACAGGCGGAACAGTATGGTCTCGCTATGAGACCCAGCGGTAGAGCGAATACGGTTGATAAATTCTGCCGCGCGATTGATTGCTGTCTGGAAACCAATACAATAATCTGTACCAGGTACATCATTATCCATCGTTTTGGGTATACCCCAGACTGGAACACCTTTCGTTGAGAGTATAGCTCCATAACTCAAGGTGTCATCTCCCCCAATTACCACCAAACCATCCAATTTCAGATAGTCCAGGTTCGCTAGCACTTCAGAGGTTAGATCAACGTGATCACCAGGCGATCGGCTTTCGGTATAGGACTTCAGATGAGGTGGAAGCTCACTTACACGCACACTTGCCGGATTGGTACGTGAGGATTGCAGAAAAGTGCCTCCCTGCCTATCGATGGTGCGCGTATTTAGCCTATGCAAAGGCATGAGATAGCCTTCTTGCCAGGTGAAGGGCACCTCAAGATTGAAGATCTGAGATTCAATGCTGTGTGATCTATCAAGATAGGTGATACCTTTCCATCCTTCACGCAGGCCCATAATGTGGATACCCATTGGTTCCGCACGATAGACCAGCGCTTTAATAGCAGCGTTTAGCCCTGGCACATCACCACCCCCAGTAAGTACACCTAATGAACGAATAGGTCTCTGTGTCTTTCCTGGCATCATACACCTCTTTCTAGCTAGCGATTTATCCATGAAATAGTATCTCATAAAATAAAGCAGTTATTCAAGCAACTACTCATTGACAGGCCCACGAAAACAATGCATACTGCCTACAGATTAGAACAGCATATGGACGTTGACATTGCGTCTTACAATCAGACAGGAAGCGTAAAGTGTCATGAACCAGAAGACAAAAACGCTTAGAAGGATACCTCATACTACGTTGCGCCGTTTGCGCTACACTCCCACGTATTTCTTCCTGATCTGGCGCTGGGCCTGGTGGTTTTATGCTTTTATCTGGATAATGGTCTCGCCTGTACAAAGGCCAACTCCTCTTCTACTGGCTCTCCTCGGTATCACGTTTATACAGTCCTTATTGGCCACTCTTTACACTCCTGTTTTCAAAATATTTTTCCCCATCTTCCCACGGAAAATGAAGGCAAGCATGTCAGAACAAGGTAATCAGCGACGAGCTAAGCAAGAGCGACGCAAACTATGGGCACGTAATCGTCCACAACCAATCGCCGCAGATGATGAGGCAGAAATACTACCACCTATAGCTCGTTCGAATAACCCTTATAAAGATATCGCTATCTATGGTCTGGACGTGATCATCTGCGGCCTCGTCATGTATTTTAGCGCTATCTACGGAGCTCCCCCTTTTGGCAATGGCTCACCATTTTACCGCTACGGTTTCTCATCAATCCTTGTTACGGGGTTCGCCTATCGCTATCGCGGCGGTTTAGCGGCTGCCATCGGCTACGATCTATTCGTACTGCTCGGATTGTTCTTTCCACCACCTATGGCACATCTGCCTTATACACTACAAGCGCAAGAACTGCTAGGCTCAACACTTGATGCCCCACTCATCGCTATCTTGACTGCATATATGGCTACGTTGCTGAACAGCCTTACGCGACATAAGAGGAGCGAGCAAGACAGCGTTCGCAGGCAACGGTCTTTATTACGTGTCAGCGAGACGTTAGTAGCCGGGGCCAGCACTATGCAACAACTCTTACAGCAAAGTGTCAGGCAGATCCGCCAGGGCGGTCACTTCGAGTATCTCATCATCGCCATTATCAACCATGGAGAAGATAGTAAGAATCCACCATCCCAGATCGACACCATTGTAGAGTCAGGACGAGTCGAAGCAACACCTACCGAACCGAGCGAGGCGCTGATTCATCAAGTGGCGCAATCAGGGGAAAAACTCACAACTTTCGAGCTTCAGCATAGAGAAGGACAGGAAGAACCTGTTCGTTTAGCTCGCCTCTATTTGCCGTTTAAAAAAGAGGACCAGGTGTTTATGGTAATAGGAGCCGAGAGCAATCGGAAAAACCCCTTTGAAGAGCGGCAAGAGAACTTCTTAATCATCGTGGGAACGCAACTCATTATCGCGCTGGAGAATATGCTCCTGACGGAACAGGCTGCTGACCTTGCTGCTGCCGCAGAGCGAGGACGTATCGCACGCGAGATTCATGACGGCATCGCCCAACTGATCTACATGTTGAGTCTGAGCAGCGAGACATGCGCTGCTCTTCTCAAGCGTAGAGCCGGCACCTCTACTGAAGAAACGCTCATGTTAGCGCCTGTGGCCGAGCGACTTGATAAACTGGTGACCATCTCGAAGCAGGCGCTCTGGGAGACACGCCACTACATGTTCACACTCAAACCATTGATGAGCGGCTCAACTACCCTGACACAGATGCTCACCAACCAGTTGCGCGAGTTTGAAGCGATCAGCGGATTGCCAGCGCATTTAGCAGTCGAGGGCATTGAAGTATCGCCAAACGGAGATCAAAGGCGCACGCGCAAAACGGCACAGGTTGGTACTGCCATTTTCCGTATTACCCAGGAAGCGCTCACCAATGCCTATAAGCATGCGAACGCAACACAGGTAAAGGTACACCTGCTCCATTTACCGCACTGTATAGAAGTCGAGATTAGCGATGATGGCAAAGGTTTGCATACAGCTCCCCACGCTTACGGTCTTCAAGCCAATGGAGAACGCGAGCGCATCTATTCTGGACATGGTATGCGAGGCATGCGTGAGCGAGCGGAAGAATTAGGGGGTACATTTGAGATAAGGCAGGCACCAGCAGGAGGCACCATTGTACTGGCACGCATTCCTATCTAAGGAGGCAACATGACAAAAACACGCATCATGCTCGTAGACGATCACGAGGTAGTACGCCTGGGTATGCGCGCGGCATTCGAGGCAGAGCCAGATCTCGCAGTAGTCGGAGAAGCAAGTAACGGTGCAGAAGCTCTGGCTAAGATGGCGGTGCTGGATCCACAATTGATCCTCATGGATGTGCGTATGGAGAAGATGAATGGTATCGAGGCATGTCGCGAGATCAAAAGCCGTTATCCCGATGTGCACATCTTGATGATCACTTCATACACTGACGATGACGCGGTGATCTCATCGATTTTAGCCGGGGCCAGTGGCTACCTGCTGAAACATTTGAGCCGGGCCGAGCTGCTGCGTTCAATTCGCCTGGTTGCCTCAGGTCACTCACTGATCGATACGAATACCGCTAAACAGACCATGGAACGCCTGGCCCAGATGCCAGGCAGTGAACTCACCGAGCGCGAACGTGAAGTGCTGGCGCTGGTAGCACGCGGTTACACCAACAAACAGATTGCTGATGCGTTGTACGTCAGTGAAAAAACTGCGCGCAACCATGTCAGTCATATCCTCGATAAACTGGGGCTTTCGCGGCGCAGCGAGGCAGCGGCATTTGCCGTCGAACACAAGCTCGTGCCACCCCGAGACGCAACGTAGGGGCCAGATTTATCGCGCCCACAACCGGGAAGGTGAGAACTAAGGCGCAGTAAAAGTCTTGCGTGGTAAATACTGCCCCCCACCTTTTCCACCAACATACACACCGTTACGCACCATCACCTGACCGCGCAGCAGCACGGTATCCGGTACACCCTGAACACGCATGCCTTCATAAGGGGTATAATCGACACGCTGATGCTGTGTTGCGGCGCTGATCGTCACCATTCGTTCGGGATCAAAAAGAACCAGGTCGGCATCACTGCCCGGGGCAATGGTTCCTTTGCGGGGAAAAAGCCCAAAGAGTTTTGCAGGCATGGTCGAAACCAGGTCTACAAAATGCTGCATGTCAAGCTTTTCCTTGCGCACGCTATCGTACAGTAACATGACGCGATGCTCTACCCCTGGCAGGCCATTGGGTATCTTTGTAAAATCATGCAAACCCAGTTCTTTTTGTCCATGATAATTAAAGGGAGCATGGTCGGTAGAAACCACCTGCAGTTCGCGGCGCTGTAAACCAATCCAGAGCGCCTCGTTGTCTGCATCACTACGCATTGGTGGGGTACAGACGAATTTTGCACCCTCGAAGCCAGGAGCAGCATAGCAACTATCATCCAGGTAGAGGTATTGCGGGCACGTCTCACCCCAGACGGGTAACCCCTTTACACGGGCAGAAGCGACAGCATGCAACGAATGGGCGCAACTGACATGTACGACGTAGAGTGGCGCTTCCGCCAATGTTGCCAGCGTGATAGCACGCTGTGCGGCCTCACCCTCCAGGATAGCGGGGCGCGTATGCGCGTGATAGATCGGGGCAGTATGACCGGCAGCGATGGCTTCTCGCACGATGAAATCGATGGTAACACCATTCTCGGCATGCACCATCACCAATCCTCCCAGGCGAGCGGAGCGACGCAGTACACGATAAATCGTCTCGTCATCAACCATGAAGGTGCCAGGATAGGCCATCAATAGCTTAAAGGTCGTTACCCCCGCGGCAATCATCTCATCCATCGCCTCCTCTGGAGCCGAGGCAAGGTCAGTGATGGTGATGTGAAAACCGTAATCGATAACAGCCTTTCCCTCCGCTTTATGATGCCAGGACTGGAGTGCTTCAGCCAGGCTATGCCCCCGTTGCTGATTGGCAAAATCAATGATGGTGGTGGTGCCACCACAGGCGGCAGCTATCGTTCCCGTCTCAAAATCATCGCTGGCAACAGTCGTGGGCAGTGGAAGTTCCATATGTGTATGCACATCAATAGCACCAGGGAAAATATATTTCCCCTGGGCATCAAGTACCATACCAATTTGCATTGTAGCAAAGGTTCCAGGCGAACCAACTGCGACGATTTGCTCACCCTCGATGAGAATATCGCCGAAAAAATCATCGGTCGCCGTTATGATGCGACCATGAGTGATGACTGTAGGCATACATAAGCTCCTCTTCCAAATTCCAGGTTTACGACATCGGAAACACCCTCAGATTACTATATACCACATCAGCCGCTGTCGTACCGTCAGTAGTCGCAAAAAAAGCTATCACACCCGACGAGTATGTTGGATCAGTTAACTGAACAAGAAACACCCCATTGACATAGAAAGACAGGTTACTTCCCTGCGCAATCACCTGCAACGTATTACTTGCAGCACTACTTTGCCGCAAAGCCGGTGTAGGCGTCCAATTCTTCAAAGGAGTGATAGTTGCAGTAATACGCTGAGAAAAAAGAGCAATTCTATATTTTCCAGCAGTGTTGATCTCAAACAAATAACCGCTATATTCGCCGAACAAATCGGTACTGACGCGGAAGAAGAGACCACCTGATAGCCCACTAAGCATACGCATATTCACCGCAATCGCCGCATCCTGATAGGTATTTGCAGACTCTTTGCACCCATGCCAATTGGTTCCCTCTTTGACATGGTAGCCATCTGAAGCAAAAACACACTTGTTACCCTGATCCCAATTCGCCGCCACCGTATTCGCGCTATGTGCATTATTCAACACATCCTGGTATACAGGTTTGCCAGAAGTAGCTGTTTGAATCACCCCGGCTGTAGCACTCGCTTTAGCCTCGGCCGTAACAGTCATGCCAGCTATAGCCGTCGCAGTTTCCTGAGCCTGGGCTGTTGCAGTAGCAGCCTGGGCCGCCAGGGCTGTAGCGGTCAAATTTGGCGTTGCCGTTGGAATAGTCGTCGGAGCTTGTACCCTGGCAGTCATCGCATTTTGGGTAACGCTCTTTACAATGGTACTCCCGCTCTTCGTATGTGAAATCACCATTGAAACAATCGAGACAGCGAGTAGCATCAGCGCTATCAATGCCATTACGATAGCAAACCAGCGGCGGCGTTTCGGTGGCCCGGGCTGCGCAGGGGTAGGTGGTAACGGAGCTTGTGGTGACTCTGACTTTACATGCGGAGCATCGAGACTATTTTGAGGGGATTTAAACTGGTAGCCTTCGGTCGCATTTGCCAGGGGCGATGGTCTGACTGCTACGTCGATAGTAGCCACAGAAAGTGCAGGAGAAGGCATGGCCGTGTCAGTTATTGCGTCCGGGCTGACAACTTCACATTGTTCAACCTTAAGAGCATCAGTACTTTCCACTCCTCCTTTTTTGTTGCTGGCATGAACTGCACAGCAAAAAGCCTCGGCTAACTCAGTAGCGTTAGCATAGCGTTGCTCAGGCCTCTTTTCCAATGCCTTATTGATAACGCGCTCGACCTGCGAGGATATATGGGGAGCGATACTCCGGGGCGATGGCGGCCTTTTGTGCATATGCATCGATACCACAACGAGTTGACTCTCTGCGGTAAAAGGCAGACGACCCGTCACCATCTCGTAGAGCAACACGCCCAGAGAATAGAGATCGCTGCGTGCATCGGCCCTGTGATCCGGTTCAAATAGTTCTGGCGCAACATAATCGACGGTACCAAGTACGTCACCAGTGCTGGTAAGTTGCGTTGCATCATTTGTAATCCGGGCAATACCGAAGTCGGTAAGATAACATTCGCCATCCACATTGAGCAACACATTCGAAGCTTTGATGTCACGATGCACGATTCCCTGGTCATGGATATAGTCAAGGGCGCTTGCGATACCTCGCGTCATGCGGCAGGTCTCCTGGAGAGTGAGAGGCGAGCGACGAATACGAGCGCGCAAAGTGCCTCCCTCGAAAAAAGGCATCACGATATAGTAACGGGTGTCGCCTTCTAACTGGCATTGGCCAGAGTCAATGATCGGCACAAGGTGCTCGTGACGTAACGAGGCCATCACGCGTGCTTCACGAATGAAGCGGCGCAGCATTTCTTCATCTTCACGCTTGAAGACCTTGACGGCTACTTTCCGTTGAAATTGTAGATCTAATGCCTCGTAAACATCTGCCATTCCACCCTTACCAACTAACCTTCGCAGTTCATAGTGATCAAGGATTTTCCCCTCTAATGCTGCCATTCGTAATTTTCTCCAGGTATTGGTGAATAACGATCAGGGTGATTATATCAGGTAGACCACCATGACTATTGTATGACAATTACATAGCCTGGCAGCCCTCACAGGTATCACACCCCCTATTGAATCAACTACAGGACCGGCCACTTTGGTTTAAACTCGATGCTTGCGCGTGCGTAAAAAGCTTCTGCATTTTGGCGAGCTTGCCTCATCAGTTGTTAACAGATTTAAATACTTCTGCACATCATATGACAGTGCATGTGGAGCAGTTTTTTAATTGAGGCTGAAGTGAAGTTACTTATGCCTTTCGGCATAGGCCATTATGCCTGTCTGCCTTCATAAATTGTACGTCGCGCCATCTTTTACTGTATACTTGTACAAAATACCTAAATCGAAAGAAGGATCAATATCTCGTGCCACATGCAGCCAAAGTTCTCGTCATTGATGACAGCGCCACTCTCTGTCTCATCATGGCCCGCGCACTTGAAAACGCAGGATACCGCGTAATTATCGCATCTAATGGTAACGAAGGTTTAGCAAAGGCCCTCCAGGAGCGTCCTCATTGTGTCATCATCGACGTCGTGCTACCTGGAATCAGCGGCTTCGGCCTGTGCCGCCAATTGCGTGCCTTAGACCCACAACGTTACCTTTCAATCATTATGGTAAGCACCAAAAATACAAGTCTCGATCGCTCCTGGGGCCTACGTCAAGGAGCAGATCGTTACTTGCCCAAACCATTCTCTGATGAAACGCTTGTACATACCGTCGAGGAGGTTATCAGAGAACACGCATTACGTTGAAATAATAACAGACCTTCTATCCTAATCTTCTGCGAACCGGCAGACCCACTCGAAGTCTTCATCTGAAGCCGAGGATAGCTTACCTTCCTGGATAAGCTGTACACCAGAGTGACAGATGCTGCGTAGGACATGCTTATCGCTTTGAGTATCTACCTGATACACACCGCCAGCCACAACATCATTACCAAGCCATACATTGATAACAATTCCCTCAAAGGACTGCGCACTCAACATAAGCGCCGGTGCGCTTCTGCTTATTTCGTATGGTTCGATGCCATTTTTTGCTTTATCATGGATCAGCGTCACGTGAGTGTCCTCACTCATGTGGGGAAATGTGAATGTTATAATGGCTCTCGCCTCATCGTCAACTACAATGTAGTCAACATATGCTTGAACTAATTTGCCGTCCATACCTTGCCTCACTGTATTCATCACCAGCCAGGCACTTTGCCATGCTGACTGGCGTTCAGTATCGTTGATTGGTATCCTCTAAAGACAGTATAGCTAATGCATTGCGAAGTTCATATGTGCCGTACTCACAAAGACATCACAAGAGAGCGTGATGCGGTCAATCTATCGCCCTCCCATAGTAAGAGCCATAATTGCATTCTGCGCATGCATACGATTTTCGGCCTGGTCATACACAACCGATTGTGGACCATCTATTACCGCGTCGGTCACCTCGACTCCACGATCGGCCGGAAGACAATGCATATAGATCGCATCTTCTTTTGCCAGGGACATGCGGCGCTCGTCGCAGATCCAGTGCTCGTATTGACTGATTGTGTCAACCATCTTTGACGGATCTTGTACCGCGACCAGGGGACCCCAGCTCTTGGGGTACACAACATCAGCGCCCACGAATGCCTCATCCATATCGTGGACAATCTTAAAGCTACCGCCTGTCTTACGCGCGTTTTCGGCAGCATTGTCCAGGATCTCCGGCATCAATTCGAACTCAGGTGGATGGGCCAGCACGACATCAGCGCCGAACTGCGTGAAGAGCTCAATTACCGATTGTGGCAATGAGAGCGGCTTGGTGTAAGATTTGGCATATGCCCACGACATCACTACTTTCTTGCCACGTACATCTCCTTTCTTCTCGATCACTGTCATGAGATCAGCCATAGCCTGGCATGGATGATAGATATCGCATTGCATGTTGATTACGGGCACGCTGGCATGCTCGGCCACATCTCTCAGGTATGCATTTCCATCTCCCCAATCGCAATGGCGAATAGCGATGCCGTGTCCATACGCGGAGAGAATCTTGCCGATCTCCTTAGGAGTATCGCCATGCGAGATTTGCATCTTGTCCGGCTCTAAGAAAATAGCATGCCCTCCCAGGCGCGTCATGCCCGCTTCGAAAGAGTTGCGAGTGCGTGTTGAGGAGAAGAAAAAGAGCATAAACAGAGTCTTGTCCTCAAGTAAACGCGTGGGTAAATCAAGTCCCCATTTCATTTTGAGGTCAAAGGCGAGATCCAGTATAGTCTCCAATTCTTCCTTGGTCCATTCCTGCGTGCTGATAAAGTCTCGACCACGCAAATTAGTCTTCATTTCATAGCGTCCTTTCTATTCGGGTACAATCCACGTCCCCGTCCGCCCTGCGAGGGCTTTGCCGATGGTTTCGGGCATGGTTATCAAAGCAGCGCTTCCACCGCGTTCTAGATAGTTGATGATAGCTCTGACTTTCGGTCCCATACTGCCTTTAGCAAAATGACCTTCCTCGTAGTAACGTTTGGCCTTGCTAAGCGTAATACGGTCCAGGTCGATCTGGTTGGGTTTCTTGAAATTGAGGGCGGCTTTCTCTACAGCAGTAGATATGAGCAAGAGATCAGCATTCAATTCACTGGCTAGCAGGCTCGAAGCCAGGTCTTTGTCAATCACCCCTTCGACACCTGAAAGATTGCCAGCTTCATCGCGCACGACAGGGATACCGCCGCCACCAACAGCGACCACGATAAAGCCATTCTTGATCAGCGTATCTATTGCATCCCGCTCGACAATCTCTCTGGGAATAGGCGAAGGCACAACTCGACGCCAGCCACGGCCGGCATCTTCAACCATCACCCAGCCTTCTTTATTCATCTTCGCTCGTGCTTCCTCTTCTGTATAAAATGAGCCAATGGGTTTGCTTGGATTCTGCATGGCCGGGTCATTGCTATCAACGACCACCTGTGTGACCACCGTTGCACTTTGGCGCCGGACGCCCCGGCGTAAAAATTCATTGTATAACGCCTGTTGAATCATATAGCCGATTGCACCCTGGGTATCTGCGCCGCAAGAGTCAAGAGGCACAGTATGCATTACTTTGCTCGCAAGTTCTGAGCGTAGCAGAATGAACCCCACCTGCGGCCCATTACCATGCGTGATGACCACATTCCAGCCCTGCTCGATCATTTCTGCGATATGTACCGCCGTCTCACGCACCGCATTAAACTGGTCAGGTACGCTTTGATGTGCCTCATCCTTGATCAATGAGTTGCCACCAATGGCAACCACAGCTAATTTACTCACCTGATACCTCCCAGGAAAAGCGGCAACATTGCATAGAAATCAGCGCACTGCACAACTTCTTCAGCAGGCACCTGGTCGAGGGTTGTATGTGCCCAATGTTCTTCACCAGGGCCAAAGCCGATTGCCGGAATACCCGCCTTGCCCATCCAATACGTGGCGTTTGTAGAAAAGACCCACTTACCAGTTTTGGCGGGACGACCATAACAGCTTTCAAAGGTGACTTTACCGGCCTGAACGTAGGGGTGATCCTCTGCTAATGACCATGCAGGGAATATCTTTTCAACGGGGAAGACAAAGCCCGTATAGCTCGGCTCTGCGTACATCGGCACAACAATTTCTGCCAGGTGAGCATTGGGCAAGGCACGCAGTTCATTCAGTACAACTTCCTTTGTCTCTGCGGGGTGCATACGGCGATCAAGATAGATCGAGCACTCGTCGGGAACAGCATTAAGCGAGACACTATGCGTGCTGACACTGGTCACGGTGATAGAACCGGCTCCCAGGAATGGATCAGGACGGCTTTTTAACTCTTGATGCAGTTGCTCGACGCCCTGAATGAACGGGATAGCCTTGTAGAGCGCATTGTCTCCGCGTTCGGGCGCGCTGGCATGGCAACTAATTCCCTTGAATGTGACACTTACTTCGGTGCGCCCACGGTGTCCACGATAAATTTCCATGGTGGTAGATTCGCCAATCACCACGAAATCTGGGCGAATGCCCTCATGTTCTACGAGCGCATTTCCGGAGATGCCATCACACCACTCTTCCATATTGCCAAAATAAAATAGCGTCCAGTCTTTCGCCAGCCCCAACTTTTTCAGTGTAGCCATTGCATAGATCATGGGCGGTGTAGAACACTTCTCATCGCCAGCGCCGAGACCATAGATAATGCCATTCTCGAACTTGCCTTTAAAGGGATCCCATTCCCATTGCGAGGCGTCAGCCACACCAACCGTATCAATGTGACTATCATAGAGCAATACACGGGGGCCATTACCTATGCGCCCTAAGATGTTTCCCATAGAATCTCTCCGCACTTCGTCAAAGCCAAGTTCAGTCATGCGTGCGCCTATCGCATCCCCGACCGCGCCAATCTGGCTATCAAAGCTGGGAACAGCGACAATATCGCGCAGGAACTGGATCATTGTGTCATGATGCTTTGCCAGTTCTTGCTTGACGGCTGTTTGCGCTTCACGGATGTCCATAATACATTCCTTCTTTCTACACCCTATTCCAAAGGGCCTGTGAGAGTTCCCTCGCCCGTGCGTGAATACGAGCTTCATCAACTGTGAGCAACTGGCGATTGCGCATCAACCAGCGTCCGGCAACCATAGTTGAGTTTACATGATGACTATCCATGCCAAAGATGAGGTGCCAGGGAAAATTTCCACTGGTGAGCGGCGTCGGTGGCAAGTAATCAAGCAACACGAGATCAGCGGCAGCGCCAACACTCAGTTCACCGACACGTGGAAAATCACGACAGAACGGGCTAAAGACGGCATCCATAATGCGGGCGTTGTGCTGAAATGCCAGGTTCAAAACCAGGTCTCCAGGCATTACCCGCGCATCTTCAAGCGCCAGTTTGTGCAGCAAGTACGCTGCCTTCATCTCCTGCATCATATTCATACTAAATCCATCGTTGCCCAGACCGACATTGACACCAGCGCGAACCATCTCCTCGACAGGTGCGAGTCCTACAGCATTGTTCATATTTGAGCGGGGATTATGTACGCTGTGGGTATGAGTTTCGGCCAGGCGACTCATCTCACCACTGCGCACATGCACACAGTGCGCGGCTATACTGCGTGGCCCCAAAATAGTATCTGCTTCTAAACGATCTACCACACGCATACCATAGCGCGAAATGCTATCTCTCTCGTCGGAGATATCTTCGGCAACATGTATATGGAAGCCAACGCCCAGTTCAGCACCGCCTGCCGCGCAACGCTCAAGAGTAGCAGTACTCAACGTGAAGGATGCATGCAGACCATAACTCGCAGCAATCATACCAGCTTCCGCCTGTTGCCTGCGTTCTGCGCGTAACAAGCGGATGAAGCGTTCATTCTCGCGGATACCATCAGCAACCACAGCAAGCCCATCGCGGTCAGAGACTTCGTAAGCGAGGCAGGCGCGCATCCCCGCTTGCTCAACAGCATCGGCGATTACGTCCAGGCTTCCTTCTATCGCATTCGGGCTGGCATGATGATCGACGACACACGTCGTACCGCAACGAATAGCATCTGCCATAAATACTTCAGCGCTGGCCTGGGTATCCTCCAGTGTTAAAAGTTTGTCGAGCCGCCACCAGAGCCGCTCAAGGATTTCGGGAAAGTTGCGTGGCGGGTCACCCCGAATCGCCAGGCCACGAGCAAATGCGCTATAAAAATGAGTATGACTACAAAGGAAGCCAGGCATAATCAGGCCGCCGTTCGCATCGACGTATTCGGCATCAGGATACTGCTGGCGCAGTGTAGTATCTACATCGATAGCTGCGATGCGGCCATCGCGCACCAGGACAGATCCCTTTTCGAAAAGCTGGTTTTGTGTGCCAAGCGTGACAACAGTCCCGTTGCCGATGAGGATGTCTGCCATTGATTTACCATCCTTCCTTTGGGTACGATGTATCGCGACTATCTCACCACTTTCTCAACCATCTCCATCCCCTCTGACCCCTTCTCAATCGGCACTACACTACCCGCAGTCCCTACAACAGCATCGATACTTTTCAGACCACTCCCTGTCACCAGCAGAACAGCTCGTTCGTCTCTCATAATCCTGCCTTCACCAAGCAGGCGAAGCAGGCCAGCATAACTAGCTGCACCTGACGGCTCAGCAAACACGCCTGTCAGCCTGGCAAGCTCTTTTTCTGCCGCGAGAATCTCTTCATCGGAGACGGTTACTCCGAAGCCACCGCTTTCACGAATAACTTTTACCGCCATTGCTCCATTGCGAGGTAAACTAACGGAGATGCCATCCGCTATCGTCTGCGCCGCATAGGGCCGCACTACACCATCACCTTCAAGAGCACGCACAATCGCAGGCGATCCTTCAGCCTGTACCGCGATCACGCGCGGGATGCGCTCGATCATCCCAAGACGATAAAGGTCTTCTAAACCACGATAAACGCCGCTGATAATGCAGCCATCACCCGCCGGCACGAGTACGCTATCTGGAACCTGCCAACCCAATTGTTCAGCCATCTCTAAGCCAACAGTTTTCTTTCCTTCAACGAGATAGGGATTGTAGCCCGTGTTGCGATTGTACCAGCCAAAGTTCTTACACGCCTCGATGCACAGATCAAAAGCATCATCATAGCTCCCCTTTACAGCAAAGACGGTCGCGCCACACATGAGCAGTTGTACGATCTTGGCGCGCGGCGCGTTGTGAGGCACAAAGATGTAACATGGTAGTCCCACCGATGCCGCCTGCACAGCCAGCGAAGAAGCAGCATTGCCCGTAGAGGCACAGGCCAAAGTCTTCCCCTCCGCTTCCGCCCGTATCACCGCAATGATACTTGCACGATCTTTGAGCGAGGCGCTGGGGTTGCGCGAGTCATCTTTGAGCCAGAGGTCCTTCATCCCCAGATAAGTCCGCAGGCGTTCCACTGGATAAAGAGGTGTTCCACCAATCTCCAGTGCGGGCTTGTCCTCTGGGCTATAAGAAATAGGGAGAAGCGCACGATATCGCCAGAAGGTGAAATCGCGATCCTCCGCTAGCGTAGCCCGGCTGATGAGCTGTGCTATCTGCTCATAATCATAGTGAACTTCGAGGACACCGAGAGGACCACAGGGGGGACACGTATAGGTGACCTCTACGGGGTTATAGTTGGCTCCGCAGAGCACACATTGTAGGTGATGAATATGGTCAGCAGACATTATTAGACCTCTAGTGAAGTACCTCGAGTTTGACACGTGCCAGTTTTGCTTTGTCTTCACCGCTAATAGGATGCTCGCGGTCCGGCACCTCCAGTTCGGTGATGACGCCACAAAGTTCGGTTGAGAAGTAGCGCAGGCCATTGTCAGAGAGTACAGTTACGACCATGCCAATGTCAGGATAGCGTTGCGCAACTTTGATTGCAGCGGCAACATTGCAGCCTGAAGAGATACCACAGAAGATACCCTCTTCACGTGCCAGGCGACGAGCCATCTCAATGGCTTCGTCCGATGTAGTAGTGACAACTCCGTCCAGGTATTCAACGTGCAACACTTCGGGGATAAAGCCATCTCCAATGCCTTCGATTTTGTGTGGTCCCCAGGAGCCGCCAGAAAGGATATCGCATTCGGCAGGTTCAACAGCAAATACCTTGATCTTGGGATTCTGCTCTTTAAGATATTTGGACGCGCCAGTTACAGTCCCACCTGTTCCCTGGGATAACACCAGCGCGCCAATTTTGCCCTCGGTCTGCTCCCAGATCTCTGGGCCAGTGGTGCGATAATGCGCCTCGATATTATCAGTGTTAACAAACTGACCAACCTCCCAGTATTTACCAGGAGTGGCAGCTTTAAGTTCTTTGACCTTTTCGATCACCAGGTCCACATCGCTCTCGGCGCCGGGAGTCAGCACCAATTCTGCTCCATAGGCGCGGATGGTTTTCTTACGTTCATCACTCATACCGTCTGGCATGACGATAACAACGGGATATCCCTTAGCTGCGCCGACACAGGAGGTGGCAATACCAGTATTACCTGTCGTGCCTTCAATAATGGTCATGCCGGGACGCAAGTCGCCTCGGCGCTCAGCCTCTGATACAAGAAAGGGTAAAATACGGTCTTTGACACTGCCGCTAGGGTTGAAATACTCGACCTTGGTCACGATAGTAGGTTGAATGTCACCCACAACGCGCCGCAGGCGTACCATTGGCGTCATCCCCGCCGTATCAAGAATGCTTTCGGCAATACGCGCACGACGATTCCAGTCAACCATCAGTTAATACCTCCTGTAAACGATAGCGGACAGCCGCTATAAATTGTCCCTACATTTTCAATAATGTGCGATCAATGCTATTCAACGTCGGACGGCCAGACAGAGCCATTGCCAGTTCGAGTTCCTTGCGCAGGATCTCCAGCACATGGTATGCGCCATCTGCGCCACCGGCAGCAAGCCCCCAGAGAACTGGGCGGCCAACAAGCACGGCCCGCGCGCCCAGAGCCAGTGCTTTCAGTATGTCGGTGCCACGACGTACTCCTCCATCGATGTAAACCTCACAGCGTCCAGCAACCGCTTCGACGATTTCAGGTAATGCTTCGATGCTAGCAAGAGCGGTGTCGAGTTGGCGACCACCATGGTTAGAAACGATGATGCCATCCATACCGTGTTCTATCGCCAGCAACGCATCCTCTGCCGTCAGTATGCCTTTAAGTAGAATAGGCAACGCAGTAATGGACCGTAACCAGGCGAGCGATTTCCAGGTCAGTGAAACCCACTCTTGTCCAGTCTTATCCACATCTACAAAATTCGCTTCACGAAATGGCGGTGGCGGTATGGTTACGTTATTACGCCTGTCTTTCTCGCGATTGCCAAGTGTTGGCAGGTCTACAGTGAGAACAATAGCGCGATATCCCGCTGACTCTGCGCGGCGCACAAGGCTCTCCGCAAACTGGAGGCTAGGATAAACGTAGAGTTGAAACCACAGCGGGCCACTCGCCTCCTGAGCGATTTCTTCGAGAGTTCGAGTTGAAGTTGTGCTCACTGCCATTAACGTATTAGCTCTACCTGCTGCCTGAGCAGTTGCGCACTCGCCCTCAGGATGTGCCAGGCAATGCATGGCCATTGGCGCTACCATAATGGGCATACTTAATGGGATACCCAGCACGGTAGTACGCATGTCGAGCGCACTGGCACTGACATCTACAAGCACACGCGGCCGAAGCCGGATACCCTCAAAAGCAGCACGGTTAGCTCGCAACGTCACCTCATCGTCGCTGCCTCCTTGAATGTAATCCCAGTGTGCGGGATCCATTTTGGCCTGGGCAAGCGCCTCATATTCAAAGACGTTTACAGGCTCCACAAGAAACGGCCTTTCCAGAAGCTTTGCTACTTTATTTTTTCGCCCCCTGGGCATGAATAGCACGCAACACCCTCTCAGGCGTCAACGGAATCTGGCGGATACGCAACCCCAAAGCATCTGCAACCGCGTTTGCGACAGCAGGAGCCATACCATCAATGGGAATTTCAGCAATGGCTTTGGCGCCAAAGGGACCGAAAGGATCGCTCGTCTCCACAATGTATGTCTCCATTTTTGGCATGTCCGGCGCACTATAAATCCGATAATCGCTGAGATTGGTAGTCAGTAATGCCCCCTGCTCATCGTAAACCATCTCTTCACAGACGCCATAACCAAGTGCCTGGGTCATCCCACCTTCGATCTGACCCTCGGCAGTAATCGGATTGATGACACGCCCGGCATCAACCGCAGAAATAGCCTTGAGTACGCGCACCATGCCCGTCTCAGTATCTACCTCAACCTCTGCTCCCTGGGCTGCAAAAGGCGGCGGCGATTCGTAGCTCATCCACGAGGCAGTAGCCATTATTTGCTGCTGGTTCTCGAGATGCAGAGAGTGCAAAGCCACCTGGGAAACCGTCACTCTTTGGCCGTTGGGAGCAGTGATGACGCGGTTTTTAATTGTCAGCGTTTCGGGGTTGGCTTTCAGCATACGGCCGGCTACTTCAAGTATCTGCACGCGCACCTTTTCCGCTGCCTTTTTCGTCGCTCCACCACTGATATATGTCGTTGAAGAGGCATAGGCTCCTGTATCAAAAGGCGTGAAATCGGTGTCGGAAGAATGCATGATGATATCTTCGACATGCACACCCAACACCTCGGCGGCAATTTGCGCAATTACAGTGTCAGAACCCGTGCCTATATCGGTGGCGCCTACCAGCACATTGAACGAGCCATCATCGTTGAGCTTGATACTGGCGCCGCCCATATCGAGTCCGGGAATAGCCGTACCATGCATGGCAAGTGCTACACCGACACCTCGTCGGAAGCGACCATTTCCACCTTTGCCACGCTTCTCCTTCCAGCCTGATCTCTCCTCGACTATCTGCAAGCATTGTGGCAAACCACAACTTTCAATAATCTGCGTATAGCCCTCTTTGCCCTCGCCCAGCGCCTTCGCCAGCGGGTTCTCGTCGCCGGCTTTAATCCAGTTCTTACGTCGGAGCTCTAACGCATCCATGCCTACCTGCCTGGCTATCTCGTCCATGTGACTCTCCAGAGCGAAGAAGCCTTGAGGGACACCATAGCCGCGAAACGCTCCGGGAGGTGGCAGATTCGTATAGACGATTTCTGCTTCAAAACGAATATTTGGACAGGGATAGAGCGGAAGTGTTTTTGAGCCGGTATTGCTTTGCACAGTGAGTGCATGCGTACCGTATGCTCCTGTATTGGCAAGCAGGGTCATCGAATTGGCAACAATGGTGCCATCACGTTTAACGCCCGTTTTCATACGGAGAATTTGCGGGTGGCGCGAACGACTGCTGCGGAACTCTTCGGCGCGGGATAACTCCAATTTCACCGGTCGATCAGTGGTAATGGTCAGCATCGAGCAGATATCTTCGAGCAAGACTTCTTGCTTCACGCCGAAGCCGCCGCCAATACGCGGCTTGATAACGTGAATACGGCGCGGCGGCAACCCAATCACTGGAGCAATGATCCGGCGTACATGGTAGGGTACCTGCGTACTGGTTCTCACCACGAGACGATCATCTTCATCCCAGTAGGTAATGACAATATGGTTTTCGATTGGAGTCTGCTGCACCTGCGGGACAATGTACTCTCCCTCAACGACCAGGTCAGACTCGGCAAAACCGCGTTCCACATCACCTACCTCCGCGTGCAGGTGCGCCGCGATGTTGCGTGAGGCGTCATGAATATGATATGACTCTGGCTCTGGATGTAATTGTGGGGCATCAGGCTCCATAGCCTTGCGCGGGTCAAGCAGTGCAGGCAAGACTTCGTAATCGACCTCAATGAGCTTTAAAGCTTGCTCAGCAATTTCCGGCGTTTCAGCTGCAATGGCTGCAACACGATCGCCAACAAAGCGTACTCTGTAATCGAGGCAGTACTGGTCATGTGGACCTGGTTCGGGCCAGGATTGACCGGCAGTTGTATATGGGATTCTCGGCACATCTTTATAGGTCAACACTGTATGCACACCAGGCAGCGCTCGCGCTCGAGAAACGTCGATCTCGCGTATGATGGCATGCGCGTGCGGGCTGGTGAGCAGACGCCCGTGCAACATGCCGCGTAGTTCAATGTCATCGACAAAAGCTGGCTTACCCGTGACCAGCTTGACAGCGTCTACTTTGCGCTCAGCCTTGCCAACAACACTGAGATCAGTGGAAACACGAGTCTCGACAAGCGTTGCCGTCCCTCCACCAGATGAATCCTCGTCCTGGCTGGGATGGTTTTTCCCTCCACCAGCGCCAGCGAAGCCGCTGTCATCTTCGTGGCTGCTCGTGCCGTGCTCCGCATGTTCTAAAGGAGCGCGTCCAGGATCCCAGGGTTGGAAGCTCTCATCAAAATTAGGGCGACTAATCGGTGCCATCCCCTCGCCGCGCATGATGGCAGCCGCCCGCAAAATAGCTTGTACAGGTTTCACGTAGCCGGTACAGCGGCACAGATTGCCCGAAAGCGCATCACGTACCTCATCTTCTGTTGGATTTGGATTGCGCTTGAGTAGGGCATGAGCCGACAGAATCATACCAGGCGTGCAGAAACCACACTGAATAGCGCCTGTATCGACAAATGCTTCTTGTATAGGATGAAGCTTACGCGCTATGCCCAGGCTTTCAACTGTGGTCAACGTACAGCCGCCCACCTGGGCGGCGAGGGTGACGCAGCCAGGACGCGGCACGCCATCAATCAATACGGTACAAGCGCCACATTCGCCAGTCTCACAACCATGCTTGACGCTATAATAGCCTTCTTTTCGCAATACCGCCATCAATGATTCGTTAGGTGCAACTTCCAGGCTCTTGATCAGTCCGTTGATCCTCAATTCGAGTTCCATATCTATTGCCTCCCCTCAGATGAGACCATGCTGCGCCAGCGCGAGATTGTGGTGGCTTCTTCAAGTACACGCAATGCCAGGTTCATGCCACCCACCCGGCGATAACCGCTACTCGCGCGAAAATCTCCTGGTGGCGAAAAATTTGCCATCCCTGCTTGTATCCCGGCAATAATACGTTGAGTATCCAGTGCATTGTTTGCGTTCCCCGGGCTAGCCGCAGGTTGACCTTCAAGCTCCTTCTCGACAGCTTCCATACGCATCGGCTCCATATTTACTCCACCTAAAGCCAGCCGTACTCCCTGGTAGACACCTCCGTTCACCTCTACAAGCGCAGCGGCATTTAAAATGGCCACATCGGTGAGAGTTCTCCCGACACGCATGAACGATGCGGCACAACCAAAGGCAGGACGAGGAATGAGCACTTCAATAATCAGTTCGTTAGGTTTGCGCTCCACAGTTAATGCGCTACAGGGCACGCGTCGTTCTTGTTTGCCTTTAAACGTGACGCCTGGCAGCGCAAGGCCTGGCCGCTCGGCAGTGCCACCGCTCAGATTGACTTGCGATACGGAGCCAGAACGCAACACGACCTCTGCATTCATCACAGTCAGAGCCGTTAGTAGATCCGACTGTGACGCAACTCCTGCAGCCAGCGTGCCACCAAGGGTGGCGCTGTTGCGAATCAGGTGCGAAAACGATGAGACTAACGACGCACGCGCTAAAATACCCGTAGCCAGGTCTTTGAGCAACGCAGAATCCCCCATTGTTTGCAAGGTTGTCATTGCGCCAACATGGATTCCCCTCACATCTTCAGTGATATATGCAAGTTCGAGATCGCGCAAATCAACCACGGCCTGGATACTCCCATCCTCTAATCCAAGCAAGTAGGTTCCCCCAGCCAACGGCACAGTTTTGGTATCTGTGCGTGCCAACAACAGCAGCGCGTCGTCAATGTCTTCCACCCAGTGATATTCAAGAAGATTCAATAACATCGTCTTTACCCTTGTAATGGTACTAACTTGAACGTTTCAACATCGATGAGTCCCTGGTCGGTCAGTTTCAACGACGGAATAACCGACAGCGAAAGGAAACTGAGCGTCATGCAGGGATGTTCCAGTGTGCAGCCAAGCTCGGCAGCGGCTGCATCCAGCGCATACAGTTGCTGCACCAATTCAATGACAGGCAACGGTGAGACAAGGCCCCCATATGGCAACGGCACTTTGGCACGCACATCTCCATCTACGACACAGGCAAAACCACCACCCATCTCTTCCAGAACTCGTGCCGCGTGTAAAATATCACTATCGCTCACTCCTGCGATCACCAGGTTGTGTGCATCATGGGCCACGCTCGAAGCCAGCGCACCTTTGCGCAAACCAAACCCCTTGACCATCCCCAGGCCTACATTACCACTGGCATGATGCCGTTCGATTACGACAAGTTTGAGCAAATCCCGGTCAGGGTCGGCCACAATTTCTCCGTCCCTCACTGGTGCCTCTTGCCGCAGGTGCTTTGTCGTAATCTGTCCCGGTTCGATACCCACCACTTCGATCAATCCAGGTTTCCCAGGTATGCGCAAATCATTTTCACTCCTGTTTCCGATATGCACTGTGCCAGTTACACCTGTAAAAGTAACAGTGGGAGCGTCAACTAGCAGCATTCCATCCTGAGCAACCAGTTTGCCGTCCTTGTATACTGACTCAACCTTAAACGTGTTGAGGTCATCCAACACCACGAGATCAGCAACGAAATTAGGAGCAACTGCTCCGCGATCATACAAGCGAAAATACTGCGCGGTATTATAGCTGGCGAGCCGTACCGCCTCGACCGGATCAAGCCCCAATTCGATTGCGCGGCGCACCATCGAATCTATGTGCCCGCGTGTCGTTAAATCCTGTGGGTCACGATCATCTGTGACGAAGAAGACGCGCGGCGGGTGTAACTCCTTGACAAGCGGAAGCAACGTATCGAGATTACGCGCCGCTGACCCCTCGCGAATCATGAGCCACATACCCAGGCGAATACGCTGGCGAGCCTCTTCAAGCGTTGTGCATTCATGATCTGACATCACACCGGCAGTAGCGTACGCGCACAGGTCAGGTCCATTCAGGCCCGGAGCGTGCCCATCGACGACAAGACCGTGACGCTGGGTGGCAACAATCTTCGCCAGTACTTGCTCATCTCCATACAGTACACCAGGCATATTCATCACCTCGGCCAGGCCCAGCACATGCTCATTTTCTAAGAGTGGCAGGAGATCGTCAGCCATCAAAATACGATAAGGGCTTTCATAAGAAGAAGCAGGGACACAGGATGGGAGCATCACATAGGTGGTGAGTGGCAGGCCACGGCCGGATTCGAGAACGTAGCGTATACCAGCTACACCCATGACATTGGCAAATTCATGAGGATCGAGCATTACGGCAGTAACCCCTCGCGGCGTGACGATTCGGGCAAACTCGGAGAGCACAAGCATAGTACTTTCAATGTGCATATGACCATCAATCAGCCCGGGAGCCAGCCAGCGACCTTGTAGATCGCGCTCTATATGCCCTCGATAACCCTCACCTGGTGCGCTTACACCCACCACGCGACCATCAGCAACGGCGACATCAGCAGCGTAACACTCACCGCTACACACGTTAAGTAACTGAGCATCACGCAATACGAGATCCGCAGGCATCGCTCCACGCGCAATCTGAATGCGACGTTGAAGTTCATCCATAAAATATACATCCTCCGGCCTAGAAATAGAGTGTTGACGTTTGATGCTATAATTGGACATCCTATCAGAATCTCGGCTTATCGTCGAGGGTTTGTGAGGCTATTTTTAAGGATGACATTGTTCTTAAGTATACCTTTTCCGGGCAAAAATATGGAACGCTTTTCCATTGAGTGGGATAGTGCCTCATCTTCCCTCCATATGCACATATAGCGTATACTCTGTATAGAAGTACAGAGAGTACCGCTGCAGGCGGCATGAATCGCCTATTCGAAAGGTTACAAAACTACATGACCACATCACATCATACCATGACACCGGCTCAACGCGTTCGAGCAGCACTCGCAGGAGAACACGTAGACCGCGTACCTTTCTGCTTCTGGCACCACTTCAAACCTGGGGGATCAGGAACGCGTATGGCCGAACTCACAATGGAGTTCTTTGTCCAAAAGTTCCAATTAGACATCATCAAAGTAATGCCTGATTTACCCTATCCTGCACCAGAGGATCAGCTCATACAGGCAGATCAGATTCGCTTTCTCCCTCGTCTTGACCTTGATACTCCCATGTTCAAGGAGCAACTTATCTGTATTCGCACGCTGCGTTCCCAGGTAGGGAATGACTATCCCCTTATTCTGACACTTTTTAGCCCATTGACATATGTAATTCGCTCTATGGGGAAGCAAAGAGCGATTGAAGAGGCGAAAAGAAATCCGGAACCTTTTAAAGAGGGATTAGCAACCATTGCATCAAATTTACGGCGCTTAATGGAAGCTGCTCTTGAGGCAGGTGCAAGCGGAATATTCTTGTCCTCTATGGGAGCAACGACCGCAGATTTCACACGGGAGGAATATAGTGAAATTGGCCGCCCTTATGACCTGGAGGCATTAGCGGGTGCAAAAAATGGGTGGCTTAATATTATCCACGTTCATGCAGACCCCACTCAAGAAGAGGATGAAATCTACTTTGAAGACTTCGTTGACTACCCAGTACAGGTGATGAGTTGGAGTGATCGACTCACAGGACCAAGCCTGAGCGAAGCGCTAACCATGACAGATAAATGCCTCATGGGCGGCCTGGCCGAACGCGGCCCCATAACCCACGGTGGAGAGACAGAGATAGAAAACGAAATCATGGCAGCAGTAACTCAGACCAAAGGCAGAAAATTGATCCTGGCCAATGGCTGCTCCGTACCTGATGATGCGCCTGAAGAGTGGTTACATGTCGCACGAAGGCTGGTGGATCAGCCCCGGTGATGCGTAATTGCCGGGGGCTTCCCTATTTGCAAACCAAATAGTATAGTGGACTGGTAATTCAATTCTTCCACTCCATCTCTCCCATTCAACTTTTCCCCTCTCTTCACGTACATGTGATAAGTTATTAAGTAATCATCATTTCTTACCAGGGAAAAAGGAAAGGCATTATGGAAGAGCCAACTGCCACGAGCAGTAGCAACCCTACCACCATTCAAAGAACAACAGGCAAACTTCCACCGGAGAATGCCACACCTGATACTACAACTTCAACTTCCACCACCTCTAAAAGCGAGCAAAACCAGTCCGCCAGACCCTATGATAGTCTGCAGCTCGTCGTCATCGAAGGCTTCCAGGTCGGGCGAGGCGTAGCACGTATCGACTCAAACGATATGACACGTTTAGGCTGCCAGCCAGGGGATATCGTCATGATCACTGGATCCCGCGCCACAGCCGCCAAAGTTGTACCAACCACTCTTCTTGATCGAGGTCAACAACTCATCCAGATGGATAGCCAGGTGAGGCAGAATAGCGCATCGGGTCTTGGAGAGCGCGTTACCGTTCGTAAGGCAAAAGTGAAAGATGCCGAAAAGGTCACGCTACTGCCACTTTCTGGCGGAGCGCCAATTCAGGAGAGCGACTTGCAATATATCGCACGTTACCTGGTTGGATTGCCAGTTGTGATTGGTGACCTCTTACGTGTCGGCACACCTGGCGCAGCACCCCGTGAATTTCTCATTATCGGCACAACCCCTGCTACTCCCAGCTATACCGTTCGCAAGCGTACCTCTGATTCGCTCGATGAGCTCGTCCCGCCATTACAGCCGCAAGCCGTAACGGATACGGAGGCAGTACTGGTACAGGCGAGAACAATCGTGCGCGCGCAGGCACGAGGGGCGACTAAACCTGGGGGGCTGGGACGATTGAGCTACGAGGATATTGGCGGACTGGGCAAGGAACTCCAGCGTATCCGCGAAATGATCGAGCTACCGCTGAAATACCCGGCAGTTTTTGATCGTCTGGGCGTCGAACCACCCAAGGGCGTGCTGCTGTATGGCCCTCCTGGTACAGGTAAAACACTTATTGCTCGCGTCGTGGCTTCCGAAACCAATGCCGCTTTCTTTGTTATCAACGGCCCTGAAATCTTGAACAAGCTGTATGGTGAAAGCGAGTCACGCCTGCGCTCGGTGTTCCAGGAGGCGCAGCGGCGAGCGCCCAGCATCATCTTCATTGACGAACTGGACGCGCTTGCGCCCAAACGCTCCGAAACCTACGGCGAGCTGGAAAGACGCATCGTTGGACAATTGTTGGCTCTGATGGATGGTATTGCCTCGCGAGGACAGGTCCTGCTGATTGGAGCCACGAACCAGCCAAACTCGCTTGACCCCGCTTTGCGCCGTCCTGGCCGTTTCGACCGCGAGATATCCCTACGCGTACCCGATTTACACGGACGAATGGAAATACTACGTATTCACAGCAGAGATGCAGCCCTGGCAGCCGATATTGATTTTGCCCGCCTGGCACAGCTTACACCGGGCTTTGTTGGCGCCGACCTGGAGGCGCTTTGCCGTGAAGCAGCCATGATCGCTCTCCGGCGCGTCCTACCTCATATCGACTACGAACGTGGCTATATTCCATACGAAACGCTGGTAAACCTGAATATCACTATGGCTGATTTTCAGGCAGCCCTGCGTGAAATCGAACCATCAACAACCCGCGAAGTCTATGTCGAGGTCAGCGACACCTCTTGGGACGATATAGGCGGGCTGGTGAAGGCCAAAACCATCCTCACGGAGGGAGTGGAATGGCCATTGCGCTTTCCCGAACTCTACGCGAATGCGAAAATTGAGCCGCCGCGCGGCGTGCTTCTATCAGGCCCCCCAGGATCGGGCAAGACCTTGCTGGCGCGTGCACTTGCCAATCAATGTGAAGCTAGTTTCATTTCGATTAAAGGACCCGAGTTGCTGTCGAAATGGATCGGCGAATCAGAGAAGGGCGTACGTGAGGTCTTCCGGCGAGCGAAGCAGGCCGCGCCGTGTATTGTGTTTTTCGATGAAATCGACGCCATCGCCGCCCGGCGCGGTATCGAGATCGATGGACACGCGGTTGATCGCGTCATTGCGCAATTGCTGACAGAGATGGACGGCATTGAAGGACGCACAGGGGTAATCGTGGTGGCAGCCACCAATCGAGCGGATTTGATCGATACGGCGCTCCTGCGCCCTGGTCGCTTTGATCTCGTGGTCGAGCTAGAGTATCCCAATGAAAGCGAACGCTGCATAATCTTCGGGATACATACCCAAGGTAGACCTGTTGATCCTGAAGTTTCTCTGGAGGAATTGGCTAGCCTGACTGAGGGACGCAACGGCGCAGATATTGAAGCAATCTGTCGTCGAGCCTCCCTTCTCGCCATGCGTGAATGGATTACTCCATGGCTGACTATGCAACGTGTTGAGGTTACGGAAGCCACCGAAGACGCTTCCTCTCCTACTACTATTGCACCCACTGCGGACTTAACGGCCCCCATAGATCCTAAGTTACAGCAATTACAAAGTACGATAAGTGGCGTACTCCCCTCACCGTTCCAGGTTCGAATGAAACACTTTGTCCAGGCTCTCAATGAGCAGAATGAACGGTATACCGCACAAAAAACCGTTGAGGAAGAACATGCCCGCAAAGAAGCCGGACGCCAACGTTTAATTGAAATGGCAGCGGATTTAAATTCTGGTGGGAAACCCCGAAGGCGAGGCTTCCGCCTCTGGCTGGCACGCTTATTCGGACTCGTTCCATAGGGGAGCATCTGGAACTTCCAGTCAGGAATTTTTTACATCTACTGGGACAATTGCCTACATTACTTACCAGGTACGTAATCACATGTACTCTCAAAAGTATGTATGTGCGAACGCATTTCTCGCATACAAACACATCTATAGGTTCATACACTCGTAATACTTGAGTAGTTACTGATTGGCTACCCACTTACAATTTACAATTAACGTATGGTATAATAACAATAGTAAAGAGAATTCATCAAAGCACCGAAGGGAGTGGCAACGATGCATATCCCCAATATGTCTGACAACTCCTCTTCAGCGTACAATGAAAAGGTTGTGGAGTCCTACCTGAAGGCCATACAGCTCATTGATGATCGCGTCACACCTTTTTTAGGAAAAGCTACCACCCGCGTTCTAGTTCAAGGTGCTGCCAGGCGAGTATCGAACGAATATCCTTTCCTCTACATTTTGGAGAAGATGCCATATACCGAGGTTGTCCCAGCGGTTATTAAAGAGCAATGGGGTTCTATCGCACCACAGGTACTTTCCGCAGGGTTACACGCATTGTTGCAAGAGTGCTTTGCGGGTTTGAGAGAGCTGACCGGGGAGCTGATTGGTCCCCCGCTCCACGACG
>WNGJ01000737.1_pt1 | contig 30830 bp, 33 predicted proteins | sample 5400611 | NCBI WGS metagenome assembly WNGJ01 (sample SAMN13153375, study PRJNA577476) | soil metagenome | isolation source: 40 cm soil or saprolite under Garry oak tree replicate 1 | place: USA:California | collected 2016-06-15
TGAATCGCCATGTTCATGGCTTCAAGCGTGCCGACACACTCCAGGACCGCTTCGGCCCCCCCATGCGTCTGCTCAAGCACTTCCTGCACCGCTTGCTCATCTCTCGTCGTGATGACATCGGTGGCCCCAAATGCTTGCGCCAGTTTCAGCCTCTGTTCCCGGTGTCCGATGAGAAAGATGCGTTCGGCAAAGAGACGTTTGGCGGCGAGGACTCCACAGAGTCCGACTGCTCCATCGCCAATCACTGCCACCGTGCTGCCTGCCCTGACCCTTGAGGTGATAGCAGCATGATGGCCTGTCGCCATGACATCGGTGAGGGGAAGGATGGCCTTGAGCAGATGCTCGTCGCCTTCAACCGAGGGGGGAACCACCACCAGGGTGCCGTCGGCGTATGGGACTCGAACGGCTTCGCCCTGGCCGCCATCATTGGGACCGCCCCAGCGCTCTCCATGCACGCATGAGCTTGGCAAGCCTGCATGACAGAACTCGCATGTGCCATCCGATATCAAGAAAGGTGAGATCACGCGATCCCCTTTTTTGATGGTGCGCACCTCCGCCCCTACCTCCTCGACCATCCCCATCCACTCGTGTCCCATGCGATCTCCCGGCTCACGTTGATCGATGCCACGATAGGGCCACAGATCCGAGCCACAAATACCCGTATGCGTCATACGGGCAACCACATCGGTTGGGGCCTGAATGATGGGATCGGGGACCTGGTCGATACGCATATCTCTGGGTCCATGATAAACGGTTGCTCTCATGTTTTTCTCCTCTTCCTGTTCTCTCTTCTCTTTCGTTGGACCGCTTCTTCTCCTAGAGCGAGCGGAATGCGATAGCTTTCACGCTTGATTTTCAGAGTTTTCTCCTCTTCCGCTACTCAGAGACCCGTCCTTCGCTCCAACTCTTCGGGGTACCGAGCCCCCTGCACCGTGATCTTCGAGGCGGTGCTGTCAATTTCGTGGAGATCGTCGGGCGTCAGTTCGACGGCCACCGCTCCGATGTTCTCCTCCAGGCGAGAGAGCTTCGTGGTCCCCGGAATCGGCACGATCCATGGTTTCTGGGCCAGCAGCCAAGCGAGCGCGATCTGAGCAGGTGTCGCCTTCTTGCGTTCTGCGATCTCGCCAAGCAAATCGACCAGAGCCTGATTCGCTTTTCGAGCCTCTGGCGTAAAGCGAGGGACGATGTTGCGGAAGTCGGAACGGTCGAAGGTCGTGTTTTCGTTGATCTTTCCTGTGAGGAAGCCCTTCCCCAGTGGGCTAAATGGAACGAAGCCGATTCCGAGTTCCTCCAGGGTCGGCAGCACTTCCACTTCAGGGTTTCTCCACCACAGCGAGTATTCGCTCTGGACGGCAGTGACCGGCTGGACGGCGTGTGCGCGACGGATCGTTTGCACTCCTGCTTCGGAAAGGCCGAAGTGTTTCACTTTCCCTTCCCGGATCAGGTCCTGCACTGCCCCGGCCACGTCTTCGATCGGCACGTCCGTGTCAACACGGTGCTGATAGAACAGATCGATAGCCTCGACCTTGAGTCGCTTGAGCGAGGCCTCGGCGACCTGCTTGATATGCTCTGGCCGACTATCCTGGCCCATCTGCTCTCCGTTGGGACCAAAATGAAATCCGAATTTGGTGGCGATCACCACTTGTCCACGAAAGGGAGCAAGCGCTTCGCCCACGAGTTCTTCATTGGTGAACGGGCCATACGCTTCTGCGGTATCGAAAAACGTGATGCTGCGTTCAACCGCCGACCGAATCAGTTGGATCATCTCCTGCTTGTCGGGTGCCGGACCGTAGGCAAAGCTCATGCCCATACAGCCGAGCCCGAGAACCGTAACTTCTAAGTTACTTTTTCCAAGTGTGCGCTTCTTCATGGGTCTTGCCTCCTGTTTATAAATGAAAGTTTAGAATGATCTTCCTGCACGATCAGGCCAGGTATTGTTCGTCGCTGACCTGTTCCATCCAGTCGGCGGTCTTGCCGTCGAGCTGTTCCTGAATGGCGATGTGCGTCATGGCCGTGGTTGCCGTGGCGCCGTGCCAATGTTTCTCACCCGGCGGAAACCAGATCACGTCCCCTGGCCGAATTTCCTCGATTGGACCACCCCAGCGTTGTACCCGGCCGCAGCCCGCCGTCACGAGCAGGGTCTGGCCCAGCGGGTGGCTGTGCCATGCTGTCCGAGCGCCTGGCTCGAACGTGACACTGGAGCCGACTGCGCGTGCCGGATCGGGCGCCTGGAATAGGGGGTCAATGCGTACACTGCCGGTAAAGTACTCGGCCGGTCCTTTGCCGGAAGGTTGTGAGCCACTTCTTTTGATGTCCATTTGCTGAATCCCTCCACCATGTTTACAAAAGCAGAGAGGAATGTTCTCTGTCTGGTGCTCATTATAGACACCCTGGGGCAGAGGGTGGTAGAATGATTGTCGAAAATGATTGAACAATTCTGCAAATCTTCCAGATGATCGATGGAGAAACAGGAGAAGAGGTTCCGATGAATGTGATGATCCACCAGCAGGCAGAACGCGAGGCACAGTTGCTACAAGCCAACCGCGAGGAACTGGTTGAGCGGATTGCGCGGGCTATGCGCGAAGATGGGACCGCCCAGCCGCTCCAAGGGCTTCACCTGGCCCGCTCCTCTTTGCCTCTGGAGCGGGTTCACAGCGTGATGGAGCCATCCGTGTGCGTAATTGCCCAGGGCAGCAAGGAGGTCCTTCTGGGCGAGAGCCGCTACCGGTACGACCCCTCACATTACCTGCTCGCCACCGTCGAGCTGCCCCGCGTCAGCCAGGTCCTGGATGCCTCGAAGGAGCGGCCCTACCTTAGTCTGCGCCTGGAACTCGCCCCCACCCTCGTCGGCTCGGTCATGGCTGAAGCCGGTCACGCCTCTCGCTCCTCGCCGAGAGATCATACCGATGTGAGGGCCATCGACGTTAGCCCATTGGATGGGCACCTGCTGGACGCCTTCGTGCGGCTCACGAGGCTCCTGGATGCCCCTGCTGAAGCGCTGGTCCTCCTGCCGCTGATCACGCGGGAAATTATCTACCGGCTCCTGATGGGAGAGCAAGGTGCCCGGCTCCGTCACCTGGCGATCCTGGGCGGCTACACCCCCGACATCGCCAGAGCGGTCGGACGACTCCGTCAAGACTTCGACCAGCCACTGCGCATCGAGCATCTCGCGCGCGAGCTGGGCATGAGCGTCTCGGGGTTCCACCACCACTTCAAGGCCGTCACGGCGATGAGCCCCTTGCAATTCCAGAAGCAGTTGCGGCTCCAGGAGGCCCGCCGTCTGATGCTGGGCGACGACCTCGACGCGGCCAGTGCCGCCTATCGCGTGGGGTACCACGACGCCTCCCACTTCAATCGGGAGTACAAAAGCCTCTTCGGCGTCCCACCGATGCGCGACGTGCAACGGCTGCGGGAAGAGGCGCAGGATCGCGCTGGCCGATGAGAAAGACGAGAACCGCTCTCCAGACTGATGAGAGATGGTTGCAGGAATCCACCCAGGCCGGATATGCTTTGCCTTACGGGGATTACTTCTCGATGGCTGTGGATGGGCAAAATAACACGCAAATAGCGTGGGGTGAGGGACCAAGCTATGCTAGTCCGGGCAACCAGTGGGTTTCACATAGCATCAACGACTAGCAAGGCTCATACACATGAGGCTCCAGCGGGTTATACCTGCCGGAGCTTTTTGTTGCTTGACTCCTGATTACTGAGCATCCAGGTGCTGTGAGAGCAGGAAAGCGCTGAAATTAGCTACACTCTCTACATCTCCTTCATTAAGCATATTGACGATTTTTTTGACGACGAGCCGGCGAGGCTGACCAGGAGTCGAGGGTAACGTGAAGCCAATGGCGTTTGCGGTCTCAGGTTGGCGTTCAAAGCGAATTTCTTCTGCCATGAGTTCCAGCAGGTCAGCTATATCGAGGTCGAGCGCCTGGGCAAGGCTTTCGAGAACTTTGGAAGAGGGATATTTTTGTCCTCGCTCGATTTCGCCGACGTAAATTTCTGAGAGTCCGGCTTTGTCTCCAAGTTCTTTGATGGTAAGTTGGCGGTCTTGCCGTTCACGTCGTATTACTCTGCCTATAATTTCCTGCAAGTCTGCCATGATGTTGTCCTTCCTATTTACCTATGCTTGTGGCATAGTTCTAAGAAAATATATGCTATGAGCATAGTTGTACTCTATTAATATACGCTAAGAGCGTGGTATAGTCAAGGTGGGTCAAGGTTGATTTCCAGAAGGAGAGCATGTTGAGTAGGCAAAATATGAAGTATATGAAGGAGGAATACTCAAATGGCTATTACTATGTCATTTCGTACGGGAAATAATTTGTCAGAGCAAAGGGATGTCCCAAATAACATACATGTGCCGATGGTGTACGAGCAGGTGCCTGTTGAGCCTACTCGTTGGGAGTATCGTGTACTGACTGTAGATGCACGGGAGGAGGATTTGCCTGATGCTGTCCAGTTGAACGAGTTGGGCGCTCAGGGCTGGCTACTGGTGGGAGTATTGGATCAGGGGGCGACGGGAAAAAGCCCGCTTGTGCATTATTACTTCGTTCGTCAGAGAGGCGAGTAGCTCTCATCCTGAATCCTGGGAGTGTGGGTTTGCCCTTTGAACGTAAGAAACTTACTGAAAACATCTACAATCCGCCATGGGCAGAATATGCTCTGGTTATCTGGGAAAATGCAAGCTTGAGCATTGAATTGAAGCGGGTGCCTGTGGACATTGAAGCGGTTAAGAGGACGATCCTGGAATGTGGTATGCCTTACGTAGCGTTGTGGGCAAAAGATTGGCGTAAAAGTTAGAGTGTCATGATATTCAATGGATAGAAGGAGATTTCATTATGACATCGAGTTTAGTTGTACCGACGGTGATCGAGACAACCGGGCGTGGTGAACGCGCCTACGACATTTATTCGCGGCTCTTGAAAGAACGCATCATTATGGTCAATGGTCCAATTGAAGAGGCGATGAGCAACCTGGTGGTGGCGCAGTTGCTTTTCCTGGCTGCTGAGAGTACTGAGCGAGAGATTAACCTGTATATCAGTTCACCTGGGGGGTCGGTGAATGCGGGATTGGCAATCTACGATACAATGCGACATTTACCTTGTCCGATTGGGACGACATGTGTTGGCTATGCTGCGAGTTTTGGGACTATCTTGCTCATGGCCGGTGATCGTGGGATGCGGCGCGCCTTGCCACATGCCCGCATACATATGCACCAGCCGCTCATTCCAGGAGGGATTGGTGGCCAGGCAACGGATATTGATATCCAGGCTCGTGAGATTCTGCATACGCGAGATGTACTCAATGAGATTATCCAGCAGCACACTGGACAGCCACTGGAGCGTATCAAGCGCGATACTGAGCGGGATTACTTCATGAGCGCCACTGAGGCGATAGAGTATGGGATTGTTGATGAGGTGCTGAGGTTGGCGGAGAAGTAAGGGTAAGAGTTACGGGGGGAAATAGCTCACGACCAGGGGAACCGGGGCGACGCAAGCGTCCCCACTCCTACGCGTCCTGGAACTCCTGGCTGGTGGAACCTGGCTGAATTTACAACTGCGCCAACACGGGCGACGCAAGCGTCCCCACCCCACTCTACACCACTCCCGCCTCTACGCGAGGTGGAGAGAAACGTGAGAGTCAAGCAAAATTGACTCTCACGTTTTTGTATGGAAGAATATGCGGGAAATCTTGTTCTCTTGATCTCTGCTGAAATGGAGGGATGAATATGGAGATCCGGCGATTCTCTGCTGATTTGAAGACGAAGATTCCAGGTAGGCATCCTGGTGTGTACGGTGTTCCTATTCAATTTGACCGTGCTGACATGGCTACACAGAACATGGAAGAACTTGCTCAGCATTTGAATGGTTTGCCGATCCTGCTCAACAGACCCATGATAGTCGTTGCGTTGTATTTTGAGCCTCACGCTTCAATTGATGAACACAGCGCAGAGGTTCCTATCCTCTTTCTCGCGATTGGCGGTCAAGGGTTTGTTCGTATTGGTGGTCCAAATGGCGAGATCCGAACAATATCAGCAGATGATGCAGTTCTTTGGCCTGCAGGAGTTGATCATACCGTATGGACTGAAGATGATGGGTTGCAAGCAATTGTGATCGATGGGCCTGCTGAGAGAGAGTAGGTGAGGGAAATAGTGCATTATGCGGTTCTGTTATAATGGTTCGATCATGATGCTATCCAGTTCGAACCACTGTGGGCCGCTGGTAACAGTGCTGAAACGCAATATGCCGTGTGGTGTGGCAATGGCATATTGATTATCGAGCCATGCCACGAAACCCAGGGGACGAGTTGGTGGATGTGGTGCGTGAAGAACCAGTTTGTCGTCAACCCAGAAGGTAGCTTCTTTGGATAGCCATTCCAGCGTATAGCTATGCCAGTCGGTCATTTCGACTGGCAGTACTGCTTCAAAGGCTCCTGATAACTTTTGCATCCAGCGGGCAGCAGGGCGTGTTTCTCCAGTCAGTAAACCGAACACTGTTGTTACAGCCATTGGGACGGTAGCCGTCAGGGCACCGGGACGCATGGTGTGTACTACCTGCGCTTTCCATCCCCAGCCTGGTATCCCAGGCACAAGCGCCATGTTAGAGGGTGGTGAGGCGTAGAAAAACCAGATGGCTTCTGGAAACGTCAGGATGTCTCCTCGTACCGAAAATGGATAGTTCCAGAAGCCGAAACCTGCGGTGCCCCTCAAAAAGCCAGTACCCTCACCTGTGCTACTGAGGGTTGCGGCAGGTAACGATGAACGGGCAATAACTTGCATGCGTAATGGAGGTCGCCAGGGGTAATTGGATCTAGGCAGATTGTCGTAGTCATCGATTTGCGCATCAGTATATTGTCCCTGTTGGGCCGACTCAAACGCCATTCGTAGCACAGAGTTTGCGAGGAGTAACGACCCGCCTCCAATACAGGTTTGTGTCCAGCGCTGGTCAAGTGGTTCAATGAAATCGTCAAACATACATGTTTTTTACTGAGAACGGTTGGGAGTTCTAACGTTTCCCTCTGGCCTCACGATAAAGTGTTGCAGTAAGAACCCCAATCACGGCTACGATTAGCAAATATCCTGTTGCAGCACGTAGCGGGGCCAAAGCACTGGCATTGTTTATCAGGACGAGCACGAGAAAGGCAATAATAACACCAACCAGGATAATCATGTCACCCACGATAAAATTGTAGATGGCTTTGATTATTTTCATGAGCGCGCCTCCTCTTGCTCTGGAGTAGTGATTGACGTGGCATTTGCATTAGCCATTGCCAACCGGTGTTGTTTGTCCCGTTTGAGCCATGTAACGAGGCCAAATGATGCAAGCAGGTAGAGTACAATCAGGATAGGGATAAAGGCATCGGAAAGCGGCCATTCGAAACCGAATCCTTCAGCGGCCCAGAAAGTGCCGAATGAGGTAAGCATAATACCCACCACAAATTTGAGCGTATTCTCAGGTACCTTTGTGAGTGGCGCCTGGATTATTGCGCCAGCAGCGATTACGAGTAGGCCGGCAACTGCTGCGCCGATTGCCGCTGAGGCAATGCCACTGATACCAGTACTGTTCGTGATGCTACTGCCAAAGGTAATGACGATAAAAGCGACCTCAAGCCCTTCGAGTAGCACGGCTTTATAGGATAAGGCTACTCCAAAGGGCTGGAAGCGAGGTACGATCGTCTCTCCTCGCGTCCGTATTTCCGCCATTGTTTCTTCAAAGATGGCTTCTTCATCGTGGAGGGATTTGAGACCACTGTAACGGAGAATGGCCTTTTTGAGCCATTTCAAGCCGAAAAGAATCAGGATGATGCCAACTACCAGGCGAAAATCATTAATAGGTACCCATTTGACGAGCGCAACGCCGAGAGTGGCAACGATAGCGGCGAGAGTTGCTGCGGCAGCAAAAGCGCCAAGAAGCGAACTGCGCCAATTGATTGTTAGGCCAACAACCAGTACAATTGTGAAAGCCTCGACAAATTCAACTGCAGAAGCAAGGAATGCAGCGATAGCGATAGCCCATTGCATGCAACTTTTCTCCTAACCGGGTGTAGGTGGAATAGGTAGTGTCCGTTGGCGACAGTAAGTGCCGCCTTTATGCATATTGTAGCATATAGGCGCATGTTGCATTCGTAGAGAGTTTTACATCGCCGCTTGATTACAATTTGTGTGCAACGAGCTGTAACCAGTTGCGCGGGATCTCCATCAAGCCGAGTTCATCACCAGCCTGATAAACGGAAATTCCAAGCGCTTCAGCGCCGATTGCTAGCGGTATCCCTGGTAGCGCTCCCTCGATAAAGAGCCAGTAATGCCCTACATCTCTCCAAGAGTCCAGGGGCATAATAGCCTGCTGTTCGACTACATCTACGCGGCTGAATCCTCCCTCTTTGAGCAGGCAAATGTATCCCTCGCGATCAAGTTGCTGCATGGCCATCGCTTTTGCCTCGCGTGATAATTGTGCTTCAGGGTGCTCTTTGCGCAGCCAACCAACTGCGCGCCGGATCCACAGGCGGTAGAACCGTTCAGTTCCCTCGACATAAGTGCCGTTGTAAAAGGCGCTGTTACAGGCAAATATGCCATCAGGAGCAAGTATGCTAGCAATGAGCCTGAAGGCGGAGAGTTTATCGGAGAGGAGATGAATGGCGTTACAGAAGAAAGCTGCGTCTGTATTCTGGACAATATTGGGCAGGTCGGAGGCCTCTCCCTGAATGAAATCGGCTTTCACCTGTATGCCTTTCGCCCGCATCTCATCCATACTCCTTTGTGCCCGGCGCAGAGCCTCAGCTGAGGGATCGACACCAATAATGTGCGCTTGCCGTCCCTGGCTTGCTATCTCTTCAGCTATAAGGCGTGTGACAGCTCCGGTTCCGCAGGCCATATCGACAATAGTCAAAAGAGCGTTTGAGGGTCTTGAGGCAAGAGAAGTGAGCGCGTGCCGAACAAGCGAGCGGTTGACTTCTGTGTAAAATGCATGTGACGCGAAAGCCTCAAAGGTAAATTGATTGGTTTCTTCCGTTTCGATCAAACCCATAGGTACAGTTCTCCTTTATAAGATCGCCAGTATTACCAATTTAGAGAAGAACCACACCTATTTTGTTTCATTCATGCGTTAGATGTGCATCGCCATGCCGCCGTCAACACAGAGAAGCTGGCCTGTAATGTAGGATGCTTCGGGTAAGCAGAGGAAATTGATGGCTGCCGCGATCTCTTCAGGGGTTCCAAAATGACCCATAGGTGTAATTTCGAGCATGGCTTGTCGTTGTTGTTCTGTAAGAGTAGAAGTAAGCTCTGTGGGGATGAAACCTGGGGCAACCGCGTTAGCTGTGATGTTGCGGCTGGCCATTTCCCTGGCCGTACTAAGAGTGAAAGCAATAATGGCTGCTTTCGAAGCAACGTAATTCGCCTGTCCCGCATTGCCCAATAGTGCGGCTGGTGAAGAGACGTTTACTATGCGACCCCAACGACTTCTCATCATGCCACGCAAGGCAGCCTTTGTGCAGAGGAATGCCGAGCGCAAATTGGTATCAACGACATACTCAAAGTCGGCGAGGGACATTTGTAGGATGAGCTTATCGCGCGTTGTACCCGCATTGTTGACCAGGATCGTGATAGGGCCGAGCGCCTCATTTGCCTCAACGAACATGCGGGAGACATCTTCTTCCACGCTGACGTCAGCGTGAAGCGCAATGCAGCGCCTTCCCATGTCTTCGATATTGGCTTTGACCTCGGCTGCCGCACCGGCTTTGCTGCGATAGTTAATGACGATATCGGCTCCAGATTGCGCGAGGCGTAGGGCAGTTGCCCTGCCAATACCCTGACTACTACCCGTTACTAATGCGATTTTACCTGCAAGTGGCAATTGCTGTTCTGTCATACTCTCCCTCTCTGCATTTGCTTTCCGCCCGGTCAGCGTTCCCGATGCTGGTAGTATAGCACACAGCAGATAGTATGAGGCTGGCTGAACAGCTTAATTTGTCTTTACTCGAGCGTTGCCTCGATATCTCGAGACGGAAATAGTGGCGTCAAATTCTTGAGAATCAGGAGCAATCGTTGATTGAAGGCTGGTGAGACGAACATTTGCTGCGCGTGGCAGTGTCATATCACATTCTATGTCGATCTGAGTATCGCTGTTAACGATGGCTGAATTGATCTGCTCAATTGTCAGATTGTGCGCATCGAGTAGATTAGCTCCGTTGAGGATAGCGCCATTCAGGTCGGCAACGAGCAAATTAGCCCCTGTCAATATCGCATCTCGCAAATCAGCCCCCGTCAGGTTGGCGCCAGCGAGATTTGCCCCGGTAAGATTTGCCCCAGAGAGACATGCTGCGGTAAGGTCAGCCATGTAGAAGTTAGTGTTTGCCAGTTGTGCTTCACGAAAATCAGCGTGTCCGAGGTAGAGTTGGGATAGATCGTGTCCGGTGAGGTTGGTTTTATAGAATGATGGAGGCTCTCCATATGGCCCATTTGGGTTTGTGTGTTCTGCTTGCGCATGTTCTTTAGAAGATGGAACTGGAATGTCTTCGACGCGAGGGATACGAGCCAGTTTCTGCTGAAGTATTAGCCAGGCTAATCGCTCCTGGTCATAGGCTTCCCAACTCTGCCAGTCCTCCTGTATCTGTTGTACCTGCTGGGTGAGCTTTTGTTCAAGTTTAAGCGCCTGTTTCCTTTGTTTGACTTCCCACATATGCTGGTGGGCTTCCTGAGCATGTTGCCATGCCTCATGCTCTGTGCCAGTATTTCTTAATACGCGAGATTGTATCTTTAGAGCTATTAAGACTCCTATGGTGGCAGACAGCAGGCTGACTATCCCCGCGGTTATGAACGGAATTGCCATGATACGATTCCCCTTGTCAGCGGCCTTTCTATTACAATAATCTACTTCGTAAGACGGGAAGGGGCTTGTGAAAGTAACAGTCGGAGCATCTGTACGCAAGTAAAGCAGCAAACATGTGGACGATGCTACTAAGAGGGCATATAATAGAGTTATCGTAGTTACAATAGCGGCCCACACAGGCGGGCTGCGCTTTGATTTAACCGGCGTAGTATGCACTGGTTATCTACCTAAGAGGTAATACAATATATGTCTCGATATACACATCCGTCTCCAACGTCGTTTTTGCTTGATGAAGAGAAACGGCAACTTATGTTGACCTGGACTGATGAGCACGAAAGTGTTCATGGCTGGGAATCGCTACGTTGGGCCTGCCCCTGTGCCTGGTGTGCTGGTGAGGGGAGCCAGCCTGGCATGTTGCAGAACAAACAGAGTTTGAGCGTTGAAGAGACAACACTCGTTGATGTACAACCCGTCGGTCGCTATGGTTTGACCCCCATCTGGGAAGACGGACACAGAACGGGAATCTATACCTATGAAAAGCTGCGCGCCAGTTGCGAATGTGACGAATGTCGAAAGAAGAGCGGAAAGCGGCTGTAGGATAGGAGATTCGGAGATTTTGCGTTCATTTGTACTCAATATGTTAACTACAGTTACATGAACCGTTATATGTGATGAAAAGTACTGCTAAGTCTATAACCTGGATAGGAAAATCCGGAGAGAAATCATACCATAACGGAGAAAATGTATGTCAACGAATGGAATCTCGCCTCAAATTCAAGCTCGACGTCGCAGTCTGCCTATCTCGGGTGTGGCGCTCCGTGTGCTGGTTGCTTTTATCATTAGCTGGTTAATCGTGCTGATATTTTTTGCCTCCAGCGTAGTTTCTCACTGACTCTTCTCCCTCTCTATCGCTTGCTTGCTGGTAGATCAGTTCTATCAAGAAAGGGATAAGATAGTTTCCTGTATGAGACGCCTTGTGATCGGTAATTCGCGAAGGTACACCGGTAGGCGAGGGATGATAGTTCGCATGCCTCGTACTGATAGGTCGAAGATGAGTTGGTGATGTCTATCCCATTCCAGACCGTAGATCTCACGAACGGGTTGAGGCAAGAGGGCGCAAGTCACCTGCAAGTTAAGGTGCATAAGGGGACCTAGAATGGCTGGCGCAGGTGGAAAAAGCACTTGATGCGCAAGTTGCCGGGCTTGTGGAGTGACGACAAGGCGGTTACTATGCACCATATCGTACACATATTGGCGCAGGTCGTCTACAGTGCCGGGCATCTTGTCTGGAAGTAAACCAAGCAAATGCGCTACCTCTTTTGATTCCTGGTAGAACGTGTCTTGCTCGGCGGGGGTGAGCGGACTGATAAAGAGGTTGTAACAGAGAAGCGAGGTATCGACCAGGGTAGCATGCACCCAGAGTAGCAACTCCGGATCGCGCGCGTCATAGCGAGTTCCTTTCGAGAAGGCACCTGCATCCATTGGTAACTCGCCATGAACGTGTAAATGCTTGCGATTGATAGTGCGAGCTGCCTGGCGAGCTTTTTCGAGGGAACCAAAGGTGAGCAATGCCCCAAGCGCAAATGTGCGTTCCGCCCGGCCAAACGGGTCGGTCATGTAGCTGCTGTGCGCGCTTACACCCATAGCAACGAGGGGGTGCGCTAATTGCATGAGAACTGCGCGCGAGCTTCCCAACAATACGGCGTCTTCACGATTGATCTTCCAGCCAATACTGCCGGGGCCATAGTTGCCGTAATTGCGCGCATGTCCCGCCGGTTTCACTGCTGTGATCCTTGCACTGCTTGTTGTTCGATCGATCCGGTTACCCGCCTGAGGAATGATTCGCCAAGCAGCATTTCTGCTTTGTCAGGATCGTCTTTGTAAACCTGTAGTATGAATGCGATTTCTGGATTGGGAGCCAGGGTTAGATCGCGTCGATCCTCTGTCACCGCCTGCAGAATTTCAGAAGCGACCTGGTCTGGAGTGAGCAGCACCTGAATATTCATCATGTGCAGGGAGTTTTCCTCTTGTTGAACCATGGGTGTATCCACCCAGGCAGGGTAGACCGTGGTGATGCCGATGCCTGTCCCATGCAATTCTGCTCGTAACGCTGAAGAGAAGCCTCGCACAGCCCACTTGCTCGCGCAATAAGCGGAGAGTAAGGGAACGCCAAATTTACCTGCTACTGAACTGAGGAAGACGAAGTGGCCTGACTGTTGCTGGCGCATTGCTGACAGCGCCGCTTGTACACAGTGATATGTGCCCATAAAATTGATATTCATCATGGTTTGCATATCGCTAGCTGTGAATGTGTCGACTGACCCACCACGTCCAATACCGGCGCTTGTCACTACAAGGTCAATGCGTCCAAATTCTGCTGAGGCCTGTCGCATGAGTTCCCACACCTGTGGTTCGTTCGTAACATCTGTTGTAACGGTGAGAATTTGGCCGCTGGCTCCGGGGCTATGCTGGCGTATTTGCTCCTGTGCATGTTGGAGTCCTGGTGCGTTAATGTCCGCCAGAACAACGTGTGCGCCCCTGGTGCGGAGGGCGCGAGCCGTAGCCAGTCCAATTCCGCTTGCCCCACCAGTAATAACAACGACTGTTCCGGCAAAGTCTGTCAAAGCCATGTGATGTTGCTCCTCTCATAAATAGTGGGGCAGGATGCATTACATTCAAACAACTTATTGCTGCTGCGGTGGCATTTCTTGCGAATGCGGCGGTATTTCTTGCTGTTGAGGTGGCTCTGCTTGCGGCTGGTCGTACTGTTGTTTGGGTTGAGGTGGATATTGATACTGCTGCCCACCTTCCTGGTGAGCGCCTGGTGCTGGCAGAGGTGGTTGATATCCCTGCTGGTAAGGCTGATATGGCTGGTTCTGTTGTTGGTATTGCTGAGGTGGAGGTTGATTTGCCATATAACCGGAGCTGGAAAGTCCAGTAGTAATGGGATTATAGAGCGCTCCAAGGATCATACAAGCGCCAACGGGTAAAAGTATCCACGGCCAGAAGCCAACCAGGAAACAGAGGGCCAGCCCCAATAACCAAACGAATGGGTATAAGCCTCCATAGAAGGCTCTCGGGTTGCCTGAGCTGGCAGCGCTAATCAACGAGACGAATGCCAAAACTGTGAAGAGAATGGCAAGAAAGTTCCACCCAACGGTGCTTGAGATGAAAAAGGCAAAAGCCAGGCCTATGATGAGAATGCCTCCTGCGAGTCCTCTCATCGGGTTGCGGTAGCGGTTCATCCGACGGTTGTATCTGCGAGAGTACCTGTCGTCGTACATGATGTGTACCTCCTGCTTCCTGCTCGAACTATATAATTGAAGTACTTTTCATGACTATATTATAAGCTACGATGATGATGCTTTGGCGCTACCACAGACTTATTTTTCGCATGGAGACTTCATTTTGGGGAAGCGTGACGAAAGTCATGGTTAGTAAAGGAAACTGTTACAATTGTAAGTCGATCAATGCTCGCCGGATACCGATAAGGGCTGTGGAAATGTCATTGGTATCTATACCATGGTGGGTGACAGCACGAATCTTCCCTTGCCCGATATGGCCCATTAAGACGCCATGTTCGTTTGCTTTTGCCAGGAACTGCATGGTTTCCATTTCGCTTAAAGGGTCCTGATGAGAGTTTCGTACAGAGAACATCACCATATTTGTTACTACGCGATCAATATCGAGATCTATTTGGGGATAGTCCGCAAGGCCATACGCTAACTGTTTGCATGTCTCGTGATCTTCGGCCAGGCGGTCTACCATGTGCTCTAAGGCGACGATGCCAGCAGCGGCAAGAATGCCAGCCTGGCGCATGCCGCCTCCCAGCAACTTACGCATGCGGTGGGCGCGGTGAATAAATTCCCGACTGCCTACTAACATCGAGCCAACGGGAGCGCTGAGGCCTTTGGAAAGGCAGAACATGACGGAATCGACCGTGCGAACAAGTGAGCTGGCTGGCACGCCGAGCGCGATGGCCGCGTTGAAGACACGAGCGCCGTCCATGTGTACGGCTAAGCCGTGAATGTGTGCCAGGCTGGTAAGTTGCTCCACCTGTTCCACACTCAAGATGGTACCACCGCAGCGATTATGGGTATTTTCGATACAGAGAAGCGCGGATGGCGCCGAGTGTTCGTCGCTACCGTCGGAGATGTTGATCTGTACTTCGTGTGGGTCAAGCATGCCATCGGGGTCAGTTGGCACCACGACCATTGGTGAGCCTCCCAGGGTTGATGCGCCACCAACCTCGTAGTGGTAGATATGCGACTGGTTCCCGACAATGACTGCTTCGCCTCGTCCCGCGTGAGCCAGGACAGCGGCGGCGTTGCCCATTGTGCCGCTGGGGACGAAGAGCGCGGCCCCTTTTCCCAGGCGTTCCGCAGCCATTTCTTGCAGACGATTGATCGTGGGGTCCTCGTGGTAAACATCGTCTCCCACTTCGGCGCGGTACATGGCTTCGCGCATAGCCGGTGTTGGTAATGTGACTGTATCGCTGCGCAGGTCGATCATGATTTGAGTCTGCTACCTTTCTCATACACGGAAGAGATTCCTTTACACCTGCTCAGTCTGTCCATCAACGATTCCATGTAGCAGGTATAGCATACGTCAATTATACATCAGAATAGATGCTGTTCGTGAAGTGGTAGTGCATCACTACGTTAATTGGTGGGGAGTGTTTACACTCCTCACGTATGCACACTCATGATACAGGGTACACTGCCCGCAGCTTGGTCGCTGCGCATGGCATACCTGCCGTCCGTGCCGTATGAGGTTTACATGCAAAGGAAATATCCATAGTGGCGGCGTGATTTTGGCGAAAATTTCGTGCGCTTGATCGGCGCTTACTTTGGGTCCAATCAGTCCGAGGCGTTTACTGACGCGATGAACGTGCGTATCAATTGGCATGACAGGCCTATCCATGTTAAACATCAGAACACACGCGGCCGTTTTTGGTCCCACTCCTGGCATGCTGCGCAGATAATGCCAGGCCTCTTCAGGGGTCTTTTTTGTCAATTCGTCGTAGAGATAGTCTGAGAGTGACTTTGTGCCTCCTTGAGCCTGTTGTTGTTCTGACAACATGTGTAAAGCGTCCTGGATACGTCGAGCCTTGATATTTGCGAGTCCACCGGAACGGATAGCCTGCGCTAACAGGTGAGTAGGTGCATCATGTACCTCTTCCCATGTCGGAAATGTGGTGATCAGTTGTTGGTAAGCACGATCCGAATTGATATCGGATGTGTGCTGTGAAAGGATGGTGCCTATGAGGCCCCCAAGTGGATCATAATCTGGTTCGTTTTTGGGTTCGTCATAGGTGGCAATGAGTAGTTCATATATTCGCGTTAAGTGGGCGGAGAGCGTGGTTGATGCGATCATTCTATTTTCCTATTAAGCGGTTTTATCATGTGCAGATATTCTACCTTAGACTTTGAATGAGGGCAATATGCTGCCGAACCATTTGTTTTCCTCGCGCTAGCTGGGCAGCCACCAGCCAAAAAGCGGGGCAAAGGTCGAGTACAGCAGCCAGATATTCAGACCGAGAATGACCGCGCTACAGGCGATTGCCGCCCAGGTGGTGATCGACTTATTCACCAGGGTGCCCATTAGATCGCGACGACGTGTAAACATGATCAAGGTAATCACCGGCAGTGGCAGAACGAAACTCAGGACGACCTGGCTAATCACCAGGGTGCTGGTCGGATTGAAGCCGATCGCGGCAACGAGCACGGCCGGGATCATGGTCACCACACGCCGCACCCAGATGGGAATCGTGAAGCCCACAAAGCCTTGCATGATGACCTGCCCGGCCATCGTGCCGACGGTGGAACTGGAGAGGCCAGAGGCCAGCAGCGAGATCGCAAAGACGGTACTGGCGGCTGCTCCAAGCAAGGGCGTGAGGGTCTGGTAGGCGGTGTTGATGTCGGCCACATTAGTCTGTCCGTGGACAAAGAAGGTGGATGCGGCCATGAAGAGCATCGCCATATTGACGAGTCCCGCCAGGCCCATGGCAATCACTACGTCCGGAATGCTCCAGCGGAAGATGCGCCGCGCTTCCTGTTCACTGCGCGGGATGATGCGTTGCTGCGTAAGCGAGGAGTGCAGGTAGATCACATGTGGCATCACGGTTGCTCCAATAATGCCAACCGCGAAGAGGATGCTCTGCGTCCCGCCCAGCCAGGGCACAACGGTATGGAAGCCCACCTGTCCCCAATTCGGTCGGGAGAAGAACGTCTCGATGAGGTAACACACCGCAATCACCCCCACCAGCACCGAGATCACCACCTCTAAGGGACGGAACCCGCGGCGCTCCAGCGTCAAGATCAGGTAGGTGGCGACCCCTGTAATGAGGGTGGCAGGGAGCAAGGGGATGCCAAACAAGAGATTGATAGCGATACTGGCTCCTAGAAACTCGGCGAGATCGGTGGCCATAGCCGCAATCTCTGAGACGATCCACATGGCATAGACGACCGGCTTGCGGAATTCTTGCCGGCACAGTTCTGCCAGGTTCTGCCCCGTTGCCAGGCCAAGTTTCGCCGACATGGTTTGCAGCAACATCGCCATCAGGTTGGCTAAAGCGATGACCCAGAGCAGTTTGTAGCCAAAGGCACTACCACCCGCGATGTTGGTGGCAAAATTGCCAGGATCAATATAGGCCACACAGGCGATAAAGGCTGGCCCCAGGAACGGGAGGATGGCGAGCAGTCCTTTTTTGCGTCCATCGAGCGCCGCACGCGCGGCAACTCGTGTTCCGGCTTCTTCGGGGATGTGCTCAAGGGCCTCGCCCACGCCTTCAAGCGAGGCTCCCGCTGGTGGTAGTGTGGGGTAGGTTCTCATGAATGTTCTCCTAACCGCTTTGAGGGAGACGTCGATCCGCTCAAAGAATCAGGTGTTGTTGGACGAACGAGGACCGCCTGCGTCACCGTGTCACCAATGGCATGGGTCTGCTCCCCGATGCGCACAGTATAGACCCCGCCAAAGGGGGCGACTGTCTCCACCTGCACCAAAGCTCCTGGAATGAGTCCCAGAGAGGCAAGATAGCGCAGCAGGTCAGGATTGTCGTCACTCACACGCTGCACAATGACCTGTTGTCCTGGAAGAGCCGTCGAGAGCGGCTGACTGGTTGGAACGACGACCTCACCCACTCTGTTGGGGATGGGATCACCGTGAGGGTCCTCGGTTGGGTAGCCCAGCAGTGCATCCATGCGATCCACAAACGCATCCGAAATGGCGTGCTCGACATGTTCAGCCTCCGCATCGACCTCGTCTAAGGGAAAGCCCATGATGTGTACGAGAAAGAGTTCAAGCAAGCGATGACGGCGAACGAGTTCAGTCGCCATCGCTTGACCAGCCCCGGTCAGTTCCACACCATGATAGGGGGTATAGCGCACATAGTCCCGTTCAGCCAACCACTTGAAGAGTTGTGTCACGGTGGCTTCACTCAATTGCCCCGTCGGTTCCAGAGATTGCAAGCGTTCCTTCATGACAGATGTTGTAATGGACTCGCCGCGCTCGCGCAATTTGTAACAGAGCTTCAAGCAGTCAATGGCACGAATCGGCAGGGTACGGAGTTCTGGTGTCATCATACACATTCATCAACTTTCACAAGTCAGAAACAATATGTTTTAGTATTCTAAAAAGTAAATTACCATAAAATATAACATTTTGTCAAGAGATTTGAAAAAGAGATTTGGAAGCGGGCCGATAAATCGGCTGTGGGCGTGAAGAATCGGCCCCTACAAATATCAGGACCTCGACGGATGGTTTAGTGAGGTGCTAGAATGGCGGTGGAGTGAAAAAGAGAGACGGATACAGTCAATGGTATCCCTACGATGGAAGTTGAATGAATATGTATATAGATCAGACACTACAACGTTACCTGGATGACCTGGCGTCAGCTCAGCCAACACCGGGCGGTGGTTCCACGGCTGCTCTGAGCGGTGCGATGGGTGCAGCGCTTGCCAGTATGGTTTGCCGGCTCACAATGGGTAAGGAAGCTTATGCGAGTGTGCAGCAGGAAATGGAGGGACTGCTGAGACAGGCGGAATATTTGCGCCTGAGATTTCAGCAACTCATGCAGGAGGATATCGAGGCTTATGGGCGGCTCTCGGCATGTTATAAGTTGCCACGCGAGAGGAGCGAAGAGCGCGCGGTTCGTACAGTCGCAATCCAGAAACAGCTTGTTGAAGCGGCGTTAGTGCCACTTGAAGTGGCGGAACGCGCCGCCGAATTGATCCAGTGTTGCCAACGGATTGCGGAGATTGGTAATACAACTGTGCTAAGTGATGTCGCGAATGGAGCGATACTGGCTTCAAGCGCTGGCGAGGGTGCAGCTTTGATGGTACGCATCAATTTGCGAACAATGAAGGATGATGAGTTGGTAGCTGAGTTGGGAGGTCGTCTGAGCAGGGCACTAGCCATCATTGAGGAGGGCGTTCAGCGGGTTACAAGTATAATAGGGGGTAGAGTGTGATTGCAACAATTCTGGATGGGCGTGCAATAGGAGCGGAAATCAAGGCTGAGTTGCGAGGGGACATCGAAAAATATGTGCATGAGCAGGGCAGACCGCCGGGCCTGGTCATTGTGCGTGTAGCTGGTGATACGGCGTCGGGCGTATACAGTAAAGCGATTCTGAGGGTTGCCGAGGAGATCGGTCTCCAGGCGCGACTGGATCAGTTACCTACCCGTATCTCACCTGATGAGCTGCGGGCGATTTTACTGCAATTGAATTGTGATGATTCAGTACAGGGCATTATTGTGCAGATGCCCCTGCCAGGGCATCTATCGCAAAAAATGGTGGTGGATACGATCAGCCCGGTTAAGGATATCGACGGGATCAGTCCTCGCAGCGCAGGAAATCTCTTCCTGGGCTTACCGAGTTTTTTACCTGCGACAGCTGCCGCCGTGCTAGAGATTCTTGAGCGCACTCAAACTCCTCTTGAGGGTAAAAGAGCTGTCATCATTTCTCGCAGTAACGTTGTAGGTAAGCCGCTGGCGATGATGCTGTTGCAAAAAAATGCTACAGTGACAGTAAGCCATTCACGCACTGTCGATTTAGCTGGCTTTACTCGCCAGGCCGATGTTCTTGTCGCGGCGGCCGGACGTGCCAATATGATAACTGCAGATATGGTGCGCCCAGGCTCCATGGTAATCGATGTTGGTATCAATCAGTTACCAGGAGGGGGTATTGTGGGGGATGTTGATTTCGCGCCGGTGAGCGAAGTGGCGGGAGCTCTTACGCCGACTCCCGGTGGCGTTGGACCCTTAACGAATATCCTATTACTAAAGCAGTGTGTGCAGGCAGCGTGGCAGCAGGTGAGAGATGGAAAGCGAGCGTTGGGAGAAGTTAAGAGGTTGTGATGATTGAACCCAAGCCAGTCGAGCAGGAACAGGCAGAAGAAGATTTCGGAGTCGAGATTACAGACCTGGGTAAGCCTTATATGGCTGGCGGAGGTATTTACTCATGGCTAGTTAGTAGCCTGCTTAGCTGGCAGCGACCTGAATATTGGAGGCGCTTCCGACTGGTAAGTATGTTCTGCATTCCATATATTTTTGTGCTCATAGTTCTACTTAGTATTGGCAATGGCCTTTCATTTCTTATAGCCAGAACCTTTCGCTCTGATTCCGGCCTGCATCAAACGATCAAACCTCGATCAAATGCGTATTTTATTCCAGGTGTGGCTCCAATCACACATTATCATGTTCAGCAGCAGGATGGCCTGGCCTGCCTGGTGGATGCACAGTGGTCGCCGGATAGCTCATTGATTGCAGTGCTCGGCTACCAACATGACTGTCCTGGACTTAATGGTGTGCCGGGGATATTGAATATATACAATGTGCATACGGGTAAACTCGTCGCACAATGGCAAACCGATGATACTATTTTGAGTATCTTGAATCCGCCGCCTATCTCATCTGGAACGGCCGTGTCGAGCTTTGGAGCGGCAACACCTAAAAGTGTGAATGATGGCGAGAACAGGATCATCGGATTTACCTACTTGGATGTGCTCTGGTCTCCAGATGGACAACGTCTTGCAATCACTTTCCTGACCTTTATGGAGCGACAGCGAATGCATGGCGTACTGCTTATGGATGTAGATGGTCGACACTCTCAACTGATGCTGCAATCACAAAATGATACCGGTGAGTTGCCTGTCGAGTGGGACCTTGAGTCGGGCATGGGAATACCGTTTGCGCCTGTTCCACCAGCCCTGGGGTATCGATGGGGAACAAATGGCGCGCTTATACCTGAGAAAGTGCTGTCGTATGATACGGTGTCGTCACCGGGTGCGCCTGTTGGTGTGGGTAATCCAGAAGGAGAGAACTCGTTCACTATCTGGCAACCAGGATACACGGCTCTGACGAACATATCTGGTTTGTCAGTGTGGAGTACGAAATTTGGTGCATGGTCAGCAGATGGACGTTATCTGATAGATGGTATAAGCCAGTCAGGGTTGATGGAGCCTCGAGGACATCCTTTGCCTGATGCCCAGGCGTTGGAACAGATGAGGATAGGCGACATGCCGCTTTTGCCAGCTCATGACGCTGCGCTATTGCAGGTAGCTATTACAACTTCGGTGGTTGCGTGGCGTCCGGATGGTCGAATCATGGCTGCATTTAATTATTATGGCGCTGTGGATCTTTATGATTGCGTCACCGGTCGCAAAATTGCCACTTTAGCCCTGGCTTTCAGGGATCAACCTTTGGCGGGATCTACCGCTTTGTTGCGCTGGTCGCCCGATGGCACACGTCTGCTGCTTTCAAGCGCCTGGGGAGGCGCGATTTCGCTATGGAGACCGGGGCAACTGCCTCAATAGCTGATTCTAGGCTTTTCCTGCTCGACGACGGCGGGCGGCGGCAGCATTCCGACGACGCTCGCGGCGACGTTCCAGGTAAGCTGCTCGCAGCCCTGGGTCCTCTTCATCTCCAGCTTGTTCGGCGATGGCGCTCGTACCGTTACTCTTACTGTTTGAAGAGGAAGAACGAGACTGAGCACGAATGGCGCGGGCATTAATGATGCCCTGGCGAATGACAAGACCAGCGAGAATGGCGGCTGCAAGCAACAATATAAGGTAGAGTGGGGTGACTATCCCACCGAGTGTCTTCGGTATCGATCCATTTCTGATAGAGGAGCTGAGGATGAATACCAGTGCCAGGAGAATATACTCGACGCCTGTCAGTATGTTAATCTGTTTGTACCAGGCGAGAGATATACCGCGTGCGCGCGCTTCACGCATGCGTTTTAGGCCAGAGAATACATTGTAAGTTCCAAGGAGGATAAAGACGAGACTAAAGAGTGCGAGAAATGTTGGATTATTCATAAAATCCTCCCCTATTAGGAAAGCAACGATGTTGGCGTAAGGATGTCTACAATCACAATTATCGCTGAACGATTACAAACTCCGGCCAGGACATTAGATTAGCGTATACCGAAACATGATAATGACGCCCAACTTGAATAGCATTGCACTGTAAGGTTAAGACTACAGTATCGCCTGGTTGACCTGATGGCAATACAGAACCGGAAGGTAATAAAATACCTGACTCCAAAGGCAGAAACTTGATGTTGTCTTTGATGTTATCATCAGGGTTTACCGACCAGTGAATCGATGTAGTTCCTAAATTGATCAGTGTCAAAGTCACGCCGGGTTGGCAGGTATTTCCTGATCCCAATTTAGCGAAGATTGGGTAAGGACTAAATACCATTTCGGGCGTAGCATCCATTATTTGCAATTGTACAGGAAGTGTCAAGAGTTGATTATCGTTAATGGTAAAGACGATCTGTCCTGTGTAAGGCTTTTTAGGGGTGCTTTTTAAGCCAGCGATGTTCGCACTGATAAGTATGTTGTGCGGCTGGGAGGTCGCCAACTGGCCGTAGATGTTGTCGTCGTTAATCATTAACCAGCTCAAATTATTGTCGGAAGATGCTGTTGCCATCCACTTTAGAGTCGCACCACTGGTATTTGTGATAGTGATGCGCTGTGGGGGTGGGTTTACCTGGCCAATGACGGCCTTGAAAGTAAGCATTTGGACGGGAATACCATTCATTGTCACAGAGAGTTCTGTGCTGGTTTTTACAGGAGTCCCTGTGGGAATAACTTGTATAGTCAGAAAAGCATTCTGGCTACTGCTATTATCAACAGCTTTAATCGAATGAGAATCCGTCGTCCAATGATGATCGATAGGAATTGAGGCGTCAAAAGCTCCCAGGCTATCGGTTTGGGTAGAGATGTCGTTGCCACTAGCATTCACAATAGGAGTAGCACTGTCGCGTAGGAAGATGATGGTGTGATGAGCGCCAAAATGTTCTCCATGAAGCTGGATTATCTGGCCTATCTTGACAGTTTGAGATGCTGTTCCCACTATAGTTAAAGTGGGTTGTGTTGCGTTTGCCGGCGCTATAACATGTGTTACGCCAAACGGAGAGTTGGGCAGATAGCTTAAAATGATGTAGGCACCAAAGCCTACAATTAAGCAAATCATCAAAAAGATCGTAATCCAGGTGCCAAAGTTAATCGAGCGCCTGCCTTTCTGCTTTTTATCGTTCCTGGCAATGGCGTGCATACGAGCAAAGCTTTGTTGCATTGACATAAGCGGAATTGGTACTGACGCTTGACCTCTTGAAACTTTTTCGGCCGGCCCTGCTTCGGCGTATTGTCGATCGCGCCAACTCTTACGCCAATGTTCGGCGGCTTTGCTTGTGGCAATAAAACTTGCAGGGCTAAGCAAATCCATCGTTGGTGAATCAGCCAGTCCGTTCTGGCCACTGATATGCTCTGTAGATAGGTGGCTCGTTGGCATCTCATCGGGGTCATGTATGTAGGACATTTTCGTTGGTGGTACAGGCATTGGGTAATCTGGAGCTGCTGGCACTTGTTTTGACTGTTGCGTTGCGATTGTTGTCCCAGCAATGTCTGGTCTGGAGGGGATAACAGAACGAGCAGATGATTTTGGAGTAACCGGGCGGATGAGTCCAGGGGTTCGAGCAGGTGCGGAAAGCCCTTCAAGGGACTGAGTAGGAATGTTAGAGATACTTTCAGCCTTCGCCGAGTTGGAAGTCTCGGGCTGTGATGTGAGTTTAGGAGCTTCTGAAGTACTTGCCGGGCTGGACGAGTTGCTCGGTGTTATATCTACAGCAGGTTCAGGAGATAATGCAGGTTGCGAAGGATTACGTTGTGGAATGGCAGCAGGTGATTTTCCCCCGTTACTGGTTGGTCGTGTTGGAAAAACGGGTGGACGTGTAACAGTTTTAGGACGAATAGGATTGTTGCCAAATGCTTTTGGTGGTTGCTTGTTACCAGGCTGTACACTTCGAGATGGCGTAAGCGACTTCGATGGTTGTAAAGGGGCAATGGGCCTCTGGGGAAGGCCACACACATTACAAAAATGAGCTTTCTCGGTAAGCTCGGTATTACACTGGCGACAGCGAATCATAAATTTTGCTCACACATATCCTGCTATAGCCCGTGGGTTTACCTGAATCAAGTTGATGCTGATAAAGGTGCCTAACGGTATATAGATTGAATTCCTTATTCTATAATATAGTTACACATGCCTCTGTTGATGGCAAATTACTATTACCTTCATCTGTAGAACGTGTGGATATGCTAATGGATATCGCGAGGGCGCTTTTTTCCTATGCTTTTCTTCTGCTTAGAAATGTTCTGAGCACTATTCCAATGCCTATACATACAAGTGGCCCGGTAATGAGATTGAGTGAAAATGTGAGCGGATTCAAAATGGAGATGGTACGAATTGGGATAACGATGTCCTGAAATTGTAGCAACCCCTCCAGCCCTCGCAATACCCATAGATTCGCTGGTAGTATGAGAACAAGACCTAAAGCAGCTTCCAGTGAAAGGTAAGCCGTCCACCCGGGAAGAGAAGATTGATTTGCCGTGATAGACTTCTGGCGATACAGGGTGAGAAGTAGCAGCCCCAGGGCAGCTCCGTTGTAGACATAAGGTTCGAGGGCCTGAAGGTCGAATAGCGCAGGATTACCCAGGAAAAGAGGGATGCGCCATAACAGGCTGAAGATGATAATGCTTCTGATGTTGCTGCTCAAGTCAATAGTTAGTGGTATTTGCCAGGGCAGAAGTGCGCTGAGCATACGTAGGGTCGGATAAGGACCTGGGATGAACTGGTTAAAGCTGAGTGTGAAATCATAGGCGGCTGAAAATACATACGCGACGACTGTAGGCGCCAGACCCAGTAGAAGAATTGTAAGGAGATAACTGACGATTGAACGCGGTGGTTGTTGAAGAGAGGATGTTTCAGAAGCTGTTGATGACCCGGTGGGCAAAGGACGTAGAGGAGTGAATGCGAGGTGTCCAAGAGCTGCGCCTGCTACGCTAAAGACGATTGAGAAGCCTGCAATCAAGGCCCAGGTAATCAGAAAATCAGCCCGTAATATTTGGCCAAGACTGAGGGAATCGAATACACCTGGGTAGGTAATGGCTACTATAAATTGGAATAGCGCCATGAAAAACCCGCACAAAGCAGCTTCTAACAGGCCAGCCCCCTTTGATGGATGTAATGTACGGATCGCTGTAACAAGCAAGCCACAGCCTGTAGCACTGAGTACTGCTGCGGGGACGAACGAGGTGGCTGGTTGCGCATTGAGACGGGCTGTGAGAGCGAAAAATGCTGCGATGAGTATAACGACTCCAAGGGCTGTCCAGTCGAAGCCGCTCACATGGCTTTGCGAAGCGGAAAAGGTTACTGCTGTTGTTGTAGAATCTGTGTGTGGTTTGGCAAGCGGCGCTTCATTTACCTTTTCGATTGACTCTTTGGTTGAATCTGACTGATCTGGCCCGTTCATTGATTGACATCTGCTCCTCTCATATCTTCCGTTGGATACTAACACAACCACCAATATTTGAGAAGACCTGAAGATACATCGACCCTAGAAAAAATATGGTGTTCACCTGATGAAATAGGTGAATTTCGCTCTTGACTTCCTGGGAAAATTCGCTAAAATCTCTATAGATTGCAATTACTATTGAGATTTAGAGGTTTTCGTGCAAATTGTCCTTGTAGGTGTAGATCACCTATCTGCGCCGATAGCATTACGGGAACGGTTAGTATGTTCTCAGCGCCAGGTACCCCAGGTTCTTCAGGCCGTGCGAATGGTCGCTCAGGAATGCGTTTTGCTCTCGACATGTAACCGCATGGAGGTATATGCAGTCTTTTCGGATATTGAGGACGGGCGTATTCAACTATTACAGATACTGAGCGATGTAAGTGCAATAACGCTTCCCGAACTTGAGGCCCACAGCTATGATTGTGTCGATGAACAGGCGGTGTCGCACCTGTATGGTGTTGCTTGTGGACTCTATTCGCTGGTGCCGGGAGAGTCGCAGATACAAAGGCAGGTAGTGGAAGCCCTGGAAATAGCCCAGAGTGGCGATTACGCAGGACCAATAACATCGGCGTTATTTCGTGGTGCTGTAGTGGCAGGCAAGCGTGCTCGCAGCGAGACGGGAATCAGTCGCAATGCAGCCTCGGTAAGCCTTGTTGCCGTGCAATTGGCAAAGCAACTAATCCCGACACTTCATGAGGCGTGTGTTCTGCTGGTAGGATCAGGAAAGATGAGCGAACTCGCCGCCCATCACCTCTGCGACAATGGCGCGCAGCGACTGATCATCATAAATCGCACGCCTTTGCACGCTATCGACCTCGCCAAACGCTTCGGTGCGATACATCGATCCTTTGCGGAACTACCCGCATCTCTGGTAGAAGCAGATGTGGTAATCAGTTCGACGACTGCCCCTCATGCTTTAATCACCCATGAAATGATGCGGGAGGTTATGGAACGTCGTGCCGGGCGACTGCTACTGCTCATTGATATTGCGCTTCCGCGTGACGTTGACTCGTCGGTAGCGGACCTGCCGGGTGTATACCTGTATAACCTGGATGATCTGGAGACCGCTGTCACTGAAGGCATTCGTCTACGGCACCAGGAAGTTGAGCAGGTTCAAGAGATTATCGCTCAGGAGGTGAGAGCGTTTGAAAGATGGCTGCGTTCGCTCAGTGTAGTCGACACCATCAGTGACTTGCGACACCATGCAGAGACGTTGCGGCAACACGAATTGATGCGCGCACTACAACGCCTGCCTACCCTTACAGAGCGCGAATCCGCAGCTATACAGGAACTGACAACGCGACTGGTGAACAAGTTATTGCATATTCCAACGTTACGCCTTAAAGATGCGGCCGTGGAGGGTCAGGGGCCTGAATATGCCGCAGCGCTACGTTATTTATTTGATTTGAAAGAACAACCAGATGAAACGCATAATCATTGGAACACGGGCGAGCAAGCTGGCGATGATACAGACGCAGTGGGTGGTCGAGCGTCTGAAGAAACTAGAGCCAGCATTAGAGATAGTAATCGAGCAAATTCGTACGACAGGTGATGCTAGAACGCACGTCCCTTTAACGCAGATTGGTGGGGATGGGGTCTTTGTCATAGAGATCGAGCGCGCTCTTCAGGACAGGCGTATCGACCTGGCAGTCCATAGCCTGAAAGATTTGCCTACCACTCAACCTGAAGGATTATGTGTACATGTGGTTGGTGTGCGCGAGGATGTAAGGGATGTACTGGTAATGAATGGTCAGGGGGTTTCCTGGCAATCGCTTTGGGGAAGCGGTGTCATACGTATAGGCACGTGCAGTTTGCGGCGTACAGCGCAAATTCGAGCGATTTTCCCTGAGGTAGAGATTTTGCCGTTGCGTGGGAATGTTGACACGCGGCTGCGTAAGCTGGATGCAGGTGATTACGATGGCATTGTGCTGGCGGCTGCAGGATTGCATAGATTGGGTGTACATGAACGATTGGCTGGTCGTATGAACTACCTGCCAATAGAAGTGATGATGCCTGCGCCGGGACAGGGTGCGTTAGCGCTTGAGGTGCGCAATGAACCAGAAATGCAAAGGCTGATAGCTCCTCTGAGGAATGTTGCAACACAGGCTACAACAAGCGCTGAGCGCATGTTCATGCGCAGGTTGGGAGCCGGATGTTACCTTCCGGTCGCTGCTCATGGAGAGGTCGATGGAGAGAAACTGAAGTTGCAAGGGCTGGTGATCAGCCTGGATGGGCAGCAACAGGTGCGAGTGCAGGGGAGTGTGCCCTGGACGTTAGAAACCCACGTTGCGTATGCCGAACAACTGGGAGTTCAACTGGCAGAGCGGGCATTGGCAGAGGGCGCAGCGGAGGTCATCAATACGCTGCATGATATGCGGGTTCGGGAGCGTCAGCGTGTCTGAGTATAAGATGAAAGCGTTACCATTACAAGATCGGCGCATCCTTGTTACACGTACCCACGAGCAAGCAGGGGCATTCAGTGAGCAATTAAGAGCGCTGGGAGCGATGCCCGTGGAGTTTCCGGCGATACGTATTATGCCTCCAGAAGATTGGGAGCCGCTGGACAATGCTTTAAGTCGTCTTTGCACGACAGATTGGTATGATTGGTTGATATTTACCAGCGCCAATGGAGTACGAATGTGCTTCGAGCGGCTGCATGGATTGGGGTATGAGACCCGGGCCGTTGGCGAGGTACGCGTGGCGGCTATCGGCCCTGCCACTGCTTCGGCTCTATCAAAGTATGGCGTTACAGTTGATCTTGTACCGGACGAATATATTGCAGAGGGTGTTACTGCTGCGTTGATCGAAAATGCCCGGCAACGAGGAGAGCCATTAGAGGGAAAAAAGGTGTTGCTGGCTCGTGCTGCGGAGGCTCGTAATGTACTGGTGACTGAGCTACAGCAGGCGGGAGCAATTGTGGATGTAGTTGCAGCCTATCGAACTAGTGGGGTTTCAAATGAGGATGAGCGAGGGAGTGAGATATTGCGCATGTTAGAGGCTCAGAAGCTTGATATACTCACGTTTACCAGTTCTTCGACTGTCCGCAATTTCATGCAGTGGCTTGTGCAGTGTGGAATAGACGTTGCTAACTCATTGATACGTAATGTAACGCAGCATGCACAACCCAAAATAGCTTGTATTGGCCCAATCACCTCGCAGACCGCGCGTGAGTGTGGCCTGGATGTGCATATCGAGGCTCTGGAGTTTACGATTGCTGGCCTGGTAGAGGCAATTATTCGAGATGAGGAAAAATCATGACAGAACAAACAATACAAACGACGCAGTCAACACTATCGCAACCTGAGCAAGATCTGCGCGAGCAATCAGCTACCAATGCGCCGAAACCGAAGCAGCCACGCCAGTTGGTACGTTTCACGTTCTACAAACTTGATCCGCAATGGCAATTGCTTCCAGACGAGAAACGCCAGCAGGGAAAACAGGAGCTCCTTCGTATTTTGGAGGAATACGCGCAGGGATCGCTGATGCGCAGTTTCGGTCTGTACGGATTGCGATCGGATTGCGACTTCATGCTGTGGCAGGCTAGCTATGAGATTGAAGAGCTCCAGGGGATGAGCAGTAAGATTCGCTGTAGTGTGATGGGGCCATATTTGCGTGAAACGCATGCATTTCTTTCGATGACCAAACGCTCTGTCTATGTTGGCAAGAATGCTCGTGGTGCGCATGATCCGCGCCTGGTGATTACACCTGAGGATAAGAAGTACCTGTTTGTCTATCCGTTTGTGAAGACTCGTGCATGGTATGCCTTACCTATGGAAGACCGTAAGCGCATGATGAACGAGCATATTCGCGTCGGACTGACATTTCCATCGGTTTCGTTGAATACCACCTATTCTTTTGGACTGGATGACCAGGAGTTTGTCGTAGCATTTGAGACCGATGTGGTCAGCGATTTTCTTGACCTTGTACAACAACTACGTGAGACCGAGGCGAGCAGGTATACCTTGCGAGATACGCCGATGTTCACCTGTGTAGCGCAGCCATTGTATGAGATTTTAGAAGCGATAGGGGCTTGAGGTAGTATATATGGATAAGCAGAGCCATATAGTAGACGGCCTGACGCTCAGCCGTTCACATACTCTCTTTGAAGAGTCGCAGAAACTCCTGCCAGGAGGCGTGAACAGTCCTGTGCGTGCCTTTCGCGGTGTGGGGGGTGAGCCAGTTTTTATCGATCATGCGAATGGCCCTTATGTGTATGACGTAGATGGGAATCGCTACCTTGATTACGTTCAATCGTGGGGGCCAATGATTTTAGGGCATATCCACCCAGCAGTGTTGGAGGCCATAACACGGGCAAGTATGCGCGGGTTTAGCTTCGGTGCGCCCACCGAGGCCGAGAGTACACTGGCACGATTAGTGATCGAGAGCGTACCATCGATAGAAATGGTGCGTTTCGTCAATTCCGGTACCGAGGCAACCATGAGCGCACTGCGTCTCGCAAGGGCATTTACTGGATGCAGCAAAATTATCAAGTTTAGTGGTTGCTATCATGGTCATGCCGATATGCTACTCGTACAGGCGGGTTCAGGTGTGGCGACGATGGGATTGCCAGACAGCCCAGGTGTGCCAGCGGAAGCGGCGAGTAACACGTTGATTGCTCCGTATAATGATAGCGCTGCTGTAGAGGAGCTATTTCGGGTCTATGCTGACGAAATTGCCGCTATCATTGTCGAACCTGCTGCGGCCAATATGGGGCTGGTGTTACCATTGCCTGGCTTTCTTGAGAAGCTACGGAGTTTGTGCGACGAATACGGGGCGTTGTTGATCTTCGACGAGGTGATGACCGGTTTTCGTGTGGCGCTGGGTGGCATGCAGGAAAGGCTAGGTATTATACCCGATTTGACCTGCCTTGGGAAAATTATTGGGGGTGGACTTCCGGTAGGAGCATATGGTGGGCGACAGGAGATTTTGCAACTCGTAGCGCCACTGGGGCCAATGTACCAGGCGGGAACGCTTTCGGGCAATCCCCTGGCTATGGCTGCCGGTATTGCCACACTCCAGGAGTTGCGCAGGCCTGGACAATATGAAGAACTTGAGCGTAAAGGACAACTGCTGAGTGATGGCATCGAGAGGGTGTTGCATGATGTAGGCGGTCAGGTACAATTCGTGAGGATAGGTGGTAT
>WNGJ01004794.1_pt1 | contig 30819 bp, 26 predicted proteins | sample 5400611 | NCBI WGS metagenome assembly WNGJ01 (sample SAMN13153375, study PRJNA577476) | soil metagenome | isolation source: 40 cm soil or saprolite under Garry oak tree replicate 1 | place: USA:California | collected 2016-06-15
TCGCGACTCCCGAGGGCCTGCGCCGCCTGCACGAACTCCCGCTCGCGCAGCGAGAGGACCGCGCCGCGCACGACGCGGGCGTACACGACCCAGCTCGAGACTCCGATGACGACGATGATGACGGGCAGGCTCGGTCCCAGGACGCCGATCACGGCGATCGCCAGTAGGATGAACGGGAACGCGAGCTGGATGTCCGCGAGCCGCATGAGGACGTCGTCGGTGCGGCCGCCGAAGTAACCCGAGACGAGCCCGACGAGCATCCCGATGACCCCCGAGATCGCCACCGCCGCGACGCCGACCAGCAGGGCGGGGCGCGCGCCGAAGATCACGCGCGCCAGGAGGTCGCGCCCGAGGTGGTCTGTGCCGAGCACATGCACGCGACCCGACGGGTCCGGCGACCCCGGCGGCTTGAGGCGGTTGGTGATGTCCTGCTCGATCGGGTCCCAGGGGCTGAGCCATGGAGCCCCGAGCGCGGCGGCGAACACGAGCGCGACGACGACGAGACCGAACAGCGCCGTCCGGCGTCGGGCGAGCCGTCGGAAGAGCGTCAGCCACTCGCTCCGCGCGGCGCCCCGCTTGGCGGGGATCGCGATCGTCGTAGCGGTCATTGTAACGAGGGCCGCGAGACCGGCGCCATCGGTGGGTGGCCTGCGACGAGGGGCGCCCCGGCTCCGGTCCCCATGCCGCTTCTCACGCCAGCGGCGGCTTCATCGCAGACGGATCCGAGGGTCGAGGTACGTGTACAGCACGTCCACCGCCAGGTTCACGAGCACGAAGGTGCTGGAGAGCAAGAATACCGCCGCCTGCACCACGGGGTAATCGCGGTTGTAGATCGCCTGCACCGACAGGCGCCCGACGCCCGGCCACGCGAAGATCGTCTCGGTGATGACCGAGCCGCCGAGCAGCGTCCCGAGCTCGATGCCGACGATCGTCACGATCGGGATCGCCGCGTTCTTGAGGGCATGCTTCCAGACGACCGGGGGGTCGCCCACGCCCTTGGCCCGTGCCGTCCGGATGTAGTCCTGGCTCAGCACCTCGAGCATCCCCGACCGCGTGAGCCGCGTGATGCGGGCCGTCGTGAAGAGGCCAAGCGTGATCGCGGGCAGGATCAGGTGCCCGAGCCCGCCCCGCCCGGACGATGGCAGCAGGTTGAACTGCACCGAGAAGACGAGGATGAGCATGATCCCCAGCCAGAAGGTCGGCATCGATTGGCCGAGCAGGGCGACGACCGTGGAGATGTAGTCGAGCATCGTGTTGCGCCGGACAGCCGAGACGATGCCCGCCGGGATCGCAAGGACCAGCGCGACCACCAGGGCGGCGCCCGCCAGCTCGAACGTGGCCGGCATCCGCTCGACGACGAGGGTGAACGCGGACTCGCCGTGACGCACCGATTGGCCGAAATCGCCGCGCAGCGCACCCGAGAGGAAGCGCCCGTACTGGACGACGAACGGATCGTTGAACCCCATCACCTCGCGGAAGCGCTGCACGTCCTCGGCCGACGCGTCCGGCGGCAAGAGGACGAGCGCCGGGTCGCCGGTGAGGTGGAGGATGAAGAAGACGACGAACGAGACGCCGAAGAGGACGAGCAGCGACTGCAGGAGCCGGCGGGTGACGTACGTCTTCATGGAGCCCGTCGGAGACGGGCCACCGCCTCGATGTGCGGCGTCTGGGGGAACATGTCCACCGGCTGCACCCACTCGAGCCGATAGCCCCCGGCGACGAGGGCGCCGAGGTCGCGGGCGAGCGTCGCGGGGTTGCACGAGACGTAGACGAGCCGGTCCGGCCCGAGCGCGGCGAGGGCGTGGAGGGCCTTCGGATGGAATCCGGCGCGCGGCGGGTCGGCGACGACGACCTCCGCCCGGACGCCGTCGCGCATCAGCGACGGAAGCACGTGGCGCACCTCACCCGCCAGAAAGGTGCAGTTCGGGATCCCGTTCGTCCGAGCGTTCCGCACGGCGTCGGCGACCGCCGCCGCCGCCACCTCGATCCCGTAGACCCGCCGACAGCGGCGCGCGAGCAGAAGACTGATCGCGCCCGTGCCGGCGTAGAGATCCAGCACGGTCTCGTCGCCCGAGAGGCTGCAGGCGCCCTCGACGACGGCGAAGAGTCGCTCGGCCTGGGCCGCGTTGGTCTGGAAGAACGAGTTGGCCGATACCTGGAAGCTGAGCCCCCCGAGCGACGCCCGGATGTGGTCCCGCCCGAGGAGCAGGTGCTCCTCCGTACCGACCGCCACGCTCGCCTTCTTGGCGTTCACGTTCAGCACGATGCTCGCCGTCGCGGGCACGCGGCGCGCGAGCTCGGCGGCCAGGGGAGCGAGCGCCTCCACGTCGGGCGTCGTCGCCACGATGTTCACCATCGCCTCGCCGGTGCGATGGCCCTCGCGCAAGGACACGAAGCGCAGGAGCCCCGCGTCCGCCTCGTAGACGGAGAGCGCGCGCGCCCGGATCTCGCGTCGGAACGCGTCGAGCAGATCGTTCATCGCCTCCGACTGCAGCAGGCACCGCTCGATGTCCAGGACGACGTCGTAACGGTCGGCCTGGTGCAGACCGACGACTGTTGGAGCGGGGTCCGCGAGGCCGCGACCCCCGTGGGTGGCCTGAGACAGGTGCGCGGGGTCCGCGAGGCCGCGACCCCCGTGGGTGGCCTGAGACAGGTGCGCGGGGCCGGCGCGGGACGTGATCGTGAACTCCATCTTGTTGCGGTACCCGTACGGCTCCGGAGCCGGAAGGATCGGTCGGAGCTCGAACGCCCCGAGACCGCCGATCCGCTCGAGGCAGTCGCGCACCTGCTTCTCCTTGAAGGCAAGCTGCGCAGGATAGGCGACGTGCTGGAGTCGACATCCGCCGCAGCGTCCGAAGTACGGGCAGGGCGGCTCGACCCGGTCGGGCGACGGCGTCTCGATCGACTCGATGACGGCGCGGCCGAACCGCGAGCGCGCGTCCACCAGCGTGGCGCGGACGCGGTCGCCGGGTACGGCGCCGCGCACGAATACGACGTAGCCGCTCACGCGCCCGACGCCCTCGCCACCGAACGCGAGGTCGTCGATGACGAGCTCCAGGATGTCTCCGCGCCGAGGTTTCGTCATGACCGACGCCACTATAGCACCTCGACCTCGCGGCTCTCGCGCCGACGGGGTATGATACTGATGCATGAGAGTCGGAGCGCCGCGCGCCGTCGCCGATCTGCTCGTGACCGCCGTCCCCGAGCTCCGAGACCGCCTCGCCGAGCACCACGTCAGGCGCGCGTGGACCGCCCTCGTCGGCACCGACGTGGCGCGGCGGGCCCAGCCCAAGGGGCTCGTCGACGGCTGCCTCACGGTGGTCGTCGACAACTCCCCGTGGCTCCACGAGCTCACGCTCCGCGTCGAAGAGCTGACGGCGCGCCTCCACGAGCGGTTCGCCGCCGTCCGCGCGCTCCGCTTCACTCTCGGCAGTCTCGAGCCGGCGGCCCCCCCGGCGCCGCCGCCGCACGCGCGCTCCGCGACCCCGCTTCCGGCCGCCGACCGGCACGCGATCGACGCGGCGACCTCCGTGATCCCCGACCCGACCCTCGCCGCGGTCGCGCGGCGCCTGCTCACGAAGGCCTGGCAGGCCTCCGCGGAACGAGGGGCCGAGCGGTGACCCGTCGGCTGCTCGCCCGAACCGCAGTCCTCCTGGTCGGCGCGACGCTGGCCGCGTGCGCAGGGGCGGGCGTGACGCCCTCCGGCGTCTCGTCGCGGCGCGCGCCGCCGACGCAGGACAAGCGCGCCGAGGCGTACCACGAGTACGCGGTCGCCCAGATGGCCGCGCAGTCGGGGCGGTTCACCGAGGCGATCCCCGCGCTGCGCGAGGCCCTCAAGCGCGACCCGAGCTCGGCCTACCTCTGGATGACGCTCGCGCAGTGGCTCGGGCGCACCGACGCGGCCGACGAGGCTCTCGCCGCGGCGCGGCGCGCGGTCGAGATCGCGCCCGACGACGTCCTCACCCACACGACGCTCGCCGAGCTCCTCCGCACACAAAACAAGTGGGCCGAGGCCCGGGCGGAGCTCGAGAGGGTCATCGCGCTGAACCCGGATGCGGAGGAACCCTACCTCACGCTCGCGCGCTACGAGGTTGAGCAGAAGGCGTACGATCGCGCACGCGGCGTGCTGCTCCGTCTGATCGCGAAGTCCCCCCGGCTCCCGCAGGCCCACTTCCTGCTCGGGCGGCTCGCCATCGAGACGGAGGCGTGGGACGAGGCGATCGCCGAGCTCCAGAAGGCCGTCGAGCTCGATCCCGACCACGATGGCGCGTGGACCGCCCTCGGCTATGTCTACGAGACGCACCGTAAGCCCGACGAGGCGGTCGAGGTCTACCGGCACGCCGCCAAGGCGAACCCCGACAACCCCGCGTTCGTCGAGCGGCTCGGCGACCTGCTGATCCGGCTCGGTCGCTTCCAGGAGGCGCAGACGGAGATCGAGGCGCTCGCCGAGGTCGCGCCGCGGGACGCGCGCGTCTGGATGAAGCTCGGCGCGGTCTTCTACGAGCAGAAGCAGTGGGACCAGGCGGCCGACGCCTTCCGGCGCGCCGTCACCCTCGAGCCGACGAACCTCCGCGCGCGGTACTTCCTCGCCACCACGTATATGGACGCGGGGAAGGACACCGAGGCCCGCGCCGAGCTCGAGCGCATCCTCCGGGTCGATCCGCGCTCGATCGACGCCCGCGTCCAGCTCGGGTTCCTGTACGGGCGCGCCAAGCGGTACGACGAGGCGATCGCGGTTCTCCGCGACGCCGTCAACCTCGAGCCGAAGCGGTCCGAGCTCTTCCTCTATCTCGGCACCGCGTACTTTCGCGGCAAGCAGTACGACCGCGCCATCGAGACCCTCCAGGAGGGCCTCGGCCTCGACGAGAAGAACAAGGACCTCCACTTCCAGCTCGGGGTCGTCTTGGAGAAGCAGGCGAAGTTCGACGACGCCGTCCGCGCGTTCCGGCAGGTGATCGCGCTCGACCCCAAGCACGCCGAGGCGTACAACTACGTCGGCTACATGTACGCCGAGCGGGGGCAGAACCTCGACGAAGCGATCCAGCTCATCAACCAGGCGCTCGCGATCGAGCCGGAGAACGGCTACTTCATCGACAGCCTCGGTTGGGCGTACTACCAGAAGGGGCGTTATCTCGAGGCCCTGAAGGAGCTCAAGCGCGCCGTTGAGAAGGCGAAGGAGCCCGACCCCGTGATCTACGATCACCTCGGCGACGCTTATCTGAAAAACGGCCTCGAGGCCGAAGCGCTCGCCGCGTGGGAGAAGGCCCTGCAGCTCGACCCGGCCGCCGAAGGGGTCAAGAAGAAGATCGACGACCTCAAGGGCGGGCGCCGGGCCAAGAGTGGCTCGAAGGCGTCTCAGTAGCCTCCTCTGTCTGCTGGTGCTCTACGGCGGGTGCGCGACGGCGCCCGCGCGCCAGCCCGTCCCGGACGACGCGCGCCGCGCGCTCGAGCTCCTCGACGCGCGCTGGCACGACTTCACCGACCTCCGCACCCTCGCCGACATCGTCCTCACGCGCGGCCGGGAGAGCCACCAACTCACCGGCGCCCTCCTCGTCAAGGGCCCGGACTCGGTGCGATTCGAGGCCCTGTCGCCGCCGCTCGGTCAGCCCCTCCTCCTCGTCACCGTGCACGAGGGCCGTCTCACCGCGTACGACGTGGTGAAGAACGAGGTGCTCACTGGACCGGCCACGGCGGCGACGATCGTCCGCGTCCTCGGCCTGCCACTCGATGCCGACTCGCTCGTCGCAGTGCTCGCCGGGCGCCCCATGCCGCCGAGGGACCTGCGCGCGGCCGAGCTCGAGCCTGCCGACGGCCTCGGCCCTTCGCTGACCCTCGTCGGCGCTGACGGGCGCCAGCGCGTCTGGCTGGACCTCGACACCGGCGAGGTCCAGCAACTCCAAGTCGATGGCGGGCGCTTCCCGGTCACGATTACCTTCCGGACCGACGGGGAGGCGCCGGCAGGATTCGACCTCCGGTCCGAGGCCGCCCGCGTGACCGGATCAGTGACCTACCGAAACCAGGTCGTCGGGAGCGGGATCGACCCCGAGCGGTTCACGCTTACGCTCCCCAAAGGGGCGAAAACAAAGACCATCCGTTGAAATCCTGCTGGGCACGTGCTACGCTTCGGTGCCTTGTCGAAGCGGTCGGGGGTCGCCCGTCGGCTCGTGCTCAGCGCCTCGGCCAAGATCAATCTGGCTCTGGAGGTTCTGGGCGAGCGGGACGACGGTTATCACGAAGTCGCCACGGTCATGCAGGCTGTGGACCTCTCCGACCGGCTGGTGATCGAGGATTCCGAGATCTTGGAAGTGCGCACCAGCGCGCCCGACGTTCCGAGCGATGGAAGCAATCTGGTCGCGCGGGCGGCGCACGCGTTGCGGGAAGCGGCGGCGGTGAGCCGGGGGGCCCGAATCAGGCTCGACAAGCGGATCCCGGTGGCGGCCGGGCTCGGCGGCGGCTCGGCGGACGCCGCCGCGACGCTCGTGGGCTTGAGCCGTCTCTGGGGGCTCCGCTGGTCGGTGGCCCGGCTCGACGAGCTCGCCGTGACGCTCGGCACGGACGTGCCGTTCTTCCTCCGTGGCGGCGCCGTGCTCGGGACCGGACGCGGCGAGCGCATCGAGCCCGTCGTGGGCATGGCCCTGCCGCTCGTGCTGGTCAACCCGGGGGTGGGCGCGAGCACGCCGGCGATCTATGGGGGCGTGACCCCTGCGATGTATTCTGACGGCAGCCACGTCCGTCAGATGGTGGCGGCGCTCCGGAGCCGCCGCCCGGCCCGGGTCGCCGCGAGCCTCTACAACGCGCTCGAGCGCGTCGCGGCCGCGGCGCACGGGCAGGTGGCGCAGATGGAGGCCGCGCTCCTGGCGGCGGGCGCGCTCGGCGCGGCCATGTCGGGCAGCGGGCTCACCGTGTTCGGCGTCGCCCGCTCGTTCGACCACGCGCGGCAGATCCGCGCGCGGGTCGCACGGCGCTCCTGGAGGTGCTGGGCGGTCCGGGCGATTCGAGGTCCGGCGATCCGGATGCGACGGGAACGCTGAGGAGCAACGAACGATGGGGCGTGGCCAAGTGGCAAGGCGCGGGACTTTGGATCCCGTATTCGGAGGTTCGAATCCTCCCGCCCCAACCACACCTGGAGCGAGGCGCCGATGGCCTACGAGCTGAAGCTCTTGACGGGGACCGCGAACCGGCCGCTCGCCGAGGAGATCGGGCAGTACCTGCGGCTGCCGCTGGCGGACGCGGAGGTATCACGCTTCTCGGACGGCGAGGTGTACGTGCAGATCAACGAGAACGTCCGCGGCGCGGACGTGTTCGTGATCCAGCCGACGTGCCCGCCCGTGAACGACACGCTCATGGAGCTGCTCATCATGATCGACGCGCTGAAGCGCGCCTCGGCCCGCCGCATCACGGCGGTCCTGCCCTACTATGGCTACGCGCGCCAGGACCGCAAGGTCCAGCCGAGGGTCCCGATCTCGGCGAAGCTGGTCGCCGACCTGCTCGAGGCGGCCGGAATCGATCGCGTGCTGGCGCTCGACCTCCACGCGGGACAGATCCAGGGCTTCTTCCGGGTCCCGGTGGACCACCTCTTCGCCGCGCCGGTCATCATCGACTATCTCGGCAAAAAGGAGCTGCGGGAGCCCGTCATCGTCGCGCCCGATGCGGGCGGCGTCGAGCGCGCCCGCGCGATCGCCAAGCGTCTCACGGCCAGCCTCGCGATCATCGACAAGCGGCGCGAGGGTCCGAACTCCGCGGTGGCGATGCACCTGATCGGCGACGTCCGCGGCCGGGACGCCGTCGTGATCGACGACATGATCGACACCGCCGGCACACTCATCCAGGCCGTGAGCGCGCTCGCCCGCGAGGGCGCGCGGCGCATCCTCGCCTGCGGCGTCCACCCGGTCCTGTCTGGTCCAGCGGTCGACCGCATCATCAAGTCCCCGCTGGAAGAGGTCGTCGTCACCAACTCGATCCCGGTAGCCTCCGACAAACGCGCCGCGCACGTCACCGTGCTGACCGTGGCGCCGCTGCTGGGCGAGGCGATCCGCCGCATCCACGACGAAGAGTCCGTCTCGACGCTGTTCGTGTGATCTTCCCGGAGGGAGTCTGACGATGGAGATGCAAGAGCTGACGATCAAGCGACGCGAGGCGACCGGCAAAGCGGTCGCCAAGCGTCTGCGCCGCGCGGGAGAGGTGCCCGCGATCCTCTACGGCGGCGCCAAGCCCGAGCCGGTCCTGGTGGACCCCAAGGCCGTGCTCAAGATGATCCACGGGCGCGAGGGCACGACCCAGCTTCTCACGCTCAAGTTCGACGGCGAGGCGGGCGGCGGCAGGCGGATGGCGATCATCCGCGACTTACAATTCGACCCGGTGACCGAGCACCTGCTCCACGTGGACCTGCAAGAAGTGTCCGGAGACCGCACGATCACGGTGCGCGTCGCGGTCCGTCCGGTGGGCGAGCCCGCGGGCGTCAAGGAGCAGAAGGGCATCCTCAACATCGTGGTCCACGAGCTCGAGGTCTCGTGCCTGCCGACGGCGATCCCCGAGCGGATACACGCCGACGTCTCGGCCCTGATGATCGGCGACGTGCTGACCGTCGCGCAGCTCCAGGCGCCGCAGGGCGTCCGGATCCTGACCCAGCCGGGGCAGGCGGTCGCCACCGTCGTGCCGCCGATGGCCGAGGAGGCGCCCGTGGCGGCGGCCCCCGCGGCGGCGGTGGTCACCGAGCCGGAGGTGCTCACGGAGCGCAAGCCGAAGGAAGTGGAGGCCCCTGCGCCCGAAGAAGGCAAGAAGCCGAAGAAACCAGAGAAGGCGGAGAAGGAGAAGTAGCGGAGCCGGACCCGCGTGGCCCACGCCGTGGTGGGGCTCGGGAATCCCGGAGCGGAGTACCGGGACACCCGCCACAACGTGGGCCAGCGGGTCCTCGATCTCCTCGCCCAGATGCTCAAGCGCCCCTGGCACCGCGAGGGCCAGGCCCTCACGGCCCACGGCCAGTGGCGGGGCGAGACGGTCCACCTCGTGAAGCCCCTCGCGTTCATGAACGTGTGCGGTCCCGTCGTCGCCCGAGCGCTCCGGCACCTCGGCGTCGGACCGGCCGACCTCGTCCTGGTCTACGACGACATCGACCTCCCCCTCGGCGCGGTCCGCACGCGCATGAAGGGGAGCCACGGCGGTCACAACGGCGTGCGCTCGGTCATCGAGGCGCTCGGCACCTCGGAGATCCGGCGCGTCAAGGTGGGTATCGGGCGTCCCGACCGGAAGGAGGACGTCGTCGACCACGTGCTCACCGGGTTCGAGCAGGACGAGCTCCCCGTGATCGACGCCGCCGTCGCCGAGGCGGCGGAGCGCGTGCTCGCCCTCCTCGGATAGCACGCCCGGGCGCGCGGCGCTAACGAAAGAAGATCAGCGTCACCACGGCGAAGAGCGGCAGGAGCACCACGCCGCTGTAGAGCATGTACCCGAAGAAGCTCGGCATCCTCACGCCCTGCTCCTCGGCGATCGACTTCACCATGAAGTTGGGCGCGTTGCCGATGTACGAGTTGGCGCCCATCGCGACCGCGCCCACGCTGATCGCCGCCAGGATCGTGTGGGGAACGTCCACCACCTCGCGCGCGAGGCCCAGGCCCTGACCCAGCGCGAGGAACGTCAGGTAGGTCGGGGCGTTGTCGAGAAAGGACGAGAGCGCGCCGGTCGCCCAGAAGAACTGCCACGGCGCGCGCACGCCGAGCTCGCCACCCCGGAGCCGCAGGAGCTCGAGCGCGGGGATCATCGTGAGGAAGATGCCGAAGAAGACAACGGCGACCTCCACGATCGGGGAGGCCGTGAAGCCGTTCGCGCGCCGGATCTCGCGCGGCGTCCGCCAGAGCGAGGCGGCCGCCAGCGCCACCAAGACGGCTTCCCGCGCGGGCGCGCCGAGGAACGCGACCGCGAGCACCACGCCGGCGAGGCCGAGGCCGTTCAGCGCGCCGCGCACCCGGAGCGGCTCGACCCGCGCCCGGTCGCGGCGGAGCGCCGCCAGGGGCTCGCGCGTGTAGAGGAGCGTGTCCCACACGAAGTACGTCACGAGCAGCACGCCGACCATCAGGAGCCAGTGCGGCCAGAGCCGGAAGGTCCAGCCGAAGGGCACGCCCTGCAGGTAGCCGAGGAACAGCGGTGGATCGCCGAGCGGTGTCAGCATGCCACCGATGTTCGAGACGAGGAAGATGAAGAAGATGACCGTGTGCCTGACGCGCGTGCGCTCGCGATTGGTCTGCAGGAGTGCGCGGACCAGGAGCATCGAGGCGCCGGTCGTGCCGATGAAGGACGCGAGCACGGAGCCGATCGCGAGGAACGTGGAGTTCACCCGCGGCGTCGCGAGGAGGTCGCCGCGCATGAGGATCCCGCCGGAGATCACGTAGAGGGCGGCGAGGAGGACGATGAACGAGACGTACTCCTCCGCCATGCGGACGAGGGCCGACGGCTCGCGGACGAGATACAGGACGAGCACCGGCAGCCCGAGCACGATCGAGACCAGGAGCTTGTTGCGGTTCGACTCCCACCAGCGCGGCGCGGCGAGGGGAAGGACGGCGATACCGAGAAGGATGACGACGAACGGGACGACGGTGTAGACGGGCAAGAGGGCGGCGGTCGTCACGGCCTGGCGTCTCCCCGGACGGGATTGTCAGCCCACCCAGTGTAGCAGCCGCCGCTCGATTGCTGGGCGGTGGGGCGCGTGATATATAGTTGATGTTTATCCGGTGCGGGTGTCTGGAGGGGAGCGGAGTGACCAAGGTCATCATAGAGCCCGACGAGTCCTTCGAGAGCGCGCTCAAGCGGTTCAAGAAGCAGTGCGAGAAGGCCGGGCTCCTGTCGGAGTTCAAGAAGCGACAGCACTACGAGAAGCCCAGCGTCCGGCGCAAGCGGAAGGCCCTCGCCGCCCGCAAGAAAGCCAAGCGTCGAGAACGGATGGCCGATTAGCCGTAACACTCCTGGACGTACCGCCGGCGCTCCCGTCATCCCGGACGGGAGCGAATGAGGCGATCGGTGGAGGCAGGACACACCTGGGAGCGGTCCACCGAATGGAACGCGGTGCGCGCGCTCCTGGCGCATGAAGCGCAGACCGAAATGGGTCGTGAGCTGGTGGCGACGGCCGAGCCGCTCACCGATCCCCGCACGGTCCACACCGAGCTCCGACTGACGCGCCAGGCGCGTCTGGCGCGCGCGACGTCCGGTCCCCTGCCGCTCGACAGCTTCCCTGACGTCCGGCAAGTGCTCGATCGCTGCCGGACGGTCGGGAGCGTCCTCGACGGCGCCGAGCTGGCCGGGCTGGTGCCGGCCCTTCTGGCAACCCCCAGGCTCGCCGCGTATGGCAAATCGATCGGGACCGTTGCGGCCGAAGTGGCGGCGATCATCGGCTCGCTCCCGCGCTTCCCTGAGCTCGCCGACCGACTCCGCCAGTCCCTCGACGCCGACGGCGCGGTCACCGACGACGCCAGTCCCCGGATCCGTCATCTTCGCCGCGAGATCCGCGAGCGGCGGCGCCGGGTCGCCGCCGAGCTCGAGCGCGCCTTCCAGGAGGTAGACGCCGAGCGGCTCTTCGCTGACCGGTACGTCACGATCCGCCACGGGCGGTACGTCCTCCCCGTCCGGGCGGAGGCGCGCGGTCGCGTGCGGGGCATCGTCCACGACCGCTCGCAGAGCGGCCAGACCCTCTTCGTCGAACCCGAGGCCGTCGTCGAGGCCAACAACGACCTCGTCCAGGCGGTCGGCGAGGAAGAGCACGAGACCGCCCGCATCCTGGCCGAGCTGACCGACGCGGTCCGCGACCGGATCGACGACCTCGAGCTCCTGGTCACGCGCGTCGGCCGCCTCGACTGGATCTTCGCCCGGGGAGGGATCGCGGATCGGATGGAGGCGATCGAGCCCGAGATCGACCCGGGGCGCACCCTGTCGCTCAAGAGCGCCCGCCATCCCCTACTCCTCGCCCAGAGCTGGAAGGACCCCGAGCGCCCGGTCGTGCCGGTCGACATCGAGCTCTCCGCCGAGCGCCCCCTGCTCCTGATCACGGGCCCGAACGCGGGCGGCAAGACGATCGCGCTGAAGACGGCGGCGCTGCTCGCGCTGATGGCCCAGACGGGCTGCCACATCCCCGCCGCGGAGGGCTCGCGGCTGCCGATCGTCGCCGATCTGCACGCCATCGTCGGCGATGACCAGTCGGTCGCGGAGAACCTCTCGACCTTCTCGGCGTTCGTGCAGCAAATCCGCCGGGTGCTCGACCGGGCGGGCGAGCGCTCGCTCGTGCTCCTCGACGAGCTGGGCGCGGGGACCGACCCCGATGAGGGAGCCGCGCTCGCCCAGGCGATTGTCGAGGAGCTCGCCGAGCGGGGAGCGCTCGTGATCGCGACGACCCACCTCGAGCCGCTCAAGGTCTTCGCCTCCACGCACCCCCGCGCGCGCAACGCCTCGGTCGAGTTCGACACGACGACGCTCGCCCCGACCTTCCGCCTCCGCTACGATCAGCCCGGCCAGAGCTACGCGCTCACCATCGCGGCGCGGCTCGGCCTCGCACCCGAGCTGATCGCGCGGGCCCAGGCGCATCGCTCCGAGCACGCCGCGCGGCTCTCGGACCTCCTGACGGCGCTCGACGCCCACGCACGCACCGAGGCCGAGCGCGCGCGCGAGATCGAGCGGGCCCGGACGGACGCCGCCGTGCAGCTCGCCAAGGCGCGCGAGACTGCAAAGACGGCCGAGGGGAAGGCGAAGACGATCGTCGAGCGGGCGAAGGCGGAGGCGATGGCGCTCCTGACCGACGTTCGCCGAACCGTCGCCGCCGAGTGGGATCGGCTCAAGCGCTCCGAGCGCACGCGCCGCACGCTCGAGGAAGGCCGCCAGCGCCTGCATGAGGCCGCGGCTCGCGTCGAGGCGGTCGCCGCAGCCCCGGCCCAGGCGCCCGCCGACGGCCCGGTGGCGCTCGAGCCGGGCCAGACGGTGGCGGCGGAGCACCTCGGGATCCGGGGAGAGCTGCTGACCATCGTCGGAGGCACCGCGACGGTCAGGTCCGGTTCGCTGACAGTCCGCGTGCCCCTTCAGTCACTCCGCCCAGTAGGAGGTGACGGCGAGAGTGAGCGGGGGGCGGGGGCGCCCTCCGTGCGAGCGTCGTTCCGAGCAAAGGAGCCTGCCCCGCCCCCCCGCGAAATCGTCCCCGAGCTGCTTCTGCTGGGACGAACAACGGACGAGGCTCGCGACGCCGTCGAGAAGTACCTCGACGACGCGTTCCTCGCGGGCCTGCCGAGCGTTCGACTGATCCACGGCAAGGGCTCGGGCGCCCTTCGCAAGGCGGTGCGCGACCTCCTCACCGCCCACCCGCTCGTCGACTCCTTTCGGGACGGTGAGTCGGGCGAAGGCGGCACCGGGGCCACCGTGGCCGCGTTGAAGGTGAGCTGAGCATGGCATCGTATTCGCAGTCAGTGCTCGACGAGATCCGCGCGGCGGTCGACATCGTCGACGTCGTGAATCGGTTTGTGAATCTGAAGAAGGCCGGCCAGAACTGGAAGGGCCTCTGCCCGTTCCACACGGAGAAGACCCCCTCCTTCATGGTCAATGAGAAGAAGGGGATCTTCCACTGCTTCGGCTGCGGCGTCGGCGGCGACGCGTTTGGCTTCCTGATGCGTCAGGACAAGCTCTCGTTCCCCGAGGCGGTGCGCGCCCTCGCCAAGCAGGCGGGCGTGGCGCTCCCCGAGGAGCGCGGCCCCGCGGGCGACCACGGCCGCGAGGACCTCTTCCGGACGATGGAGCTCGCGTGGCGCTTCTACGTGGACCAGCTCTGGAAGCCCGCGGGCGACCGGGCACAGCAGTACCTGGCTGAGCGCGGCATCGACCCCGAGGTGGCACGCCGCTTCGGCCTGGGGCTGGCCCCGGAGGGTTGGGACGCGCTCTCGAGCTTCATGAGGTCCGAGAAGGTCACGGACGACGCCCTCGTCGCCGCAGGGCTCGCGATCCCGCGCGAGGGTCGGTCGGGTGTCTACGATCGCTTCCGCGGCCGCCTCCTCTTCGCGATCCGCGACCTCCAGGGTCGCGTCGTCGCGTTCGGCGGCCGAGCCTTCGGCGCCGAGCAGCCCAAGTACCTCAACTCCCCCGAGACGCCGCTCTACGTCAAGGGCAACCTGCTCTACGCCGCCGACCTCGCGCGCGCCGCGATCCAGGCGAAGAACCGCGCGCTGCTGGTCGAGGGCTACGTGGACTGCCTCATGGCCCACCAGCACGGCTTCACCGAGACGGTCGCGGCGCTGGGCACGGCCTTCACCCCCGCGCAGCTCGGCCTCCTCAGGCGCTACTGCGACGACGCGGTCCTGTTCTTCGATGCCGACGCCGCCGGACGCAAGGCCGCCGAGCGCGCCGAGGAGCTGCTCGAGCCCACGGGCGCGAGCATGGTGTGGGCCGTCAACCGCACGGGCGCCCTCGAGTCCTCGGGCGCGCTGCGGTTGCGCGTCGCGCTCCTGCCGGTGGGCCACGACCCTGACACGTTCCTGCGAACGAGCGGCGCCGCCGCCTTCGAGGAGCGGATCGGGGCGGCGCGGAGCCTCCTCTCCTACGCTCTCGACCGCACCATCGCCGACCCGGAGGGCGCCACGGGTCCACGCGCGCGGACCAACGCGTTCGCGCGCGCGGCGTTGATGCTGGCGAAGGTCGGCGACGCCCAGGAAGCCGCGCAGCTCTCGCGCGAGGCCGCCCAGAAGCTCGGCGTGGACGCGACGCAGCTCTGGATCGAGGCCCAGCGCCTGCAGACGGCGCTGCGCCGCCCCGTCACGGCGCACCCGGCGACGCCGGCGACGACGCCACCGCCCGTCGAGCGCGACCTGGTCGCGCTCCTGCTGCACTCGACCGAGGCCCGAGAGGCGCTCCTGCCCATGGTCGTGGAGGCCGAGGACCTCGCCCACGCCCCCTTCCGGACGATCGTCGCGGCCCTTCGCCTCCGGCTCTCGGCGCCGGCGGAGAGCCTGATGACCGACCTCGTTACCGACGAGGCACGGAGCGTCCTGGCCGCCCTCCTCGTCGAAGAGCGCGCGGAGCTTGACGTTCGGGTTAGCATTGAACAGTTCAGGAGACGCCTCGAGCGCAGCCAGCGGCTCCGGCGCGCGCGTGAGGTGAGTCAATCCATCGCCGACGTCCAGGCCAAGACCGGCGCAGCGGCGCCCCCGCTGCACGAAGAGCTGCGCATGCTCCACCAGGAGACCGCCGTGATCTACGAGATCACCGGGGGTGTCGCTCAGTCGCTCGAACCGAGGGCCCCAGGGTCCGAAGGAGCTGAGACGCATGAGTGAAGAGCCCAAGCTGGAGGAGCTGGACCGGCTGATCACGAAGGGGAAGCAGAAAGGCTTCCTCACCTACGACGAGGTCAACGACGCGTTACCGTCGGACATCGTCTCGCTCGATCAGCTCGACGACATCATGATGATGTTCGGCGCGATGGACATCGAGGTCGTCGACTCCGCGAAGGCGGGACGGCTCCCCTCAGAGGTCGGGCGCGAGCGCCAGCCGGCGCCGGCCGAGGAGGCCGACGACGACGGCCCCGCCGACTCGATCGACCTGACGCCCGGTCCCGTCGGCCGCACCGAGGATCCGGTCCGCCTCTATCTGCGCGAGATGGGCCGCGTCGCCCTCCTGACGCGCGAAGGCGAGATCGCACTCGCCAAGCGGATCGAGGAGGGCAAGAACCAGGTCACCGCCGCCATCCTCTCGACCAACCTCGCCCTCGAGCGCTTCCGCGAGCTGCGCGAGCAGCTCAAGGGCAGCGAGATCTCCATCAAGGAAGTCGTGGACGTCAACGAGGAGGAGTTCACCGAGGAGAAGGAGGATGAGCTCCGGCGGCAGGTGATCGCGGCCTTCGGCACGGTGGATCGGCTCCTCCGCGACCGCGACCGGCTCGTCGCCCAGGCCAAGAAACTCCGGCTCAAGGCCGGTGGCCGGAAGAAGACGAAGAAGGGCAAGGAGCCCGCGTGGCGGCGCCTCGAGATCCAGGCCCACCGGTACCAGGAAAAGGTGCTCGACAACCTCCGCAAGCTCAACATCGGCAACCAGATCATCGACCGCGAGGACGGAGACCCCGGCCGCCGCGGGCTCGTGCAGCGGCTCCGCGACCTCCTCGACGACATCGAGCGCGCCGAGCGTGTGATCAAGCTCTGGACCAACGGTCGGCGCCCCTCGCCCGAGGAGGTCCAGAACCTCATCTACGTCTCGTTCCGCGACCCGGGCGTGGGCGCCATCAATGGCCAGGTCGGCGACCTCCACCTCAGGGCCGCCAAGAAGTTCCAGTCGCCCAAGGCCCAGCAGATCTGGGTCGCACAGCAGGAGATCAAGCTCGCCGAGCAGCGCGCCAACGCCAAGGCCGACGAGATCAAGCGCGTGATGACCATCATCCGGCAGGGCCAGGTCAAGGCGGCGCAGGCGAAGAAGGAGATGGTGGAGGCGAACCTGCGGCTCGTCATCTCCATCGCCAAGAAGTACACGAACCGCGGGCTGCAGTTCCTCGACCTCATCCAGGAAGGCAACATCGGCCTCATGAAGGCGGTCGATAAGTTCGAATATCGGCGTGGGTACAAGTTTTCAACCTACGCGACCTGGTGGATCCGGCAGGCGATCACGCGCGCCATCGCCGACCAGGCGCGCACGATCCGGATCCCCGTGCACATGATCGAGACGATCAACAAGCTCATCCGGACCTCGCGGCAGCTCGTGCAGGAGCTCGGCCGCGAGCCCACCCCGGAGGAGATCGCGGCGAAGATGGACGTCCCCGTGGACAAGGTGCGAAAAGTCCTGAAGATCGCGCAAGAGCCGATTTCACTCGAAACACCGATCGGAGAAGAAGAAGACAGCCACCTGGGCGATTTTATAGAGGACAAGCAGGTCGTGTCGCCCGTGGAGTCGATCGGCCTCTCCGACGGTTGCGAGCACACGCTGGAGGAGGTCGGGCAGGACTTCGCGGTCACCCGCGAGCGCATCAGACAGATCGAGGCCAAGGCGCTGCGCAAGCTCCGGCACCCATCGCGCTCGAAGAAGCTCCGGAGCTTTCTCGAGACGTGACCGGGTATGATGGCGCCGAGGGCCCATAGCTCAATGGCAGAGCAGCCGGCTCATAACCGGTTAGATCTTGGTTCGAGTCCAGGTGGGCCCACCGTTGTAGCGGGGGCCGCGAGTCCGGCTCGAACCGTGGGTGGCCTGAGACGAGGCGCGGTCTCTCGGGTGGCTCTGGTCCGCGGACAGTCGGAGGGGGTGTGGATTCACAGCTCCTTACGCTGATCGATCTGCAGTCACTCGACACACGGATCGCCGCGTTCGAGGCCGAAGCCGCCCGCCTGCCGAAACAGATCGACGCGATCCACGCCGCCCTCGCCGAAGCGAAGAAGACCGTCGAGACCCTGCGCGCGAAGGCGGATGCCGCCAAGAAGGATCTGCGCACGAAGGAGAAGGACTTCGAGGTCATCACGGCCAAGCGGACCCGTGCCGAGGCGCGGCTCTGGGAGGTGAAGAACAACACCGAGTACTCCGCGGTGCTCGCCGAGATCGAGGCGATCAAGCAGGAAAAGGCGAAGGCCGAGGAGGAGATCCTCGCCATCATGGAGCTCCAGGAGCGCCTCGCCGTGGACATCCGCGACGCCGAGGCGCAGCTCAAGCGGAGCGAGGCCGAGGCGCGGCAAGACGAGGCGGTCGTCCGGAAGAAGCTCGCGGCGGTGGAGCACGAGCTGGCCATCGTGCGCGCTGAGCGCGAGTCCCGCGCGCGCGAGCTCCCGAAGTCGCTCCTCGCTGACTACGAGAAGATCCTCCGGGCGCGCGGCGGCGTCGCCGTCGCCGCCGTGACGACCTCCGCCATCTGCGGCGGCTGCCGGGTCGCGATCCGCCCGCAGGCGATCCAGGAACTGAAGGCCGCGAGCGGGCTCATGGTCTGCGAGAGCTGCGGCCGCTACCTCTACTGGCAGGAATCGGCCTGACCGCTCCTCCGGCCAGGCGAGCGTCCCCTCCCGACGTCATCCTCTATACCGACGGCGCCTGTACCGGCAACCCGGGGCCCGGCGGCTGGGCGGCGATCATCCTCGACGCCGGCAAGGAACGCGTCGTCAGCGGTGCCGAGCCGCACACGACGAATCAGCGCATGGAGCTCACGGCCGCCGTCGAGGGGCTCGCCGCGATCCCGGGCCAGCGGCGCGTCCACCTCCACTCGGACAGCGCCTACATCGTGAACTGCTTTCGTGAGCGCTGGTGGGAGCGCTGGGAGAAGACCGGCTGGAAGAACCGGCAGAAGCAGCCGGTCGCCAATCGCGATCTCTGGGAGCGGCTGCTCGCCGAGAGCCGGCGCCACGACGTCGTCTGGCACAAGGTGCGCGGCCACAGCGGCGACCCGTTGAACGAGCGGGCGGACCAGCTCGCGCGCGAAGCGATCCAGACGCTCTGAGCGGGCGCGCGGTGCTGCACGTCCTGAACGGCGACGCGACGCACAGAGTCTTCGAGCAGACTCATCTGACGGGCGACGTGCTCGTCTGGCGCGACATCCTCGTCGAAGGCCCCGCCGCGTCTCCCGACGAGCGCGCTCCGTGGCTCGCGGCGCGCCTCGGCATCGACGCGGAGGAGTACGTGCGAGGCCGCCGGGAGGAGGCGGCGGCGCTCGCGGCGACCGCCCGCCACGACGAGGTCGTCCTCTGGTTCGAGCACGACCTCTTCTGCGCCGTGAATCTCTGGTTCCTTCTCGACCGGTTCTCCGCGCGCGGGAGGACGCCGCCGCGGCTCTCGCTGGTCTGTCCGAGCCACGTCGACGGATTCCGGGGGCTCGGCACGTTCGACGCCGGGAGCCTCAGGTCACTCTTCGAGCGCCGCGCGCCGGTGACCAGCGCGATGCTCGCCCTCGGACGCGTCGCCTTCAGGGCGTATGCGAGCCCCGACCCCCAGGCGCTCGAGACTCTCCTCGCCCGCGGCGGCGCCGCGCTTCCCTTCCTCGCGGCGGCGGTCCGCTGCCACCTCGGGCGCTTCCCGTCGGTGGCGAGCGGCGTCGACGAGGTCGAAGCGGAGACGCTCTCTGCGCTCGGGGGCGGGCCGGTCGACTTCTCTCGGCTCTTCGCCATGGTGGGAGCCCGCGAGCCTGTCCGTCCCCACGGCATGGGCGACCTCCAGTTCGCGGCGCGGCTTCGCGAGCTGAGCCGGGGCCCGCACGCGCTCGTCACGCTCGACGCGGACGGGCGCGCCCCGCGAGCGTGGACGCTCGCGCTCACGCCGCTCGGGCGCGACGTCGTCGCCGGGCGCGCCGACTGGCTCGCGCACCACCCGCTCGACCGCTGGCTAGGCGGAGTCCATCTGCATAGTCCTCGGCCCTCGTGGCGCTGGGACGGCAGTGCGCGCCGCCTCGTCCTAGGCTGAAGTCGGCGCGCCAGCGCCGAACCGCCGCATGAAAGCCGCTTCCGCGCGGTATACTCGTCATGCGCCAGAGAAGGCTGGACGGTCGCCGGTCGCGGCAACGCGGCGGGAGGAAAGTCCGGGCTCCACAGGGCAGGGTGCTGGGTAACACCCAGGGGGGGAAACCCCACGGACCAGTGCCACAGAAAGCAGACCGCCGTCCGCAAGGGCGGTAAGGGTGAAACGGTGAGGTAAGAGCTCACCAGCGGCGCGGGTGACCGCGTCGGCTCGGCAAACCCCACCCGGAGCAAGGCCGAATAGGAGAGCTATCGGGTTGCCCGCCCGCGCTCTCGGGTTAGGCCGCTGGAGGCGCCGGGTAACCGGCGCCCTAGAGAAATGACCGCCGCCCTGGGCGAATCGCTCGGGGAACGGAACCCGGCTTACAGGCCTTCTCTGGCGCTTTTCTTTATTCTCAATCACTTTGGCGTCGCAAATTATCCACAGATGGGGATGGCCCAGAATCCGGGCCCGTAATCCAAAGCCGTTTCACAGCCTTCACGAGCTCCGGGTTGCCCACCAGGACGAACGGAATCTGGGCGTGCGGGATGAAACGCCAGTTCGAGAGGCGGAGTCGCCAGAAGACCTGCGGCCGGTCCTGCCAGTCCTGGACCACTTCCCGAAGTTCTCCCCGAATTTGCTTCCGCGGGTCCGGGAACCGCATGATGTCTTTCACTTCCATGGTCCTGCCCTCCTCAGGCCGTGAACTGCACGCTGTCGACCTCGATCTCGCCGGTCGCAACCTCGGAGAAATCGAACGTCAGGCTACGGCGGACGTCGCTTCTCCTGCAGCTGGCCGAAAGCCACTGTCGCTGTTCAACGAGAATGTCCTCCTCACTGTTAAATAGAAATGTCCTCCTCGGTCGTTTGTGCGGCGTTCAGAGCGCGTTGGCGGCGTGAAAAGGTGGCGTTCCAGGGATGCGTGGGCGAATTGCGACGGCGGGATGAGGCCGGCGCCGGGCAAGGATTTGGGGTGGTCTGGGGGGTAGGGAGATGGCGGGCCGCCTCGCGATCGCGCGTCCTGGCGGCGCGTGGGTCCTCGGGATCCATGCGCGGGCGCGAGGGGGACACCGCGCGCGCCTGCGTGAGCGGAGCGCGCCCGAGCTCACCGAGCGCGTGACGGAGGGTCCCGCGCTGGAGACCGCGGCGCACCTGCCCCGGCCCCTCGCGCGGCTTAAGCACGAAGGCGGGGTCGGGCGACGGCTGGCTGGCGATCACGGTGTCGTGGTAGACGACGCGGAGGTGGCCGTCGAGGCGTTCATGGACCTGGACGTGACAGCCGGCATAGGAGCGCCCACGAGGGCCGCGCGGAATCTGCACCCAGCGCGCCCCAAGGTGCACGGTGTTGTCGCGGGCCACGGTGCGGTGATACCGACAGCTCAAGAGGTCCGCGAGATCGCGCGGCACCGGCCGCCAGGCGGGGGTGGCGTCCGCGGGCGGCCGCGCAAAGCGACGAGTGAAGTCCGCGAGGAACTCGGGCAGGAAGGCGTTGCCGCCCTCGAGCGTGCTGATGCCGCGGAGCCGCAATTCGCTGGTGAGGCGATCTTGGAGTGTGCCCCAGAGCCGTTCGATGCGTCCCTTCGCTTGAGGCGAGTGGGCCCGGATGAAGCCAATGCCAAGGGCCTGCAGCATGCGGCCGAAGTGCGTGGGGTCCTGGTGGCCCTGGAGCTCTTCGGCCAGCGTCCAGTGGGGATCATTGCGGGCGAACACGTTGAGGCGATCGCCGTAGAGCTCCAGCGGCAGGCCATAGGTCCGGCAGGTGCGCTCGAGCACGGCGACGTAGCCATGCAGATCCTCATGGGGACGGAACCACAGGGCGAGCGGTGTGGAGGTCGCATCATCGATCACCCCATGCAGGGTCGCCAGGGGGCCGCGGTCCTCGAACCAGGCGAACGGGCTGGCGTCGAGCTGGGCCAGTTGGCCGAGCGCCGGTTTGCGAGAGCGCCGGCTGCGATGCTGCGGGGCCGACCGCCGGCGCGTGGCCGGGCGCCCGAGAGCCAGGCGGATGGAGCGCACCGCGGAGCGACTGACGGCGAGCTGATGGACCTCGCGCAGCTTCTCCGTGAGATGGACGTCATTGAAGCCGGCGTAGGTCGTGGTCATGAGCACGCCGACCTGCTCCCGGGCCTGCGGGGCCAGCCGTCGGTTACCGGGCCGCCCGCGCAGGGCGTGGAGCAGGCCGCGGGCGCCGCCCTCCCGGAAGCGCCTCTTCAGTCGTCGGAACTGCCGTACGCTCAACCTCAGCGCCCTCGCTCCTTGCGCATTCGTGATGCGTCCGACCAGCGCGGCCTTGAGCAGCCCGGCCCGCGGCACTTCCTTTCTGCTCATCGAGAAGGTCTCCATAAGGGGACACTTCTATCGAACAGATAGGGAGGACAGTTCTATTTAGCAGCGGCAACTGGCCGAAAGCCGCTTGACACGGCGCCTCTTCGGCCAGATCCTCGGGCGCATCGCGCGACTCGCGGCGCCCCGCCTGATCACGACCCCACGGAGGGACGGCGACGAAGAGTGCGTGGCGATCCGACAGGGGGAGTGACCACGGTGCGCGCGCACGAATCCCCTGGGGTGGCGGTCCCAAATTCGAGGAGCCACGACCACAGCCTCATTTCTATCGCGAGAGGAGGAAGGACATGGCTGGTGGACGTTCGCGCGCACGCGGGCCGTGGAGGAAGCTCGTTCACGTCGCCATCGCGAGTGCGCTAACAGCGGCCGGAGCATTGGTCACCTCGCCCGCCGCCGACGCGCGCATCACCAAGGTCCAGATCGCCACCACGGAATCGCCGACGTTTGGCGGCTACTCGTGGCCGGGCGTCGGACAGTACGAGAAGCTGGTCGGCAAGGCCTTCGGCGAGGTGGACCCCACCGACTCGAAGAACGCGGTGATCGTGGACATCGAGCTTGCGAGGGATCCTGACGGCAAGGTCAGGTACTCGTTCGACTTCTACATCCTCAAGCCGATCGACTTGAGCAAGGGCGCCCACAAGGTGATGTACGAGCCGCCGAACCGCGGCGGCAAAACGTGGGCCTCCCTGGGCCGCGTCCCGGGCGGCAACGACCCTGGGTCGATCACCGACCCGACCGTGTTGGCGAACGCGTTCTTGATGCCGCGCGGCTACACGATGGTCTGGAGCGGCTGGGACAAGTCTGCCGGCACCAGCACGGCGAACTTCAACCTCACGGTCACGCTGCCGATCGTCAAGAATCCGGGTGGCTCGACCATCACCGGACCGGCGTACGAATACATCGTGACGTCCGGGACGTCGTTCACGCTGAGCTATCCGGCGGCTACGGCGGACAAGGCCAAGGCAACCTTGACCCATCGCGTTCACCTGGACGACCTCCCGGTGGTGATTCCCGCTTCGCAGTGGGAGTACACCAACGCGAGCCTGACAGCGATCCGCCTGCCTCCAACGGGAACGAGCTTCGTCGCGAACGACATCTACGAGTTCTCTTACACCGCCAAGGATCCATCCGTGAACGGGCTGGGTTTCGCCGCCATCCGGGACTGGAACGCCTGGCTGCGCTATGAGGCGGCCGACGACTTCGGCACCGCCAATCCGCTGGCCGGGGACATCACCCGGATCTATACCGAAATCTCGTCCCAACCCGGGCGGCTTCTGAACGACTTCCGGCATCTCGGCTTCAATCAGGCCGAGAATGGCAAGAAGGTGTTCGACGGCCTGATGCAGTGGATCGCGGCGGGCGACGGCATCAACATGAACTACCGGTTCTCGCAGCCGGGCCGGACCGAGCGCAACCGGCAGGACCACCTGTACGTCGAGGGCGTCTTCCCATTCGCCAACGTGACGACACACGATCCGATCACCGGCAAGACGGATAGTCGCTACGCCCGGTGCGCCGCGACCGGGACGTGCCCCCTGGGGGTTGAGATCTATTCGGCCAACGAGTATTGGGTCAAGGCCGCCTCGCTCCTGCACACCACTCCGGACGGAACCGTGGATCTCCCCGATTCGCCGTTCACGCGCAATTACCTGATCTCCAGCCATCAGCACGGCACCGGCAACGGAGCGTCGAAGGGGAACTGCCAGCAGTTCCTGAATCCCTTGAATTCGGCGCCGGTGCAGCGCGCCCTGTTCATCGCGCTGGACGAGTGGTCCAACGGCACGCTGCCGCCGCCCAGCAGGGTGCCGAGGCTCGCCGACGGAACGCTGGTGGCGCCTCTGCCACAGTCGGGAATGGGTTTCCCCAACATCCCGGGCGTCACCTACACCGGTCTCAAGACGACACGCTACCTGCTCGACTACGGACCGCACTTCTACGAGACCGGCATCGCGGCCGTCAACCCGCCCGTGATCATGCCGCCGTATCAGGACAATCCGGCTAGCGGCCCCATCTATCCGAGCTTCGTGCCGAAGACCGACAGCGATGGCAACGACATCGCGGGCGTGCGCCTGCCCGACGTGACGGTGCCGCTCGCCACGTATACCGGCTGGGCGCTGCGGGCGGGCCCTCAGGCAAACGACGGATGCGAAGGATCCGGTCAGATGATCCCGTTCGCCAGGACAAAGGCCGAGCGCATGGCCTCCGGCGACCCGCGTCCGTCGGTCGAGGAGCGCTATCCGTCGTTCGGTCAGTACTCCAGCGCGGTGATCCGCGCGATCGACGGCCTCGTCAGGGCTCGCTTGATGCTGTGTGAGGACGCTGACGACGCGCAGGCACGGCTGCTCCAGGCAGGACTGGACGCGGGCGTCCCAGCGCCGCACGGCCACCTGCCGCCCCACTCCACGCCGCCGCTCTGCCACGGGCCCGGCCGATAGGCAAGGTGAGCCGAGGAGAGGAGATGAGCATGATGCATCGACCGACGTGGTTCATGTTCGCAATGGTCGCGCTTCTCGCGTGGGCGTCACCGGCGAACGCCCGGGTCACGCGGATCGTGATCGACAGCACGACGCTGCTCGACAGCGGTGCGTACGAGTCGGTCTCGGGCCGCGCCTTTGGCGAGCTCGATCCGAGTCATCCGCTGAACGCCATCATCCAGGATATCGATCTCGGGAGCCCGGACGGTAAGGTCCGCTACGTCGCCTCATTCCTCCTCGTCAAGCCGACCGACATGTCGCAGGCGAGCGGTTTGATGTGGCAGGACGTGCCGAACCGCGGCGGACGGATCACGCTCGCCGCGGCCAGCCGCGCCGAAGGTGACATCGGCTTGAGCAGCGGATGGCAGGGCGACAACTCGGGCAGTCCGAGCGGCCTCGCGACCACGGTTCCGACGTATGCCGAAGACCTCTCACCACACTCCGCGGTGCAGAACAACGAGTGGGTCAAGGTGCCCGTGGCGAAGAACCTCGACGGCGGCGACGTGACCGGGCTCGTCTTCGGGCGCATCGTCAATCGGAGCGGCACCGCGTCCCAGCAGATCTTCGTCCAGGCGAATCAGCTGCCCTACAAGCCGGCGACGCTCGACACGACGCAGGCAACGCTCGTCTCGCGCGACCACGAGACTATGGAAGGCGTCGTCACCGGGGAGACGACCATTCCGAGCACCGACTGGGCATGGGCGAAGTGCCCCACCGGCTGGGCGGCGCAGACACCGCTCGTGCCCACGGACCCGCCGGAGATCTGTCTGAAGAACGGCTTCGCCGGCAACAAGCTCTACCAAGTCGTGTTCACCGCGAAGGATCCCTACGTGCTCGGCGTCGGCTTCGCCGCCTTCCGCGACGTCGCGTCGTTCTTCAAATACGAGACGGCCGATGACTTCGGCAATCATAACCCCGCGGCCGGGGCGATCAGGTGGAGCATCAGCCGCGGGTCGTCCCAGTCGGGCAACTTCCTGCGCGGCTTCCTGCACCTCGGCTTCAACCAGGACGAGGCCGGGCGGCAGCTGCACGACGGCACGTGGCCGATCATCGCCGGCCGGCGCATCGCGCTGAACTTCCGCTGGGCGCAGCCGGACGGCGTGCTCGAGCTCTACCAGGCGGGCAGCGAAGGGCCGCAGTGGTGGCACACGTTCCCCGACCACGCGCGCGGTCTGCCGCCGGGCGGCATCCTCGATCGTTGCCACAAGACCGGCACGTGCCCGAAGGTCGTCGAGCACTTCGGCGCCGCCGAGATCTGGGCGCTGAAGCTCGGGCCCGAGTGGGTCGGCACCGATCCGAAGAACGACATCCCGCTGCCGGACAACGTCCGCCGCTACTACATCCCCAGCACCACACACGGCGGCGGCGGCGGCGGCTTCAACCAGACCCCTCCATGCACGATGGTGAACTGCCCCGGCAACAACTACGGCCAGGGCATCCTCCGCGCGAATCCCGTGCCGCACACGCAGACGGTGAACGCGCTGCGGTACCATTTCCGTCGGTGGGTGATGCAGAGTATTCTGCCGCCGCCGAGCCGGTACCCGACCCTGCGCGGCGCGAAGAGCGAGCGTAATCTGGTCGAGCCCACCAAGGACGCCATGGGCTTCCCGACCATTCCGGTCGCGGCCGTCACCGCCGGGTGGCGGACGACCGCACCCGAGCCCGGCTTCATCAACCCGGTCCTCGACTACGACTGGGGTCCCGAGTTCAACCCCAGCGACGCCTCCGGCGTGCCGACCAACATCCTGCCGCCCATCAAGCAGGTGATCCCGATGATGGTGCCGCGCGTGGACTCGGACGGCAACGAGCTCGGCGGTGTGCCGGTGGTGTTACGCGATGCCCCGCTCGGGACGTACCTCGGCTGGAACATCACTTTCGCCGGGTTCCACAAGGACCAGCTCTGCGACTACGTCGGTGGCATGATCCCGTTCGCCGTGAAAAAGGCCGACAAGGTCCCGGGTGACCCGCGGCCCTCCCTCGAGGAGCGCTACAAGGACCACGCGGGCTACGTCGCGGCGGTGGCTGCCGCGGCGGCGAACGCGGTCGCCCAGGGCTTTCTGCTGCAGCAGGACGCGGACGCCCTGATCGCCCAGGCGGCCGCCAGCAACGTTCTGAATCCGTAGTCGGGCCGACGGGGCGGCGTGTCCTGCGACACGCCGTTCCGAGAATCGCTCGCGCGCTCCTCGGTGAGGACGATTCCATAGCCTGAGCCATCTCTGGTAGACTCCTCGGCAGCCGTCCTCAACCGAGGTGCTCATGCGGCTGATCGGGCTCGCGGTCGTGCTCTCTCTCGGCCTCACTTTTACCCCGCACCTCGCTGTGGCACAGCAGGCGGGAAGAGTCACCGGTGGAGCCCTGCTTCGCTGGCCGCAGGATTGGGGAGTGCTGGACCCGAGCGACAAGCAAACGGCGTCGGAGTGGGACTCCTGTCGGAGCGGCGTGCCCGACGTGTACCGAATCGACGCCGCGGATTTGCTGCGGATCTCGGTGTGGAAGAACGAAAGCGAAGCGATGAGTCGGACGGTGCCGGTCAGGCCCGACGGAAAGATTTCACTCCCACTTCTGAACGACGTCCCGGCCATGGGCCTCACGGCGCTCGAGCTGGGTGGGGCTCTGGCCCGGAAGGTCTCGGAGTACATGCCGAGCCCAAACGTCTCCGTCATCGTGTGTCCTGGCCCCTTCGTGCGGGAGTCTCGACGACCTTTCACTCCACACGACTAATTTAGTGCTCCGTCCGCGAAGTCATGTTAACGACCACGACGGACGGCCTTCTTGACGATGGTGACCGGGTCCTTGGTCCATACGAATGGGGTCGGATGACTATTCCACTCAGCGATATAGGCCTCGATGTGGCGGATCAGGGCACGGACGGTGTCGAACGAGCCGCGCCGGACCGACTTGCGGGTGAGGATGCCGAACCACGCCTCGACCATGTTGAGCCAGGAGGCGCCCTTCGGGGTGAAGTGGAACTGGACCGCCGGATGCTCGGTGAGCCACGTCTGTACCGCCGGGGTCGAATGCGTGGACGAGTTGTCGAGCACGACGTGCAGCGCGCGGCTGCACTAACGGCGGGCGATTCGTTTGAGGAAGCGCAAGAAATCGGCGCCGGTGTGCCGCGGTGCACACTCGCCGATCACGCGACCGCTCGTGATCTCCAGCGCCGCGTACAAACTTGTCAGGCCATTGCGCCGGTAGTCGTGGGTCTGTCGGGCCGGCAGCCCGGGGCGCAAGGGCAGCAACGGCTGGGTACGGCTCAACGCCTGGATTTGCGTCTTCTCATCGAGCGCATATCTTCGACTTCTCGTCGCCCGAGTGGTACCCGCTTCATCCGCGCTATCTTTGGCGTGCCGCCACCTCTTTGCGCTCAATGGCGACTCGACCAGGACGGGAAGGAGGCGCTGAAACGGAAGCCATGACGTAACGAGGTGTGGCGGCGCGCGCCGAGAACGCGCCCCACGTGGCCCATCACCCAATCGTGAAGGAGACTGCGATGAGCGAGAGCAGTGTCGCCCGCCGAGGCGCCGCCCTCTACGCCCGTGTGTTGACCAGCTTGGGTAGCCCGGTGCATCTCGCGCGGGCGCTCCGAGTGCCGTGCGCGACGATGGTAAAGGGCCTCTGACTCACTTCGTCTACATGCTCCGGTGCGCCGACGGCTCGCTCTATACGGGGGCCGCGAAAGACTGGCGGGACCGACTGGAGCTGCACATGAACGGGCGCGCGGCCAAGTACACGCGGAGCCGCCGGCCGGTTCGGCTCGTGCGGCTTGAGACGCACGCGTCGAAGTCAGCGGCGCTGAAGGCCGAGGCGGCGATCAAACGGCTGCCGAAACAGGAAAAGGAACACTACGTGCTCGCGGGAAGGTCGCCGTGACGCGCCGGGCGCGGGTCCTCGTTGGCGAATGAGCCCGAGGCTAAATGGCGTCCTCGCAGTCGGCCTCGCCTTGCTGTTCGGCGGGTGTGTTTCCACGCCTTCGCTGACGAGGCCGGTGAGCCAGGTGCCAGATCTCAGGGGAACCTGGACGGGGACCTGGGGCGGTACTCCCCTGACCCTTGTCGTCGTTACGCAAGAGGAGGCTCCTACCTCCGGGGTCTACGTCGGCCCCTGGCTGCTGTTCGGACAACAGTTGCCCGGCGTCTCGGGCGTCCTGACTTTTACGGTCGGGAATGAGGCCATCTCAGTCAATGTCCGGGGGCGGCTCGGGGACTCGAACGGGAGGCTCACGCTCGTCCTCGATCCGCTGACGGTGAACGGTGAGCAGATCACACTGACGCACGTGGACGAGCACCGCCTGGCAGGGGTTGGAACATCGCGCTTGACCTGGGAGCCACAGGGTCCCGTGGAACTGGCGCGCCAAGCAGCCGATGGCCCAAGTGGTGTTCGTCCCTGACTCTGGGGTGCCCCGGCCCTTGGCGGGAACTTTCGAATGGGGTGATCGGTTATGCTTCGAGGAGATTCGCTATGACCCTGGTGCCAAGATTGATCGCGGCGGCTCGACTCGGACTGACGGCTGTCATAATCGCAGCGTGCGGCACGAGCAGTAGTTACCTGTCCTCAACGGGATCGACCGTCACCCTGATGGCTGGCTGGGAGCAGCATTTCACACTGGAATGGACGGCTGAGCCGGAATCGGAAGGCGCTCGACGGGTCAGTGGCTACGTCTACAACCGTCACGGCGAGTACGCCCTGAACGTCCGTCTTCTGGCACAGGCGCTGGACCCTGCGGGCGCTGTGGTCGGTCAGCGCATCGCGTGGGTGCCCGGAGGCGTGAATGGCTTCGGGCGCGCTTACTTCACGGTCGCGCATTTGCCGGCGGCCGACAAGTACAGCGTGACGGTCTGGGACTACACCTGGCTCCAGAGCGACGACAGCCGGCGGTGATCGCCGCTGAGCGAGCCCGCGAGGCGCGGATGATGTCGAGCGACTCACGCCCACCTGTCACGTTTCGGGGGTGTGTGTTCCTGCTTTCTCTCTCATTCACGGGCGAAGGTCGCCCCGGGCCGGAGTCCAACTCAGCGCGGCGGGATCAGATCACCTGCCTGGCCCGCAGCCCGGCGATCGCTCCCGGCCCATACCCGAGCTCCGCCAGGATCTCGTCCGTGTGCTCGCCAAGAGTGGGCGCGTGGTGACGGAGGCGCCCCGGAGTCTCTGAGAGGTCGACCGGCGTCGGAGCCAGCGGTGCGGACCGTGGCAGCCCCGGATACTCCATGTCGGCCACCAGCCCGGCTGCCCGAATGTGCGGGTCGTCCAGCGCCTGCTGGGGCGAGTAGAGCGGCCCGGCTGGGATGCGCGCCGCCTCGAGCTGGGTGAGCGCTTCGGCGGTCGTGCGCTCGGCCGTCCAGGCCGCCATTCGCTTGGAGATGATCTCGCCGTGATCACCCCGCGCCCGGTCGTCCTTGAACCGCGGATCGCTCAGCCAGTGCTCCTCACCCATCAGCCGTGCCCATCGCGTGAACATCGGGTTGCCGATCGCGTAGGCGATGATCCATCCGTCCTTAGTGCGGAAGAGGTCGGAAGGCGCCGACGTCTGCCCGCGGTTCATCGTGGCCAGGCGGTTGGGTCGGATCACCTGTTGCTCGACGAGCGTCGGATTGTTGAAGGCTACCGCCGTCCGCAGCAGCGCGCCCTCCACCTTCTGGCCGCGCCCGCTCTTCTCGCGCGCCATGAGCGCTGCCAGCGTGCCGAACGCCGCCAGGGCGGCCGTCCCGCAGTCGACCCACGCCACCGCCGCACGCATGGGCTGCTCTGGCGTGCCCGTGAGGTACGCCGAGCCGCACATCACCTGGCCGATCCCGTCGAAGCCGTGCTTGCCACTCCACGGCCCGCCGGCGCCGAATGCGGTGACGGTCGTGAGGATGACGTCCGGCTTGACGCGGCGCAGGCTGTCGAGGTCGAGCGCGAGCGACCGCAGCACGTCGGGCGGTAGATTGGCAACCACGACGTCGGCGGAGCCAACGAGCTTCCGCACGATCTCACGCCCCTCCGAGCAGGCTGGGTCGAGCGTCATCCCACGCTTGTTGCGGTTCATCACCACGTACACCGCGCCCGCTCCGTCCGCGCTCACCGGCGCCACCCACCGGTCCTCGCCACCACCCCGCCGCTCGATGCGGATCACGTCGGCGCCGAGATCCGCCAACAGCGCCGCACAGTACGGCCCGGCGATGTACCGCCCGAAGTCGAGAACCCGGATCCCGGCGAGAACGTCGCGCATCGGTCCCTCACTCTGGCTCACGGGGCACCTCTTCGCTGCGTCGCGCACGGCACCGGGCGCCGCGCGATGGGATTCTTGGGCGGCCACGCGCCCGCGTCAAGCGCCGCGTATCTTGACCGCCAGCTCGCGAACGATCGCCACCGGCTGTGCCTTAGAAAAAGCGATGACGAACGCAGACGGCAACCTACTGTGGAGAGAGACGGCTTGCGATTTCAGCTCGCGCCGGGAAGGGTGAAACCCGTGGCTCCCAGCCCTGATCGCGCTTGGGATTGTGATGTCGGCGCTCACACGTCCTGTCGGCGTCGCTCACGTCGCGTACAACGCGCACCTCCGGGAACGTTACGAGGTCTGGATCGCCGAGAGCCGCCAGGGCTTGGGCCCGACGGGTCGCGT
>WNGJ01003586.1_pt1 | contig 30816 bp, 27 predicted proteins | sample 5400611 | NCBI WGS metagenome assembly WNGJ01 (sample SAMN13153375, study PRJNA577476) | soil metagenome | isolation source: 40 cm soil or saprolite under Garry oak tree replicate 1 | place: USA:California | collected 2016-06-15
TAATTGACGGGCGAATCTATGGCCGTGGCGCCTGCGACATGAAGGGCGGGCTGATGGCCGCGCTGTATGCGATCAAGGCCATTATGGATGCCAGTGTTCCAATCGATGGCTCTTTGATGGTTCAGAGCGTGATCGGCGAAGAAGATGGGGGTATTGGTACCTTCGCCAGCTTACTGCGCGGACATACAGGAGATGCCGCCATTGTCTGCGAACCAACACGCCTCAATCTGATTCCGGCGCAGGCAGGGGCGCTTACCTTCACGGTCAGGGTGCGCGGTAAATCCGCACATGCCTGTGTGCGCCTGGAGGGAGTCAGCGCTGTTGAAAAGTACCTTGATATCCATAGGTCACTGATACAGCTTGAAAAAGAGCGCAACAGCGAGATCGAGCATCCTTTGCTTGGCAAGCTCGCTCTACCATATCCACTCAATATCGGACGCGTCCAGGCCGGCAATTGGTCATCATCAGTTCCCGAAGAACTTATTTTTGAGGGCCGCATCGGGGTTGCCATGGGTGAAGATAGCGCAGTGGTGCGTCGTCAATTCGAGCAAACACTGAATAACCTGGCAGAAGCTGATCCATGGTTGCGTAACCATCCCCTGGAGATTGTGTGGTCCGGTGGTCAGTTCGACTCCGGTGAGATTCCTATGCACCATTACCTGGTGAAACTCTGCCAGCAGTGCATACTTGATCTTACCGGACATGAACCAGAAATCGAAGGCGCACCCTATGGCTCTGACCTGCGGCTATTCGTCAATATGGCTGGCTTTCCGGCCTTGCTGTTCGGACCCGGTGATGTCAATGTCGCTCACATGCCGGATGAGTACGCGGGTGTTCAAGAAGTAATTTTGGCAGCGCGCGCATATATTCTCGCTGCCATACGTTATTTTCATTAGTTGTGAGGAGGTCGGTTGAGCGAAGATGGATATTAGCCAAGATGTCCCATCCGATTGCATCGCTCACCCGCATGGGGTAGAATAGCGGGAGTCCAGGCTAACTGAGCAGCAGTGTCGCCCGTTGTGTACGGAGGAAAGTATGGTTGATCTAAAGCAAACACTGAGCCGCTTTTTGACGATTCCAGGAGTGCGGCTGGCTGTCCTGGTGGGACGTGATGGCTTGTTGATCGAGGGATTGAGCCGTGACGGTAAAGAAGATATGGAGACTGTCGGCGCTTATATGACAACCGGGCTGAATACTGCTGAAGCCCTGGGGCAGGAAATTTCACGGGGTAGCGTAGTTGGTGCTCTTATGGAGTATGAGCATGGATTAGTGACCGTTGACCCTCTTGGAGACTTTGCCCTGGTGGTCACTCTTTTTGACAATGCTTCCAGCATTGGCCGGGTGCGCCATATGGTCAAGGCGAGTCGAAATGAAATCCTTCAAGCTCTCGATATAGCATAAACCTTTCAATGTATCTAGTTGCTTACCTTTATAGCCGAACATATGCACAGAGGGCGACGCGTACATGGAACAATTGACCAATCTTATTATCTCAGATCATGAACTTGATACTATTTCTCATGCATTAAATAAGCTTATGAATGACACCAGCGCCACTTCTGTCATGTTATTAGACAAAAGTGGCCAGGTTATTTCCTCTCAAGGCGCGAGCACAAAGCGCAATGCGACTTCGCTAGGAGCCTTGCTGGCCGGCGCATTCTCCTCTTCGCGCCATGTTGCGGAGCTACTCGGCGAAAAAGATTTCCGCACGATTTTTCAGCAGGGTGTGCATGAGAACATCTATACTATGATGGTCGAGGAACAATGGCTGCTGGTAATTGTCTTTGACAAACTCACGCATATTGGCCTTGTCAAAGTCCTCTCGAAAAAAACCTCAGAAGAACTGGGACGCACCTTAGAGCGAGTACGAGCAGATACCAACCGCCAGAAATCCTCTGTGCTCAATATCCAATTCCGCTCCTCGGTGGAGGATACCATCGACCTGCTCTTCCGCGATTAGGGGTATCTTATTCATGGCGCTCATCAATATTGCGACCCACGAGATACACTGCAAGATCGTCTATTACGGCATTGGATACTGCGGGAAAACAACCAACCTGCAATACGTGTTTAGGAGCATTAATCCCTCCGTCCGTGGGGAGATGCTGAGTATCGCCACTGAAACCGAGCGGACATTGTTTTTCGACTTCCTTCCTCTGGATCTCGGAACCGTTCACGGCTTTCGAACCAGGTTTCATTTATACACAGTACCGGGGCAGATTCTCTATGAGCGTACTCGCCTGGCAGTGCTCAACGGCGCGGATGGCATCGTTTTCGTTGTGGACTCGCAGGCCGAGAAATTTGAGGAGAATGTGCAAAGCATTGCCGAACTTGAGATGAATTTACGTCGTCTCGGCAAAGATATGTGGAACTTTCCCATCGTCATACAGTGGAATAAGCGCGATATGCCCTCCGCCTTGCCTGTTCCCGTGCTTGAACGCTATCTCAACCGCCGTCGCGTTCCCAGCTATGAGGCCATCGCCCCGGTCGGCAAAGGCGTCTACGCTACTCTTCGCGCTATTAGTAAAGGTGTCATGTCACATTTGTAGTGCGACTACTTCCTCTCTAACTCAATGAGAGAAAAACTGTTACTGGAATGCGGACGTGAGTCAATGAAAATCTATGGCCTTGACTTCACCAGCGCTCCTAGCCGCAAGAAACCCATCACCTGCGCTGTGTGCGAACTACATGATAAGCTCTTACACGTACAAGATTGCCTGAAACTAACCAGCTTTGAAGATTTTGAAGCATTTTTACATGCTGATGGCCCCTGGCTGGCTGCCCTCGACTTCCCCTTTGGTCAACCTCGCAAACTGATCTCAAATCTTGACTGGCCTGAAACATGGCAAGGCTATATGCAGGTTATAGCATCTATGGGCAAAAAGGGGTTTGAGGAGACGCTACAATGTTATCGGGACAGCAGGCCCGTGGGCGATAAGCAGCATTTGAGAGCGACAGATGTCTATGCTGGCGCTCGTAGTCCCATGATGTTACACCGTGTCCCGGTCGGGAAGATGTTTTTTGAGGGCGCTACTCGACTATTGAGATCGGAGGTGAGCATTCTACCTTGCCGCCCGACCGGGGATAGCAGGATAGTAGTTGAGAGTTATCCAGCTTTGGTGGCTCGCAGGTTCGTTGGAAAGCGCAGTTACAAGAGCGATGAGCGTGGCAAGCAAACGCAGGATAGAGAAATGGCACGGCGAGAGATTGTTCGTGGTTTGCGATCGAGTGAGATAGTGGGGTGGTATGGTTTCGGGGTTGAGTTGTCTGAGGAAATGGGTGAGAGATTGGTGAGAGATGCGATGGGTGACGTGTTAGATGCTGTGTTATGTAGTGTGCAAGGTGGGTGGGCGTGGTTGCAGCGAGATAGGGGTTATGGAATACCGGAAGTGTGCGAGAGGGTGGAGGGGTGGATTGTAGATGTTCCATATGTTACCTATCACTGTCTCACCCTCGCAGGGTTGCCACCAGGCGTTTCGGCTTCAGCACCAGTTCAATCGCATCAATCGGGCCAGACACCAGCACGTCTGCGGCGTGTAGAGCGCTAATTGCTACGCCCTCGGCAGCCAGTACAGCTACGCCGATGGCAGCCAGGCGTAACATACCTGCATCGTTTGCGCCGTTGCCGAAAGCGATCACTCTGTCGGGTCCAAGTTGCTGCACGTACCATGCTTTCTCTTCACCGTTGCTGATGATCTGTAGAGGGAAGCCAAAAGTTTCTTCAAGCTCCTTTAAGTTACCATGCGTGCCCGCTGTGAGTAGATGTATGGAAAGAAAGGTAGCCAGAGACTTCAGGGCAGCCGCAACGTTCGGGAGTGGTTTCCCATCAACGGCAAGGGTACCATTGATGTCAAAGACTGCATGTTGAAGTTCAAATGAACCTCTTTGAGGTATATCTACGTGTATCATCATTACTATTAACTGATGGCGTACAGCCGTGTGCGCCGGTGGTTGTCTATCGTTTCCGCTGTTACGCCCATGCCTGCCAGCGCCAACGAGGCTGAAAGTCGTATCGGCCTGGGAATACGCTTGTCGTGGGCTATGTATTGGAGCGGCGTAATTGTTTCTTTATCGTTAAGCAAGATCAGTAGCCAGACGATGGACTGGCGTTCCTGGGGGTCTTTGCGATGAAGCGAACGCACAAGCTGTGTAGCTAGTTGGGTGCCAAACATGGTTACACCGGAGCATAATTTTTGCTGCAATTCGCCGGTGGTGATCGTAAAATTGTTGGCAAGTCGAATCAGCTCGTTTACTTTCTGGCGAAGTTGCCTGCGAGACTCTAAGACTTCAAATTCCACAATGTTCCTGCCGTATACGAGAGGATTATCTTCTCGTTGGAACAGCCTGGCGCCCTTTTTTTCCATCAAGCTTTGTCCTTTCGTAAATCGTACAAAAAGGGTTCCGTTTGGACCGCAATCATCTGTAATAGATCACGCAATCCCTGTCGTGCTCCTTTACGCTGCTCTTCATTGAGTGTGGTATCGGCTTCGAACTCGTCTTCATCTAAGAGTAGTGCTGTACCTTTCGGGTCAACCCATACATCGAGAAGCAGATCGATCTGTTCGACATGGTCATCGGAGATACAAGCTGGTTCAGCAATATTGCAATACCAGCCTTTTCGCTCACCGCTGGCGTTCAAGATCTCAAAGATGTTAAACCACCGATTGGTATAGTAATATTCTATAAAGCGGTCTCCCGGCTCGAAGCGGGTATAACCAAGGTCTTTTGTTGGGTGCTTCCAATAAGCTAGAATGATTACTCCGTGCGATTGACGTTCGACGATTTCTCCCTGGTACTGGATTTTTGTTTCGCCCAGCGAGTTGAGTTTGCTAACTGTGATCATGGATACGGCTCCTGGATAACCACAGGATAGTGTACATTATTTTCCACTTGATATGCAAATTTTTGCAAGGGTCAGCAGTGCTTTCAATGACTAAGGAGCGCATGTCCACTCCCGCCAGCTATTGCCATCCCGCACGAATATCTGATGCGCCGCGAGGATATTTGCCATAGCGGAATAGGGAGAGCTCGATGCCTCGGCTGTGCCCCTCCATGTACTTGGGTAGAGGATTTGAAAGAGACCCTCGGCGTGGCTGCCTCCATTCGAAATCGGGTTATATGCTCCGGGATTGAGGCCCGATTCACACTTTGCAACCTGCACAGCTCCAGGCGCATAGGGCCCAAAAACCTGCTCGATCATGGCTATTACTGAGGCTTGGCCTGGCGAAGTCGGAGAAGGGGGTGCTGGTACCGGGTGAGGGATGATCGTTGGTGTCGGGGCTATCTGCCTGGGTAGAGATATCAGTATTGGCTCCAATACGTCACCTTTCGGATGGCCAATCGCTTGTACCTGGTGAGTGTGATTAGTTGCCCCATGACAGCTTCCTGGTGCGCTGGAGGAGTCGTAGCTCACTGCATAAGTTGAGCAGTTCCCGCTGGTGCTCGTACGCTGCAAGTACTGTAGCATGAGACTGACACCCCCGACCAACCCGGGAAGGATCAGTACTGCCAGCACCATGTTTCTCTTCCTACAGAAGACGCTTTGACAAACTGAAACGAAACGGTTCATCGTACTCTCTCTAGCTAGCTTCCGCTCTATATCGCCGTATTCAGAAAGGCTCTATGTGCATGCATATTTGATATAACGCAACATAGTCTACCATTGACGGCCTGACAACAGGATGAATCACGATAATTTACAGTAAGAAAGTACTAAGCAGAGTGAAGGAGTAAGTGGAGAATGCGCTTTCTGGTTCTGTGCCAGGCTATGAAGAAAAGTAGCGAGCATCAAGCATTATGCACAAATTGTCGCAGCATAGTCAGGCCCTTCATGAGTCTATGTATGTCTCTTGTGCCATCTCGATTGACAACTGAGGATTCGATGCTGATATTGCCGGTGAAATTCCTTTGCCTGAGCGCTTCAAAGAATTGCGTAAAATTGATGCGACCTTCGCCTGGATTTTGCTGCCATAACCAGTCTGTTTCCAATGCCGTTTGCAGTTGATTGTGCATGGCCAGAAATTCTATATCCAGCGCCACCTGGGAGCGACGGTCCTGGTCAATTGCTCGACGGACATTGCTGAGTGGGTCGGCTCTCCTGCATGGTATCGTCTCGACCGCTAATTCTAGTCCGAACTCTTCTGTGAGCGTAATACAATCCTCAAGGCGTTGAAGATTTTGCTCAATCCTTTCGTCCGAACCAGGCAGACCCCAGAGATGAAAGATCAATATACCTGCTCCTAGCAGGTTTCCTAATTGACAACTTGCTTGCATCCATTGCCAACCTTGTTCTCGTACTTCCAGTTGCGAACTCACCAATGCCGGCCCGATGCCCTTCTCGGCATGGATTGCAGGGAAGAGCAGGCCGGATTTGCGTAATTCAACAGCAATATGCTCAATGTCGGCGGTCCAATCTGGGTAGAACATTAACTCAAAACCATCCACCTCAAGCCCTGGGCCATACGCTAAGATAGAGCGATAATCGGTGAGGTCTGGAAATCGGCTGAAAGTTCCTGTAGAGCAGAGGAGCCGCATCGAGCTATTCATCATCGTGACGTTCCCAGCCAACGGCTTCTCGCAAATCAGAAATAGCACGTGGTGTTACAGGGGCGTTTGGTATAAATGTATTGGTGTTCATGATGCATTTTCCTCCGAGTGGGACTGTTCAAACAGTATTTTCTATTGTATGTTGTTTCCCCAGACAGAAACAAGTTGTATAAGTTTCGGCAACTATCCCAAAAGTCCTACTACTGGATCCGGCTATTTTTTCTTTGTCCCTGGAACCGGAAAAAGTCTTTTACAAGCAGCAAATTGCAGCAAAAATCACTATAGATGTGTTTATAATGCACGTTTTTAGCGAAATTTTTGCTTTCCTCTTTCCAAATCGTGTACCTGTATGTTACACTGTCGTCGGAGGGATGGCAGAGTGGACTATTGCGGCTGTCTTGAAAACAGCTGGGTTAACCGCCCCGGGGGTTCGAATCCCTCTCCCTCCGTAAAGGCAATGACGCCCAACAGTTATAACGCCTGTAGTAGCTTCGTACTTTGTATCGCGATGTTTGTAGTGGACTCTTGCGCTGGTATCTGTAACCGGTAGGGTAAGGGAAGATCGGAACATGTACAAGTGTTGAGAGTCGTTCTTGGACAGCGGAGATGTATTGTGTCACTCATAGGTACGTTAGAACAGTTTAGCCTGTCGGATATCTTGCAGAAAATTGAGGCCAATGCGAAAACCGGATTACTCATTATCAAGCAAGAAGTGCAGGGGGTAGAACTCTCATTTCGACAGGGACATTTGATGTGTATTGGTCCTTTACGTTCCAATAGGACGCTGGGGGATCGGCTTTTACAAGCCGGAGTTATTTCACAGCAAGCTCTTCACGAAGTCGCCTATACTCTTGAGGCATCTCTACAAAACGAAACTCGCACAGCTATTACCTTAATCGATCTTGGGTATCTCAACCAGGAAAGCCTTTATACCTGGGCCGCACAAGAAGCTTCAAGAGTATTACAAGTACTTCTTACGTGGACCACAGGCGAAATCTATTTCGAGGAAGGGCTACAACCTCCAGCAAACCGTCTCCTTATTGCCCTTTCTGTCGCTTCTCTATTACCTCAGCAATCTGCCGGTGCCGGTGTGTTTTCTACCTATGCACAAGAACAACCAAAAGCTAGAGCAACTTCACCTATTATTTCTGATTCTCTGACCCTACACGATTCTTCTCAGTTCTATGATGCTTCTACCCTGTCATCAAATCCGGCATTATTGAGCTTAAGTGAAGGTTCTGTGACCGGTGTAGTGAGAAATACTGATGCTTTGTCTCCCTCAACAGACCCTTTCTCTTTACCCAGGCAGGTGACTGAGCCTCTAACTCCAAAACGTATCAACACCTCATATATGCAACCGCGGATGGTGTTGACACCTACAGACCTATCTGGACTCCGCGAAAAGAATCTACGGATACCGCTTACCCCGGAGCAATGGCGCCTCTTTACGCGAGCCGATGGCCAAACTTCATTAGAAATGGCCTGCCAGCTATTGGTAATGCCGCGCGAACTGCTTTGTCAGGTGGCAGGTGAATTGATTGGACTTGGCCTGGTAACTATGTCCATGCCTGTCTCTGGATCAACGAGGGATCAATCTCCATTTCCACAGGACTTAATGAACGCGGGTTTAACCAATAATTACGTTATGCAAACTAACGGTAATAGCAGTAATCCCTCTGCGCCTGCTCCTATTGAAACCCAGTCCCAGTGGGGTAATGGTGGGAACGGCGCGATCTTCGTCCTGGGAGGCGGCTGGGTAGTCGCTTCTGCTCCATCTCAACTTCAGCAATCAGGTGGCACTCATCATCTGGGCAATCCCCTGTATGCGCAAGCAGATGGGGTACGCTGATTTAGAGCTACACTTCTGGCCAATCTAACATTATTGCTTTGGCTGTGTCTCCTGGTTGAATAACCGTCCCGCCCTCCGGCACAATGAGCAGCGCATTAGCATTGAGTAATGAAGTCATGATGTTGGAGCCTTGATTGCCTGTCGTGTGAGCAACAAAACGACCATCGCGCCATTCTACATGAGCGCGCACATAGTGGCGGCGCATTACCCGCTCGCTCACACCATCTTCGACCACAACGTCGACTTGAGAGCGCACCAGGTGGGCATCTCCCAACATCTTGCGAATTACAGGCCTGCCGAATAGCTCGAAGGTCACTGCTGCCGAAACCGGGTTTCCAGGCAGTCCCAACAAAGGCACATTGCCAAGGTGACCAAATGCGACTGGCTTCCCCGGGCGCATGTTGATGCGCCAGAAGTCTATCGCGCCCTGTTCGGTCATGATGTTCTTTACCAGGTCAAATTCACCAACAGAAACGCCGCCAGAGGTGATAATGAGATCACATTGAATGGCCTCTGCAAATTTTTCACGCAGGCTTTCTACTGTATCACGCGCAACTCCCAGGCGCCGGGGTTCCGCGCCTGCCCGCTGTACCGCTGCTTCCAGAAGGTAGCTATTACTGTTGCGTATCTTCCCTGGTCGCAGTGGTTCATCTACGTCGATTACTTCATCACCGGTTCCCAGTATTGCCACACGAGGCCGGCGTATCACCGGCACGCTTGCCCAGCCCAGCGTTGCCAGTACACCAATTTCCCAGGGTCCAATCTCCGTTCTGCGTAACAGAATCGTTTGTCCACGGCGCATATCTTCTCCAGCGGGTCGAATATTATTGCCTGGCTCGACGGTTTGCAGAATCTCCACCCACTCGCTTTCGGGTCCTTCTAAGCGGGTCAGCTCCACTTGTATCACTGCATCTGCCCCCGGTGGCACTGGCGCACCGGTCATAATACGCATAGCTGTGCCTGCTTCTACTGCGTGATCAGCTACATAACCCGCAGCAACCTCTCCCGTTATGTGTAAGCGCGGAGGCTGCCCGTCGCGCGGTTGGCTATCCTGACTGAGCAAGGCAAAGCCATCCATAGCAGAGTTAGCGAATGGCGGAATATCCTCCTGCGAGATCACATCCTCGGCCAGGACATGGCCGAGTGCTTCAGGCAATGATACCTGGGTGACATTAAGTGATGTAATTTCGGCGAGTATGCGTTCAAGCGCTTCTTCGACGCTAATCATAGTATCCTCTCTATCTGGCGGGGGGCAAGCTTCTCTAAAAATCGTAGGTACCTCGTACGGGATTCGAACCCGTGATCTCCGCCTTGAAAGGGCGATGTCCTGGACCACTAGACGAACGAGGCTCGTGTAATGCGGCTTTTGTTGTAGCGGTACGATTGTACCTTAAGGGTTGGTGCTTTGTCAAGCAAAATAATTGTCAGGGTGGGGCAGTCACATATATATGCTGGAGCTGAGGTTGGAAGCTGGTAAGAAGAGGGAGCTTATGATTGTTTGGAGCGAAAGCCTGCTCTGCAAGCCATGTGTAAAATTAGCTTAAAATTAGATGCGAATGTCCTGCTGTGAGGTAATTGAGAGATTACATTTGCCTTGTTTATGGTACAATTACGCAGATCAGTCGTATCGAAAACAATGAGGAAATGGATATATGGCAAAAACGAAACAAAAGCCTGCTTCTGCGGCACAGCGCCGTGAACGGGAGCGGCAACAACGACAGCAACGGCTTAGTAGCAATCAAAATAATCAATCTCGAACGCGTAACAAGGGCTCAATGCAGCGTCAATCCAACCTGCGGCAATGGCTACTTATAGGGGGAGTCCTGGTAATTATCGCAGTAATCATCGGCGCCTTTGTAGTCATCTCGCATCAACAATCAGGAAGCCAGAGTGGGCCAGCTCAGGCCAGTTCCCAGGTATTCAAAGCAGTCACCCAGGTTGATCCTACTGTCGCCAGTACAGTAGGTGCAGGCAGTGTACAAAATCCTCTGCATGCTGTGAATGGATCACCCCCGATTCTGCTTGGACCAACAGGTAAACCAGAGTTTTTGTATATAGGAGCCGAATATTGCCCTTACTGTGCAGCGCAACGCTGGGCTACCATTGTAGCACTCAGTCGCTTTGGCACATTTAGCAAGCTTTATCAGACGACTTCTTCAAGTACCGATGCCTATCCTAGCACTCCTACATTTACGTTCTATCCTGGCCATTATGGTGGTTCATTTTATACGAGCAAGTATATTGATTTTGTGCCTGTCGAGACTCTGGGAAATGTGCAAGATGCCTCTGGCAACTATACAACACTGCAGACACCCACAGCCGAACAACAGAATCTGTTGAACACTTACGATGTTTCGCCGTATACAACTCAACCTGGCAGTATTCCATTTATCGATATTGCAAACCGGTATATACTATCTGGTGCAAGCTACAGTCCACAGGACCTGCAAGGTCTTCAATGGCAAGATATCGCTCATAACCTGTCAGACCCAACTTCAACTGTAGGGAAGGATATCCTTGGTACAGCTAATTACATTACTGCCGGTATATGCATGACGACGCACCAGCAGCCAGGTAGTGTATGCAATACGGATGTCATTCAAAAGATTGAGCAATCTCTCAGCAAATCATCTGTGGCGCCTGGTGGAGCGGAAATAGCTGTTGCCGGGCATCTTGAGGGGATTACGCGTCGGGAGGAAATATAGAGCAGCCCGGGATTTTTAATCTCCTCAGCCGCGGGAAAGAGTGCAGCCTCCAAACCTATGCCAGCAACTTCGAGGAAGACCTGAATAGACACGTCAAACTTGACAGGAAAGGATACAAGCGATGCAAGAACTAACTCATCTTATGCCAGATACTGACGGAATCAATTTCTTCAGCGCCGACCCTGACCTGTCATTTCTCCTGATGCGGCATCTATCAGCAGAAGACTATGAGCGAGCGCAGACAATACTCACTGAAATGGGTGCTATAGCATCACAAAAGATGGATAGGCTGGCTGAAGCAGCCAATCGCCAGGGTCCTGTGCTTATGCAGTTCGACAAAAAGGGCCAGCGTGTTGACGAGGTCGTCTTTCACCCTGCCTATCATGAGCTTGAACGCATTGCCTATCAAGACTTTGCCATTGCCGCCTGCTCCCATCGAGATGGCGCGCTGGGCTGGCCGGGCCGCATGCCTCAACCTGTCAAATTTGCGCTCGGCTATCTTGGAATGCAGGCCGAATCTGGCGTATTCTGTCCCATAGCAATGACCGATGCGATGGCTCGCGTACTGGAACGCTATGCCAGTGAAGCACTCAAGCGCCGTTTTCTGGCCTCACTTACAGCGCTGACGATGGACAAATTGCAACAGGGCGCCATGTTTTTAACAGAGAAGCAGGGAGGGTCTGATGTCGGCCTGACCACTACGGTAGCGAAACCCCGCTCAGACACCGGTGACGGCTTTCAGCCTGAGTGGGAGCTGTGGGGAGACAAGTGGTTCTGCTCAAACGTTTCAGCCGAGATTATTCTGACGCTAGCCCGTCCGGAGGGCGCCCCTGCGGGTACGCGTGGCCTCGGACTATTCCTCGTGCCTAAGACATTGGAAGACGGCATACGCAATGCCTATACAATTAACCGTCTCAAAGACAAGCTTGGCACGCGCTCACTGGCAACCGGAGAGGTGACGTTCACTGGCGCGCAAGCGTACCAGGTAGGAGCGTTGAATCGCGGATTTGTGCAGATGACGGAGATGATAAACCTCACCCGCGTCTGGGCCGCCATCGGTTCGCTTTCAGCTATGCGCCGCAGTTTTCTCGAGGCATTGATCCATACACGGGGACGCATGGCCTTTGGGCGCACACTGGCCGAGCATCCCCTCATGCGCCGGCAACTGGTAGACCTGTTGATCGAGGTCGAGGGCTGCGCAGCCCTGGCTTTTGAGACCGCGGCAGTCCTGGAACGCGCGGATCGTCATGGCGCAGAGGAAGACCAACGCCTGTTACGCATTTTGACCCCGCTAGGCAAGTACTATATCCCCAAACGTGGTGAGTATGTGACACTGGAGGCGTTGGAAATACGCGGAGGGAATGGCTATGTGGAGGACTGGGTTAATGCACGCCTGTTACGTGATAGTATCGTGAACGTCGTCTGGGAAGGTTCCAGTAACGTTATCGTACTTGATGTAGCACGGGCTATCGCCAGGGAAGGCGCTGCTGCGGCGCTCTTTGGTATGTTGCATCAACGTTTGCAATCATTCCAACAACCTGCTGTGGTTCCGGTAGCGCGGCAGGTGCAAACATTGGTGAATCAACTTGCGGAGCGGCTGCAAGAACTGGCATCGCTCGACTCTGACAGCGCCCAACTTCCCCTGCGCGGCCTTGTTGAACGCATGGCGCAACTCACCATCGTTACCTTGTTGTTAGAGCAGGCCGAGTTCGAATTGTTGCGCGGGCCCGAGGGTACAGGCAAACGGAAATGGCTGGTTGCTCTGCTCTACCTACAGCGCCATATCCTGGTACATCCAGATGGCTGGGCGGCTGATAATGATCCCACCGCACTCAAACACTTCGATGCGCTCGTTGATTGGCGCTCCATCGCTCTTGACTAAAGGTCACATTTCGCTTACTTCCCAACCATTTATCAGTTGATACAATAAGGAGTGGGTGTGAGATAACTCTGGAGGTCTTCTACGTATGTTGTTGCGTATCAAGCAATTTAAAATAAGCACATACGGAATAGGTGCATGCATTATCATCGCGGTGGCAACGTTGCTACGTGTATATCTGATTGCTCAAGGCTGGCCGCACAGCAATGCCGACGAAGATACAATGGGCATTATGGCCATGCATATCGCTTACCACGGAGAGCATCCGATTTTCTTCTATGGCCAAAATTATATGGGCACACTGGAAGCGTATCTTGCGGCAGCATTTTTTCACCTTTTTGGTGCCTCGGTATTTACATTGCGACTTGGCCCCGTGCTGTTCTTTGCCCTCTTCCTTACCTGCATGTACCTCCTGACAAGCTTGCTCTATACGAAAAAACTGGCTTTAATCACACTGGCTTTGCTGACTCTGGGATCAAGCATCATGCTCGATACAGAATTAGTTGCTATTGGCGGGTACCCCGAGTTGCTCTTTTTTGGCTCCCTTTCGCTGCTGCTTGCCTCCTGGCTTGTTCTCTCCTATGATCAATACTCTTCTCCTCGCAGGCGACTGTGGCGCTTGCTTGCCTATGCTTGCTGGGGTCTTGTGGTAGGGTCAGGTTTCTGGAGTAACTTCCTCATGCTTTCGTTTATCCTGGTTTCCGGCCTCCTCCTGGTGCTGTTCTGCTGGCGAGAATTGCTCAAAGGAGCAATGTTGTCCCTGGTTTTAGGCCTCCTCATCGGCGCATTTCCCTTGATCGTCTACAATCTCCACGCAGCGCCAGGGGAAAATACCTTACAGGTACTCGCATATCTTCACAAGACGGGTAGTCTTGAATTAGCTCAAATCCGTGCGCATTATCATCTCCCGCTTGAACCTGAATTGCGTGGAACGATGTTGATCGGCCTGCCAGCGGCAACCGGAGGTACGCCTTTCTGCTACGATCCACATTTAATGCTCACCGGATATCTGAGCTTTCCAAGCATTCAATGTTCGATTCTTCAAGGTAATTGGGGTCTCGTAATCATTGCCCTTGCCTGGAGTCTTGGTTTTATCCTGCTCTGGACGATTGCAGTCGTTCTTACGATAAAGAATCTCTGGAAACTCGGCATTCGAACTCCAGGACATCGGTGGTCACCAGCAGAAAAATATGATCTGAAACGTCAATTTGCCCGCCTTATGTTGTTATGTTCTGCCGGGTTTATCTTGCTACTATTTGTCATGAGTCCCGCTTCAGCGGTGTTCCCTGGCAATTCGCGCTATTTAGTTGGTTTGCTGATCTCTACACCAGCGTTGATCGCACCTCTCTGGGGTCTATCGTCTGCTGGGATCGCTATGACTTCAAATGTTGGCAATGATGATCACTCCCACACTCGTACCTGGTTCACTTTTACATCATTCAAACTAGTCTTGGGACGAGGAATACTGCTGATAATTGGCATTGTATTGCTGGTAGGCACCATCAATGCGTTCGTTGAAATACCTGCTGTGCAGGCTAATAACCACCAACAAGATGTGTTGATTCAAGGTCTCTTGCGTATCAAAGCCACCCATATCTATACCGATTATTGGACATGTGATAGCATTGCCTTCCAGAGCAAGGAACGAATCATTTGTGTTGTCGTTAACGCGCAGTTGAAGGTGCAGCCGCGCTACAGCCGTTATGCTCCCTACTTAAAAATCGTAAAAGCCGATCCAAATTCGGCCTACGTATTCCTCATTGGCGCTGGTCAGATCCCGGCTATTGCTAAACGAGCGGCGCTTTCACCCGGGCGCTATCAGCGCTATGTTTTTGGGGATTATATCGTATATCAACCAGTGAGCTTAAACTAAATTATCCAGGATGTGTATAATTTATACTATAAATAAAAAATATGCGTCATCTATCGCTCATGTTGAGCGGTATTTTATTGCTCAGTTTTTTGCTCAGATGGAAGCGGCGCGTGTAACGAGTTATGAGTGAATACGATCTTTTGACAGCAACATAGCTCTTGTGTATACTTGGATGGGTATATTTTGACCCTTTTTCACTTAAAATGAAGCTTTTCGCTAGAGGAACTCGAAGATTTTGCGTGGTGTAATAGCGCAAAAGCTGTCGTATACACAGTAGGACAAAGGCATACTACAACGCCGCTCAATTGGTCTCGCTTTGCTGTTGCTGCCTGGTGGACCGGTCTCGATAAACGCGTGAGCGACCAGGCCACCAGGCTCTACGATGTCAAAGTTGACCCTCTGCTTACGAAGCTTCGCATCGAAGGAGACAAAACGCGCGAGGCTCTCGTATATTTTAGCCTGGCGGATCGGCTTTTGAATCAAAAGAATACAGCCGAGGCCCTCGAATTATATCAAAAGGTGGGCAAGCTACTGCCGGAAGACGCACAAATGAACTATGTCCTGGGAAGAATCTATAATAGCGTTGGCGACTATGAAGCGGCCATAGTTGTTCTGGAAGAATCTCATCCTGATGACCCAAAAACGCAAGAGAAGGTACAGAGGGAACTAGGCAAGGCCTACCGCATACAAGGGGAAGCTCTTAAAAAAGATGCGTATTATGAGAGGGCGGAAGAATGCTTGAAGAAGGCCATTGAATTGAATCCCACTGAATCGGATACATTCGCGATGCTTGGGGGGCTCTATCGTCGGAAAGAAAAGTATACGCAAGCATTCGATTTCTATGAGCGTGCCTGGCGTCTTGATCCGAATTCATCTTATGCTCTTGGAAACCTCGCCAGCCTCTTTTGGTATCAAGGGAATGTTGATGAGGCACGTAAGTATTTTGGCTATGCTGAAGTCGCTACGCGCTCAAGGATCAAGAAAGGACAGGAATCAATATATTGGGCTTATTATGATCTTGCGCTTGCCCAACTGGTCGAGGAGAATATCGAGGAAGCGAAAAGAACGTATGCAATCGCAGTCAGAGAAACACCTGGTAAGTCTCCGATTGATTCTGTCCTGAATAACTTGTATCTCTTACAAAAGGCGCCACAGCCTATGCAAGGCCTTGATGATGTAGTAAAAATGCTCGAAGATGCAAAGGAAAACTGAACAAGGAAGTTGCTGAATGGCTTTCTAGAGTTTCCCCTCAAGGATGCTGGTCTCAGGTAACATCTGCTGAATATTGGAGGGACATATGGACATCTTGATGCTTAATAAAACGGAGGTCCAGAGATTGTTGGACCCTGACGCGCTCCTGGACGCGTTGGCCGAGGGATTCAGGGCGCAAAGTAGCGGCCTTGTTGATGCCCCGAAACGCAATGGGGTTTCCGTCCCAGACATGGGGTTTCTGCTCGCCATGCCAGCCTATCAACAGGGCCGCGAAGTCACCGTCAAGCTGGTCTCCGTCTTTCACGGCAACAAGCGGCTCGGCATCCCTTCGCACCAGGCCCTCATCTGCTTGTTCGATCCCGAGACGGGTACTCCCCTCTCGTTCATGGACGGGACCTATATCACCGCGCTCAGGACTGCTGGCGCAGCCGCCCTCTCGACCAGGCTGCTGGCACGCACGGACACACGCGTGCTGGCGATTGTAGGCGCCGGGGTGCAGGGCCGCTCGCATCTGAAGATGCTTCCCCGCGTGCGTCCGTTCACCGAGATCCGAATTGCTTCGCGCCACTTCGCCGATGCGGAACAGCTCGCGGCAGCAGATTCCCGGGCACGCGCGGTTGGGACCGCTGAGGAGGCAGTGCGCGGAGCTGACGTCGTGTGCCTATGCACTAATGCAGGTGAGCCAGTAGTAAGCGCTGACTTGCTCATGCCCGGGATGCATATCACATCCGTTGGCTACGCACCTCCGGGCGGAGAACTGGATCGCAGGGTGATCGAGCAGGGCCGCCTCTTCGTGGAGACCCGGCTGGCCTTCGAGCCTCCACCGGCTGGCTGCGGTGAACTTTCTGGTCTCGATCCGAGTGCTGGTACTGAGCTGGGCGAGGTCTTGCTGGGCCGGTTCCTGGGACGGGAGTCCAACGACGAAATAACCGTCTATAAGGCAATGGGGCACGCATGCGAGGATATGGCTGCGGCAAGCCTCGTCTATCACCGTGCTAAGCAGGATGGAACTGGCCGCACCGTGGTGCTCTAAGATGCCGGGGAGATGGGAAACAGGAATGAAGCCTGGAGGTCAATGTCGAAAAGTTCTTCTTTGCCGGTGGGAGTAAACCAGAAAGCATAGCCAGCAATCAGGGATGGGGCTAGTTGATCCCTATTGCGCATACTGAAAATCGTACAACCTCCGGTACACTCCCTGCCGGTCCAGCAATTCCTCGTGCGTACCCTCTTCCACGATGCGTCCTTTGTGCATGACAATGATGCGGTCAACGTTACGGATGGTGGAAAGCCGGTGAGCGATGATGATGGAAGTGCGATTGAGCATCAACTTGTTTAGAGCGTCCTGGATCAACACCTCGGTTTCTGTGTCAACGCTCGAAGTCGCCTCATCCAGGATCAGCAGGATTTCGGGATTGAACGCGATGGCTCTGGCGAAGGCGAGCAACTGTTTTTGCCCGACTGAAAGCCCTGCGCCGCGTTCGCGTACTTCCTCATTATATTGGTGGGGCAGTTGCTCGATGAAATGTGCCGCGTTCACGTACTCCGCTGCCCGGCGCACCTGCTCATCACTGATATGCTGTTCGTGCAGGCGTATATTGCTTGCGATGGTGCCCGAAAAGATAAAGGGGTCTTGCAATACTGCCCCGACGTGTTGGCGCAGGTCTTTCTGGCGAACCTCACGTACGTCAATGCCATCGACCAGCACTGCGCCTTTCTGCACATCATAGAAGCGCGAGATCAGGCTGATGAGCGAAGTTTTACCCGCGCCGGTTGCGCCCACAAATGCCACTCGTTCTCCTGGATGGATCTTAAATGAAATGCCCTTCAATACCCACTCACCGGGGTTATAGGCAAACCACACATCGTGTAACTCGATCTCTCCCTGGACGTTGCCGAATTGCTGTGGCTCAGACGGGTCTTGTATGGTCACAGGCTCGTCGAGTACCTTGAAGATGCGCTCAGAACTCGCCATTGCCGATTGGAGAATGTTGTACTTTTCCGCCAGGTCGCGCACCGGCAGGAAGAAGCGATCCACGTATTGCAGGTAGGCGACCAGCGCTCCCAATGTCAGAGCGCTCACGAGGACTCGACCGCCTCCGTACCAGATAATTAGCGCCACCGCAACTGCGCTCAAAAAGTTTGTGATCGAGCTAAATGAGATAAAGTAGAGCAGTGAACGTATTGTCTGATGCAGATAATCGCGGTTCAGGTCGTCGAAACGCTCGAAGTTGCGTTGCTCGCGATTAAACAACTGTACAATGTGCATACCTCCGATATTCTCTGCTATATAGGCGTTGATACGCGCGAGGCGCACGCGTATGGCGCGGAAGTTATCGCGCATGGCAACACGGAAATACGAAGCGATCCAGAAGAGCGGGGGCAACACGACGAAAGTCACCAGCGCCAGTTGCCAGTTGATGACCAGCAGCAAGATGGTTATGCCGAGGATGGTGAGCACATCACCAAGAATGGAGATAGCTCCTGAGGTAAACATCTCATTCAACGCGTCTACGTCATTGGTGAGGCGGGTCATCAGTCGTCCGACGGGATTGTGATCAAAATATGAAAGAGACAGGCGTTGCAGGTGATCGAACATCTGTGAACGCATATCAAACATGATGTGTTGCCCAATGATGCTGAGAAGCAGGACATGTAGATAGCGCAGTATCAGACCTGCAATGAGAACCAGGAAGTAGACTGACGCTACGCCCAGCAAGCCCATACCCCGCTGGGTTTCGCTCAACGTCTGTGTCTTCGGGGCAATGTAGTGGTCTATACCGTATCCGATCAAGGCAGGACCAATGAGATCCACCAGCGAAACGAGGATCAGGAACACCAGGGCTGCTATGGTTAAGCGGATGTACGGACGCACGTAGGTCAGCAATCGGCGCATGAGGCGTGCGTCGTATGCTTTACCCAGTATCTCATCTTCCTGAAAAAAGGTCGCCATTGTCTGATTCCTCTAGCTCTTCGCCAATCAATTGGCGGCGATACATCTCGGCATAAAGTCCGCGCTCCTGTAACAGCGTTTCGTGATTGCCTTCTTCAACGATACGTCCCTCATCAATTACCAGAATATGGTCGAGATTCTTCACAGTAGAGCAGCGATGCGAAATGACAATCGTTGTGCGCCCCTGCATCACATTGCGCAGGTGTGCGAGAATTTCTGCTTCGGTATGTGTATCAACACTGGACATCGCGTCATCGAGAATCAAGATGGCGGGATCTTTGGCAATAGCTCTGGCAAGAGCAGTTCGCTGTTTCTGGCCCCCTGAAAGCGTCACGCCGCGCTCACCTACCATTGTTGCGGTGCCTTGTGGAAAATCGCTGACGTCCTTAGCGAGTTGAGCGATCTCCATGACTTCTTGCATACGTTGCTCGCTTAACGACTGTGCGCCGAAACCAATATTTTCGGATAGGGGGACCGAGAATAAAAAGGTTTCTTGGGGTACAAAACCAATCTGACGCCTTAGCGAAGCCAACGGTATCTGGCGTACGTCGATGCCATCGATGAGAACCTGCCCATGGTTGACATCAAAGAGGCGAGGCACCAGGTTGACCAGTGTGGATTTACCGCTGCCAGTTGGCCCCACGATCGCTAGCGAAGACCCTGCTTGTACTTCGATATTGATGTCATGTAACACCTCATGTTCGCCATAGGAGAAAAATACATGACGAAACTCCACTTTCCCCTGAAGGTGAAGTTCAGGCAGTTTTTTCACTGGCTCAACCGCATCCGCAATTGTGGGCTTATAATTCATCACTTCGTTGATACGTATCATCGAGGCTGAACCTTGTTGGAAGAGGTTCACGACCCAGCCAAAGGCAATCATCGGCCAGGTGAGTTGTGCCAGGTATCCCATAAATTGTACAAGTTGACCAAGCGAAATGCGTCCGTGTATGACATCTAGTCCACCACGCCAGAGCAGTATAACTGAGGCCACCCCTGCCAGGAAGAACATCGCTGGCCATAATATTGCGTAGACCCTGGCGTAGCTGATGCTCCGGCTCACATATTCGCGATTGGCTGCTCGAAACGCTTCAAGCTCATGATCTTCTTGTCTATAGGCTTTGATAATGCGAATGCCTGATAGATTTTCCTGAGCATGTGCCGACACTTCGCCAAATTGATCCTGTACAGCCTTATAGCGGCGCTCAATCTGGCGGCCAACTACAATAAAGACAGCCGTTATCAAGGGGAGTATGATGGCTGCATACAGTGTAAGCTGGACATCAATGGTGAGCATAAATGTGATGGTGACAGTAAATGCCACGATGGTGTTCATGAGGTTACTGATGCCAGGACCGAGCATACTGCGAATGGCGGTCAGATCATTGGTGGCCCGGGCAACAAGATCTCCTATTTTGTGATGCTGGAAATAATCCAGTTCGAGCTTCTCAAAATGCTTGAAGAGGTTAGCACGCAGCTCGTATTCTATCTGGCGCGACGCTTTCGCCTGGAAATAGCGCCCATAAAATATCAGGACTGCCTGCACTGCGCCCGCAACAATAATCAGAGAGGCATAACGCAGCAGTAACGCTCCATTAGCGCCTGACTGGAGACTGTCAATCGCTAAACGTATCAGGTAGGGTTGGAATAGCGCAACGATGTTGGCACATATGAGAAATAAAAAGCCGCCAATCATGGCGACTCTGTACCGGTACAGGTAAGAGCGTAATGCTATTAATGCGGACATACATTTATTGTACTATGTAATTGAGATTTAATCCAATTGGGAGTCGTGGGGGCAAGATTATGCTTTTGCACTTCTTCATCTGGATAGTGGAACATTCACCGAGGGCCGATGAATCGGCGGTGGGCGTCCTGAACGCAGTGAAGGATCAATCGGCCCCTACGCTCGGTCCATAGTTTCTTGCTTAGACCAGGAGTTCGGTGAGGTCGCCCACCAGCTTTTGAATCTCGCGCAACCGACGCTCAGCCAGCTCGACGTTTTCAAGCGCCTGGGCCAGAATACGCTCCTCCAAAGAGGAGTATGATTCGGCAATCTCAGGGTCAATAGAGCCGCCAATCAGCTCTAATGCGCGATTCAGTTTTGCTTCAGGTGTATCAGGTGTGGTTACCATCAATCATTTCACCTCGCTTTTTAAGGCTTTGACTACGATTTCGACGAGATTGTTTATATGAGCAAATGGTAAATCCATTGCCAGGAGTTATCGCGCTTTCCCCTTTGAAATTGCTTTCAATACTCAATACGTTGATTATGGGTAATTAGTTACAATGCGTAACCAATTGTCGGCACCAAGATCGCTACTCTTTTCAACGTCTATAATACAGTAGACGCGCTAAAATCCAAAAATGGGGGTACCACATTCCTATTCCTGAAGCCACAAGTACTGTTGAGCCTATAATCTCTTGGTATGAAATATGATAGATGAGCTGTAACATCTCGTATTTTTCTCGCGAATGCTATTACAGCTTTTCACATCACTATTCGTTACGATCTATCAACTAACGGTAACTACCAGATTCATGCCTACGTGAACTGTGCATAAGACGTTGAATTTACCAGCCGTATTAAATGGCCCAATATTGACGCTGCCACCGGAGACGTTCACGTTGTTGATTACAGGCGCTCCTGGCTGTACAGAAAGTTGGGGTGTCTGATTAACCCACATACCATTTGTGATGATGTGTAAAACCTGGACATCATCGACAAGCGTGACTTTCGAACCTTTGGGAATATTGACGCATTTCTGTACGAAATTGCTCGAGTCCATATGCACAGTTCCACTCGCGCAGCCACCGCCACCACCGCTGGTGGTCGGTGTGGTTCCTGTAGTGGTGGTAGTGGTAATGGTGCCCGGGCGTGAACAGGCCGCCAGTAGAACACTGCCGAGCGCCAATGCAGCCAGGAACATTACCAGGATCTTAAGTCGCTTACTATTCATCGCATTACTACCTCTCAAATCAAAATATCATGATATTTCGCCAGGCAGATACCTGCCCTATATTTTCTGATCAGGCACAGTTTTACTTCTGGCGGTCAAACGTATCTAACGCGCCACCTACCACTACGGTGTGACCGCTCGGTAGCGTTGTATCCATCGCTGCTTTCACGATCGCCTGGCCCATGTCAGTAACTGTGGGCAAAGGACCACCCCTTTGTCGTCGCTCTTCACTAATACCTGGCACAACCCGCTCCATGAGCTTCGCCATGATCGTTCCCTCGATCAAGTCACCTGTGATGACGAGTAAGCGAATTCCCTGGTTGGCCAATTCCTGTTGTCGTATGCGTAGTGCTTGTTCTCCGGCATGCTTCGTTTCCGCAACAGGAGTATAGACGGGTGCGTAATGGATCTGTCCATGCAGATGCGCCCAATGACTGGTAACGTATATGACCACGCCCCCTTTAGACATAAAGGGTAACGCTCCATCTAAAAGTGTGAGTTGTGCATCGCGATTGATGCGTAGAGGATAGGATGGGTCGGCAGCGGCAATGTCACGTTCTAGCCCTCCAGCAGCATTGAGTATGAGTAGATCCAGGCGATCACTCCAATCTCTTAGCGTTGTAAAGAGCCGATCTATGTCTACCTGTTGCGTTATGTCGCAGCACACCGCCAGCGCACGCACGCCACGCCGGGTCATTTCGGTGGTAACCTCATTAGCTCGTGCTGACTTATTCCGGTATGTGATTGCTACGTCATAGCCGTGAGTAGACAAGGTGAGGGCAGTAGCTGCTCCGATACCACGCGAGCCTCCAGTAATGAGAGCTACCGGGTGTCGAACGAATTCCATATTTCCGCTCCTTTGTTACTCACTCCAATGAAACAAATTCAATCTTCAAAACGCTTGAAAATCAAACATGAGTTGTGACCACCAAAGCCCATCGAGTTTGACATAGCTACACGCACCTCAGCTTGTCGCGCCTCGTTGGGTACATAGTCTAGATCACATGCGGGGTCGGGATAATGCAGATTGATGGTTGGCGCTATTACTCCTGTTAAGATACTCATAATGCAGATCACAGACTCGATTGCTCCAGATGCGCCCATAGTATGTCCAGTCATCGATTTGGTAGAACTGATAGGCACCCGGTAGGCATATTCGCCAAAGCAGTTTTTGATGGCTTGTGTCTCTGTACGGTCATTGAAAGGGGTCGAGGTGCCATGAGCGTTGATGTAGTCGACCTGCTCGGGCTGTAATGCTGCCTTCTGTAATGCGCGACGCATAGCTCGCACCAGCCCTGTCCCTCCAGGCGAAGGCTCGGTGATGTGATATGAATCTGCGGTTGACCCGTACCCTACTAGCTCGGCAAGAATCGTTGCTCCGCGGCCTTTGGCGAAATCCAGTTCCTCCAGGATCAACATACCTGCTCCGTCTCCCATCACAAAGCCATCGCGTGTGGCGTCGAAAGGACGACTTGCTCCCTGAGGATCATCATTGCGGCGAGAGATGGCGTGCATATTATCAAAAGCTGCCATTGCTATTGGGGTCAGCCCTTTTTCCGATCCTCCAGTAATCATAGCCTTAGCATCACCTCGGCGAATCGTTTCCCATGCTTCTCCTATGCTATTACTACTCGTGGCGCAAGCAGAAACTGTGGCCCAATTCGGTCCCTTCGCCCCTGTTACAATCGAGACGATACCAGGCGCTCCGTCAACTATGATCATATTGGGAAAATGTGGACTGATACGTTCAGGACCTTTCTCAAAGAGGACGTGGAACTGATCATGGACGGTCGTCAGGCCACCTATCCCACTGCCAATGCATACGCCTACGTCAAATGCATTCTCTTCTGTGATTTTCAACCCTGACAGGGCTAATGCCTGTTTAGCGGTGGCTACGGCATAATGTTCGTAGGGATCGGTGCGGCGGATTTCTTTACGATCCAGGTAGAGAGAGGGATCAAATTGCTTGATTTCAGCGCCGAAATGAACGCGAAACCGACTTGTATCATAGGAGGTGATCGGTCCAACACCAGATCTTCCCTGGCACAATGACTCCCATGTCGATGCCACATTGTTACCCACAGGAGTGAGCAATCCCATACCAGTTACAACTACACGAGGCGGCATGATATCTCCTTATTGCATTCTCAATCCCGCAACTTCCTTTTGCGGAGGACACGTGTTGAAATCCAGGTTAGTTCAGACGGGAATTCAAGAATCGACATAGATCAGAATGGGCTTATAATTCGGCATGCGAAAGCATCTCCTAGTATTGACTCCAGCGTGTTCTATTGTACCATCATTTCAGCGGACAATGCCAATGAGTGCCTGAAAGGGTATGGCTCAACTGTGGAGCTATTCGAGTGAGAATAGCTCAAGCATTAGACTATAGGTTCATCGCAGTTTTGGAACTTACGTTTGTCTTGACTTTCATCATGCATCATGGTATGATAAGAGTGTTCCAGAAAGGAACATCCAGGGAAGCAAAGAGACCCTGGCACCTGGCGAGAGGCCTCGCATTGGTAATCCGAAAGGAGATCTTATGAAACCAATGAAGAAACCAATACGCCTTTTAGGGATGGTATTTCAGATCGACTAGTAGGGCCCGTGAAGGCGGGCATACCGAGCCTCTGAGCTTACTGATCATAACCTGGTTTACCGCGTTTATCTCTTGCTTGCGCAGAATAACCGGTCTTTACGACGGCTTACGTCACAGGATGGCGGGAGTATCCAGAGGAATTACTAAGGGCATATCTATATACACAATGCCCCTCTATATGTAATAGAACTCGGTTGAACGTGTCACGGGAGTTGTGCAGAAGAAAACACAGAGGGCCTGGATGATTAAGTCTCCAGGCCTTTCTGCTTTTTGGCGAACTCAAGCTAATCGCCAAGTGAAAGTATCGACATAAAGGCCTCTTGCGGAATCTCCACGTTACCCACCATCTTGAGACGCTTCTTGCCCTCTTTCTGTTTCTCTAAAAGTTTGCGTTTGCGTGTAATGTCGCCACCGTAACATTTAGCAAGCACATCTTTGCGCACGGCTTTGACCGTCTCACGGGCTATAATGCGCGAGCCGATAGCAGCCTGGATAGGTACCTCGAAGAGTTGACGTGGTATCAGTCTGCGCAGTTTTTCGACCAGGAGGCGTCCCTGCGCATAAGCTTTATCACGATGCAGAATGAGCGACAAAGCATCAACAGGGACACCGTTGACGAGGATATCGAGCTTCACCAGGTCTGCTTCGTGATAGCCACCGAAGCTATAATCGAGCGAGGCATAGCCCTGTGTACGTGATTTGAGCTGGTCATAGAAATCGGTGATGAGCTCGGCTAGAGGTATTTTGTACGTGAGCAATACCCTCTCTTCCTCGATATACTTCATCTCATGAAAAGCACCGCGCCGTGTTGTGACCAGGTCCATGATCGTACCGATGTGGCGACTGGGCGTGAAGATCGAGATATCCATCCATGGTTCTTCAATCTTCTCAATTTCGTCCGCGTCGGGAACCTTGGAAGGGTTGTCCACTTTCAACACTTCACCATCGGTCCTGGTGACGTAATATTCCACGCTCGGCGCTGTCGCAAGAATGTCGAGATTATACTCGCGCTCGATGCGTTCCTGGATGATTTCCATGTGTAAAAGTCCCAGGAAGCCACAACGGAAACCAAAGCCAAGGGCGGTTGATGTCTCTGGTTCGTAGAAGAGTGAGGCGTCATTTAATTTCAGGCGATCCAATGCATCGCGTAGCAATGGATATTCATTGCCCTCCACCGGATAGATACCCGCAAAGACCATCGGTTTGGCGGGTTTATAGCCCGGCAACGCTTCGATATGACCGAGCGCACCAGGTGTCGTCACCGTGTCTCCTACGCGGCAATCTTTTACGTTTTTAAAGCCTGTGGCGAGATAGCCTACCTCTCCGGCAGACAGTGTACCTGAGGAAATCAAACGAGGTTGGAAATACCCGGCTTCCAGTATCTCGGTAGTACTGCCTGTAGCCATCATCGCGATGCGTTCGCCTTCTTGTAGCTCCCCATCGACGATACGCACATAAGCAATGACTCCCTTGTACGAGTCATAGTGGGAGTCAAAAACGAGGGCACGCAGCGGCTGGTGAAGATTGCCTTTCGGGGGCGGAATATGTTGAACAATGGCTTCCAGGATATCCTGCGTGCCAATGCCCTCCTTTGCCGACGCCAGTATAGACTCGTCTCCAGGCAAACCGATCACATCCTCGATCTCCTGTTTCACTCGCTCAGGATCAGCGCTTGGCAGGTCGATCTTGTTGATTACGGGTATGATATTCAGATCAGCTTCCAACGCCAGGTAAAGATTGGCGAGAGTCTGGGCCTCGATGCCCTGAGTGGCATCGATCACAAGTAGCGCACCTTCACACGCAGCAAGACTGCGCGATACCTCGTACGTGAAATCAACATGACCTGGAGTATCGATCAGGTTCAGCTCATACTGTTCGCCATTGAGCGCGGTATAGAGCATGCGTACCGCCTGCGCTTTAATGGTGATGCCCTTCTCTCGTTCCAGTTCCATCTGGTCCAGTGTCTGTTCTATCAACTCGCGCTTGGATACAGTGCCTGTATATTCGAGTAGTCGATCAGCAAGTGTGGATTTACCATGATCAATATGGGCAATAATACAGAAATTTCTAATATGTGTCTGATCCGTCATTCAATCAATCCTCCGCACAACACTTCATCTCCATCCTCGCCACCATAAAAGACGGCTGCCTGTCCGGGAGTAATGGCACGCTGTGGGCGCGCAAATGTCACGTGCACACGCTTCCCTTCCAGGGGAGTGACCACTGCTTCCTGTTCTGGTGCTTTGTAACGTATGCGTGCCAGGGCATTAAAGGGTTCTGATGGTGTTTCATCGCTGACGTAGTGCATCTTGCCGACAACACAGCTCGTCTTCTCCAGCGCCTCGGCCGGGCCTACGATCAGGGCATTCTGCTCTGAGTCAATTTTGAGCACATGCAAAGGTTCTGGAGAGGTTAAACCTAACCCTTTGCGCTGCCCGATAGTGTAGTACGCCAGTCCCCGGTGACGACCCAGGGGCTTTCCACTCAGGTCGAATATTGGTCCGGGTCGGGGGAGCTGGATCATGCCATTTGACTGTGTTGTTGCCCTGACCCCGACTGGCTCTTTCTCCGCCAGTGCCACTGCGTAGCGGTCAATGAAACCTCGATAATCGTTTTGCGCGACAAAGCAGATCTCCTGGCTCTCAGCCTTCGTTGCCACGGTCAGCCCTCGTTCCGCTGCCATAGCCCGCACTTGCGGCTTCGTGTATGGCCCGAGAGGAAAGCAGGCATGGGCAAGTTGCTTTTGATTGAGTACATGCAGTACGTATGACTGGTCTTTCTCTCGATCAAGTCCTCGTCGCAACCTGCGCTTGCCTGTAGTGGGGTCAGTGTCTACACGTACATAATGACCCGTTGCCAGGTACTCTGCGTCGAGCGCCAGCGCACGATTGAGCAGCAAGGTAAAGCGGATGTGGCGGTTACAGGTCAGGCATGGGTTTGGCGTGCGACCCGCAACGTATTCCTGGTAAAAGTAATCTACCACGTTCTCCTTAAACTCTTGCTCAACGTTGACGAGATAAAAGGGTATGTCGAGCTTACGTGCGACCCGCCTGGCATCATCGACCGATTCTAATGAGCAGCATTTATTTTGCGCCACGCGTACGATGCCATCGTCTTCGATCACGCCCGGTTCAGACCACAGGCGCAGCATCATGCCGATCACCTCGTGACCTTCTTCCTTAAGTAGCGCGGCAGCTACCGAACTGTCTACGCCGCCGCTCATCGCGACGACTATTCTTGCCATGCGTTCTGCTCCTGAGAGTTAGATGATGAGGTACCCAATTGCTTTATACAGAAAAAATGACTAACCCGTGGGCTAGTCTTTGTTGTTACGCCTACCTACATTTTTGTGTGTGCTGGCTGGTGATGCCCTTGCGTGCCACGTAAAGGGTAGCACAGAGTGCTTAGATTGTCAAATAACTCTCGACTATAAAGCCTCTTTCGTGTATAATGGCTCCAATAGATCACCAGAGTTCGTCAAGCCTATAGTATAGTGAAAACTGAAACGAAACACTCTATTTCGTAGGGAAGTTAGACGTTCTACAGATAGGTGTAGCTAACAAATACCGGTTCAAAGAATAAGCCCGAAAAGCCTGAAATATTTTAAGAGGCCTGCCGGGCAGGGAGTATGTAACAATGGCTAAAAAGACAGCAAATACACGTAGCGCAGCACAGCGCAACAGGCCAAAAACGCAGAAAAGTGTTGAACTTGTGCGTCAGACCTCTGCGGAGAAAGAGGTTGAGGTTGATAATAGTCCAGAAGCGACAAGCGTTGGGGTAGCCATTTCAGCGGATACATCTCCAACTGAGAGCGAGAGTACGAAAACTGCTACTGGTACTGGTACAGCCCCCAAAACAAGCGCTTCGGCTCGTCTCGCTGCCCGCCGCCAGGCTACGCAGAAAACACAGCGCTCAGCGACAACTCTCATTACTGCAGAGCATTATCGTTATGTGCGTAATGATCTGATTTATATCGCAATCCTGGCAGCTATCATGTTCTCAATACTCATCACATTATTCTTTGTGTTACGATAGGTTGCTGAGGGGTTCATAAGCGGTAAAGCTTACGCTTAGGCTGGTATGGAAGTCCCGATTGCTATTTCGCTCACAGTGTAGAAGCAGAAAAAAGAGAGAAGCACTGAATCGCAAGTGTTGTTTCAGTACTTCTCTTTTATATGTCACGAGTGGCTTCAGTAGAGGTAGAAATGACCTCCAAGCCAGATGCGAAGTCCGGGTTAGTGCATCAGGGGGCCGGTGCCAATACCAGCAGGAATACCATGACGGAATGCTGCTGGAATAGTCACGCCCAATACTCGCTGCATTGCCATCGTATGGCTGCAGTCGCCCCAGTCGTGGAAGAATCGACAGGTACAGTTCCATTCACCGTTATCATAGGTTGTGGTGTGGAGATCGTTCTCGCCCCGGAACGTCGCTTCGAAGCGAGTAAACTGAATTCGTTCAGGTTCTTCCGCGTAACGCTTAGCTTTTGCGATCTTATTGATCATACTTGAATTCACTGTCGGTACTCTCCTTAAAATCTAGCAACCACTCCGCGGCCACTTTTCGTTTCTCTATACGCATCCAGGTGCATTGCTTGCATTCAACCGCGCACCTCTAAGTGACGTATTAACGCGCCGTTAGCTCGATAGGGACTCTTCTTTCCTCCTTTCGTAAGATTGCTGCTCACTCGTATCCGACGAGTACTCAGAGAGTTGGCCCAAAGAATGAAGAAAAATCGATGAGCCCGGCACCTATGTGCGTATAAATAAATCTGCAAAAGATAAAAAAAAACCAGGGCAAACGGTCCCTAGTTTATCTGTTTACGTAACACCTCGATCTGCTACTGACGCTGCCAGTGAAGCACCTCGCGATGTAGATGATATCGAGTCCATAGCAACTAACCTCGTCAGTTAACTTCTCGTTCTCTGTCTTAGAATGGATTGATTATACCATATCGAATCGTCAATGTCCACCTTTTTAGCAAAAATGTCGGCGCCAATTTCACCCTTTTTGAGGGTGAGAAACGCTGTGAATAGTTTGTGATATGGCTCTCGATTACGCTTAATGCCTGGGTATACACTTCCGATCGGTTATTGCTCCTATAGTGCCACCAGTTGCTTTTCTTCCACGTTTATCACATGCTCGTACATATTTTGCACCTTACTGGCAACATTTTTCCAACTGAACTGTAGTACAGAGGGGCGTGCAGCCAGGCTCATATACTTGAGCAAAGCAGGATTTTGCAAGAGCGTATCCAATCGCTCAGCAAAAAAACCGGGGCTACGCGGAACCAGGTATCCTGTCTCACCGTGTTGCACCACAGTTTTGAGTCCTCCCGCGCGCGTAGCCACTACAGGTGTGCCGCAGGCTAATGACTCGACTGCGGCAAGCCCGAAGCTCTCATGATAGGAGGGGATTACAGTTACATCAGCGGCGCTATAGATCATCGGGAGGTTGAATTGCGGTTGCGCGCCCGGAAAATGCACTCGTTTGCTGATCTTCAATTGCGCCGCCAACTCTTGAAGCTGCTTCACTTCTTGATCGCCTGTAAGTTTCCCTCCTACAATCACGATTTGTGCCTTTTCGTCCATCATAGAAGCAGCGCGTAGCAGCAGATCAGGCCCTTTAAAGGGATCGAGTCGACCCACAAATAATAGCACAGGCTGATTGCGCTTTAAGCCGAGTTTTTCTCTTGCCTGTTGCTGATCTTGTGGAACGAACAGCTTGAGATCGATGCCGCAGGGGATGACTTGCACCTGCGCTGATGTGGCTCCGCAATGGCGGATGATCTGCATGCGTTCCTCGGCAGTGGAAGCTATAATACCATCAACTTTTTGAATCAGGCGGCGTTCCATCTGCAAACGTATGGTGGGTTCTGTATCGTTGGGGTTAGCCAGTTGCTTCAAATGCGCTAAGGTGTGAAACATCGTGATGTGTGGAACGTCCCAACGTTGCGCAAGCGGCATCGCAGCAACACCAGAGAGCCAATAATGGCTATGCAGCACATCGTAATGTATTTTTTCCCTGCGTTGAAATTCATCAATACCTTGCGCGAGGTCAGGCAAATACTGAAAGAGATCGAGCTTGTGAATAAGGGCTGAGGGTCCGGCTTCGATATGGATTACCCGTACATTGGGTGTAAGCTGAACAATGGTTGGCAAATATTCATGTGTGCGCCGGGTGAAGATATCAATTGTATTTTGGGATTGACCTAACTCGCGTGCAAGCTGGTGCATGTATACG
>WNGJ01001240.1_pt1 | contig 30813 bp, 32 predicted proteins | sample 5400611 | NCBI WGS metagenome assembly WNGJ01 (sample SAMN13153375, study PRJNA577476) | soil metagenome | isolation source: 40 cm soil or saprolite under Garry oak tree replicate 1 | place: USA:California | collected 2016-06-15
CAGGGGCGGCACGAACATCAATCCGTACGAGGTGGAATCGATCATGCGCACGCATCCGGGGATCGCGGACGCTTGCGTGGTCGCGCGCCCCGACCCCGAGCTGGGCGAATTACCGGTCGCGTTCCTCGTCACCAGGAATGGCTTGGAGCTGAACCGCGAAGAGCTCGTTGCCTTCTTGAAGGAAAAGGGGCTTGCGCGCTACAAGTGGCCTGACGCAGTGCATCGCCTCGACGAGCTCCCGCTGTCTGGCCCGGGCAAAGTCAACCGCAAGGCGCTCCGTGAAGATGCTCGCGCGATGTAACGACATCGATGTCGCGTGGTTCGAGGCCGGACGCGGGGAGCCCCTGGTGCTCATCCACGGGCTGGCGGACGACCATCGCGCCTGGCGGCGCGCCCTCCCAGACCTGATGCTGCGCCACCGCGTCCTCATGTACGACCTCAGGGGCCACGGCGAAACCACGCTCGGCAGGCCCGAGGGAACGCTCTTACAGCTCGGCGCCGATCTGGTCGGGCTCTTGGATGCGCTTGGCGTCGAACGCGCCGCGATTGCGGGCTTCTCACTAGGCGGCACGATCGCGATGCGGGCGGCGATCGACCATCCGCAACGAGTCAGTGCTCTCGCCCTGGTCGCGACCTCGAGTCGCGTCGGTCGCGCCGCGGCCGATTGGTACCGCCAGCGAGTCGAGATGGTCGAGCGCAACAACCCGCAGCTGCGCGAAACGCTGGATCGGGACACCGCCGAGGTATACGCGGAATCGCCGGCCGAGCTGGAGGAAGGGCTGATGATCCGCCGGCAATCGACCGCCGACCCTCGCGGCTACGGCAACGCTTGCGCGGCGATGGCCGCGCTCAATGCTTCACCGCTCGACCCGGAGCTCGACCGCATTACGGCGCGGTCGCTGATCGTCGCCTCCGAGCGCGACAGGCACTGCCCGCCGAAGGCGGCCGAGATCATCGCGGCCGGAATCAAGGGCAGCAGGTTCGAGGTGATCCCGGACGCGGGCCACCAGATTCCGGTGGAGAAGCCGCGCGAGCTCGCTCGCTCGATGATTTCGTTTCTGAATGACTGACGTACTTCTCACCGAGTGGGGTGCGCACGACCTTCTTACCCTCACCCTCAACAGACCCGAGCGGCGCAACGCACTGGACCCGGAGCTCCTCACGGCGCTGGCGGAATCGCTGGCGGCGGACGGAGAGCGAGCGAGGGTGGTCATCCTGAGGGGCGCCGGAACCGAGGCGTTCTCGGCCGGCTACGACCTTTCGCGGCTCACAGGAACGCCGGCAGACCTCGAGGCCGATCGATTTATCGGCGAGGCGGTGAATGCGCTTCGGCAGTGTCCTGCGCCGGTGATCGCACGCCTGCAGGGCCACTGCCATGGGGCGGGTGTCGAGCTCGCGCTCAACTGCGACCTCAGGATCACGTCGCCAACGCTGCGCATGTCGGTGCCGGCCATCAGCCTCGGCGTGGTCTATCGCTATCAATTCGTGGCGCGGTTGGTCCAGACCTGCGGCATCGCGCGAACCTCGGACCTGCTGCTCGCCATGCATGAGCTCGACGCGGAAAGGGCCTACCTGTGGGGACTCGTCACGGAGGTCGCCGATGACATCGAAGTCAGGGTGGAGGCGGCGGCCCAGCGGCTAGCCACGTCTCCGCGCGAGGCAGTGCAAGGGACCAAGGCGAGCCTGAACCTGCTCGAAAGGCGCGCGATTGCGGGCGAGGATCTTCTGCAGGCGCAGCAGCTACGAGCGGCGGCGGCGGCCAGCCCCGAGCGCAAACAAGCGGTCAAGCGCCGCCAGCAATCGATGAGCCGTCGGACGCAGCAATGAGCGCGTTCGACGTCAGTGTCGGCATCAGCCCGCGCCAGTCGTTCGACAGCTGGGCGCCATTTGTGGCCGGGCTGGAGGCCGAAGGCGTACGTCGCGTCTGGGTGATCGACTCGCAGCTCGCGATGAAGGACGTCTACGCGGGACTGGTGGTCGCCGCGCTCAACACCACACGGATTGGCCTGGGCACCGGCGTCACCAACGCCGTCACCCGACACCCGACGGTTACCGCCAACGCGATCGCTGCGGTGGCCGAGATCTCGCACGGGCGGGCGATCCTGGGCCTCGGCGCCGGCGACTCCGCTCTCTACGGCGTCGGGCTGAAGCCCCAAAAAGTGGCCGAGCTCGAGCAGGCGATCGGCTTTTTTCGCGCCCACGTCGACAAGAGCATCCCCATCTACGTGGCGGTCAGCCAGGAGCGTATGTGCGACCTTGCGGGCCGCCAGGCCGACGGCGCGATCGTCATGGGTCCGGCGCAGCCGGACATGGTGCGCCGGCAGGTCGAGTGGATCGAAGGTGGGCTGAAGGCCGCCGGTCGTCGCCGCGAAGATATCGAGATCGAGCTCATGGCCACGGTGGCCCCGTCACCAGACGACGTGCGCTCCTGGGCATCGACGCAAGCCCGCCTGCTGGGCCACTATCGCGATCTGCCTGAGAGCCTCCTCCGTTTTCGTGACGAGATCGCCGCGAGCGCAGAGTCATACGACTTCGCGGAGCATCTGTCGACCCGCGCGACCCACAGCGGGGCGGTCTCGGACGACCTTGTTCGCGCGCTCGCGATCGTGGGCACGCCTGAGGAGTGCGTGGAGCGGTTGCGGGGAGTCCAGGGGACCGGGATTGATTCGCTGATCTTTCCGCTGGCGGGTCGGGGCCGGCTCGAGCGCTGGCGGAAGATCCGCGACGAGATCCTCGGTCAGATCATCGTGTAGCCGCCGCTGACCGAGATCGTCTGGCCGGTGATGTAAGAGGCCCGGTCGGAGGCCAGCAGCAAAACCGCAGGCACCACGTCGTCCGGCGTGCCCAGCCGGCGCAGCGGATACGCGTGCGCAGCCTTTTCACGCGCTTCCGGAGTGAAGATCTGCGACTGCTCCGACGCCCACACGGACTCGCGGCCTGACGTCTCCGGCGAGCCCGGGATCAGACCGGGACAGACCACGTTGAGCGTGATGCCGTACTTTCCTACCTCGCGGGCGATGGCTTTCGACATCGCGATCACGCTCGCCTTGGTGCCGCTGTAGACCGCCTCCCGCCACTCCCCGATCCGACCCGCGTCGGAACCGATGGAAACGATGCGCCCGTATCCGCGTTCGATCATGGGGTCGAGCACAGCGCGCACGCTGTTGATGAAACCCCACGTGTCGATGGCGATCTCGCGCTCCCACTCGCTGCGTGGTTTTTCCATGAACAGCCGGTCGATGGTCCAGCCCGCGCAGTTCACGAGCACGTCCACGGAACCTCCCATCTCGCCGCGCGCGAACGCAACCGTCGCGGCCACCGAGTCCCAATTCGTCACGTCCGTGTGCCGCGCGACGACGGTCCCGTGTGGTGCCTCGGCGGCGACCTTGCGGGCCTGCTCGTCGTCAACGTCGGCGATCACAACCCGGGCCCCCTCTGTCGCCAGGCCCAGGGTGATCGACCGGCCGAGGTTGGAGGCTCCGCCCGTGACGATGGCAACGCGGCCGTTGAGCCCAAGATCCATGCCTGTTTACGAGCTGGGCTGCGGGAGTGCGAGCGGCGAGGCTCCGAACGTCTCCTCGAGGAAGCGGCCGTTGGCGAGAAGCGCATCGGAATCCTTCTTGTGAACAGCCTCCGCCACCAAGTTCATCTTGCTCGACAACAGGCTCAGCTGATCGCTGAGCACCTCGTCCGCGGTCTTCCCGTTGGGCATCCTGTGCAGGGTCGCATAAGCACGCGGCAGGTTCAGGTAAGCCTGGAGGGCCGAGGGCAGGTAGTCGGTCGCTGTGCGTCCGACCACCAACAGGTCAGGCGATCCCGGCGGGAAGCTCCCGTAATACGGAAGGATGCCCATGATCGTGTCGGCGATGCCCTGCAGCTTGGCCTCGAGCGGAGGCGGCAGCTTGGCGCTCGCAGTGTGGAGCTGGCGCTGGAGGCTGCGGCGAATGCTGTCCGGGTCAAATGTCGTGGCGCTCAGGCCGACCTTCGGCGGGCCCGGCGAAAGCAGGGCGCCGATCCCATACATCGCCGCCACCACGAAGGGCCAGAAGGCGCTTGTGATCCGGCCGGTGAAAAACAGCAGCAATCCAAGCAGCGCCAGCGTGCAGCCGGCGATGTTCTTGCCGCTGTAGAGATATCTCAGGGCGGCATTGATTTCGATCTTTCCAGGGTCATTGATAGCCACGGATCACCTTGAAAATCGAGGGCCGGCGACACGCTGCGGCTGTCGAACGTCTGGCCCTCGTCAGGGTAGCGGTGTCGCCACCCGCAGCGCGCGCCCCGCGGCCGGAAGGGCGGGGTCACCGCCCTCCCTTGCCTGGCTTCTCGGCGCCTTCTCCGGGCTTGGCTTCTCCGTTTCCGCTCAGCGAGCGCATGAACGTGGCCGCCAGCCCTTCCAGGGCGCCTCCGCCGCCGGTGACGAGCACCTCGGGCATGACGTCGAGCTTGCCTTCCGCCAGCGCGCCGGCGATGGCCACCGCCGCCGTCGGCGTCGACCCCAGGCTCAGGACCTGGGCCTCGTAACCCCTGGCCTTGGCGAGCCCGAGCGCCTCGACCGCGGCCGCGTCGCCGAGGCCGATCGCCCGGCGGCGCGAACCCTCAGCCTCGCCGGTGACCCGGACGTACGCCGCCTCGCCATCCGCCTCCGCCTTGCGGGCGTTGGCCCGCGCGCGGTTGATGTCGACCGAGACCTGCGCCTTTGCGAGCTCGGCCTGCATGTCGGCGGTGCCACGAGCCTTTTCCAGGTCGACGCGCACCGTCTGCGCGTCCTTCTGCTGCTCGAACGTCGCCTTCTCCTGGTTCGCTATCTCCCGGCGCGTCAGCACGCTGACGAGCTCCGCAGGGAAGGTCACGTCCTGGATGTACACGCCGCGCGTCTCCACCTCGTAGGCGGCGAGGTAGCGCGAGATCGCCGCCAATGCCGCGCCCTGCACCTCATCGCGGGTTTCGATGAAGCGGATCGCCTCCAAGGCCTGCAGCGTGTTCCGGAAGTGGTTGCCCACCGCCGCCTGCAGCACCTCGTTGACCAGGTTCTGCATCGAACCGACCATCGAGATGACCTTGGGCGCCTTCGTGTCCGGCACGTGGATCTGAACCTGCAGGTCGATCCTGAATACGAACCCCTCGCGGCTCTTACCCTCGATCGGGCTCAGCTGCGCGTCCAGGTTGTGGGCGACCGAGTTCGCCTCCGCCCAGTTCAGGGTGAGGATGAACGTCGGCACCTTCTCGGCCGCGTAGATGCGCGGGTTCAGCGGGTATTTGCCCGTGCGTAGCGCTTCGCGCCAGATGCCGCGGTGGCCGGGCTGCACGATCGAGCCGAACTTGAACTCCGGCCCCGACGTATCCAGCGTGGGTAAGCCCACGTAGCCCTTGATCACGGCGACCTCGCCCTGGTTGACGACCAGCATCGGCGCCAGCTCGACCCGGACCAGGAACGGGTTCAAGAGGTAGGCGCCGTAGAGCAGTGGATCGTGCTGCAGGCCGATGCGGCCGCCGCGGTCCAGGAACGCCTGGAAGTCCTGATAGTTGTTGTGCAGCTGGTTCTTCTTGCCGAGCAGGGCCTCGATCAGCTCCGAGTCGGTGATGCCGGGCTGCGCCTCCAGCGCCTCGATGTCGCCGAAGCCCCCGCTGCGGCCGGCGATGTCGGCGGGCCCAAGCGGCTCGCCCTCGAGCGTGGTCACGATCCCGACCAGGTCCTGCATGCCGTCAGGCGCGATCACCTTGACGCGCAGCTGATCTGGCTTCAGCCCGAACGACTCAGGCGACAGCGGCCCGCGCGCGAGGATCTGCAGATCGACCGGCCGGCCGTACGCCTTGCTCGGGGTGATCACGAGGAACGCGATCGGGTGGATCGGCGCCAGAGTGCCGGGCGGCAGCACGGGCCGCTGAACGCCCTTCTGGCCCTGGCCGGAGAGAAACGCCTCGAGATCGGTGAAGTTGCCGAACTCAGGCCGGTAGACGGCTGACTTGGCGCCGGTCGGCAGTGGCTCGCCGATCTGCGAGATCACGACGCCGATCTCGCCCGCCGGAACCTGGACCCACGGGTACCTGGTCACGGCGTAGGTCGGCCAGAGCTTGAACCGGACTCCCGGCATCAGCAGCTCGGCCTGATAGCCGGCTTCTCCGGCGAAGGCGATCGGCGTATCCGTCGTGTTATGGCGGCGGGACACCCGCTTCACGACCAGTCCGATCTCGGCGGGGCCGATCACCACGATCGACCTCCAGAGCACGTAAATCGCGAGCACGGCCAAAAACACGAGAAGGGACTGCAGCAGAACACTCATGGTGCACTGCCTCCGAGGGCTCGAACCTTGCCCTTGAACGAGGTTCGCCCTACCACGGGCGATTCACTATTACTTACCCGTTTTCAGCCCGAAACATGCGCAAGTCTTCGACTTTTCGTCACGCGCCTTGCCGCCAGCGCGATGCCCAGCATCCACGTCCACTGAACCAGAGCGCCGGGACCGAGATAGGCCAACCCGGACTCGGCGTGGTCGCTGATGCAGCTGAGCGAAGCGCCGTCGCCGAGGCAGCCCGGCGCCACAAACCAGAGGGTCCAGACCAGGAAGGCGGCCAGCGCGAATCCGAGCGCCACCCCGCCGGTGGCCAGAAAAGTCAGAAGGCAGCGCCTGTCGCGCAAGCCGAGACCGATCGCGCAGGCGCCCAGGGCGAGATCGGCTTCACAGGCGAGAATCGCCACTAGAAGGATCAGCACTCATCGCTAGAACGCGCTTGGCGTGGCCAGTCCCAACCAGAAGATCGCCGGCGGTCACGTCCGCACCGTCGTCAGGCGGGATCTTCCCCGGGTCGAACCCGTCCACCGCCGGCTCCGGCCAATACGCGGATGCTGAGCAGCAGGATAAGCGCGACGAAAGCAAGCGGCGCCAGGGCATCCAGCGCTGAAACGCCAAGCGGAGCCAGGATTGCCCGCAGCGCGCAGGTGCCGGCGACCAGCACGGCGACGGCACGGAGCCAGACCGGCTCGGCAAGGGTACCCGCGACCACTAGCACCGCGGTCGCAGCGAACAGCGCAGAGTCGGCGAGATCCTCGACCAGGGTGAGAGACGTTGCCCGATCTGCTGCCGCAAGGATCACGAGAGGCACCACGTTCGTCACCAGCTCGACGGCCGCGAAAACGACGAGGGCGGGCCGCAGCCACCGGTTAGATCTCAGCGACAGGATGAACGCCGTGAGCGGCACGAGGGCAATCGCCCCCAAAACCTGCTGGATCACGATCAATTGCCCATGAGCCTTGTAGAAGGACGCGATCCGATCCGATGATTCGGATGCCGTCGGCAGCGACACAATCGCAGCGCTGACGAGAAGCAAGACGACAAACGCGATTCCCCATACACCAGCCGCACGCCGGGTACCGAAAAACCGCGTCAAGACAGATGCGCGCCCTCTGCGCGTTCGGCGTGCGCCAGCACCTCGACCGGTTGCCGGCGACGGCCGAGCGTCAAGCCGACGGCCACCATGTCGGCGGCCTGTTGCAAGCGCTCGCGCTCACGCTGGACGTAGGGCGCGCCGTGCCGCCGTGGGGTGAGCGCAATCCGGCCCACCTCCTGATCACCTGCACGCAACGGAACGACGAGCGCGGCCTGGCCGGTCCAGTTACCCGAGACGTACGTTGGCTCGCGATCGGACGCACCGTTAAGGAAGAGCGCCGCGCCGGTCGCGTCAGCTCCCTCGCGGGCGGTTCGCACCAACCTCTCGGCCAGTCGCTCGCCATCCATCACATCGATCACCGCCCCGACCTCGGCCTCGAGAGACTGCATCAGGCGTTCGAGGTCTCTCGCGTCCTTGAAGCGGCTGTCGACCAGCCGCTGCAGGGCGTTCCGGACCGGAGTGAACAAGGTGGCGATCAACGCCACCGTGATCACGATCGCCGCGTCGGACGACTGCCCCGTGACAGTCACGAAGACATGCTGGAGTGTCGCCGTAAAGCCGGTGTACAGGCCCGCCAGGATCGCGGTGAACGCGATGTAGACGAGCGCTCGATTGATGATGAAGTCGATCGAGTAGAGGCCATAACGAAGGATCGCCGCGCCGGCGGCGATCGGCACCAGCGTGTAGGTCAGCGTGAAGACCAGAAACTCAGCGTCGTTCGTGAGCAGATCGTGGTTCCAGACGTTGACGGCGATGTCGCCGATGAAGGCAAGCACCACCGCGGCCGCAGCCGCGGCCATCCATTTCAGCTGCTGGCGCAACACCGGACCTCCCCTCCGCCAGCGGACCGCCAGGGCCGCCAGACCGGCGACGGCCGAGGCCACTGTGAACAGCACCCCCACGTCGCCCAGGTCGAAGGCATTGGAATTGGGCGTGGTGATGGCGTCCGAAATCAGCCGCAGCAGGAGCCCGAACACTGCGGAGGCTGCAGCCAACCACCAGATTCGCGACAGAAGGTGGCCGTCGGGGAATAGAAGCAGGCCGAGGGTCAGCGGTAGGAAGATGCCGCTCTGGATCAGGACGTGTGAAACGTCATTGGCGACCGATGCCGCAGGCAACGACCAGCCAGGCGCCAGAGAAAGCTCGGCGTACGCTCCCAGCACGACGGCACCGGCCGTCGCGAGGCCAGAGAGGGCGAAGATCCACCCGATCGCATGACGTGGGTGCTGGGACACGATGAAAGCACCAACCGTCGAAAAGGCCACGGCGCCAAAAAAGGCGACGGCGGTGCTCCAGACCGCCTCCCATGGCAAGGCCGCGCGAAGAGGCTGGACAAGCATCAGCGCCGTCAGCGGGATGCACGCGAGCGTGAGACCAAAGCCGGCCCAGCCGAGCAGTCGGGCCCTTTGCGCCGTCATGGAGCCGAGTAGGCGGGTTGCGAGGCAGGAATTGGCTGAGCGGCGTGGTATCCCAGCCTGCCCCGCGTGAACAGCAGGATGACCAGGGCGAGGCCAACGAAGGCGATCACCGGCGCGACCTCATTGTTCTTTGCCGCGGCCGCCGTTACCACCAGGGCCCCGATCAAAGGACCCAGGTCGCCCGGGGTGGTCCGGACGATCACGTCCGGAAGCGGGAAGAGGATCAAGAAGACGATCACGAAGGCCCAGGTCCACGCGAACGCGATCACGAAGTAAGAGACCAGCGGCTGACGCCTGAGCAGGGCGATCATGGGGGCTTCCTTGGCGTTGCGCGGTTTGCTTGTTCCGCGCCGAGTATGGTCGCCTAGACGCCTGCCCGCAAGCCGAGTCTCGGAAACACCTCCGAGGCGAACCGGCTGAAGACCCCGCCTTCGAACGCGTTGGGCAGGTTGATGATGAAGTACTCGATCCCGGCCTCGGCGTACTCGTTGATCAGCTCAGCGATGCGGTCGGCGTCGCCATGCAGGGGATGCCAGGAGCGGATGTACGCCTCCTCCTGCCCCGTGCGCCGGGCGTGGTCGGCGACCACGCGGTCGATCTCGCGCTCATCGCCGATCATCGAGTAGAACTCGAGCGTCTTCAAGACCGAGTCGTAATCACGACCGACCGTCTCGCAGTGCTGGCGCAACACCTCGAGCTTGTGGCGCACCGTCTCGACGTCGGCGTTGAAGTTGCAGGCGTCGCCGTACTGGGCGACGAGCTTGAGCGTCACCTTCTCGCCGGCACCACCGATCCAGATCGGCGGGTGTGGCTTCTGCACCGGCTTGGGCTCGTTGATTGCGCCCCGGAGGTGGTAGTAGCGCCCGTCCAACGAGGCCTCGTCCTCCGTCCACATCGCCTTGATCACCTGCAGGGCCTCACGCAGCATGCGAAGCCGTTCCGGAGTCTCGGGATATTCGTAGCCGTACGCCTCGTACTCGTGCTGGTACCAGCCGGCGCCGATGCCAAGGATCAGTCGGCCGTGGCTCATGACGTCGATGCAGCTCGCCATCTTGGCGAGCAGCGACGGCGGCCGGTAGCTGTTGCACGTGACCATCTGCCCGAGCCGGATGGTGCTCGTGTCGCGCGCCAGCGCGGCCATCGACGTCCAGCACTCGAACACCGCCTCGAGCTGGGGCGTCGGCACCGTATGGAAGTGGTCGTACACCCAGACGGCGTCGAACCCGGCCTGCTCGGCCTCCAGCGCGCAGCGGCTCATCGTTTCGAACTTCTCGACCGGGTCGCGGATGTCCGCCAGGTCCATGCGCCAGCCCTGGGGCAAAAAGACGCCGAGCTTCAGCTCTTCCGCCACGCGCTAATTGTCGTCGGCTTCAGGAAGGCGGTGTCGAGGGTGGCGGCGCTTCGGGCGGCGGGCCGGGCCAGGCGCCGGGAGCTGTGATCACCGGCGGCTCGAGTGAGGCGGGCGCGACCGGGCCGGTCTCCGCGACCGGTTGGCCGAGCGGACGGCGAAGGCCACGCCACGCCACGAGCATGCCCAGCAAGAATCCGACCGCGATCGCGATGAAGCCGACCGCAATCACCAGGCGCGAGTCCTGCGCCGGCGAGACGCTGGCGACAAGACCGGCGTCGGACCCGGTCGTTGCCGTCAGCGTCTGTGCCTTCGTCCAGGTCAGCTTCCAGATCGCGGTCTTGCGGTCGAGGGTGAAGAGCGCGCCGGGCGCGGACGTGATCACGTGAGGCACGGTGATCGCAAACGTGACGACGAAGATCGACGCGACCTCGTCCTCGGACAGGATCTGCTGCTGGCCAGGCGTCGGCGAGGCCGACGGCGTCGGGGCCGTCTTGAACGTGTACGTGTCCTGCTGCCCAGACGTCGTGTGCGTCGCTGAGGTGAAGAGGCCGCCCGTGTTCGAGAGGTTGAGCTTGAGGCCTGACCCGGACGTCGCCCCCGACTGGCTGAGCTTGGACGGCTGGGTCAGAAACGCGAACGCGTCCTTCTCGCTCTTGAAGGGGACCGTGATCAGCGCCCCCGATTCGTCGCCCTCGGTCACTGACGTGACCTTTCCGCCCGCGTATGTCGCCTGCAGCTTGGTGTTCGCGGTCGCGATGTCAGAGGCGCTGAGGCCCGACATCGAGGCTCCGCTGGAACCTTGCATCAGCGACTTCGGGAACAGGAGCTTCAGGCCGACCGTGACCGAACCGTCGCCGTTGAAGCTCGCAGAGGTGTCGTAGCCGCACGCGACAGCGGCAACGAGCACTGCGGCGACCAGCGCCGATCTTCCGAGTAAGCGGGCCACGGCGGATATGTTGAGCGACGGAACCGGAATTCGATCCGGCTTAGCCGATTGCCTAATCTGTGATGAGTGTCCGAGCTGAAGGAACCGACTTTTGCCGACGTGCTCGACGCGGCCAAGCAGATCCGCCCCTACCTGCAGCCGACTCCGCTCCGCCGCTATCCACCTCTCGAGCGGCTGGTCGGGGCCGAGGTTCACGTCAAGCACGAGAACCACAACCCGACCGGCGCCTTCAAGGTCAGGGGCGGTGTCAACCTCGTCAGCCGCCTGAGCGATGGCGAGCGGAGCCGAGGCGTGATCGCCGCCTCGACGGGCAACCACGGCCAGTCGGTGGCGTACGCGTCACGGCTGTTTGGGGTCAGCGCCATCATCTGCGCGCCGGCCGCGGCCAACCCCGTGAAGGTCGAGGCGATGCAGGACCTCGGCGCGGAGGTGATCCTCGAGGGCGAGCGCTATGACGATTCGCGCCGCAACGCCGACCGCCTTTCGCGCGAGCACGGATACCGCTACATCCACTCCGGCGACGAGCCGCTGCTGATCGCCGGCGTGGGCACCCACACGCTCGAGGTTTTGCAGGAGCAGCCGCAGGTCGACACCATCATCGTCCCGATCGGGGGCGGGTCCGGCGCGGCCGGCGCATGCATCGTCGCCAAGTCGGTCAACCCCGAGATCCGGGTCATCGGCGTCCAGTCCGACCAGGCCCAGGCCGCCTACCTGAGCTGGAAATCACGCGAGCTGCGAGAGGCGCCGAACCGGACGCGGGCCGAGGGCCTCGCCACCGCAACCCCCTTCGAGCTACCGCAGCGGATCCTCCGCAGGCTCCTGGACGACTTCATCCTTGTTTCCGATGACGAGATCGACGCTGCCACGGCGGTCATGATCGAAAAGACGCGCACCCTGGTCGAAGCCGCCGGCGCCGCCGCGCTGGCAGCGGCCCTCAAGATGAGAGACCACCTCCGCGGCCGCAAGGTCGCTTTGATCTGCAGCGGCGGGAACATCAGCCCCGCACAGCTGAAAGCTCTGCTGGCAAGCTGATAGGTGATGGCCGAGAAAGCCTCCTCTGAGTTTTCCCCGTTGGTTCCGCCCGACCTGCAGCCGGCGGAGGTCCTGGCGTGGGTCCGGGCCAGAGCGCGCACGCGCGCTGGGTAGACGAGCTTCGAAGCGTCCAGATTGAAAGTCCATCGGCTGCGTGGGGTGATTTTCGACCTCGACGGCGTGCTTGTGATGTCCGAACCTCCGCTGGCCGAGGCGGCGGTCGCGCTGTTTGCCGAGAAGGGTCACACAGTGAACGCAGACGATTTCAAGCCATTCATCGGCATGGGCGAAGACCGCTATATCGGCGGCGTCGCGGAAATTCGCGGCATCAAGCTCGACGTCGACCGCGACAAAGCTCGGCTGTACGAGATCTACGCACGCGTGATTCGGGGCCGCCTGCAGCCGCTGCCGGGGGCGATCGCCTTCGTCAATGCGTGCCGTGACCAGGGCCTGGCCGTGGCGGTGGCGTCGGGAGCGGACCGGATCAAGGTGGCCGCCAACCTGCGCGAGATCGGCCTGCCCGAGAGCCTTTTCGACGCGGTGGTGGACGGCAACCAGGTCGTCCGCATGAAACCCGCGCCGGATATCTTTCTCGAGGCGTGCCGGCGCGTCGCGTTGCCGCCGCCGGCGTGCCTGGTGGTCGAGGATGCGATCAGCGGTGTCAGCGCCGCCAAGGCGGCAGGAACCCGCGTCCTGGGCCTCACGACCTCGTTCGAGGCAGAGCAGCTGGCGATGGCGGACTGGATCGCGCCTGACCTCGCCCACGTGCCTCCAGCCGCGCTGGCTTGGTGAGGTTCGTTCGCCGGAGCGCGCGATTTGCCACTAGAGTGGACGCGATTTCGACCTGAAGTAAAGGGGCCGCTGATATGCCGACCGCCATCGTCAAGAAAGACAAGAAACAAAAGAAGAAGGACGGCGAGTGGACGTCCAAGAAAGGCGTCCTAACCAAGAAGGACTACGAGCAGGAGCTGCGCCGCCTGCAGGTTGAGCTGGTGCAGCTCGAAGAATGGGTCCGGCACCGAGGCCTCCGGGTCGTTGCCATATTCGAGGGCCGCGACACGGCGGGCAAGGGGGGCGTCATCAAGCGCATGACCGCCCTGCTCAATCCGCGGTTCGCGCGCGTCGTCGCCCTGCCGGCGCCGACCGAGAGAGAAAGAACTCAGTGGTACTTCCAGCGGTATGTCGCGCACCTGCCCTCGGCGGGAGAGATGACTTTGTTCGACCGCAGCTGGTACAACCGGGCCGGTGTCGAGCACGTCATGGGCTTCTGCACCGATGAGGAGTACGACGAGTTCATGCGCACGTGCCCGCAGTTCGAGCGGATGCTCGTGCGCTCAGGAATCATCCTCGTCAAGTACTGGCTTTCGGTGAGCGACGAGGAGCAGGAGCGGCGATTCCTCGGGCGAATCAACGATCCCAGCAAGCGATGGAAGCTGAGCCCGATGGACCTGCAAGCGCGCGCGAGGTGGGTCGACTACTCCGAGGCGAAAGACCAGATGTTTTCGTACACCGACATCCAGGAGGCGCCCTGGTACGTCGTCGAGACGGACAACAAGCGGGCCGCCCATCTCAATCTCATCAGTCACTTCCTGTCCCTCATCCCGTTTGAGGAAGTGCCGCACGAGGACATCAAGCTGCCGCCGCGGCAGAAGCGCAGCTACAGCCGTCCGCCGAAGAGCTCGCAGCGAATGGTGCCGATCAACTACGAGGTGGAGTGAACGTGAAAGTGAGGGATCTGCCACCGGGGCGCCTGCTCGCAGTCGACCCAGGGACCAGCCTTGCGGAAGTGGCGCGCCAGATGGGACTCGAAGATTCCGATTCCGTGGCCGTCATGTCCGGTGGCCGGCTGGTCGGCATCATCACCGAACGTGACCTGGTACGCGTAATCGCCGATGGGGTCAATCCGAAGCAGGCCACCGCGGAGGTGATCATGACCCCGGACCCGGCGACAGTCACCGCGGATGAGGACGTGAGCGTGGTCGCGCTGAGGATGATGAGCCTGGGCATCAGGCACCTGCCCGTGGTCGACGCGCAGGCGAAACCAGTGGGGTTGCTTTCAGCGCGAAACCTCGTGGCGGTGCTCGACCGAGCCAGACCGTAGGTCGAAGTCGAAGCCAGGGCGACGTGAGTGATTCCCGAGTTCGGCAACAACGTGAGGCGACCGTGCTCGAGCATATGGAGGCTGAGAACGCACATGACTTCGAGCGCTGCATCGCGATGTTCGCGCATCCGAGGTACGAGATCATCGCGACCGGGGAGGTGTGGGATGGCCATTCGGGCGTCAACGCTCTCCTCCAGGAAAACAAGAAGGGCTTCCCTGATTTCCGCTTTCACCCTGAGTCCTTCCATCACTCGGCCGAAGCCGTGATCGTGGAAGGAAGGTTTACCGGGACCCACAGCGGGAACTGGCGCGGCTTGCCCCCAACCGGTCGGAAGGTCGACTTCCGCCTGATCATCGTCTTCCAGTTCGAGGGAGAGCAAATGGTCTGTGAGCGGACGTATTTCGACATCGGAACGCCCCTCCGGCAGCTGGGCGTGGCGCGAGATCCAAACTCCAGGGTGGGTAAACTCGCCACCGCGTTCAATCACCCCGTCGTGGTCGGCAGGGCAATGATCCGGTCGGTCCTCAACAGGTAAGACTTTGATCAGAATCGGCACCGAGATCGAGAGCCCACAGACTGGCGAACGCCTGATTTTCCGTTCCACCGCAGAATCCTCGAATGGACAACTCTTTCAGGCGGAGTTGATCGCCAAGCCAGGGTCCTACATCGTGAGGTCCCACCTCCATCCGAGCCAGGAAGAGCGCTTCGTCGTGCTGGAAGGGCTGTATGGATACAGAATCGGCGAGCGCACCGGAATCGGTCATCCCGGCCAGACCGTTGTCTGTCCGGTCGGTGTATCGCACAGCCAGTGGAACGCCGGCGCGGGTGTGATGCGCGTCTACTACGAGCACCGACCGGCGCTCGAGTCAGCAGAGCTCTTCTTTGAAACCTATTTCGGGCTCAGCCGCGATGGCAAGTTGTTGCCCTCTGGTGATATGCATTTGCTGCAAGCGGCGGTGCTGCTGTCCGAGGTCAACGACTTCATCCGCATCACGAGCCCACCGGTGGTCATGCAGAAATTCTTGTTTCCGGTGCTGGCCACGATCGGCCGGGTGCGCGGCTATCGCGCACGCTATCCGAGCTACTCGGCTTCCACGGTATCGCTGGGGGAGTGACGATGATCGATGACCCGGTCCTTCTCGACGACTGGCATCCGGTGGCGCGGGTCGAAGAGCTGGCGGACGGCGGACCCATCCCGGCCCGGTTGCTGGGTGAAGACCTCGTCTTGTGGCGTTCGGGTGATGAGCTGCACGCGTGGCGCGACCTGTGCGTGCACCGTGGCACTCGACTTTCGCTTGGCCGCGTCGTCGATGGGGTTCGCCTCGAGTGTCCATATCACGGCTGGACGTACGCCGTGGATGGGCGGTGCGTCCTCATGCCGGCTCACCCTGAGCAAAGCCCGTCAGGCAAGGCCCGGGTGGCCACGTTTCGGGCCAAGGTGAAGCACGGCGTTATATGGGCGACTCTCGGCAGCGGGGCGAGCGAGATTCCTGGGTTCGAGCTGTTCGACGACCCCACGCACCAGGTGTTGATGGCAGGCCCGTACCGCGTGCGGGCCAGCGGTCCGCGCGTTGTCGAGAACTTCCTCGACGTGGGCCACTTTCCGTTCGTGCACGAAGGCATCCTCGGCGACCGTGCCCGACCGGAGATCGCCGACTACGACGCCGTGGTCAGCGCCGACGGCGTTCTGGCCACGGGCGTCAAGGTCTACCAGCCAGACCCGTACGCGACAGGCCGCGGATCGGTGGTCACCTATACGTATCGCGTGCACCGGCCGCTGACAGCCTCATTCATCAAGCATGGCGAGCACTCCTTCGGCATGCTGCTGTCGGTGACGCCGCATGACCCGGTGGACAGCAGCGCCTGGATGTGGATGGCGATGAACTACGAGCCGACGTCGGAGATGGTGGATTTCCAGGACCGGATCTTCGCTCAGGACCGGCCGATCCTCGAGTCGCAGCGGCCCGAGCTCTTGCCGCTGGATCTGCAGGCGGAACTTCATTTGCGCAGCGACCGCACTGCAATCGCGTATCGACGGTGGCTTCGCGAGCTTGGGGTCCGCACCGGGGCTCACTGAACCGGCGGCTCTGACCCGGCGAATAGACTTGGTCGGTGGCGCGGTACGTTGTCCGCGTGCGTCGCGGCGGGCCATGGGATTTTTCGCGGGACATGCGAGAGCAGGCCGGCTGGCACGAGCACGCTCGCTACATGGACGAGCTCTTCGAGTCAGGCTTCGTTCTCTTCGCCGGACCGCTCGAAGGCGAGCGCGAGGTGCTGTGGATCGTCGAGGCTGATTCCGAGTCAGCCATTCGCGAGCGCATGGCCGAGGATCCGTGGCAGGTGAACGGAATGCTGCGGCCCGAGCGGATCGAGCGTTGGACCGTGGTGCTCGACGCGATGAAGGCGAAATCCGAGGCTCGGCGAACCGGAACCTAGTCAGGGCCTGGCATCGAACAGCTTGGCCAGGTCGGCGGGTAGGGTCAACGAGGGATCGAGGCCGGGCAGCAGCCCACCCGTCTGCAGGGCGCGAACCACCAGCCCTGAACAGATCTGGTGGTCCTGGCGCATGAGGCGAAGAGGAAGTCCGGTCACAAGGTAGATCGCGGCCCCCAGCAGCGCGAAATAGCCAAAGGCTTTTCCAACTTGCGCCTCCGCATACGTGACCGCTCGCCGTCGTCCCTCCTCAGCGAACTCAGGCCCGAGGCGGACGAGGTGGTATTCGTTGCTCTTGTATCTCGAGATCGGGCTCCGCCAGACCCCGGTGCTTTCCGCCTCCACCAGCGCCCCGTCGCCGGCCACGACCAGGGCACAGTGGCTCCAGTGCGCGTACAGGGCGTCCGCGCCACGGAAGCGACGCTTCTCACCGATGCTGATCAGCCGGCCGATTGGATTGCGGCGGTGGGTGAGGACGAAATCGCCTGGCGTGAAGTCCGACGCCTCTTCGCCCGGGCCATAGCGTTCAACCCTGGCCACAGCATCACCCTAAGGCAGCAGACTCTCGCCGAAGTTGGCCGACTTGCCGCCGTCAGCCGTTCTCCCTACGAACACCTTGGCGACAGTTCAGGCGAACGCAAATTCGGTCAAGCAGGCAGCCGCGAACCCGGGGCTTGAGCTCCTGGAGCGGCTTGGCTACGTCGTGCGCGGCGTTCTCTACTGCGTCATGGGCGTGCTGGCGCTTCGCATCGCGCTCGCGCAGCCCGAGGGCAAGGCCCTCGACCTCACCGGCAGCGTCGTCTTTCTGATCGGCAACCCATTCGGGAAATTCATCCTGCTCGTGATCATCATCGGCCTGGCCGCCTATTCCCTATGGGGTCTCATCCGTGCGATCTTCGATCCCCTCCACCGGGGGAGCGATCCATCCGGGTACATGGAGAGGCTCGGCTTCGTTTCGAGCGCGCTCTCATACGGAGCGATCGTGGCCTTCGGGCTCAAGATCCTCGCGGGCTCAGGTGGGGCCTCGACAGACTCGACACAAAAGGTCATCTCCTCCCTGCTCGAACACCCGGCCGGTGGTTCGTTGACACTGGTCATCGGTTTGGGTGCGATGGGGATAGGCGTCGGGCAGTTCGTCGAGGCCTATCGCGCGGTTTTCAAGCGGGACTTGAAGGGCGCCGAGATGAGCGACACACAGCGAAACATCGCCGTGGCGCTCGGACGTTTCGGGATGTTCGCCCGCGGCGTCATCTTTCTGATCGTCGGCTGGTTCATCGTGCAGGCCGGGATCCACCACGACCCCGGCCAGGTGCAGGGCTTCGGCGGGGCCTTCATGTTCTTGCTCGCCCAACCCTTTGGACACGTTGTCCTGGGCGTCATCGCGCTGGGATTCGTCGCACTGGGCCTCCACTCCCTGGCCTGCGCGCGCTGGATCCGGCTGATGGGCAGCCCAGGATCCGCCTGACGGCGCGCACACAGGTGCATTTGCAATGACAGCGGTCAAGCTGCAGACATCTCGCGCTACGAGCATGCTGATACTCAGCTCGAAAGCGGGCTCGATGAGCCCGGCCGTCGTAGCCAAGATCCGCAAGGCTTTCGAGTCCAGCCTGATCGTGGAGTTCGATCCCAAGATGGATCTGGACAAGCTGATCACACCCACGGCCACCGTGGTAGTTGCGGGCGGCGACGGAACGATCGCATGGGTGGTCCGCCAGCTGGTGGACACAAAACATCCGCTGGGAATCATCTCGATGGGGACTTTCAACAACTTTGCGAGGTCGCTGCACCTGCCGACCACGGTGGACGCCGCGATCCGAGTGGTCAGGCAGGGAAAACCGCATCCGATAACGCTGGGTCGCGTCAACGGCACCGTGTTTTTGGAGGCGGCAGCGATCGGGTTGTTCGGCGCAACCATCGCCGCCGGAGACGCGGCCAAGGACCGCGCTTTCGGCGCTTTTGCCAATGCGGCGAGGAAGATGCTCACGGCCAAGCGGTTCAGGTACGAGCTGACAGGCGACCTCACCGGTGGCGGCAGCGCCATGTCACTGGTCTTTGCGAACACCAAATCGATCGGATCGCAGATGCCGCTCAGCGACAAGACGCCGGAGGATCCCTACCTGGAGCTTTCGATCCACGCCGGCGCGAGCCGGACCGACATCGTCAAGCGGGTGCTCGCGCGCGCGGTGCTGGCGAAAGAAGGCGAGGCCGGCCTCGGCCAGATGTTCAGGTTCCGCAAGATCCAGGTAACGACCAAACCGAGAGCGCGGATCTACGCGGACAACTTCCGCCTCGGCCTGACCCCGGCCTCCATAACAGCCGAGCTGAGCGCTTTGAAGATCATCCTGCCTCGGTGAGCGCGCAGCCCAAGCAGGCGGCGAAGGAGATTCTCGCCGGCGAGCCCGCGGCCGCCGCGAGGAAGTGGTTGGGACCCACCGCGTTGGTGATGTTCATCCTCTTCGGCATCGACACCGTGCTGGTCGTGAGCGGGTTCTGGCTGCCTGTCGACATCCAGATCACCGCCTTCATCCAGCGCATCAATTGGGGACCGGTGGTGTACCCGCTGGAGCTCATCAACTGGGCCGCAGGTTACTGGCAGGTCATGGTCGGTGCCATCGCCATCGTCGCGCTCTTCATCGTGGAGCGCCGGGCTGGATGGCTCATGCTGATCGGCAGCATCTCGAGCTTGCTCGACAACATCATCAAGCTGCTGGTCTCGCGCCAGCGACCGACCGTCGATCTGGTCCACATCCTCACTCCGGCGAGCGGCTTCAGCTATCCGAGCGGACACGCGGTCTTTTTCACCTGGATGAGCTTCATGCTCGCCGCCGCCCTGGCTCCGAGAATCAAACCGATCTACCGACCTGCCCTGTGGGTGGCAGCGATGATCGTGGTCCTCCTCACCTGCATCGCCAGGGTTTGGGCGGGTGACCACTGGCCGAGCGACGTCGTTGGTGGCGTGCTCCTGGGAGCAGGCTGGTCGGCGTTCGTGATGTGGCTGCCCGAGCGGTGGCTGCCCTCGCCTAGCTTTCGATGGTTCAGCGGTCGACTGCGCAGGCGGTCCCCGAGCCATTGATCGCCCGTCGCGCTCCGTCCCGCGTAAGCAAGCAGCTGGACCGGAAGCTCAACGAGTCCGTGCGCCGGCCGCTGCTGGCTGTCGCCATCGTGGCTGCGTTGGGCGTCGCCGTCGTCACCGCCATTGTCGTCATGCATCCGTACATTCCCGAGGACGCGGTGATCGAGCGCGATGTGCAGGCGACGAACTGGGGTCTGCTCGCGCTCACCTTCCCGGTCTTCAGCTGGATCGGCGACGCCAAGGGAGCGGTCGTGGAGGTCATCGTCTTCGTCGCGATCCTGGTCTTCAACCGACCCGCATGGCGCCTGGCGATCGCGGCCGGGATGACCGGCGTCTGGTACGTGATCCTCAGTCATCTGATCATCAGGCCACGACCCACCACGGCCCAGGTCTTGCAGGTGACTGAGCACCCGGGAGCCTCGAGCTTTCCGAGCGGGCACACGATCTTCGTCGCCACCCTGATGACGGTGCTGATGCTGTGCTTCGGCCAACGATTCCTGCCCGGGTGGGCGCGGCCCGCCGGCTGGGTGGTGGTCGCGATGACGGTCCTCGCCTGCGCGATCAGCAGGCTCGAGACGGGGGCGCACTGGCCCACGGACGTGCTCGCCGCTGTGCTCATCGCCACCGCCTGGCTGGCATTCGTGGTGTCGGTCAGATGGATCTCAGAGGGCGTGCTCGGATCCGATTCTCGCTAGAACCAGGCACCAAGCGAGGCTGAGCCTGAACGTGGCCGCCATGGCCGGTGGCTGAACGGATTCGGCGGCAGGATTTGACGTAGCCAGGCCGGACTTAACCAGTTTGATTAACGAGGCCGGCCGCCGCACACGTGGTGCCAGAATGCTCGCCACCACGAAATACGGAACTAACGCCGTCGGATCGCTGGTTCGGTTTGGGCTGCTCGCCCTGGTGCCTTTGGTAGCCCTCGGCGCGGTCCTGGCCCACAACCTGAATGCCGATGTCCAGCAGCGGTACCTGGAAACTTCACGCAGCAGCGCAACCCTCATCGCCCAGGTCGGGATCCAGCCCCTTCTCAACGCCCAACAACTTGGGAGCGGGATGAGCGCCATACAGATTGCCGAGATCGATGACAAGCTCCAGGGCGCCGCCGTCAGCCAGGAGGTCCGTCGGATCAAGGTCTGGAATCGGAGCGGAACCATCATCTATTCGGACAATCACGCCCTGATCGGCAGGACGTTTCAGATCGACACCGACCTGGGCGAGGCGCTGGCGGGAGAGTCGAGCGCAAGCATCACCGATGGTCACGACGAAGAGCACGCCGGCGACGATCTGATCGGCCCGCTTGTCCAGGCTTATGTGCCGCTAGTTTTCAAGGGAACTTCTTCGCCGAGCGGCGCTTTCGAGCTTTACCTCCCGTATGCACCGGTGCAGGTGGCGATAGATCGCGAGTCAAACCAGCTCTACCTCTTGCTGGCCGCCGGTCTGACCCTCTTCTATGCGTCCATGTTTCCCGTCGTCCTGTTGGCGGACCGCTGGAGGCGCCGCTTACTGCATGAAGCCCAGGAGACCGCGCTGGCCAACCTCGCCGTGCTGGAGCGCCTGAACAGGGTCAAGAGCGAATTCCTGACCCGCATCAGCCACCAGTTCCGGACGGCGCTGGTCGGCATACAGGGGTTCAGCGAGCTGATTCGAGATTCAGAGCGTCTCGACCTGGCCGAGGTGAAGGCTTTCGCGAGCGATATCTACAAGGACGCCGAAGGATTGGACCGCGCTTTCACCGACATGCTCGAGCTCGACGGAATCGAGGCCGGTCGGACGACGCTGAAGATGGTTCGGGTCGACATCAATCAGCTCATCAGCGGAGCTGTCGAAGCGATCCGCAGTCAGAACCCCTCACACCGCCTGGCGGTCAGGCTGGCCGCTTCAGTGCCGGCGGTGCCGTGCGACGCCGACAAGATTGCGCAGGTCCTGGCGATCTTGTTGAGCAACGCGGTCAAGTACTCGCCGGCTGGAAGCGAAGTCGTCGTATCGAGCGAGCTGAATGCGCGCAACGTCGAGGTGATGGTGAAAGATCGAGGGCCGGGGATGCCGCTTGACTTCGACGATGGGCTTTTTGTCGGCTATCAGCGCCAGCCGAGCACCTCGGGCGAGGGGACGAATCGGGCCGGCGCCACCGGCCTTGGATTGCCCATCGCCCGTCAGATCGTCGAGATGCATGGGGGTCGCATCTGGTTCGACAGCGCGGTCGGGCAGGGATCTGAATTCCATTTCACGCTGCCGATCCAGCTCAGGCCGTCAACCGAATTGCAGGCGGTCGCCCGCGCCACGTGACGCAAGGGCCGGCGATCTTCACGATCCGCTCCGCCGTCTATATCCGTCGTGATCTGGCTTAAACGGCCCCCACGCCCGCTGCCACGACGGCGAGGAGTGTAGATAACTCGAGTCGCTGGTGTCAAAGCCGGTCGACTACGCGGAGGTCGAGACCGGAACGGCTGCTCGGGCCGCAAAACTCATCGCGGAGCTCCTGTAGCCGCGCCGGATATCGCAAACTGACCGTAGGTATGTCCTCGTCCAGGTCGACCCGCGCAGGTGAACCAGGCCCCACGATGACGACAGCGGTCCTTTACGCACCACGCGATCTGCGCATTGAGCGACGCCCGATACCGTCGCCGTCAGACGGCGAGGTGCTGGTCCGGATTCTGTCGGTTGGGGTTTGCGGCTCTGACGTCCATTACTACGAGCACGGCCGCATCGGCGAGTTCGTGGTCCGCAGCCCGTTGGTGTTGGGACATGAATCGTCGGGTCAAATCGTCGAGGTCGGCGAAGGCGTCTCATCGGCGCGAGTGGGCGAACGCGTCGCCATCGAACCGGGTGAGCCCTGTCGTCGGTGCGATCAATGCCGGGCGGGTAGATACAACCTGTGTCCAAACATCAGATTCCACGGCACCCCTCCCGTCGATGGCACCCTGTCGGAATTCGTGACCGTGATGTCAGACCTCGCCTACAAGGTGCCGGACGAGATCAGCGACAACGCAGCCGCGCTCCTGGAGCCGCTTTCCGTCGGCATCTGGGCCAATCGCAAAGCCGGCACCCAGATCGGGGCCTCGGTGCTGATCGCAGGAGCAGGGCCGATCGGCCTGGTTACAACCAAGGTGGCTCGGGCCGTCGGCGCGACGCGAATCGCGGTGACCGACGTCAACCGCACACGACTGTCGGCGGCCCTGGCAAGCGGCGCCACCGAAGTCGCGGTCGCTGGCTCTGACAGGATCGACGGCGAGTTCGACGCATTCATCGACTGCTCGGGTTCATCGAGGGCCATCGCAGCCGGCGTGCAATCAGTGCGGCCGGCGGGGTCGGTCGTCCTGGTCGGGATGGGCGCCGATGAGCTGACGCTGCCTCTTGCCATGATCCAGCGGCGCGAGCTGCTCATCACCGGCACCTTTCGCTACGCCAACACATGGCCGACCGCAATCGCGCTCACAGCCTCTGGGCGAGTCACCCTCGACGACCTGGTCACCGGCGAGTACGGCCTTGGCGAGGTTGAGCAAGCCCTGAACTCGGGCCGCGATCCGCACAGCATCAAGGCCGTGGTTCGACCGGCGCTTGGCCACACAGAAATTGCCGAAGGCGCGGAGAAGAAGGGCGAGCGCCAAACGGCACGCTGACTCGGTCGCGCGAGCGCCGAGAAGAGAATTTGCGCATGCGGCACGTCGGTCTGCACCATCTATGACGCGATCCCCGGCCTGGGGGATGCGGAGCGCACGGCGCTGGCGGTATTCAACGATGTGATCGTGCGCTCAGCGGTCGAGGCGGGCGCCCCGATGATCGACCTTCGGCTCGTCTGTGACCAATTCGAGCCGCTGGTCGAGGGCCTGCCCACGCTGCGACGACGATGATCAAGCGACTCGTCTCCTTGGGCAGCGTGATCGTCGACCTCGTGCTCGAGGTTCCGCGACTGCCCGACCGGGGCGGGGATGTTCTCGCCTCCCAGCGGGGGATGGCGGCCGGAGGCGCATTCAACGTGCTGTCGGCCGCGGCGAGGTTGGGTTTGCCGGGAATCTACGCGGGACCGCACGGAACCGGCCCGTTTGGCGATCTCGTCCGCGCCGCACTGGCCCGCGAGGGAGTGCCGACCACGATGCCACCGAATCCCGACCTGGACACCGGCTGGACTCTCGCCCTGGTCGAGCCTGACGGCGAGCGGACCTTCGTCACGGTCACGGGAGCCGACGCGCTCGTAACCCCGGCGGCGCTGCGACCGACCGAGTACCGAGGCGGCGACGCCGTCTACGTCTCGGGCTATGACCTCGCCTATCCGGGCGCGGGGGCCGCGATCGCGGAGCATGTAGCAGGGCTGGCGCCCGAGCTCACCGTGGTTCTGGATCCCGGTCCTCTGGCCGCTGACATCGAGCCCGGAAGACTCGCGTCGGTCATGCGCCGGGTCGACATCCTGACCCTGAACGCGCGGGAGCTCGGGGCCCTCGGCGGTCTGAACACGGTGTTGGGCCAGGTTCGTCCGACAGCCACTGTGATCTTGCGCCAGGGGCCCGATGGAGCGACCATCCATGGCGCCGAGTCAAGGCCAGTGTCAGTGCCGTCGGTCAGCGTGAAGGCGGTGGATACCAGCGGCGCCGGCGACGTCCATGTCGGCGCCAGCCTGGCCGGGTTGGCGCGAGGACTGGGCTGGGCGAACGCCGTCCTCCTCGGCAACCGCGCGGCAGCCTATGCCGTGTCCCGACCCGGGCCGGCCGCGGGCCCGACCGACGACCAACTCCAGGAGTTCGGCGCCTCGCGCTGGTAGTAGCATTTTCGCGCGCTCAGCAGTCGGTAGTTGGGAGGGGAAGCAATGGCGACTGAGGTCGCGGTCCGGCCGAGAGAAACGCTGTCGGTTGAGCAGAATGGCATCAACGTCATCTCCGACGCGGAGCGGAAAGGCCATCCGCGCGACCTGTTCTGGCCCTGGTGCGCCGCCAACATCGCCGTGCTCGGCATCAGCTACGGCTCGTTCCTGCTCGGCTTCGGCGTGTCGTTCTGGCAGGCGACCATCGCCGGGCTCGTGGGGACGATCCTGTCCTTTCTGCTGGTCGGCTTCGTATCCCTGGCGGGCAAGCGAGCCCTGGCCACGCTCGCCACGGCGACCGTGTTCGGTCGCCTCGGCTGGGGCGGCGGCGACGCAACCAAGATAGTTGCGTTCCTCCTGGTCGCGGGTGTGGTCGTCTTCTCGGGCATATTCGGCTTCAACGTGATCATGCGGTTGCAGGCGTTCCTCACCGTCGCGCTTGCGGTTCTGACAGTGGGCTACGTGCTGCTCACCGTCGGCCACATCAACTGGGGAGCGGTGACGTCGGTGCCCAGCGGCCCGCCCCAGGCAGTGCTGGGCGCTCTGATCTTCGCGGCCACGGGTTTCGGCCTCGGTTGGGTCAACAGCGGAGCCGACTATTCGCGGTACCTGCCGCGTTCCGCCTCGAGCACGGGCGTGGTGGCATGGACGACCTTCGGCGCCGCCGTGGCGCCGGTGCTGCTCGTGGTGTACGGGCTGCTCCTGGCCGCATCCGACCAGAAGCTCAACCAGGCGATCGGCGCCGATCCGATCGGAGCCCTGACCACCCTCCTCCCCACGTGGTACCTGGTGCTCTTCGCGCTGGTTGCGATCGGAGGGCTGATCGGCGGAGCCGTGCTCGACATCTACTCATCGGGCCTGGCGCTGCTCACGCTCGGGCTGAAGGTCCCCCGTTGGACGGCGGCCGGGATCGACGGCGTGATCATGATCCTTGGCACCATCTACGTGGTCTGGTTCGCGAGCAACTTCATCGGTCCTTTCGAGGGTTTCTTGATCACCCTCGGCGTGCCGATCTCGGCCTGGTGCGGGGTCTTCATCGCCGACCTGCTGCTGCGCAAGCGCGACTACGCGGAGGCCGACCTGTATGACTCGCGCGGCCGCTACGGTCCGGTCAGCTGGGTCGCGGTAGGCACGACGCTGGTGGCGACCTTCCTCGGCTGGGGCCTGGTGACCAACTCCTTCGCTGAGTGGCTCAGCTGGCAGGGGTACCTCCTGGATACTCTAGGCCTCGGACCAAAGAGCAACGGGCCGTGGACCTACGCCAACATCGGCGTGCTGGTGGCGCTTTTGGTGGGATTCCTCGGCCAGCTCGCGCTGGCGCGCGGGCAGGTGCGCAGCCAGGAAGCCGGCGCCACGTAGCGCCTCCTGACCGTTTCAATCGGCCCGCGCTCTTCTAGTTCATGATCGAGCCGCAGGTCAGGTTGACGATGGCGCCGGTCATGGCACCCTCGTTCCCGGGCCGCAGCCGCCTCTTATTTGTTCAGCACTCGAAAACCTGACATAGTTGGATGGCGTCAGCAGGGCAAAGGGGGATTGCCGCGGCGTTGGTTCGAAAGTACGGCTCTGTTCCAAGCCCGTTTCAGTTTGGGCCGCCGTGCACGGCTCGCGATGGTCGCGGCGGTGCGCACCCTCCGTGACGAATGCGCCCGCTTTGAACATGCATCCACTCAGTTGGATCCGTTTGGAACGGAGGAAAGATTTTGAAGCGACTACCTGTGTTAGGCGTGGTGTCAGGAGTCGGGCTGGTGGCCGCTACTGTCGTCACGTTCGGAACCAATGCGGCAGCCGACACGTCCTCAAGCTACAAACCGGGTTGCACCGAATCCTTTCCCCTCTGTACCGAGGTCGCGAACCCGCAGGAGGCATTCGGAAAGTACTACGTGGGTCACGATGAACCCTCCGTCGAGTTTTACTCCAGCACTCCAGGGTCGGGTAACCATGCCCAGTACCAGCTGACGATTCCCACCGAACCGTCGGGCTCGTTCTCGGAGTCCAAAGGCTATGACTTTGAGCTCCATCCAGCGTTCTGGTTCGGCATGGCCATGTGCGACACGCAGTCCTATCCCGAGCAGCTGCCGAACTGCACCCCGGACAGCGACAGCAATATCGTCGACCCGACGCAAACGTTCAAGGCGCCTGGAGCTGCCTTCATGGAGCTCCAGTTCTACTCACCTGGTTGGATCCCACAATTCGCAGGGGCGAGCTGCGACGCCACCAAGTGGTGCGTCGCGCTGAACATCGACAGCCTGTCTGAAAATCCGATCAATGGCACCACCCTCAATCCGTCGTGCCAGTCGCGAATCCTCGGAGGGATCGAATACATCAACTTCGCATTCCTCACTCTCGACGGCAAGCCACTCGGACCGCCTAATCCGCTGCAGTTCGATGTCGGCACCTCAGGCAACCCGAACAACCCCGATACCTTCTTCCTGAACCAGGGCGACAAGGCGACAGTCACCCTGACGGACACTCCGGGCGGGTTTGAAACCATCGTGACTGACACCACGACAGGAAAGTCGGGACACATGGTGGCGAGCGCCGCTAATGGTTTCGGCCAGATCAAATACGTTCCAGGCGGCCACGTCTGCCAGATGCTTCCCTACGACTTCCACCCGATGTACTCGACGTCAAGCCCGCAGACTCGCGTACTCTGGGCGGCCCACAGCTACAACGTTGCGTTTTCGGATGAGATCGGGCACTTCGATTTCTGCACGCACATCAGCGCGAACACGGGGAGCTGCGATGGCCAAGAAGGCATTCCTGGCGGCCGGGAAAGCTCTGACGGCGACGACAACGGCTGTTTCTCGGGATCGCAGTCGCTGCTGTACCCGGCGACCGGTTGCTTTGATACGAACGCACCAGGCTTCGACGGGGTGTCATATCAGACGTACTGGCCTGACGGGAGCGCGACCAAGCCAACTCCGATCTTGTTTAGCAGCCCCAAGACCGGTAGCGCCTTCACGGTCCCGTACTCGCAATTTGCGTTTGAAGCTGATCTGCCACGGATCGAGGCGGCGGACCTGGGAGGCACCTGCCAGCGCTTGACCACCGGAGCCAATTGCGTCAATCCACCAACAACTGATGACGGACAGCCCGCCGAGTTCTACCCATATTTCTCCACCGTCACGACCAGCTATGGCTGCGCCTATGGGCTTGGCTCCACATTGCCGAACACCACCAACAATTTCGGCGGCAGCAGCACGACCGAGTTCGGTCCGCTCTACCACCTGACCTACTGGACTTTCGGCGGTCACGGAGCTACCAACCAACGCTATAACGATTTCAATAGTGGTCCGATGACGCGGACCTGCTGATCCAGAAATAGGGGCCGGGAGGGTCGTCGCAACGGCCCTCCCGACATTCATCTTTTTGAACCCCGGGCCCACATGGTCCCGAAATCTGCGTGGCTTGGTCCACCGAGACTGATTTCGAGGGTTAGAGCCGGATTAGGCCGCGCGAACCTGGCCAGTCGGCAGACTGTCGAGTTTGCTGGCATCGAGTGTTTTGACGGCAGCTGCGTGAGTAAGCGCGTCGGCGTTCGAAGCATTCGAACCAACGTGGCCCGCTGCCGGGCGTGCAGAAAAGGCCAGTGCGATCGCCACCAGCGCGGTCCGGTTCGTCTTCAGGCTGGTTGCGCCGTTAACCCCCTGATGCTCAATTCGGATCGCCGGAGTATCCGCCGGACATTGAGCCTCCGCCATCGCACGCTTGCGTAACCTGATCGGCGATGACTGAGAAGTCGCGGTTGAGCGAACCGGAGGTTTTTGTGCTCGCCGACCACGCCCTGAACGACGTGGTCGCACAGATCCGTGACGACCAGTGGGCGATGGAGATGCCGCCCAGCTTTGCCACCCGCCGGACCGACAGGCGGCTGACCCTGCGCGAGATTGTCAACTACCACGCCTACGACGATTCTTGGGTGCCGGACATGCTGGCCGGCAAGACGATGGCGGAGGCCGGCGTGGACAAGTTCAAGGGCGATCTGCTCGGCGAGCAGCCCAAGCTGAGGTTCGCAGAAATCGTCGCCAAGGCGTGCGCGGCGGTGACGGGGCTGGATGATCTCGACCGCACCGTCCACCTGTCGTTTGGGGAGTTTCCAGCGCGTGCTTACCTGTGGCAAACGAATATGTTCCGAGGCTTGCGCGCGCACGACATAGCCAAGGTCATCGGCATCCATTTCGAGCTGCCTGAGGCGTTGGTGCAAGGCATATGGGACGAGATCAGCCCTCATGCGGAGGAGTGGCGGGCGATCGGGGTCTTTCCGGCTGCAGTGCCGGTGCCTGACGATGCGCCGCTCCTCGACCGCCTCCTCGGGCTGACCGGACGCGACCCCAAGGCGCTGTAGCCGCCGGCTCACAACAAACAGGCACTCGAGATCGTTCAGCCGGATCGGCCGCGGCCCGGCTGCCGCTGTTGCTCGAACATCTCCCGAATCTCGCGGACGCTGGTGGCGTCCTCTGGCTTCTTGTCCGCGGTCCGCAAGGAGACGATCCGTGGAAAGCGCAGGGCAAACCCGGGCCCGTCCCCGGTCATGCCGGCGGTGTGACGCGGACTCGGAGTGATCTCGTCGGCCAGCACCTCGACCACGATCGCCGGCTCCAGCCAAGCGTCGGGGACGAAGGTCGAGTTCACTCGCGCCGGCTTTTCCGCGACCTCGAGGCTGGCCAGGCGCTGGTGGATGGCACGCCAGCCCTGGTCGGACAGGCCGGTGCCGAGCTTGCTGATGGTCACGAACTCGTCCTTGTCGCCGTCGTAGACCCCGGCGAGCAGGGCGCCCGCGCCGAACTCGGCCCGCTTGCCCTTGCCCCGGTAGTAGCCGAGCAGCACGACGTCGATCGTGTCAGTCAACTGGCCGCTGGTGTTCCGTTTCAGCTTCACCCAGTTGAAGTTGCGGGCGCCCGCCTGGTAGGGGGAGTCGAGTCGCTTGGCCACGACTCCTTCCAGACCTCGGCTGATGTTGTCAAGGAGCTCCCTGGTCAGCACCTCCGCCGAATCAGTCGTCATCAAAGGCGCCGTCATGAGCGTGTCCGACTCCCGGACCAGCTCTTTGACGATCTCGAACCGCTGCTCGTAGTGCATAGGCGTCAGGTCAGATCCGTCACGGAACATCACGTCGAAGACGAAAGCCCGCATCGGCGCACGAGCGGCAAACTCCTGGATGCCCTCCTTGCGCCGGCGCGCGGTGGTCTCCTGGAAGGGGACATACTCCTCCGACTCCGGGTTGTAAGCGATCGCCTCGCCGTCGAGGATGACGCTCTGGACCTTTAGGCCGGAAGCAGCGTCGACCAGCTCGGGGAACATCTCCGTCATCGACTCCAGGTTTCTCGAGAAGATGCTCACCTTGCCGCCTTCTTTGTGGATCTGGACGCGGAGGCCGTCGTACTTCGGCTGCACGCCCACGGTCCCAAGCTTCTTGATCACCGCCTCCGGGTTGGGAAGTCGCTCCGCAAGCTGCGGGCGCAGCGGGTGGCCGGCCCTGACCTTCAGCTTCTCGAGTCCGGCCTCGGCCGAATCCCAGAGCGTCCGCGCGATCAGGCCCAAGTCCGAGGTCCGGTTGTAAGCAGCCTCGAGGATCGGTCGCAGTGACCGGTCTCCTCGCTTTGCGAACGACATGGCATCGAGCACGGTCGGGTCGCCGATACCCAGCCGCATCTTGCCCAGGGTCATGCGCACCAGATGCTTGGCCGAAACGGAATCCACGTCGCCAAGCAGGCTCGTGAAGCCGTCGAGCTTCTTCTGCATACTGCCGGCACCGCCTGCGGCGGCGATCTGGGACAGCCGTTGGTGCACCTCCACGACCGAAGGCGACTCACGGTGCGAGGCCGGCGCCAGGCGCTGCGCGGTGAGGCCAAGGTCGCCGGCCTGGCGGTTCAGCTTGATGACCTCCTCCTTCGGAGCGCCGTAGGCCATCGCGATCGCGGTGATGAGCAGCATCTGGCCGAGTCCGATTTCGACTGGCTCGAAGAAAGGCGCGAGTCGACCCTGGATCAGGTAGGTGAGCGGCTCGAGCTCGTCCGCCGCACTGGCCCGGTACACGTCGGACAGGATGCGAACCAGCTCGTTCCGGCTGCGCGTCGCCTCCATCTTGTCCAGGTTCGCGGCCAGCTCAGTGAACTTCACGGCCTCTCACGTTAAACGTCGGCCAACTGGGCGCGAACGGCTGCTGTCCATGGGCGGGGATGCAACCATCGCTGCCTGACTGGCGGAATTCCGATCGGGTTAGGCAGGCAGTTCGACGGATGTTACAGTCCACAGCCGGGGCAACGGCACGCGA
>WNGJ01000740.1_pt1 | contig 30799 bp, 24 predicted proteins | sample 5400611 | NCBI WGS metagenome assembly WNGJ01 (sample SAMN13153375, study PRJNA577476) | soil metagenome | isolation source: 40 cm soil or saprolite under Garry oak tree replicate 1 | place: USA:California | collected 2016-06-15
CCGACGGCGGTGGTCAGCGCGGCGTTGAGGTTGGCGGCGGTCGCGGTCGATTTGGCGCCGATCAGGAACTGGCCGGCCTGCGGCGGCGTCGCGGTGGTCGCGGTCAACTGCACGTTTTCACTGGTGCCGTCCGGTAGATTGAACGCCAGCGTGATGGTGTCGCCGCTGCTCAGGTTGGTCGCGCCGAGATCGAGCGACTCGGTGGCCGGCGAGCCGGTTGGCCCGGTGGTCGTAACGCTTGCGGCCGACGAGGTGATCGAGGCGAGCTTCAGGCCAAACGGACCTGTGTCCTCGGTCAATGAAATCGACGTCGCCGTCGGCGTCGCCTGTGTCAGCCGACCGGTGCCGGAGCCGACATCAGCCTGCTTGCGCTCCGCGATCAGCTGCTTCAGGCCCGCCTGCGCGCCGACGCCGTTGAGAATGTCGTCGGTCGCCGCCGTCGCCGGCGTGTCGGTGGCGCGTCCGGAAAACAGATAGCGATCGCCCGACTGGCTGTTCAAGAGGCTCAGCATCTCGTCGAGCGAACTGCGCGCCGTGCCCTGGGCAATGGTCTGGCCGTTGCTGGTGATCTGGGTCGAGGACGTCACCGCCGCGCCCTGCACCGTGGTTCCGATCGCGACAATCCGCGTCAGCGCCGCGTTGGCGACGTTGATGCGCGTGGTGACGTTGGTCATCGTGTCCGCGAACGCGTCGATGCTGCTGATCTGCGCGCGCAGCGCGACGGCAAAGCCGCGGTTGACGCCCATGCCGGCATAGGTGTCCGATTTCTTGCCGGTGGCAAGCTGGGTCTGCAGACTGTCGAACTGGCTTTGCAAGTCCAGGATACGCGATGCCAGAATCGATGTCTTGATGCCTACACCGCTAACCGTCATGATGACCTACTCCAAAACTGTTGCGCCAAACCGATAACGTTAGACCTGCAACAACGCGTCGAACATCTGCTTGACGGTCGACATCACCCGCGCGTTCGACGCATATGCATTCTGCAGCGACAGCAACTGCGCCATCTCTTCGTCGATGTTGACGCCGGACTGGCTGTTGAACTTCTGCTTCAGCGTGCTCAGCACCACGTCCTGACCGTCGGCGATCTGCTTGGCGGTGTCCGCCGCCTGGCCCTGGGCGCTGGCGATCTGCTGCGAGAAATTCGACAGCGTCGCCTGGAACGGTAACGTCGAGGTACCGAAACCGGTCGACGGCGAATACAGCGACTTGCCGGCGGTGAGCTGCTGGTAAAGGAAATCCGGTCGCTTGGTGTCGCCGGACGGCGTCGTCGCGTTGTACTGCACCAGCTTCGCCGGATCACCGACGATCTGGCTGTTCACCCGGATGCGCGCCGCGAGCCCCACCGACTGCTGGCCTGCCGCGGTGATCGCGCCGGTATAAAGGCTGTTGCCGTCGGTAAACAACGGCACCTCGCCGCCGCCGCCCAGCAGCGATGATGTGGTCGACGTCACGGAGGCGGCGTTCACGGTCGCGGTCCCGACGCCGTTGTCGAGCACCCGCAGCGTCGAGCCGGTGTTGGAGAACTGCAGGCCGGCCGAGCCGAGCGCCGCATTGAGCTGGCTTGTCACCGAAGCCATGCCGGCCGAGAAATCGATACCGATCACCTGATCGTTTGGATCGGTGGTGGCGTTGTTGGACAAGGGCAGCACCGACGGATCATCGACCCGCACCAGCGACAGCTGATGCTGGACGTTGCCGACATCCGTATAGGTGAGATGGATTACATTGCCGTTCTGCAGGCCGGACAGATCGAGATCGAAGCCGTTCGACGGCCCCGAGTTCACCGCGGTTCCCGCCGTGGTCTTGTCGGACAGCAGGCCCGACATGTTGGCGGCAAACTGATCAAGCTGGGTTTGCGCCTGCACCAGCGTTTTGTCGCGCAGCTCGAGATAGCCGGCGATGGTGCCGGAACGGATCGAATTGGTCTGAATCAGGTTGAGCGAACCACCGTTCGGGAAATTGAGCGTGAGGGTGCCGAGCGTGCTCTTGGTCGGATCGGCGTCCCACTGGGTGTTCGGTGTCACCGTGCCTTGCGGATTGAACGACAGCGTCGAGGCCTCGGCACCGACCAGTTGCACGCCGGAATTGGTGAAGACCTGGATCTGATTGTTGCCGTTGTCGATGACGCGGATGTCCATCAGTTGCGACAACTGATCGACATACTGGTCGCGCTGGTCCTTCAGGGCCGCGGCCGCAGCATCGGTGGTGTTGCCGCTCTGAAGCTGGGTGTTGAGATTGACGATCTGCTGCATCGCGGTGTTGGCTGTGTTGACCGCCGAATTGAGCCCGGATTCCGCCTGGCTGCGCAGTGACTGGATGCCGGCCGACATGCTGTTGAGCTGCTGCGTCAGCGACTGCGCGGCATTGAGCACGCCGATCCGCGCCGACTGGCTGTCGGAGCTGGTCGATAGCCCCTGCACCGCGGTGACCAGACTGTTGAACGCGGTTTCCAGCGTTCCGGTGCCGCCGGGGGTGCCGTAGATCGACTGCAGGCTACTCAGGATCGAGGAGCGCAGGTCGGCGTACGACGCGCCGGACTGCTCGGTGCGTATCTGCTGCTGCAGATACAGGTCGAGTTCGCGATTGACGCCGGTGACGCTGACGCCGGCGCCGATCGAACCGGAGGACGTCTGGATCTGGTTGACCGTCTTGCGGATGTAGCCCGGCGTGTCGGAATTGGCGACGTTCGACGACGTCAGCGACAGCGCGAGCTGGTTGGCGCGCAGGCCCGACATGGCAATTGAGAGGGCTTGACTGAGACTCATGACAAACGGCTCGTTTCAATTCCCTGCCGGATCAGACCGTCCATGTGCGCGACCTATCGCAGCACGTTCAGCAGATCCTGAACCATCGAGTTGGATGTGGTGATCACCTTCGTGTTGGCCGAATAGGCCTGCTGGGTGACGATCAGCTTGGTGAACTCGTCGGCGATGTCGGTGTTGGAGCTTTCCAGCGACGAGCCGACGATCGTCCCGCCGCTGCCGAACAGCGCCGAGCCGGACTGGTCCGTCGCCTCGAACGCGCCGCCGTCGATGCGTTTGAGGAAGTTGGTGCCGTTGAAGGTCGCGACCGAGATCTGCGCCAGGTCGATGTTGCGGCCGTTGGAGTAGTTGCCGACCACCCGGCCGTTCTGGCCGATGGACACGGTCTGCAGCGATCCGGCCGGAAAGCCGTCTTGCTGGATCTGGTTGACCTTCACGTTGCCGTTGGCATCGGCGAACTGGGTGACGCCGCCGGCGCCGAAGTTGATCGTGATGTTGCCGAGCGGGACGCCGCCGATGGTCGGCGCGGTCAGGGTGATGCCGGCCATCGCCGGGCTCATCTGGCCGTTCGGCGAGAAGGTGAAGTCGGTGTTGACGTTCTGCCAGGCGACGTTGGTGCCGGTGGCGGTGGAGTCGACCTGGTAGAACATGTTCCAGGTATCGGTGTGGCCGGTGCCGAGCGATGAACTGTCAACCTTGGCCCAGCGCAGTTGCAGGCTGACCGGCGAGCCGGAGATGTCGTAGGCCGTCACCGCGCCGCCGCTGACGGATTCGTTGATGAAGGCCTGGAGATCACTGCCGAGCACCTGCCCGGTGCCGGCAGTGCCGCCGCCGGTGCGCGGCAGGGTCAAGGCCGTCAGGCCGAGGGCTCCCAATGCATTAGTATTGTTGGTGGCGACCGTGAGGGTGCTGGCAGTGCCGGTATGCAGCGTGATCGCACCGCCGCTGATCGTCGGCGCCACGCCGGTGATCGCACCGATATTTGTCAACAGATCCTGGATGGTGCCGGTGGTGAGATTGATTTCGTTGGTGGCCAGATTGGTTGGAGTGTTGACGATGGTGATCGCGGTGTTGTCCACCGTAATCGTATTTCCGAGGACGAAATTGTTCGTGAGCGAATCCGTGTTTGTGCCGCCGTTCAACAGGGTTGATCCTGTGATGGGTGTCGGCGTGGTCAGCTTGTTGTTCTTGGCGGCGCCCGCGGTCGTTGCGTCGCCAAAAGGCGTGGCAGGCGTGCCGAGCGAGCGCGGATTGCCGGACGCGAAATCCGCCGGCTGCAGCAGTTCCGACCCCGGAATCGAATTGTCGTGCTTGGTGGTCAGCGGATAGCTCGCCAGGTTGGCGCGATAGCTCACCACCGATGTTGCCACCGCCGGCAGGAAGTCGTTGGCGAATTTCAGCACCTGCGGCACGCTGCCGGTCATGTTGCCGGTCGCCGGATCGATCGGAACGCCTTCGACATAATAGCCCGCGCCGTTGACCAGATAGCCGTTCTTGTCGAGCGCAAAGTCGCCGCGGCGGGTATAGTTGTCGACGCCCGAAAACACCGGCTGGTTGTCGCTGAAGCTGCCCGGCTTCTGCACCACGAAGAAGCCGTTGCCGTTGATCGCCATGTAAGTGGAGACCGACGCGGTCTGCACGTCGCCCTGCACCGTGTTGGTCTCACGCGATGCGGTGGTGACACTGCCGGCGAGCTGATTGTTGACGCCGGTGTCCGGGATCAGATCGAGGAAGCTGGTGTCGATCCGCTTGAATGCGGTGGTCTGCGAGTTGGCGATGTTGCCGGAGATGTTTTCCAGCGCATAGGACTGCGCGCGCAGGCCCGCGACGGAGGTCGTAAGAGCGCCGAAGATACCCATGACATTTTCTCCAAATTCGATCCGGGCGGCCCGCCGGTCTGCCAACCCATGGCCGCAGTCGAAGAAAAATGTCGCAAGCGTTGTGCCAAACAAAAAGTATAGTGATTTCAATTAATTAAAGAAAAAGCCCCGGTCCAGGGACCAGGGCACAATTGCCGGGCGGGCAACAATTGCCGGGCGCGGGCGGCGGTCAGGTCGCCGACGGCGCGGCCGGATGAAACACCAGCGCGAAGCCGTCCATGCAGTAGCGCAGGCCGGTCGGCTTCGGCCCGTCGTCAAAGACGTGACCGAGATGTCCGCCGCAGCGCCGGCAGTGAATTTCAGTTCGCAGTATCCCATAGGCGCGGTCTTCGGTCTTGCCCACGGCGTTCTCGAGCGGCTGATAAAAACTCGGCCAGCCGGTGCCGCTTTCGAATTTCGTCTCCGAGGAGAACAGCGGCAGGTCGCAGCCGGCGCAGGCGAAGATGCCCTTGCGATGCTCCTTGAGCAGCGGGCTCGATCCCGGCCGCTCGGTGCCTTCCTTACGCAGGATTTCATATTGCTGCGGCGTCAACTGGGCCCGCCATTCCGCATCGGTCTTTTCGACCTCGAACTTCTCCGCGGCGTTCGCGGGTGAAGCTCGCAGCCAGCGGAAAGTGGCAAGGCCGAGCAGACTGGCGACAGACGCGAGCAGGATACGGCGGTCAAGCATGATGGTCTCCGTGCGAAGCGAACCATGAGGTGTTCGCTGCTAAATACGGGGCGCTGAGGCGGAAGTTACACGGATCGCGGCGGAATTTTCTCACTTTCTTGCGAGATGCCGCCAAGGGCAGATCGGCTACGTCCCCTCGCCTTCACCGGGATTGGTCGGAACCGGTGGTCTTGGCCGCTCGGGATAGAGACGTTCCGGATATGGACGGCCTGGCGGCGGGCGGCGCCGCGGCGGTCTGGTCCCCGCCTGGCGATTGGCCTCGAGCAGCCGCGCCTCGCGAATGCGTTCCCGCGACTGGGCCTTTTCCCGGTAGCGGGCCAGCGCGCCGGCGGCGGCTGAGGCTCCCCGTCCCCACATCCCGACCAGATGTCCGGCCACCCGGCCAGTCGGGCCACCCGCCCATACCAGCTCGAACGGCGAAAACAGCCGCCAGCGCTCGTCGCCCCACAAGATGCTGCGCACGATCAACTGCCCGGCAATCGCCGAGGTGTTCAACCCCTGCCGGCCGAAGCCGCTTGCGACCCACAGACCGCGACGCAACTGGCCGATCTGCGGCATGCCGTGCACGGTCTGTCCGACCGCGCCGCTCCAGGTCTCCGCGATCTCGACTTTCCCGAGTTGGGGAAAGATCGTCTGGATCCTGCGGGCAATGGCGGACGCGAAGCGCTGCGGCCGCGCCGACCAGGTGGTTTCCGGACTGGACCACATCAAGCGGTCGCCTTCCACGATCCGGAAATGATCGACGCCGTCGGTGTCGGTCACCGATCCCTGAAACGTCATCACATCGGCAAGGCGGCCGCCGAGCGGCGCGGTCACCGCGGCGTAGCGCCAGACCGGCAGCAGCGTTTCCGACAACCGCCGCAACGGCGCGCCGAGATGGATGTTGCCGGCGAGCACGATGTGCGACGCGCGCAGACGCGCCGATGGCGTGACGATGCGCTTGCGGATACCCGAAGGATCGATGCTGACCACCGGCGTGTCCTCGAAGATCCGGGCGCCCGCCCGCCTCGCCAGCGCGGCGAGGCCATGGACATATTTGCGGCCGTCAATCTGAAACGCCTTGGGATAATACATGCCGTGGAAATAACGATCGGTCTTCAGTTCGTCGCGGACGCGATCGACCTGCCAGCCTTCCACGTCTGTCTCGAAATCCTCGCCAAGCATTTGCAGCCGGCTGATCAATTGATCGCCGGCCTCGACATTGGAAACCTCCAGCGCCCCCTCGCTTAGCGCAAGACCCGGGATCGACTCTTCCGACGCCATTGCCCGGACATATTCCGCACCTTCCTTCGACAGGGACCAGAGTTCGCGGGTATCTTCGAAGCCGACGCGGGCAATCAATTCGTCGATCGGAAGACTATAACCCGGCATCACTGTGCCGAGATGATGGCCGGATGCGTTCCAGCCGACGCGCCGGCCCTCGAGCACGGCGACGCTCGCGCCGAGCCGCGCAGCCTCCAGCGCCACCGTAAGGCCGGCGAGCCCCGCCCCGACCACACATATGTCGACATCGAGATCAAACGTGAGACGCGCACGCTCGCGGATGGCGCCTGCATCTGTTCCGTCGATTGCGCTTGTGGAAGTCTCGCTCATATCGTTTTCTTACGGCCCGATCAGGCGCTTGTCACCTTGTCCTGAACCTCCGCATGTACATTAATCCAAAGCTTTGAAACGAATCGAGATCGCGCCATGCGCCGTTTGATGCTGCTGCGTCACGCCAAGACCGAGAGCGACGCGCCCTCGGGCCGCGATCGGGACCGCCAATTGGACAAGCGTGGCCGCGCGGACGCCGCCGAGATCGGCGGCTGGATCGGCCGTCACCTGCCTTTTCCCGATTCCGTGCTGGTTTCGCCCGCGATACGCGCCCATCAGACTTGGCAGATCGCCTGGGAGGCGATGAAAGGCCTGGCTCCACAGCCGCAGATTGAACTGCTGCCGGAACTCTATGGCGCCGACCCATCGCAGCTTCTGCAGATCATCCGAACCGTCGCGCCGGCCGACCCGCTGCGGTTGATGGTCGTCGGGCACAATCCCGGAATGCACGAACTGGCGCTGGCGCTTGCCGGCAGCGGCGACGCCACCGGACGCAAGGCGCTGGTCGACAATCTGCCGACGTCGGGCCTCGCCATCTTCGATTTCGCGATCGACGATTGGGCCGACGTGGCGTTCCGCCGCGGACAGCTCGTGCTGTTCGTCAGCCCGAAGATGCTGAAGCAGAGCCGTGGCGCGTAAGCGCTCCGCCGCGTCCCCAAAACTCCATTTTGTGCTACGCTGCTCCACATAGGGAGGCGCAGATGTTCAAATCCATTCTCGTGCCGATCGATCTGGCCGACACTGATCTGGCGAAACCCGCGATCGCGACCGCGGCGACGCTATCGCAGACCTGGAACGGGGCGGTGCGCCTTCTCAACGTGTTGCCGATGACGCCGGTGATGCTGGCCGAATATGTGCCGGCGGATTTCGACGCCCAGCAGCGCCAGACGTCGGAGGAAGCGCTCGCCATCGTGGCACGGGAATCCGGCATCGACGCCTCGCGGATCTCCAGCGTGGTCCGGCAAGGCGGCATCTATCACGAGATTCTCGAGGAGGCCGCGGCGATCAAGGCCGAGCTGATCGTGATGACGTCGCACCGGCCGGCGATGCGGACCTATTTTCTCGGCTCCAACGCGGGCCACGTGGTGCGCTACGCCAAATGCTCGGTGCTGGTGGTGCGGCACTAGAGCATCCTGGTGCCGGCGTGACGGCGGCGGCTCTCATCCGAGCCGCCCCATTTCCGGATTTGCAGCTCCGCCGAGTACGGCCCGTTCGATGTGACAACGAGAGAGCCCGATATCGCGCAATTGCCGATCGTCCAGTTGGCGTAGTGCTTTGATCGCGGCCCGGCGCTCCCAGTAGGTCGCCAGCGCGTAGGCCCCAATCCCGATTCGACGGATCAATCCGCCCAACAGGTTGGAAATCGCGGGTTGCGGGGAGCTTTGGGATAGCGTGGTCATCTAACGTCTCCAGTTGGCTTCCGTCCGGCAAAGCAATGCTGTCAGCGCAAACGCTGATCGACAGCGGTTGCGCGCTTGAGCGACTTCGGACCGCTTTCGCGCTCCTCAGTGCAATCGCGGGCTTGATGTGACTTAAATGATCCGGTAATTGTATCGGAGCAAGTAAAACATTGCTCTCGGTGCAATAATGTCGAAATTCGAGTATGTAAAACTTGCCGACGCCGTTGCCGCCGAGATCGCGAGCGGCGCGCTCAAGCCGGGCGACCGCCTGCCGCCGCAGCGTACATTCGCCTACGAGCGTGCCATCGCGGCGTCGACGGCAAGCCGGGTTTACACCGAGTTATTGCGTCGCGGCCTCGTTGTCGGCGAGGTGGGACGCGGCACGTTCATTTCCGGAGAAGCACGCCGCGGCATAGCTGCGCCGACAGAGCCGCGCGGCGCACGCATCGATCTCGAGTTCAATTATCCGCTATTGCCGACGCAATCAGTCCTGATCGCAAAAAGCCTGGAGGGGCTGAACCGGCCGCAGGCGCTCGACAACGCGTTGCGACAGGCGACCAGCATCGGAACGCAAACCGCGCGAAACATCGCCGCGGATTATCTTACCCGTCAAAATCGGGATTGGGCGCCAAGACCGGAGCAGATGGTATTCACCGCCAATGGCCGGCAATGCATCGCAGCAGCACTTGCCGCAGCAGTGCCAACCGGCGGACGCTGCGGCGTCGAGGCTTTGACCTACCCCTTCATCAAGGGCATCGCCGTCCGGCTCGGCGTGACGCTGGTGCCGCTGACAATGGACGAACATGGCGTTCGGCCGGACGCCGTGCAAAAGGCTCATCGCGAAGCCCACCTGTCGGCGCTGTACCTTCAACCCATCATTCAGAATCCCCTGGGCATCACGATGCCGGCATCTCGGCGCGCCGACCTGCTGCGCGTTGTCGAGAAACTCGATCTCACGATCATCGAAGATATGGTCTACGGATTTCTGGACGAACAGCCGCCGCTGGCTGCACTCGCCCCCGACCGCTGCATCGTACTCGACAGCCTTTCGAAGAAAGTAGCGCCCGGGCTGTCGCTCGGCTTTGTGGTGCCGCCGCTTCGCTGGCGCGAGAATGTCATCGCTGCGGTGCGCTCCGGCGGCTGGACCGCCTCGGGATTTGCGTTCGCGGCCACGCAACGGCTGATGAGCGATGGTACGGCTGCCGAACTTGCAAGACTGAAGCGGGCGGATGCAGAGCAGCGCCAGAAAATCGCCGTTGACCGCCTTTCCGGTTTCGAGCTCCAGACCAACCGCAAATCGTATCATCTGTGGCTGACATTGCCGTCGCACTGGCGGTCGCAAACATTTGTCGCCGCTGCCGCCCGGCGGGATATCGCCTTGACGCCCTCGACCACCTTCGCGGTGAGCCCAGGCCACGCGCCAAACGCCATCAGGCTGGCATTGGCCGCGCCCGCGATGGAGCAGCTGGATGCGGGCCTTCGCACGCTGTCGGGAATGTTGAATGCGAAGGAAGAGGATTTCGATTCGACTGAATAGATCGAATTCACGCTGGATAGCACCCTCGCCTTACTCACGCCTCCGGCCACTCCGCGATAAACCCCTTCGCCTTGTAGGGTTCGATCTTGTCCCATTCACGGAGGATCCGGGTCCGCAAATCGGGATCGGTGTGCCAGAGCTTTAGCGGCGTCTCGAAACTGTCGACCGTGATCAGCATCTTCTCCACTTCCGGCCAGTGCCGGTGCAGCGTCATCGGGTAACGGCGCGCCGTCCAGGTGTTGCCGAGGCAGATCACGCTTCGGATATTCGCAAGCCCGATCGCGGCGTCGATGATGGGCAGCGAGAAGATCACGTTCTCGCCGGTGTTCATCGCGCGGTGCTCCTCCAGGATGCGCTCCGCCGGAACGCCGCGCTCCACCATCGCTGCCTTGATAATCTCGCATTCCGAAAGATGCGAGCCCGGCGTCACGCCACCGCTCACGATCGACCGGCGAAACAAGCCCTCGCGCCAAAGCCGGTGCGCTTCATCCACGCGCCGGTCGACATCCCCGCGGGTACCAAATACGAACAGCAGATCGGCGGCTTTGATCGGCGTGTGGATCAGATGCATCGCGTTGATCTCGGCGATTTCCGCTTCGTTCGGCAATCGGGTGGTTCGGTCGTCCACGGTCGGCCTCGCATGCGCGCTGAAACAGGCGGCGCCAACATGCCGCGCGACCCTTGCATCGCGAAGTCACGTTTCATTGCGTTTGGTTGCAGGGGAAGATTACGGCAGCAACGCCTCGGGCAGGTGCTCAAACGTGTAGGCCTGCGGCCGGTTGCGCCACATGAAACCGCCGATCTGCCAGCCAAACAGCACGGCAAAACCGACCAGAAACAACGCGCCTGAAAATTCGCCGGTGGCGAGGGCGCGAATGAAAAGGCCGGAAATCGCGATCCCGACCATCGTCAGCAGCACGATGCCGGCGGCGTAGGTTTTCGGCCCGATGCCGCCGATCAGCAGCACCCTGCTGCCGGCCACCTGCATGCGCCGATGCAGCTGCGCGACGAAAGCGCGGTAATCCCGATCCTGCGGCGCCATCAGGGCGACGGTCTGCCAGCTGGTCGAGAGAATGGCGACGCGCTGGCCGCCCCTATTTTCAATATCGGCGCGAAAGCGCCGCGACTGCATCGACACCGGCCGGTACGACAGCCGGATCGCCGCGATATCGGCGTAAGCCCAGACGCCGGACTTGCTGCCGACCTGCCACACTAGCCCGCCATCCGTCAGTTCGAACTGATGCGCCGACCCGATCAGCGACGCCTTGTAGGCATAATGGACACCCGACGCAGTCTCGTTTTGCAGATCAGTCGTCATGGGCGATGTGCCGTTTTCGGGGAAAAGACGCGGGATCGCGCTAGCGCGACAGACATGCCCACAAAAAAGCGACGGTGGCGAGCGCACTCAAAGCGGTGCGCACGGCGTGAAGCGCGCCCCATTTGACGACAAGTGCTCGCGTTGGCGGCCCGGCATTATCGAGTTCGGTCGCCAACAGCGCATCGTTGGTGGGCTTGATCCCGATCAGCGTCCAGGGCCACGGCGCGACCATTGCAATAGCGCCCATCAAGAACCCGGGATGTGAGGTCTGCCACCACGCGGTCAAACCCAGGAGAAAGCCCACCAGCGCGAGCGGCGCCTGCATCGCGGCCCCGCGCTTGTAGGAAGGCTTCCATTCCGTGAGCAGCGCGCGGTCGTCCAGCAATAGCCGCGCCGGTTGCTCAGCGACATTCACGTAGAGCGCTGCGCCGGTGAAGATGGCGGCGGCGGTCAGCGCGAAAAGACCGGTCATCATGTGTCGAGCCTTTCTCCAGGATTGCCGGTTCAAAAGACTACCCGGAATCGCCGCCTCGTCTTGCGCGGCAGGCCGACTTTATCTTACAAGCGGGCCATGGCCGAGACGACCTATTTTCCACGCCGCTTGATCCTCGCCGGCGCCATGATTTCAGGCGTGCTGCTGGCGCTCGCCGTGCACATGCTCGGCGTGCGCTACGGCCTCGATCTCGGCGGCTTGTGGCGCTCCGATACGCACGAATTCATGCCCGCGGGCGCGGCGATCGCGTGGTGGCTGATCGCGACGGTCGGTTTCTGTGGCGGCTATTTCACCGCAACGCTGATGGACAGCGCGGTATCGGGACAAATTCCGCAGCGGATGCGGCAGTTCCTGATCGGCGTCGGCGTGCTGGTACTGGCGGGCGCGGGTCAGGCGGCTTCCGCGCCAAGCCCGATCCCGACGATATCAGGCGTGCTCGCCGGCTTGGCGGCGCTGTGCCTCGGTGCGGTGGTGGCATTTTGCGGCGCGCATTTTGCGCTTCGCAAGGCGTGAGCTGACCCGTGCGCGAACTATCCGGAAAGTCCGGGCACCAGCTCGCCACCGGTTTCCACCTTTAGCGAAGAACCGGCAAAATCATTTCCGATTGGCTGATAACGGCCGCCGAGGTGTTTGGCGAGAAATGCTTCCGTGACGCCGCTCCAGGCGAGCCGGTTTTCCGGCCTGACAAAGCCGTGCCCCTCGTCGGCAAAGGTAACGTAGGTGACGGGAACACCGCGTTGCTTCAACGCCGTCACCATCTGCTCCGATTCTGCGGCGACCACCCTGACATCGCGCATGCCCTGTCCGATCAGGATCGGGCGGACCGCGCGGTCGATATGGGTGAGCGGCGAACGCTCGGTGAGAAAAGCGCGGCCTTCTTCGGTGCCGGGGTCGCCGAGCCGGTTTTTCCAGACGCTGAACCATGGGCCCCAATAGGGCGGGATCGTCGCCATGAAGGTGATGAGATTGGAAATGCCGAACACGTCGACGATGCAGGCGAACACTTCGGGCGTCTTGGTGGCAGCCGTCAATGCTGAATAGCCGCCGTAGCTCGCGCCCAGGAATCCGACCCGCTTGGGATCGGCAATCCCCTGCGCGATCGCCCAATCGACCGCATCGATCAAATCGTCATGCATCCGCCCGCCCCATTCGCGGTCGGCCGCGGCGACGAACGCTTTGCCAAATCCGGTCGAGCCGCGGTAGTTGACGCTCAGCACCGCATAGCCACGGTTGGCCAGCCATTGATGAGTCGAATTGAAGCCCCATTGATCCCTGAGATAAGGGCCGCCGTGGATCAGCAGCACCATCGGCAGACGGCCGCTTCCGACTTCCGCCGCAGGCAAGGTCAGATAGCCGTTGAGGCGAAGCCCATCGCGGGCCGGAACGATCACCGGCTGCATTTTCCGTAGCGCCACGCTGGCGAGCGCCTTGCGCTGCTTGAACAAGGTGTGGACCTCGTGCGTCTGGCGATCGAGCAGCGCATATTCGCCGCTCTCCGCGTCGCGCTCGTAAAACACGCTCATCATCCGATTGTCCTGGCTAGCGTCGATGATGACGACGTCTCCGAATCCATGCCTGGCCAAATCCACGTGGTCCCGCGCCGCGCTGGGGTCGACCGCCTGCCAATGGACACGATCCCTGTTCGAACGCGCGGCGATCGGACGACGCTGGTTGTCGAGATAAACTGAAACGATATCGGCCTCGTCATCGGCGGCGAGCAAGGTCGTTTTCTTGGTCGCCATGTCAACGGCGAACAACGCCGCCTTATCGCGTCCGCGTGAGTCGAGCATATAGAGCGTGTTGCCGTCGGCGCTGAAGTCGATCGGCCGGGTACTGTCGATATCTCCGATCGGCACCTTGATGAACGGTGTCCAGCTCCCGTCCGTCCGCCGCTCGAAAACTTCGGCGGTGCCGTCCGCCGTCAGGCGCGAACCCAGACGCAATTCGAACTCGCTATCGGTAATCAGCTCGAGATAATCCTGGTTCTCGAACTTCAGTTCGCTCGCGCCGGTCACGATATTGATCCGGAACAGATCGAAGTAGCGCTTGTCGCGCGCGTTATGCCGGATCAGCATCTCTTCCGGAAACTTGTAGTCCACCTCCTGCAGGAACGACTTTACCCCCTGCTGCGGCGTCAGCGGCATGATGCCGCCGCTCGCGATGTCGACGCTCGATGCACGCCAGTTCTCGTCGCCGTCGCGCTCCTGGAAAAAGACCAGATGGCGATTGGTGTGCGCCCAGCGGTAATAATTGCCGATGTTGCGGCCGGTGACGCGCGTAACCGGGCGCGCGGCGGCGGGGTCGGCCACCGACGCCACCCAGAGATTGCTGACGCCATCGACGGGCGCGAGATAAGCCAGTTGCTGGCCGTCGGGGCTCACCCGTACATTGCTATAATCGGGATTGTCGAAGAAAATCCGGCGGGCGACGAGGCCGGCTTGTTCCGCGGCGGCCGCGCGCGCCAGCCCGACAAAAGGCAGCGCCGCACCCCATAAAGCTGTGCGGCGAAGGAAGTCGCGGCGATCGATCGGCGCGGCATGCATGGGGACCCCCTCAAGCGGCAACACTGCGGCTGCCCTGCCCACAACTTTAGATATGACCGGCTATTTCCGCAACGAGCCGCCCGGGATCATTACGAATCTTTCATGGAAGCGCCAAACCAGATCGCCGCGCCGGCCGCGAACAGCAGGCACGCCGAGATGAGCAAGGATGCATGCATGCCCGCCATGAAGCCGTTTTCCTGACCGGCCAGCGAGCCGAACAACGCGACGCCCAGCACGCTGCCGGTTTGCCGGGTGGCATTGAGGACACCGGCAGCGATGCCGGAACGCGACTTCTCCACGCTTCCCAACAGCGTCGATGTTAGCGGCGGCACCAGCAATCCTAGTCCGCTGCTGATCGCAATCAGTTGCGCTGAGATCGCCCAGTAGCCCGTACCTTGCTGGATTCCGAGCATCGCCAGGCATCCGAGCGCCGACAATGCGGCGCCCATGGCAATGGTCGCGGGGGCGCCGATCCGCTCGGTGACACGCGGGGCAATCAGGTTGACCGGCAGCACCGCGCCCAGCATCGGCACGAAGGCGAGACCGGTTGCGAAGGCCGACCAACCGTTGACGCGCTGGAAATAAAGGCTGAACACGAAGATCAGCCCGTAGATCGCCACATTGGCAAGCAGCCCGACCAGCGAGGTCAACGCGAACAGCCGATGTTTGAACAGCGACAGCGGCAGCATCGGTTGCGCCGCGCGCGATTCCTGCCATACGAACAGCACGGCCAGCACCAACGCCCCGACAAATCCGCCGATCACGAAAGCGTGGCTCCAGCCCAGCGTGCCGCCTTCGATGATTGCGCCGGCAAGACCGCCGAGCGCGGTGATCGCAGCGATCTGGCCGGGCAGATCGATCTCGCGTTGCGGCGAGCGGGTGGTTTCGCTCGCGAAGCGCCAGGTCAGCCACAGCCCGGCAAGACCGACCGGCAGATTGACCAGAAAGATCGACCGCCATCCCACCAGCGCGATCAGGCCGCCACCGAGCAGGGGACCGGCCGTCAATGCGAGGCTGGCGCCGGCGGCCCAGATCCCCACCGCGCGGCCGCGCGACTTCTCGTCCGGATAGGCGTGGCTGAGCAAGGCCAGCGAGTTCGGAACCAGGATGGCTGCGCCAAGCCCTTGAACGGCGCGGGCCGCGATCAGGACAGCGGCGTTGGGGGCAAGCGCGCAGGCCACCGATGCCGCGGTGAAGATGGTAAACCCGGCCATGAAAACCCGCTTCGCGCCGATCCGATCGCCCAGCGCTCCCGCGGTCAGAATGAAGGCGGCGAAAGCGATGGTGTAGGAAGTTACGACCCACTGCAGTTCCGAGACGCCGCCGCCGAGCGACCCGCTGATGCTGTCGAGCGCCGTGTTGACGATGGTGACATCAAGCTGGACCACGCCATAGCCGAGGCTCATGGCTGCAAGTGTCAGCGAGGTCGCAAGGTTTGAGCCGGTCGATTTGGCATCCGGGCAGGACGTGGCATCTGGCGGAAATGACTGGAATTTCAGGGAAGTGCTTCGCATGGATCACCTCGATTTGAGGAACCAACGCGGCAACGACATTTGCGTTCAGGCCAGACACTTCGTCCAAGATCGAAGTATGCGGGCGGGTTACGTCGAGGGCGGCGCTGTATCGGCGAGCCCCGCGGAACACCTTGCGAAGCTCTGAGTTTTGCCTCTCTCTCCCAGCTTCGCGGTTAGCTACGATGACGCTTAGTGACTACTTTGGCTTCAACCGATCACGAAAAATGGAACTCGGCGGCACCGCGGCGATATGCATCGTTGCCTCGATGATTGGCGCGCTGTTCGCGGGCAGCACCGTGCTCACGCCGCTCTACGTCATCTACAAGCCGCAATTCGGCTTCTCGCAAATCTCCCTGACTCTGATTTATGCCGCCTACGTCATTGGAAACCTGGCCGCACTGTTGCTGTTCGGACGATTGTCCGACCAGATCGGCCGCCGGCGAAGCAGCGTTATCGCAATGGCGGCGGCGTTCATGAGCGCCCTGATATTTCTTTTCGCGCAAGGCATCGCTTCGCTTTACGCGGGGCGGATACTGAGCGGACTGGCTATCGGTATCGGCGCCGGAACCGGAACTGCGTGGCTCGCAGAACTGATCGCTGAAGAAAACAAATCGCGGGCTACGGTAACCGCGACGAGCGCGAACTTCGTTGGCTTGGGCGTCGGCGCGCTGATGTCCGGCGTGCTGGCGGATTGGGTATCATCGCCGTTGCGACTTCCGTTTATAGTTTACCTCGCTGCGCTTGTACCGGTGTCGGCGCTGATCTGGTTCATCCGTGAAACCGTTTCGCATCCGGTGCAAACCATCCAGCGAATATCCTTGCGACCGCAGCTTTCGGTGCCGTCCGAAATTCGCGCTCAATTCGTTGCCCCCGCCGTGACAGGCTTCGGCGCAATGGCCCTTGTCGGCTTCTACGCAGCGCTCGCGCCCAGCCTTCTCGCGGAAAGATTACACGAGACAAGTCACGCGGCGGCCGGTGCGGTTTTCCTGCAACTCGCTGCGGTCGTTGCAGCCACCATCGTGACGACCCAGTCGCTGCCGAGCCGCGCCGCCATGCTCTGGGCGCTTGGGCTGATGCTTCCAAGCGTCGGCTTACTGGTGTCAGCGCAGCTTGCTGCTTCGATGGCCATCATGATCATTGCGACGGCCGCCTGCGGGGTCGCTGCGGGGCTTGGTTATCGCGGCAGCTTGCAGGTGGCGAACCAGATTGCTCCGGAGCATCGGCGCGCCGAAGTGGTTTCGAGCTATTTCGTTTGCGGGTTCTCAGGAAACGCCCTGCCCGTGATCGGCGTCGGTGTGATCTCGACGTTCGCAAGCTTGGCCACGGCCAGTCTGGCCTTTGCCGCGACCATCAGCGTGTTCGCAGTCGTGGCGCTCTACTTCGGGATCAAATATCCATCGTGATAATCGCCGATGGAGACAGAGCCGTTTGCTGTCGGCTTGAGGCCCCGCAGACGAACGCCGCGCAGGCGAGCCGCGCGGCGTTCGTCGCCATCATGCATCGCCGCCAATCAGCTCGCGGCACGCAGATTGATCTTGCTCTCGGCGAGCGTGGTCAGCTTCTTGTCGGTCGCCCGTTCTTCGTCGAGTGTCTTTTGCAGGATGCTGGCGCAATCGTTGCGGCCGAGCTGCTTCGCCCACGCGATCAAGCTGCCGTAGCGCGTGATCTCATAATGCTCGGCGGCCTGCGCCGCATTGATCAGGGCCGCATCCAGCACCGATTTGTCAGCTACTTCGCCGGCGACTTCATCGGCTTCCTCGATGATGCCATCGATCGCCGGACAGTCGACCGCCTTGATCTCCGCGCCATGCATCTGGAACACTTGCTCCAGCCGCTGCACATGCGTCTTGGTCTCGTCTAGATGGGTCAGAAATCCCTGCTTGAGCTGCTTGTCGTTGGCTTTCTCGGCCATCTTTGAAAGCGCTTTCACGAGCTGCTTTTCGGCATAGTAGATGTCCTGCAATTGGTGGACGAACAGATCGTTCATGGTTTTGATGTCTTTGGTGAAGAGTCCCATCGCATGTTTCCTTTTTTCTTTGCGGAACCAGAGCGCGGCGTTTTGTCGCCGTTACGCCGATATGTCCGGTTGCTGGTGTCCGCGCTAACCGGCGGATCGCCGGGTTGTTCCTGCGCGTCGCGAAAACGTCGCCTTCGAACAGCAGTGTTCGCGAGTGATGGAACAGCCGAGCGCCGCGCGGGATACGATTCGCATTCGGTGCGTTAGAACATATGTACGGCGTGTGACGGCGGCCCCGATCAAGGGCCGAAGCGGTCCTTGTCAAGGGCTGCACAACGCAACGTTTTTGCCTTATGGGTTTGTATGTGAAGCGATTGCGGCGGCTCGTCATCGAACGCTGCGATCGGCCTTCAATTTGGTGCCGCCCCGCCGGGAGGAAGAATGTATCGGCTGCTGACCGCGCTTGGGCGTGGCTTCAAGGAACGGATCGGCTGGAAACGGCTCGGAATCGCCGCGAGCCTTCTCATCATCGCCTTTGCGATCACGACCTTGGTGCGCACCCTGAAAGGTGTCGATACCGGCGTGATCCTGATTGCGCTGACGGAAATACCGCCCGGCCATATCGTGCTCGCCGCGCTGTGCGTGGTCGGCGCGTTCGCTACGCTGACATTTTATGATTTCTTCGCACTGCGGACCATCGGCAAGAAAAACGTACCCTACCGCGTCGCCGCGCTGTCGAGTTTTACCAGCTACTCGATCGGCCACAACATCGGCGCCACCGTGTTCACGGGAGGCGCGATCCGCTTCCGGATCTATTCCGACTATGGCCTGAGCGCCATCGACGTCGCCAAAATCTGCTTCCTCTCGGGCCTGACGTTTTGGCTCGGCAACACCTTCGTGCTCGGTATCGGCATGGCGTGGCACCCGTGGGCGGCCTCCGCGATGGATCAGCTGCCGCCGGCCGTCAACCGGCTGATCGCGCTGGGCGGCATCGCCGCGATCGTCAGCTACCTCGTCTGGCTCAGCATCGGTGATGAAAGGCGCGAACTCGGGCAGAACGGCTGGAAAGTGGTGCTGCCCTCGGCGCGGCTGACACTGCTGCAGATACTGATCGGCGTGGTCGATCTCGGCTTCTGCGCGCTGGCGATGTATCTGCTGATGCCGGCGCAGCCGGGAATCGATTTTGTGTCGCTGGCGGTGGTGTTCATCCTGGCGACGCTGCTCGGCTTCGCCAGCCACGCGCCGGGCTCGATCGGCGTGTTCGACGCCGCGATGCTGGTCGCGCTGCCCGAATTCGGCAGGGAACAATTGCTGGCCACGCTGGTGGTATTCCGAATCCTATATTTCCTGATCCCGTTCGGGATCGCGATTTCGGTGATGGGAATGCGCGAATTTTGGCTCAGTGTCGTGCTGCCCTGGCAGGAACGCCGCCGACTTCAGGAGCACTGCCCGGCGCCTACGGCCGTGCAGCCGGTGACGCACCTGAAGTCCGTGCCGCAGCCGGTCAAACGCCTGAAGTCGAAGGGCTAAGGGCCGCGCCGTCCGGGCTCCCTTGCGGGTTCTATTGGCTTTCCGGCGACCCCTCTCTTATCTCCGTCCTATCCGTATTTCTGCCCCATCCGTAACGTCAAACGCGCCATGATCCGAATTCGCATCCGTTCCATTATCGCCTGCGTGCTGCTCGCAGGGGCCCTCGGCGCGCTGCCGACACAGCCGACGGCAGCGCAAACCGGGCCGGATGGTCCACTGCAGATCTCCTGGGAGGTCCGCAACCGGTTCCGACTGTTCCGCGAAGAGCGCGATTTCCTGCTCCATGCCGAAAGCGCGCGGGGCCGCAGTATTCTCGCCTCAGAACAAGCGCTGGAACTACAGAGCGACGGCCGCGGCTGGGCGCGCAATACGGTCAACCGTCTCTGCATCGATCTGGCGGGCCGTGTCAGCGAGCCCTGCACCCGCGACAACGTCAAGGAAAGCTATCTGACGCCAGTGGATCATCCCGTCACTGCCAGGCTGATCGGCCCCATTCCGGTGGGCGCGACCTGCGCCTGGTCGCTCGATGACGGCGAAGGTCCGCCCCGGCAATCGACGCTGGATTGTGCCGAGCCGGTCAATTTCCGGGCGCGCTACGGCCGCCCCACCGTCACGACTGTAGAGGTTTCCAGCGGACCCGAGACGCCGCAGCGCATCGCCACCGAGATCATGGTGCGCGATTTCTTCATCGCCGGCCTCGGCGACAGCATCGCCTCCGGCGAAGGCAATCCGGACCGGCCGATCGCCTTGTCCGACGAGGGCTTCTGCTTCCGCTCCTATCTCGGAACCGCGGGCGCCCAATATTATCGTCCGAGCCGTGCAGGTTACAAAGGCGGACGGGCCTGCGAAGCGCCCGACACGCTGCAGGTCTGGCAGCGGCAAAGCGCGCTCTGGTTCAATTCCGCCTGCCATCGCTCGCTCTACAGCTACCAGACCCGCACCGCGCTGGCGCTCGCGGTGCGCCATCCGCACATCGCGGTGACCTATCTGCCGCTGGCCTGCACCGGCGCCACCATCGTCGACGGCCTGTTCGGCTCGCAACGCGCACGGGAATGCCCGCCGACCAAATCCGCGGCCAGCTGCCAGGGCACGGTCACCGCGCAACTCGCCGAATTGCGCGAAGCCGTCACCGCTGCCAAGCGCCGCCAGCCCGACCGCACGCTCGATCTGGTCTTGCTGTCGATCGGCGCCAACGACATCAATTTTTCCGGACTGGTCGCGGACGTGATCGTCGACACCGCGACCGAACGCGTGCTGTTCCGGCGCACCGGCGTGATGGGGTCGGTGGACGATTCCCGCGCCGCGCTGGCGCGGGATCTGCCGCAGGGCTTCGGCAAGCTGCGAGAAGCGCTGAAGCCCTTGGTCGGCGACCTCCAGCGCGTCGTGTATGTCTCCTATGCCGATCCGACGCTCGCCAATGGCGCGCCCTGCCCCGGCGGACGCGCCGGCTTCGATATTCACCCTTCGTTCAACGCGCAGCCGCAGCGGCTCGCCGCCGTGTCGAACTATGTGGAGAGCGAATTCCTACCGCAGTTGAAAGCACTCGCGCTGTGTCAATCTGGGATATTGTGCCGCGATCCCGACGCCGATCGCATGACCTTCGTCGACGCCCATCAGGCGGCATTCGCGGGTCATGGTTTTTGCGCGCGCGCGCAAACCGATCCGGAATTCGACCGCGAGTGTTTTTCGGCCAAGGGCGAAAGCTTCGATCCCGATATCGTCACCGCGGCCAGCCAGCCGATGCTGTGCGGTCGCAGCGCCGGCGAATACCGCGCCTATCTGCCGCGCGCGCGCTGGATCCGCGACGCCAACGACAGCTACTTCGCGGCAATGACCTATCCGCAGGGGTTGCCCTCTTCCAGCCAGCCCGCCGACATCCATGACGCGACCTGGGGCATTCTTTCCGCGGTGTATGGCGGCGCGGTGCATCCCTCGGCCGAAGGCCATGCGGTGATGGCAGATGCGGCCCTGGCTGCGGCGGCTTCGGTGCTGCAGCTCGACGCCAATGTGCCTGAGGTGATTTCGGAGCCGGAGGCGCCTGTCGCGGTGGCGCCGCGCGCGCGCTAGGTTTTGATCAACGCGCGGCCGCAGGTGCCGGCGCGGCGGTGTTCTTCTTCGCCAACGGCGCCTTGGCCACTCCTACCGGCGGCGGCTTGGTCGCTGCTGGCTGGGCCGCAGCCTGCGCCGGCAGGTACTTCGCAACAATGGCGGGATCGAGCTGGGCCATCGACGTGTCCGGCAACCGGAACCAGGTCTCATCCTTGCCAAGCAGCGAAATTCCCCAATAGCCGCGCATCGTCAGCGACTGCCCGTCGGGACTGACACTCATCTTGGCTTTGTAGATCTTGCCATCGCGCGGATCGAGCACGTTGCCGTCCTCGTATTTCAGCCCATCGCGCTTCATGTTCCTGATGAAGGAAATTCCGAGCACCGGCGCATTCTTGCGGTCGTCGGTGCACTTTGTGCAAACCTCGGTGATATCTTCGCCGGGCGTTGGAAACGTCTTGGCGATCACGCCTTCGAAGATGCCGTCGTGATCGACCACCAGCACCCACACCACCGGCTTGCCGTCCTCGAGCTTCTGCCACAGCCCCGCGGCCGACGGCTCGGCGGCCCGCCCCGGAACCATAGCGGCGAGCAACATGACGAATCCGGCCATGACCCGCAGCGCCAGCCGAAGCCTGGATCGTGCATTCCGCTTCATCATCATCACCTGATCAGCCCAATCGAGCGATGGCTACAGATTACGGCCATTTGGCGGAGGGTACCAGCAGATCAATTGACCCCGAGCTTCTTCTGCAGGCTCGATGACGATGTCGTGTACTGGAACACCAGCCGTTTGTCCGGATAAACATACCGGTGCGCCTTCTGCGCCATCAGCGCGCCCTCGTGGAATCCGCACAGGATCAACTTGAGCTTGCCGGGATAGGTGTTGATGTCGCCGATCGCGAAAATGCCTGAAACGTTGGTCTCGAATGCCGAGGTTTCGACCGGCACCAGATTGTTTTCAAGCGCGATGCCCCAGTTCGCCACCGGCCCGAGCTTCATGGTCAGGCCGAAGAACGGCAGCATGGTGTCGCACGCGACCTTGGTGAGCGCGTTGTCGTTGCCCTTCACGGTGGCGGCGGACAGCACGCCGCCCTCGCCTTCGAGCCCCGTGACCTGGCCGATTTTCAGGTCCAGCTTTCCCGAAGCCACCAGCCCACGCATCTGTTCGACGCTGTGAGGCGCCGCGCGAAAGTCGTCGCGCCGGTGCAGCAGCGTCACGCGCTTGGCGATCGGGTGCAGATTGAGCGTCCAGTCCAGTGCGGAATCGCCGCCGCCGATGATCAGCAGATCCTTGTCGCGGAACTGCTCCATCTTGCGCACGGAGTAGAACACCGAGCTGCCTTCATAGGCTTCGATGCCCGGCACCGGCGGGCGCTTCGGCTGGAATGAGCCGCCGCCGGCGGAGATCACCACCACCTTGCATTCGAACACCTGGCCGGCATCGGTGGTGACGCGAAAGCCGGGATCGCCGATTTTCTCGATCGTCTCCACCATCTCGTTGAGATGGAAGGTCGGATTGAACGGCTTGATCTGCTCCATCAGTGCGTCGGTCAGGCCCTGGCCGGTGACGAAGGAAATGCCGGGAATGTCGTAGATCGGTTTTTCCGGATAAAGCTCGGCGCACTGGCCGCCGATCTTGTCGAGAATGTCGACGAGATGCGTCTTCATGTCGAGCAGGCCCAGTTCGAAAACAGCAAACAGGCCGCACGGGCCCGCGCCAATGATCAGCACATCGGTTTTGATCGCTTCGCTCATATCGCTTCTTTTCGGTTGAACCCCGCCTGCAGGCCGGGACTCCTGTTGGCTGTGCCTTTTGGCTGCGCCTGTCTAGCCAACACGGAGGGGCGAGGAAAGCCATAATTAGCCCGCCGGGCATCTCGGCAACCCCTTGCGGGAGCTGGACAACTGGGCTGTAAGAGCACGGGACATCCGGAGATCGCCCCTGTGAACGCACCAGCCCATCTCGATTCGACGCCACGCCTGGAAGATTTTCCCTACCGGCTGTCCGACAATGTGCGTTTTGCTGATCTCGACCCCAATCAGCACGTCAACAACGCGGTTTATGCAACCTATTTCGAGACCGGCCGCGTCACGCTGATGAAAGACCGCAGTTTCGGGCTGATGCCCGCAGGCCTCGCGTGGATCATGGTACGGCTCGACATCCATTTTCGCGCCGAACTGCGCTGGCCGGGCACCATCGAAACGGGCCTCGGCGTCAGCAAGTTCGGCCGGACATCGGTGACATTCGATCAGGTGGTGTTTTCGGAAGGCAAATGCGTGGCGTCGGCGCAATCGGTCACGGTGCTGATCGATGAGGTCACGCGCAAGCCGACCCCCCTGACCGCGGACATCCTCACCAATTTCCAGCGCTGGATTCGTCGCGGAACGAACCGGCTGTAGGGCGCGCTTCCGCGCGGCTTCAGGCCTGCCGCTCCGGCGTCGACACCACGAGACCATCGAGCGCGTCGCTCACCTTGATCTGGCACGACAGCCGCGAGTTCGGCCGCACATCGAAGCCGAAGTCCAGCATGTCCTCTTCCATCGGCGAAGGCGCGCCGACCTTCTCGCGCCAGGCCTCATCGACATAGACGTGGCAGGTCGCGCAGGCGCAAGCTCCGCCGCATTCGGCTTCGATGCCCGGAATGGCGTTGCGGATCGCAGCTTCCATCACCGTCGCGCCGTTCTCGACTTCAATGGTACGGGTTTCGCCGGTGTGGTCGACAAAGTGGATCTTGGCCATGGTTGCTCGTGCTACCGGATGAGAGAGGTCCGGGCAGTACTATAACGGGTCGATCCGCTCTGCGCCAGCGGCCCGGGCGAAAACCTGCGGGGCTGTTTTGCGAGGGCTTTTACGGCCCAAAGTCTTCAGACCCGGGATCAGGAGCGGCGCAGGATCGCATCGATAGCCGTGCGCGCGTGCGCCACGGCGTCGTTGAGTTCGGCAAGCGCCTGGGCCGGATCGTCGCCGTCCCGGATCGCGGTTTCCACGCCCTCGGCGGCTTCGGCCACCCGGAACGCACCGATGGCGCGTGCCGAACCCTTCAGCGTATGCGCCAGCGCATTTGCATCGGCGGGCAAGCTGGCGAGGGTCGCGATCAGGCTGACCGCGTGGGCCGAAAACATCGCCAGCACCTCGTGCTCGAGGATGGCGTCGCCCAGCGTCATGCGCCGGAGATGTTCGATATCGATCGGACCGTCGTCTGGAGCAAGCGGCGGCGATGGCATCCAGTCAATCCGTTCCAGGCGGTGCGCCACGGCAATAACCCACTTCACCCGCCCCAATCGATTCGGCAGCGGGATTTTCGATAGCCAAACATGGGAATAGTTAAGGGAAGGTTCCGCCGAGACGCCGCAAGTTCGCCTTGTTTCGGGCGAAGAGTCGCCCCATTGGGGACTCACGAAAAAAAATTTGTGGACCAGCAAGACCTTACGGCGCGGCGCTGTTAACGATGATTAAGATTGTATTAATCGGAGCCATTTCATTCGCATCGCCCAGCCAATAGGATGGTTAGCGGGGCGTGAGACCGGTTTCGAGCTTGCGAGGGACGTTCGCGAGGCTCTCTGCACGTGTGAAGTTAAACGAGGGGCTTGGACTGAACATGGCGAACAATCCCAAGAAGGTCAAAGACCCCACGGAAGTCGCGCTTTCTGCGATTCAGGAAGCGCTGAACATCAGTGACGTAGCGGGTGAAGGCAGGGGTTCGGTTCGTGGCGACGGGATGCCTGCGAGCGCTTCTTCTACGCCCGAATACAACGAGAGCGTGTTCAACACCCGACCCAGCGCCGATCGGGCGATGTTTGAAACGGCCGAGGAACCGCGTCCGGCTCGCCGCGCCGCCAACGACGACCGCGAAACCATCGGACAGATCCTGCAGGCCATCCAGAAAGGCCGGCCCGCCCGCAACGTCTACACCATCGCCACCGTCTTCGCCGCAGTCTGGGTTGTCGGCGCGGCCCTGCTGACGATAGCGTTCCTGCCCTCGCTACAGGCTGCCGCCGGCCAGGGCAGCGGCACCTTGGTACTGGGCGGTCTGACGGCATTGCTGTTCGCGCCGGTATTGCTGTTCTATTTCATGGCGAGCCTGTCCTGGCGCGGCCAGGAATTGCGGATGATCGCGCAGTCGATGGCGCAGGTCGCGATTCGTTTTTCCGAACCTGAAGGCGCGGCCAGCGACTCGATGGTAACCGTCGGCCAGGCGATCCGCCGCGAAGTCGCTGCCATGGGAGACGGCGTCGAGCGCGCCATTGCACGCGCCGGCGAACTTGAAACCCTGGTTGCCAATGAAGTCGCGGCGCTCGAGCGCGCCTACAGCGACAACGAGGTGCGCATTCGCGCCCTTCTGCAGGACATCGCGCATCAGCGCGACAATCTGGTCGGACAGGCCGAGCAGGTCCGCAGCGCGATCTCCGGCGTGCAGATCGACTTGCGCCACGACATCGCACTGATCTCGGACGCGATTGCTTCGCGCGTCGATGAGGTCGCCAAAAGCATCACCGGCGCGCTGGAAGAACGCGGCGCTCACATCACGAGCGCGCTGAGCAACGCCGGCGACAACATGATCCTGGCGCTCGGCGAGCGCGGCGGCGACCTGCTCGACCGTCTGGAGGAAGCCAGCGCCGAGACCACGCGCGCGGTGCTCGACGCCAGCGAACGGCTCACCACCAGCCTCAATTTCAAGACCGGCCACGTTCATGACGAGTTCGTCGATCTCGCCGACCGCGTTCATGAGATGCTGAACGAGCGGATCGACCGCATCACCAGCGAATTCGAGCAGCGCTCTTCCACCATCGTCGACGGAATTTCCGACCGCACCGAACAGGTCCACGACTCCTTGAAGAATTCCAGCGACTCGCTGCTGCTCGAACTCGAACTGCGTAGCGGCGATCTCGTCAGCAAGATCGACGATGCCGGCAATCGGCTCGCGACCAATATCCTCTCGAGCGGCGACAAGGCCAGCGAAGCGCTGGATGCGACGGTGAATTCGCTGGTGGCGAAGGTCATCAGCCAGACCGAAACCGCGCACGACACGCTCAGCCTGCAGATGAACGCATTCGACGAACTGGTGAAGAACCAGGGCGGCGAGCTCGCGGAGAAATTCGCACGCGACAGCGGCACGCTCGGGGCTCTCATCACCCGTCACATCTCGGAATTCGATCGCACCGTCAAAACCTTCGGCGGCGAAATCGTCGATCGCATGGGTCAGCGCACCGAGGATATCGCCGGAACCCTCAAGACCTATGTCGACACCTTCGACACCCGCTTGACCTCGAACAGCGGCGAGATCACCGCCTCGCTCGACCAGCGTCTGCTGCAATTCGAGACCACGCTGGAAACCCGTGTGGCCAATCTCGATACCTCGCTCGACAGCAAGATCAAATCGTTCGACGAATCCGTCGACGGCCGCCTCAAATCGCTGGAAGAGACCTTCGATACGCGGGCGAAGTCGGTGACCGAAACCATCGACAACCGTCTTGGCACGCTGGCGACCTCGCTGACGGATGGCGCCGCGCAAGCGATCTATTCGATCGACGCGCGCCTCAACCAGCTCACCTCCTCGCTGACCGACGGCACCGCGCAGGCGATCGAAGCGGTCGACCGGCGCATCTCGAACGTGACCGAAACCATCGATGGCCGCAGCGCGCAGTTGACCGACACCATCACGGCGCGGTTCCAGGAAATTCATCAGGGTATTGAAACCCGGGTCGGCGCGGTTGCCGGCGATATTGACATGCGCGTCGCGCAGTTCGAAGACCTCCTGGGCTCGCGCGTCGAGGCGGTGGCCGGCCGCATCGAGAGCAGCGGACGGCAGGCCAGCGATGACCTGATGGCCCGCGCCGAGGAATTGTCGCTCGGGATCAAGTCCCACGTCGAAGATGCGGAACGCTCGCTGACCAACCTTGTGGTCAATACCAGCGAGACCATCCAGACCGGCGCCCGCGCCGCGCAACAGTCGCTGCTTGCGGTGTCCTCCGACGTCGGCGCCCAGTTGAAGCTGACCTCGGCGGAAGTCGAGCGCGCCCTCACCGCTGTGGGCACCGGTGCCGCGGGTTCGATCGTGGCCAGCGCCCGCGACGCGCAATCAACCTTGTTGACGGCTTCCGGCGAGGCCGCGAGCCAGATCAAATCCCTGTCCGCCGACATCGAGCGAACGCTTTCTGCCGCCGGCACCGCGACCGCCAGTTCGGTCGTGGCCGGCGCGCGCGAGGCCCAGACCACGCTGGTCACGGCCTCGGCGGACGCAGCCAGCCAGGTCAAGTCGCTGGCCGCCGACGTCGAACGAGCCCTATCGGCCGCCGGCACCGCGACCGCCAGTTCCGTCGTCGCCGGCGCGCGCGAGGCGCAGAGCACGCTGGTCACCGCGTCGTCCGAAGCCGCCAATCACGTCAAGTCGCTCGCGACCGACGTGGAGCGCACCCTGACCGCGGTCGGAGCGGACACCGCGGCTTCGATCCTGAGCAGCGCGCGTGAGGCGCATCTCTCACTGACGGCGACGTCAGGCGAAGCCGCGACCCAGATCAAGGCGATCTCGGCGGACATCGAGCGGTCGCTGAGCGTGGTCACCGCCAATACCACGGACAATATCCAGACCAGCGCGCTCAATGCGCAGACCGCCCTGGTGGCGGCATCCAACGAGGTCAGCGCGAAGGTCAAGAGCACCACCACGGAAGTCGAACGCACGGTTCTCGCCGCCAGCGGCGCCTTCGGCTCGACCGTGACGGGCAAGACCGACGAAATCGTCACCTACGTCCAACAGCAGACCGATCGTCTGGCGCAGATGATCGATGGCAAGCGCGGGTCGCTGGTCGAGGCGATCGGCACCAAGACCACCCAGTTGACGGTCGATATCGACCGCGTCACCGCGGACGCGCTGAAATCGATCGAAACCAGGGGACAGACCTTCTCGCAATCGATGGCCTCCAACGGCTCCGATGTCGCGCGCAGTATTACGTCCGCCGGCGAGTTGGCGTCGGGCGCCGTCAGCAAGTCGCTGAAGGAACTGGAGCAGGCTTCGCGGGCGGCGATCGATCAGTCGCGTCAGGTCTCGATCGCGGCGGTGACCGAGATGCAGGAAACCAGCAAGATCCTGCGCACCGATACGGTCGCGCTGTTCGAGCGCCTGCGCGAGGGCAATATCCTGCTGCAGGAAGTGTTGACCGGCGCCCACGACAATCTCAATTCGCTCGAGCGCGCTTTGGTCACGCGCGTGGCCGATTTCGTGTCCGCCATGAACGACGTCACCTCGCGCAACGGGGTCGCTACCCAGACGCTGGAAGATCAGTTGTCGATCTTCAACGCCAAGACATCGAGGGCGCTGGAAGATCTCGGCTCGCTGTCCGGCCAATTCGAGAGCCACGGCAAGGCCCTTGTCGATGCCGCCGCCATGGTCGAACACGCCAACCGCAGCACCACCGTCTCCGTCGACGAACGCAAATCCGCGCTTGAATCGCTGATCACCACGATCGATTTGCGAACCACCGATCTCGATCAGCGGCTGTCGCGGTTCACTGGCCTGCTCGATGAATCGCTGGCCGCGGCCGAAGAGCGCGCGCGCGATATCGCACGCGTGGTCGCGGAAACCGCGGGCGCGGGCTCCGCCGCGATCAGCCGGCAGTTTGAATCGGTGCGCGCGGCGGCCGAAGAGGAACGCCGGCTGACCGCCGACACCATGGCGGATATTTATCAGCAGTCGACCCACGAAGCGGAAGCCATGTTCAAGCAGTCGGCCGACAAGTTCGCGGCGATGGTCGGGAGCATGAAGCAGATGGCGTCCGAAATGCATCAGGAGCTGGAAGCCACCCGCAACGATCTTCGCCGCGGCGTGCTGGAAATGCCGCAGGAAGCCGCCGAAAGCACCTCGCAGATGCGCAAGGTCATTGTCGACCAGATCGAGGCGCTGGCCGAACTGAACCGGATCGTGGCCCGCCACGGCCGCGGGATGGACGTGGTGAGCTCAAGCCGTCCGAGCGCGCAGCGCGACGAGGAACAGACGCTGATCGCCGCGTCCGGTGGACGCAGCAGCGAGGCGCCATCGCGGCCCCCGGTCACGCCGCGCCCGCCGGGCGGTAGCGCATCCAATCTGCCGCCGCCGGACCTCGGCACGCCGGCTTCGCGCCGCACCGAAGCGCCGCCGGTCAGCCCGGCCGCCGCCGACCAGGGACGCGATGGGTGGCTTTCCGACCTGCTGAGCCGCGCCGACACCGGCGGCAGCCGCGAAGCGCCGCGCGGCCGAACTGCCCAACCGGCGACCGCCAATCCGCTAGAGTCGCTGTCGCTCGACATCGGCCGCCTGATGGATCGCAATCTCGCCGCCGAGATGTGGGATCGCTATCAGCGCGGCGAGAGCAAGGCGTTCTCCAAGCGGCTCTACACACCCGCTGGCCAGAAGGCGTTCGACGAAGTCGCCCGCAAATATCGCGCCGACCGCAGCTTCAAGCAGACGGTCGACCGCTACATCGCCGAGTTCGAACGGTTGCTCGACGAAGTCGCGCGCGACGACCGCGGCCCCGCGGCGCTGCGCAGCCACCTCGTCTCCGAGACCGGGCTCGTCTACACCCTGCTCGCGCACGCGTCGGGACGGCTGGGATAAGGTTTCGAGGGGATCGCGGAATAAAAAGCGGAGGCAGCGATGCCTCCGTCTTTGTTTTTGAGGATTCGTAATCCGCCGTTACACCGATTAGACAGGCGGTTACGCCTGTGGCTTAACTCGCAATTCTCCGCTCGCCGAATTCGCCGATCGCATCAACCTCGCCTGCCCAATCCAAGGGACCAATCCCCGCGCACGTCGCGATGAAACGACGACAAGTTAGTTAGCATTGATGGCGGATTACGCTTCGCTAATCCGCCCTACGGAACCCTACTGCCGCCTCCTCTCCGTCGCCGCGGCGGGCGTTGCCGCAGCCGCCGCCGGCGGGGCCTGCGCGCTTGAGTTACCGGCGCCGAACAACAGCCGGGTCGGGTTGCGGTCGAGATTGTTTACCGCGCGGCTGATGTCGCCCAAGGTGCGGCGGCCATCGGCCATCAGGAGACCCGATCGCTTGTCGAAATCCTCCGCCAGTTCGCGGATCGATTTCACCGCCTGAAACAGTTCGCCGCCCTCCTTGCCGCCGGCCAGCGTGTTGAGCCCGAGCATGAGGCTGTCGGCCTTGCCCATCACGCCATCGACTTTCAGCATGACGTCGTCGATCTTCTCGGAATTGCGCGCCAGCGATGCGGTGAAGGTCTCGAGGTTTCGAAGCGAGTTCTTGACCGCTTCCTGGTTGTCAGCGACCACCCGATTGATGTTCTGCAGCGTGCCGCGGATCGCCTCCGTGACGTCCTGCAGGGAGTTCGGATCGGCGGTCAGCACCGGCACGCCGTCCTCATCGAGGGGCACGCCGGGCGCGGCCTCCGCGCCGCCCTTCAGCGATATCGCCGCGACCCCGGTCAGCCCCTGGAATTCGAGCCCCACCAGCGTGTCCTTGCGGATCGGGGCGTTGTTCTCGATCATCGCCAGTGCGACAACTCGACGCGGGTTGTCGAGCTTCACCGACATCACTTCTCCGATCCGGA
>WNGJ01001004.1_pt1 | contig 30786 bp, 25 predicted proteins | sample 5400611 | NCBI WGS metagenome assembly WNGJ01 (sample SAMN13153375, study PRJNA577476) | soil metagenome | isolation source: 40 cm soil or saprolite under Garry oak tree replicate 1 | place: USA:California | collected 2016-06-15
CGCTCACCTAAGCTCTTCGCCATGCGCTCGGCGCTGGCGCGGGCGGCGATCCGCCGCGGCTCCAGCATGATGATCTTTTTGCTTTTGGCCCAGGGCGCATCAAGCAAGGCCAGGGGCACCCGCGTGGTCTTGCCGGCGCCGGGCGGCGCGACCAACACCGCAGCGTTGCGGCTCTCGAGCGCGCGCGCAAGTTCGTCGAGGACGGCGTCGATCGGAAGCGGCGTATCGAAGGTACGGGGCAATGACTCACCATTCGTCATGCCCGGCCTTGTGCCGGGCATCCACTCTTTCCTTGCTGGAAGAGAACAAGACGTGGATGGCCGGGACAAGCCCGGCCATGACGAAATTAGCAACCGCCTCAATCCCGCGGCTCGGGCGGCCGGCCGATGCTCTCATAGACGAAGCCGCGCATCGCCATGTCTTCGGGGCGGTAGACGTTGCGCAGATCGACCACGACCGGCTGCGCCATCTCGCGCTTCAGCCGTTCCAGGTCGAGCGCGCGGTACTGCACCCATTCGGTGACGACGACCATCACATCGGCGCCCTTCGCGCAGGTATATGGATCATCGCAATATTCGATGTCGGGCAACTCCTTACGCGCCTGCTCCATGCCGGCCGGGTCGTGCGCGCGCACCTTCGCGCCCATGTCCAGCAATCCCGTCACCAGCGGGATCGAGGGCGCCTCGCGCATGTCGTCGGTGTCGGGCTTGAACGTCAGCCCGAGCAGCGCGACAGACTTGCCGCGCAGGCTGCCGCCGGCGGCAATGGCGACCTTGCGCGCCATCGCGCGCTTGCGGTTGTCATTGACCCCGAGCACCGCCTCGACGATGCGGAGCTGCACGTCATGATCCTGCGCGATCTTGATCAGCGCGCGGGTGTCCTTTGGAAAGCACGAGCCGCCGAAGCCCGGCCCGGCATGCAGGAATTTCGCGCCGATGCGGTTGTCGAGCCCGATGCCGCGCGCCACCTCCTGCACATCGGCGCCGACCTTTTCAGAGAGATCGGCGATCTCGTTGATGAAGGTGATCTTGGTGGCGAGGAAGGCGTTGGCGGCGTATTTGATCAGCTCGGCCGTGCGGCGCGCGGTATACATCAGCGGCGCCTGATTGAGCGAGAGCGGCCGGTAGACATCGCCGAGCACTTTTCGTCCGCGCTCGTCCTCGGTACCGACCACGATGCGGTCTGGAAACTTGAAGTCGCGGATCGCCGCGCCCTCGCGGAGGAATTCCGGATTGGAGGCGACCACGACATCGGCGGACGGATTGGTTTCGCGAATCAGGCGCTCGACCTCATCGCCGGTGCCGACCGGCACGGTCGACTTGGTGACGACCACGGTGAAACCCGACAGCGCCTTGGCGATCTCGCGCGCGGCGGCGTACACATAGGTCAGGTCGGCGTGACCATCGCCGCGCCGCGACGGCGTGCCGACCGCGATGAACACCGCATCGGCGTCCGCGACCGGGCCTGAAAGGTCGGTCGTGAAATCCAGACGCTTGGCCTTCACGTTCGCCGCAACCAGCGCATCCAGGCCGGGCTCGAAAATCGGGATTTCGCCCCGGTGCAAGGCCGCGATCTTGTCGGCATCCTTGTCCACGCAGGTGACCTGGTGACCGAAATCCGCGAAACAGGCGCCGGAAACCAGCCCCACATAGCCCGTGCCAATCATGGCGATCCGCATGAAACACCCTGTCTCTCGAATGGTTAACGCGCCCGCCTCTTAAAACATTTGGCGGCAAAGGGGAAAGCCGAAAACGGCATGTCCCTTGTATGAATAAAGGGGACAGAAACCGGTCCGGCCCATGATGCCGCGAACCCGCGTCATAAAAGGACACCGATGCCCTCCAACGGCACATTCACCGTGACCGCAACGTCCACCGCGCCCCTTTCGGGTGCGCGTATCGACTGGGTGGATTACGCCAAGGGCATCTGCATCGTCATGGTGGTGATGATGCATTCGGTGCTGGGCGTGGAACTGGCGGCCGGCCAGACCGGCTTCATGCATGCCTTCGTGGCCTTCGCAAAACCGTTCCGGATGCCGGATTTCTTCCTGATTTCAGGCCTGTTCCTGCCGCTTGTGATCGACCGCGACTGGCGCACCTACCTCGACCGCAAGGTCCTGCATTTCGCCTATTTCTATGTGCTGTGGGTGACGATCCAGTTCGGCTTCAAGGCGCCGGCCTTCGCAACGGAGGCGGGCTGGAGCCATGCCGGTTTCCTTTACCTCGAATCCTTCATCGAGCCGTTCGGCACGCTGTGGTTCATCTACCTGCTGCCGGTGTTCTTCTGTGTCATAAAACTGACACGTGGTGTCCCGCCGATTCTCGTCTGGGGCGCGGCGGCGCTGCTGGAGACCGCGCATGTCGCAACCGGCTGGACCGTGATCGACGAATTCTGCGCGCGATTCGTCTACATCCATTCCGGCTATCTGTTCGCGGGCACCGTGTTTGCGTTGTCAGACCGTGCGCGCGCGCATCCGGTGCTGGCACTTGCGGGGCTCGGCTTATGGGCCGTCGTCAACGGCGGCCTAGTTGCGTTCGGCTATAGCGAATGGCCGCTGGTGTCGCTCGCGCTGGGACTTGCCGGCGCCTGCGCCATCGTTACCGTCGGGACGCTGCTGGCGCGGATCAACTGGCTGAACGTCCTGCGCTTCTGCGGCGCGCATTCCATCGTGATCTATCTCGCCTTCTTCCTGCCGATGGCCTCGACGCGGACGCTGCTCTTGAAGGCCGGCCTGATCCCCGACATCGGCGCGATCTCGCTGGTCGTCACCGTCGCCGGCGTCGCGGGTGCGCTCTTGATCTGGAGGGCCGCGCTGGCGGTGCGGGCAAACTTCCTGTTCGAGCGGCCGGAGGCCTTCTGGATCGCGCCGAAGAAGGCTTCGACGGTATTGCAGGCGGCGGAGTAGGTTCCTCTCACATCGTCGCCCCCGCGAAAGCGGGGGGCCCATAACCACAGGCTTTTGTGGTCATATCAGGTGGAGGCTCCAGCCCACTCAACAACATCTCCCTGGGGTTATGGGTCCCGGCTCAAGGCCGGGACGACGGGTGATTTGGTCGTTGGACAGCGCCAGATTCCGCCCTGCGGAGGCTGTCATTCCCCGCAAAAATTCTTAAATTGCGGCCATGCCCAAGACCTCCCCAAAAGCCGCCTCCCCAAAAGCCGCCTCCCCAAAAGCCGCCGAGAAACCCTCCGCGAAACCATTGGCCGCCAAGGCCGCCTCCAAGGGCGACCATGTCTTCCTGGTCGACGGTTCCTCCTACATTTTCCGCGCCTATCACGCGCTGCCGCCCTTGAACCGGAAATCCGACGGATTGCAGGTCAACGCGGTGCTCGGCTTCTGCAACATGCTGTGGAAGCTCTTGCGCGACATGCCGGAGGACAACCGGCCGACGCATCTTGCGATCGTCTTCGACAAGTCCGAGATCACGTTCCGCAACAAGCTCTATCCCGACTACAAGGCGCACCGGCCGCCAGCCCCTGACGACCTGATCCCGCAATTTTCGCTGATCCGCGACGCCGTGCGCGCCTTCGACCTGCCCTGCCTGGAGCAGAACGGCTTCGAGGCCGACGATTTGATCGCGACCTATGCGCGGCAGGCCTGCGAGCGCGGCGCCAACACCACCATCGTCTCGTCGGATAAGGACCTGATGCAGCTCGTCAACGACTGCGTCACCATGTACGACACCATGAAGGACCGCCGCATCGGCATATCAGAAGTGATCGAGAAGTTCGGCGTGCCGCCGGAGAAGGTGGTCGAGGTGCAGGCCTTGGCCGGCGATTCCACCGACAACGTGCCAGGCGTGCCCGGCATCGGCGTCAAGACCGCAGCGCAGTTGATCGTCGAATATGGCGATCTCGAAGAGCTTCTGAAACGCGCAGGCGAGATCAAGCAGCCGAAGCGGCGCGAGGCCTTGATCGAGAATGCCGAGAAGGCGCGAATTTCGCGCCAGCTGGTGTTGCTGGACGACAAGGTCACGCTTGACGTGCCGCTCGACGATCTCGCCGTGCACGACCCCGACGCGCGCAAACTGATCGCGTTCCTGAAGGCGATGGAGTTTTCGACCCTCACCCGCCGCGTCGCCGAATATGCGCAGATCGATCCGGCGAATATCGAGGCCGATGCGGGGAATAAGAACGGTGGCGGCCCTTCGCCTCTCCCGCTTGCGGGGGAGGCCGGATCGCGGAGCGATCCGGGTGGGGGCTCTCGCCCCGAACAAGGTGCCGCCACCCCGCCCTCCTCCGCAAGCGGGGGAGCGAGCGCACCGAGCAAGGGGACGGGTGACCGGAACGACAAGGCCGCAAGCCTCAAGGGCACGCCGGTCTCGCTTGCCACAGCCCGCGCGGAGGCCGCGCGGAAACTCCCCCTCGATCGCGGCAAATACCAGACCATCCGCCAGCTCGACGATCTGAAGGCCTTTCTCGCGCGCGCGCGCGAGGCCGGCCAATTCGCGATCGAGGCCAAGGCGAACTCGATCGATCCGATGCAGGCCGAGATCTGCGGCATTGCGCTGGCGCTCGCGCCCAACGATACCTGCTACATCCCGCTGACCCACAAGCAATCCGGTGACGGCGTCGGCCTGTTCGATGCCGGCCTCGCGCCCGACCAGATCAAGCAAAGCGATGCGCTGGAAGCGCTGCGGCCGCTACTGGAATCCCATGGCATCTTGAAGATCGGCTTCAATATCAAGTTCAACGCGGTGATGTTCGCGCAGGCCGGCATCGCCATCCGCAATTACGACGATGCGCAGTTGATGTCGTATGCGCTCGATGCCGGCCGCAACGCGCATGGGCTCGATGCGCTGGCCGAGCGCTGGCTCGGCCACGCCACGCTCACCCATGGCGAACTGACCGGCAGCGGCAAGAACAAGCTGACCTTCGATCAGGTCGCGATCGACCGTGCGACCGCCTATTCGGCCGAGGATGCCGACGTGATCTTGCGGCTATGGCGCGTCTTGAAGCCGCGCCTCCTCGCCGAAGGCATGACCGCGGTCTATGAGACCCTGGAACGGCCGCTGGTGACCGTGCTGGCGCGGATGGAGCGCCGCGGCATCTCAATCGACCGCCAGGTGCTGTCGCGGCTATCGGGCGATTTCGCCCAGACCGCCGCGCGCGTCGAAGCCGAGCTTCAGGAGCTTGCCGGCGAGCCGATCAATGTCGGCAGCCCGAAGCAGATCGGCGATATTCTCTTTGGCAAGATGGGTATTCCCGGCGGCACCAAGACCAAGACCGGCGCCTGGTCGACCTCCGCCTCCATTCTCGACGATCTCGCCGAACAGGGCCACGATTTCGCGAAGAAGATCCTGGAGTGGCGGCAGGTCTCGAAACTGAAATCGACCTATACCGATGCGCTGCCGACCTATGTCAATCCGCAGACCCACCGCGTCCACACCACCTACGCGCTGGCGGCGACCACCACGGGGCGGCTGTCATCGAACGAGCCGAACCTGCAGAACATCCCTGTTCGTACCGAGGACGGCCGCAAGATTCGCCGCGCCTTCATCGCGACACCAGGCCACAAGCTGGTCTCGGCGGATTATTCACAGATCGAGCTGCGGCTCCTCGCCGAAATCGCCGATATCCCCGTGCTGAAACAGGCGTTCCGCGACGGGCTCGACATTCACGCGATGACCGCGTCCGAAATGTTCGGCGTGCCGATCAAGGAAATGCCGAGCGAGGTGCGCCGCCGCGCGAAAGCGATCAATTTCGGCATCATCTACGGCATTTCGGCGTTCGGGCTCGCCAACCAGCTCGGCATCGCGCGCGAGGAGGCGTCGGCCTACATCAAGAAGTATTTCGAACGCTTTCCGGGCATCCGCGCCTACATGGACGAGACCAAGGAGTTTTGCCGCAGGTACGGTTATGTCACCACGCTGTTCGGCCGCAAGTGCTACTATCCCGAGATCAAGGCGAGCAACGCCTCGCACCGCTCCTTCAACGAACGCGCCGCGATCAACGCGCGATTGCAGGGTAGCGCGGCCGACATCATCCGCCGCGCCATGATCCGGATGGAAGATGCGCTGGCCGAGAAGAAGCTCTCGGCGCAGATGCTGTTGCAGGTGCATGACGAACTGATCTTCGAGGTGCCCGACGACGAAGTGGCGGCGACGCTGCCCGTCGTGCAGCACGTCATGCAGGACGCGCCGTTCCCGGCCGTGATCCTGTCGCTGCCGCTGCAGGTGGATGCGCGCGCAGCGAACAATTGGGACGAGGCGCATTGAGGCCGGGCTGTCGTCGTCGGCCATGGCCGTCCGAAGGACGGCCATGCCCGGGGCGATGACGACGGTGAAGTGAACTTCGCCATCATCCCTGAAATTTTCGACCATCATCCATGTCATCTTCGACATGGTCTCGCGGCGCCGCGCACGCTAGAGCATGATCCGGAAAAGTGGGCACCGGTTTTCCCTCGCGACAAACGCGAAGCGTTTGCGCGGAGATCATGCTCAAACAAAAAGATTGAGCGAGATGACGATTCGAAGAAAAGTCGTCGCGCTCTAGAAACGCTGGACGTTCCTGCCGCGAGTGAAAAATGCCCCAAGCCTCATCCCTGCTCGCCTTCGCCCTGATCTCGTTCGGTCTGGTGCTGACGCCGGGACCGAACATGATCTATTTGATCTCGCGCTCGATCACGCAGGGGCCCATGGCCGGCATCGTCTCGCTCGGCGGCGTTGCGCTCGGCTTCGTGTTCTACATGCTGTGCGCGGCGTTCGGCGTCACCGCGCTGCTGCTCGCCGTGCCTTACGCCTATGACGCGCTGCGCTTCGCCGGCGCCGCCTATCTGCTATGGATGGCCTGGCAGGCGGTCAAGCCCGGCGGCCGCTCGGCTTTTGAGGTCAAGACGCTCGCCTTCGACGGCCCGAAGAAGCTGTTTGCGATGGGCTTTGTCACAAATCTTCTGAACCCGAAGATCGCGATGTTGTATCTGGCGCTGCTGCCGCAGTTCATCGATCCCAACGGGGCAAGCGTGCTGGACCAATCGCTGGTGCTTGGCGCGATCCACATCGTCATCAGCGTCAGCGTCCAGGCCATGATCACGCTCGCCGCCGGATCGATCGCGCTGTTTCTGTCCAGGCGGCCGAGCTGGCTGCTGGTGCAGCGCTATTTGATGGGCACCGTGCTCGCCGGGCTGGCGGTCCGGATGGCGTTCGAGGCGAAGCGGGCGTAAGGCACTGCCCTCACCCAGCAATCGCTGTCATCGCCCGGCATAGCGGTCTGAAGGACGGCGGTGGGTGCGGCGAGAGCGAAACTCAATCCAGCTTCGTCTCCATGCCGCGTTTCGTGGCCGGGCGCGCCATCAGCGTGTCGTACCAGCGTTTGACATTCGGGAAATCCGACAGCTCGACCTTGTGGCGCGGATGACGCCAGGCCCAGCCGAGAATCCCGAAGTCGGCGACCGACAGCGGTCCCGCCACGAACTCGTGCTCTGCCAGACGGCGGTCGAGCACGCCATAGAGCCTGCGCGTCTCCGTCATGTAACGTTTCAGGCCGTAGGCGCGGTCCTGCTCGGTCTCCAGCGCAATGAAGTGATGCACCTGCCCGGGCATCGGGCCGAAACCGCCCATCTGCCACATCAGCCATTCATAGACCGGGATGCGCGCGGCGAGCGGCTTGGGCAGGAATTGTCCTGTCTTCTCGCCGAGATAGAGCAGGATCGCCCCCGACTCGAACACGCTGACGGGTTTGCCCTCGGGCCCCTCGGGATCGACGATCGCCGGTATCTTGTTGTTCGGGCTGATCACCAGGAACGACGGCGCCATCTGCTCGCCCTTGGTGATGTTCACCGGGATCACCTTGTAGGGCAGCCCCATTTCCTCCAGCGCGACCGAGATCTTGCGGCCATTCGGCGTGTTCCAGGTATGAAGTTCGATGGTCATCAAAACCCCTTCAGCTCTTGTTCAGGCAAGCGTCTCTAGCATCCAGGCGTGCAGGCGGCAAAATGGGCCCAATCTTGGTGTCGCCCCGGCCTGCGGAAGTGGGCTTTGAGGCTGCCTTCCCGCTGTTGATGGGCTGCTTCCGTGCTGGAATGTGCGCGCGACCGCCGATAAATTACGAGCCACTGCTCAAGTAAAGACTGGAGCATGATCGGGAAAAGGCCTACCCCCGCGCGTGGATAGCGGGTCGGACACCGGTTTTCCGAAAAGACCATGCTCGCACAACACGCCGGAGCGCGATGACGATTGATCCTGAGGTCATCGCGCTTTCGCCAGAAAGCCGGATATCGACCTTGTCCAAATCAGCTTCCCGCGCCCGTCTCGCCGAGATCATCCGCCGCCGCTCGTTCGGCCGCGGCGAAATCACGCTCGCTTCAGGCCGCAAGAGCGATTTCTATTTCAACCTCAAGCCGACCATGCTCGACCCCGAGGGCGCCACGCTGCTCGCCGAACTCACCTATGAGACGCTGAGGGACGACGAGCTCGATTTCGTCGGCGGGCTGGAAATGGGGGCGGTCCCGCTCGCCGGCGCGATCGCGCAGATATCCTGGATCAAGGGACACCCGATCGCGGCCTTCTTCGTGCGCAAGAGGCCGAAGGCGCACGGCGCGCGGCTGGCGGTCGAGGGGTTGGCGAAAGGCGAGAGCCTCGAGGGCAAGCGCGTCGTGGTGGTCGAGGACGTCACCACCACGGGCGGCTCGGCGATGAAGGCGGTGGAAGCGGTGCGCGAGGCCGGCGGCGAGGTCGCGCTGGTCCTGACCATGATCGACCGCGAGGAAGGCGCCAGCGACACTTTCGCGCAGGCTGGCCTGCCCTTCCGCGCGCTCTACAAGGCATCGGAATTCCTGCACGACTAAGCTGCGCAGCGTTAACACGCCGCGCCGCTTCCGGGGCACAGAAGGGCCGCTTGCCCTCTCCATTATCTTGCGCTCGGCTGACCTCCGCTCACCGCTCGTTTACCATCGCCCACTATGGTGAATCCGAACTTGAGGCTCGGGGTCGCCTCAAGGAGGTGCGGCTTTAAGTCCGGTGGAGTAAAGCGTTGCGTCACGAGTTGCCTGTTCAGCGCAAGCGGCGCCGCTTGATGCTTGTCGCCGCCGCGATCGCAAGCCCCGTTGTGCTTGCGCCGGGTGCCGCTTCCGCCGAAGGCCTGTTCGATTTCCTGTTCGGCGGTCCGCAGAAGCCGCAACAGCACCAGGCCGCGCCGCAAGCGAATTTCTTCGATCTTTTCGGCACCAACCCGCAACCTGGGCCGCCGTCGCGCCCCGCCGTGGCGAGCTCCGGCCCAGCCTTCTGCGTGCGAAGCTGCGACGGACGATATTTTCCGCTGCTGCGCGGCAGCCCGTCGCCGGCCCAGATGTGCCAGGCTTTCTGTCCGGCGAGCCCGACCAAGGTCTTCTTCGGCTCCAGCATCGACAGCGCCTATGGCGCGAACGGCGAGCGTTACGCCGACAGTGAAAACGCCTTCGTCTATCGCAAGGAGTTGCGCGCCAACTGCACCTGCAACGGCCGCAATCCCACAGGGCTAGCGCCGGTCGATCTTGCGCTCGACAATTCGCTCCGTCCGGGCGACGTGGTCGCCACCACCAATGGGCTCGTGGCCTATTCCGGCAGCCGAACAGGCGCCGGCCAGAATGCGGACTTCACGCCGATCGCCTCCTACCCCGGACTGACCAGCGAGGTTCGCGCCAAGCTCGGCGAGATGAAGGTCGCCCCCGTGAGCTCGGACATGATCGCCAGCGACGCGCCGCTATCGGACGTAGGTGCCATTGCCGTGCCACCGGTGTCCACCGCGCCAAAGGCAGCGCCGCTGCGGGACAAGCGCGCGGAAGCGAACTAGGCGACCGGTCCGAGGTGTCATTCCGGGACGGTCCGAAGGACCAGACCACAGATGCGCAATTGCGCATCGGGGAATCTCGAGATTCCGGGTTCGATGCGGAGCCTGTCATCGGGCCGCGCGTCGCGCGGACCCGTTGGCATCGCCCCGGAATGACGTCGGAGCCTACCGCCCGACGATCACGCCGATCACGTTCGGCGCCGAGCGGTACTTTTCCTCGATCGCCGCGCGCGCCGCGGCGCGGTTTTCCGGCGTGAGCAGCCCGCGCTTTTCGGCCAGGATCATCCAGCAATAGCCCCACCAGTCGGTGAGCATGCCCTGATCGTCGACGAGGTCGTAGCCCTGTTCGGCGGCGAAAATGCGCGCATGCGCCTCATCGAGCGTATCGAGAAAGGCGTGGTCTTTCGCGGAGAACAGCTCGTCGCTGATATCGTCGATCGTGTAGCCCCACACCGACATGCACACGGCGTTGAATTCGCGGTCGATCTCGTCGTCGTCCACCGGCCTGCGCCGGGCGGCCTGATGCAGCCGCGACAGCGTCCGCGCGAAGTCGGCAATGCGGGTCAGGGAGAATTGGTCGAAGGCGATGGTGGACATGTAGTCCTCGCTAAGCTTGACAGACCATAGATGTTGTGTCGGCACGATACCGAATCGCTATGATATATCAAAGGCTTGCTAAAGTGTTCTTAATTCGTTCTATTTCGTCGCCCCGGCGAAGGCCGGGGCCCATAACCACAACAGTTAGATTTCATGGGAGGCTGTAACTACAATGGCCTTCACCTATTACGTGTATATTCTTGCGAGTGGCCGGCACGGAACGCTCTACATCGGCGTCACCAATAACCTGCGGACACGGCTCGAACAGCATCGAGCCGGTCGTGGCTCACAGTTCGTCAAACAGTACAACGTGTTTCGCCTCGTTTACGTCGAGACGTTCGCCTCGCCGCAAGAAGCAATCGCTCGGGAGAAGCAGTTAAAGAACTGGCGACGGGACTGGAAAGTTCGACTGATCGAAACAGACAATCTCGACTGGAGCGACCTATCCCATCTACTCTAGACAGCGGTGGTTATGGGCCCCGGCCTTCGCCGGGGCGACGCCCGAGGCGGCTTGAGGCGTAGCGATAACCAACCCGACCGCGCCATCGTAGCGAACATTAAGACCCAACCTCAGCTAGCGGTCCGTAGTTTCTCCTGCCATGAACAGAGTTTCTCACGACCGGTCGTCGGCGTGGATCACGAAACCGCCGGACGGCGCGCGGTGTAGCCGAGCCGAAGCCCTGCTTCAAAGCCGCATCCTTCGTAAAAGCGATGCACGCGCGGATCGGCGCGGCCGCTTTGCAGCAGCACGTGATGACAATCCTTTTCCCAGGCGTCCGCCAGCGCGGCGAGAACGACGGCCCGGCCATGGCCTCGGCCGCGAAATTCGGGATGCGTCACGACATTTTCGAGAAAGCCATGCTGGCGGCCGGCGCGCAAAAGATTTGGCGCCGTGATCAGCATGCAGGTCGAAACGATCCGGGAGTCGATGTCGGATACGAACACCGCCACGCCATCGCGGGACAGGATGTCCGACCAGGTCCGCTCGGCGCGTTCCCTCGGCTCGGCAAAGGCGCTGACTTCCGATGCGCGGAACAGCGCCAGAAGCGAATCGAGATCGTCCGCCGCGGCGGGCCTTGCAGCCGGCATCTGCGCCACGGCGCTTCCGTCACATCGCCGACAGCAGCTTGTCGCCGCAATAATTCGCCCAGAACTTGCCGCCGCATTGCCGGCGGATGGCGGCGCAACGCGCCGCGGGCGATGCGTTTGGCTGGACGCTGAACGAACAGCTCAGGCCGTCGGCGCCGCGCCCCACGCTGCCGGCGGCAAAAGCTGCGCTCGAGGCAGTCAGGCAGAACACCAGCAAAGCTGCGGCGATGATCTCGATTGTCAGTCTCATGGCGCGGACCTCCCCGAAGTTTCGCGACAGCCCCGCAAGGCAGCATAGCATCAAAATGCGGTATCGGACTCCGGCGATTCGGCCCGGGTCTTGCATAAAAATCGTGCATGCGCGGCGCTGGAGTCCCGGGACGGGTTTCCGATCGGGGCAGAAGCGGCGTATCATTTTCCCCGGGAACTCAGAGTCGCAGGTTCGACGTGCCAGATCCATCCCTCCATCTTCCCGCGCCCGGCCAGCCGGTCGATGAACTGGCGGTGGCCGAGATCAAGAGCGCCATCCTTGCCAAGCTGAGGCTTGCGATCGGCAAGGACGCCGGCATGGCGACGCAGCACGATTGGTACAAGGCCACCGCGCTGGCGCTGCGCGACCGCATCGTCCACCGCTGGGTGACGGCGGACAAGGAGAGCTACGACGCCGGCCGCAAGCGAGTCTATTACCTCTCCCTCGAATTCCTGATCGGCCGGCTGTTCACCGACGCGCTGAACAATATGGGGCTGCTCAAGGTGTTCGAGACCGCGCTTGGCGATCTCGGCGTTGGCCTTGCGGAGCTACGCCAATGCGAGCCGGATGCGGCGCTTGGCAATGGCGGCCTCGGACGGCTCGCAGCCTGCTTCATGGAGAGCATGGCGACGCTCGCGATCCCCGCGATCGGCTACGGCATCCGTTACGATTTCGGCCTGTTCCGGCAGATCCTCAATCAGGGCTGGCAGCAGGAATATCCGGACGTCTGGCTCTCTTTCGGCAACCCCTGGGAATTCCAGCGGCCAGAAGTCGTCTATCACGTCCATTTCGGCGGCGGCGTCGAGCATGTCGACGACAAGGGCCGCGACCGCGCGATCTGGCATCCGGCGGAAACCGTGCAGGCCGTGGCCTACGACACGCCGATCGTCGGCTGGCGTGGCCAGCACGTCAACGCGCTCAGGCTGTGGTCGGCGCGCTCGCCCGATCCGCTCAACCTCGATGTCTTCAACACCGGCGACTATCTCGGCGCATCCGCCGAGGAGGCGCGCGCGGAGTCGATCTGCAAATTCCTCTATCCGAACGACGAGAGCCCGGCCGGCCGCGAGCTCCGGCTGCGGCAGGAATACTTCTTCGTCTCGGCCTCGTTGCAGGATCTGGTCGGGCGCCATCTCGCCGCCGACGGCCAGTTGCGCAGCCTCGCGCAGAAGGCCGCGCTCCAGCTCAACGACACCCATCCGAGCCTCGCGGTGGCCGAGCTGATGCGCATCCTGCTCGACCTGCACTATTTCCGCTGGGATGAAGCGTGGAAGATCACGGTGGCGACCTTGTCCTACACCAACCACACGCTGCTGCCGGAGGCGCTGGAAACCTGGCCGGTCGAACTGTTCGAGCGGCTGTTGCCGCGGCACCTGGAGATCATCTACCGCATCAATGGCACGCATCTGGCGCTCGCCGAAGCGAGCTGTCCCGGCGACGTCGATTTCCTCGCCGCGGTCTCGCTGATCGACGAGAGGAGCGGCCGGAAGGTGCGGATGGGACAACTGGCCTTCGTCGGCTCGCACCGCATCAACGGCGTCTCGGCGATGCATTCCGACCTGATGAAGGAGACCGTGTTCCACGATCTCAACCATCTCTATCCGGGACGCATCACCAACAAGACCAACGGCATCACCTTCCGCCGCTGGCTGATGCTGGCCAATCCGAAATTGACCGACCTTTTGCGCAAGGCCTGCGGCGAAGCCGTGCTGGACGATCCGACGCAACTCGCAACGCTGGAAAGTTACGCCAGCGACAGCGCCTTCCAGCAGCAATTCCGCAGCGTCAAGCATCACAACAAAGTCGCTCTCGCCCGGCTGATCGGCGAACGGATGAACGTCTTTGTCGACCCCTCGGCGCTGTTCGACGTGCAGATCAAGCGCATCCACGAATACAAGCGGCAGCTCCTCAACATCCTGGAGACCATCGCGCTCTATCAGGCGATGAAGGACGACCCGGAGCGCGACTGGGTGCCGCGCGTGAAGATCTTCGCCGGCAAGGCGGCCGCGAGCTATCGTTACGCCAAGCTGATCATCAAGCTGATCAACGACGTCGCCGCGATCGTCAACAACGACGCCTCGATCGGCGGCCGTCTCAAGGTCGTATTCCTGGCGGACTACAATGTCAGCCTCGCCGAAGTGATCATTCCCGCCGCCGATCTGTCCGAACAGATCTCGACCGCGGGCATGGAAGCCTCCGGCACCGGCAACATGAAGCTCGCGCTGAACGGCGCCTTGACCATCGGCACGCTGGACGGCGCCAATATCGAAATCCGCGACCACGTGGGCCCTGAGAACATCGCGATCTTCGGCATGGAGGCTATGGACGTGATGGTCCGCCGCAAGCAGGGATTGGATGCGAGCGACGTGATCCGCGGTTCGCCGCAGCTTGCGCGCGCCATCAACGCCGTCGGTAGCGGCGAGTTTTCGCCCGGCGACCCGGGCCGGTTCGAATCGATCGCGCACGCGCTGCGCTATCTCGACCACTACATGGTCAGCGCCGATTTCGACGCCTATTACGAGGCGCAGCGCGGCATCGACGCGCGCTGGCAGGTGGTACCGGCCTGGACGCGCGCCTCTATCCTCAACGTCGCGCGGATGGCGTGGTTCTCCTCCGACCGCACCATCCGCGAATATGCCGAGGACATCTGGACCGTGCCGGTGAGCCCGACCCCGGTTGCGCATGAGACGGGCAAGCAGCGCGGGGTTACGCGCTGAGCGCAGCCTACGGAAATCGATTACCTCTGACGTCATTGAATTTGCTGCTGCGGCAACGATTCTGAGCAAGCGCTGTTGCCGAGCGGCTGCGCGACATTGATGCAGTCATTCCGGGGCGGTGCGAAGCATTGAACCCGGAATGACGGAGTCCGAAATATCTCATGCTAACAAAATCCGAACACCTTTTCGACGACGCAACGCGCGTCTCCGCCGGCGACAGCCGCTGGCAGGGGCGGACCAGCCCGGATTACTGGGCTTTCGTCGGCCCGTTTGGCGGGGCCACGGCGGCGACGATCCTGCGCGCGCTCATCGAGCATCCGCAAGCGTCAGGCGATCCGCTGTCGCTGACCGTCAACTACTGCGCACCGATCGCGGAGGGGCCGTTCGATCTCGACGTCCGCCTGGTCAAGGCCAACCGCTCCTCGCAGCATTGGTGCGTGGAGCTGTCGCAAGGCGGCGCCGATGTCGCGACGCTTGCGACCGCGGTGTTCGCCGAGCGCCGCCCGTCATGGTCTCACCAACAGGCAACATTTCCAGACGCGAAACCGTTCGAACAGATCCAGCCCTATCCCAACGTCGCGGCGACTTGGGTCAAGCAATATGATTTTCGCTTCATTGATGGCGATCCGGATTTCCGCTCCGGCAAGGCGTATCCGGCGAGCGCGTTCTCCAAGCTATGGATCGGCGATCGCGTGCCACGCAAGATCGACATGCTGTCGCTGATGGCGATGTCGGATGCGTTCTTCGCCCGCGTCTTTCACGCACGCGGCGAACTGGTGCCGTTCGGCACGGTGTCGCTGACGACCTATTTCCATGCCGACGCCGACGATCTCGCGAAAGAGGACATCACCCGTCTGCTCGCGGTCGCCGACGCCAAGACCTTCCACAAGAGCTATGGCGACCAGTCCGGCGAATTGTGGTCGCCTTCGGGGCGCCTGCTCGCGACCACGACGCAGATCGCGTATTTCAAGGCTTGAGCTGACACGGAGCGGCTACGAGCCGGATACCGTTACGACGGAGTTGCCGCGACCGGCGGAATCGAAAAGGGCGGAATCGAAAAGGGCGGAATCGAAAAGGACGCGATCGAAAAGGACGCGATCGAAAACGGCGGCCTCGCGGCCGCCCCTCGTGCGTCATTCCGGACGGTCCGCTTGCGGACCGATCCGGAATCTCGAGACGATCGACGCCGATCGAGATTCCGGGTTCGTGCTCTCGCGCGCCCCGGAATGACGCTCACGCGTTACTCCGCCGCGAGCCTGACCTCCGGCGCGGCGGCGCGGACGTCGGCGTCGACTTGGGCCTCGAACTTGGCAAAGTTCTTCTGGAACAAGCCGACCAGCGCGCGGGCGGTCTTGTCGAACTCGGCCTTGTCCTTCCAGGTCTTGATCGGATCGAGGATATGCGGCTCGACGCCCGGCAGCGAGGTCGGCACCGCGAAGCCGAAATAGCGGTCGGTGCGGAAATCGGCGTTGCGCAGCGAGCCGTTCAGCGCCGCGGTCAGAAGCGTCCGCGTCACCTTGATCGGCATGCGCCGACCGGTGCCATATTTGCCGCCGGTCCAGCCGGTATTGACCAGCCAGCAATCGACATCGTGCTTGGCGATCAGGTCGCGCAGCAGATTGCCATAGACCGAAGGGTCGCGCGGCAGGAACGGCGAGCCGAAGCAGGTGGAGAATTCCGGCTGCGGCTCGGAGCCCAGACCGCGCTCGGTACCGGCGACCTTCGCGGTGTAGCCGGACAGGAAATGATACATCGCCTGCGCCGGCGTTAGCTTGGCGATCGGCGGCATCACGCCGAAGGCGTCGGCGGCGAGCATCACCACGTTCTTCGGGTGCGGCGCGCGGCCGGTGCGCGAGGCGTTGGGGATGAAATCGAGCGGATAGGCGGAGCGGGTGTTTTCCGTCTTCGAGCCGTCGTCGAAATCCGGCGCGCGGGTGTTGGCGTCGAGCACGACGTTTTCCAGCACCGCGCCGAAGCGCTTGCTGGCGGCGTAGATCTCGGGCTCGGCTTCCTGCGACAGCTTGATGCATTTGGCGTAGCAGCCGCCTTCGAAATTGAAGACGCCATCCTCGCCCCAGCCATGCTCGTCGTCGCCGATCAGCGTCCGCTTCGGGTCGGCCGAGAGCGTCGTCTTGCCAGTGCCGGAGAGGCCGAAGAAGATCGCAGTGTCGCCGTCGGGCCCGACATTGGCCGAGCAGTGCATCGGCATCACGCCCTTCTCGGGCAGGTAATAGTTCAGCGTCGTGAACACGCTCTTCTTCATCTCGCCGGCATAATAAGACCCGCCGATCAGGACGATCTTGCGGGCGAAATCGATGGCGACAACATTCTCCGAGCGCACGCCGTGGCGTTTGGGATCGGCGCGGAAGCTCGGCAGATCGACGACGGTCAATTCCGGCACGAAGCTTGCGAGCTCACTCGCCTCGGGGCGGATCAGAAGTGTGCGGATAAACAGCGAGTGCCAGGCGAGCTCGGTGAAGACACGGGTCCTGATCCGGTGGGTGGGATCGGCGCCGCCATAGAGATCCTGCGCGAACAGCGTCATGCCTTCGGCAGCTTTCAGGAAGTCCTGGTAGAGCGCGTCGAACTGCTCCGACGTGATCGATTGGTTGCCGGCCCACCACATCGACTTGTCGGTCAGGCCGTCGCGGACGGTGAATTTGTCCTTTGGGCTGCGGCCGGTGAACACACCGGTATCGGCGCACAACGCACCATCGGCGGACAGGGTGGCCTCATTTGCACGCAGCGAATGCTCACAAAGCTGCGGCGCGCCGAAATTCCAGTTCACGCCCTTGAGCTTTTTGAAACCGAATTTGTCGGCGCCGAAGGCACCATGTACGCCTGTCTCTTGCACTCACAACCTCCTCGAAAAGCCGCGTGCAAAGCGCGAATGGCATTCAAGCGCGCCTGTCGTCGCGGTGGCCTTTAATTAATATGGCGATATAGCCCGTCCAACCTTGGTCCAATGAGCTAATACTAATGAACGCTTGGCTTGCCAAGCCGATCCCGCCTGGTTTGGTTTATTGCGAAGCACGGCGGGCTTTTGGCAACACTGTCCTTGACCGCGCACAAATGTCTGGCCGCGTTGAAGGCTGATTCATGAGGATTTGGGCCATTGGGGACCGGATCCCGCGCGACATTCGGCCGCTACATCAGTACCGGCAAGCAAACGGCTTTTTTTGCGCCGCACAATTACAGTCCTAGCGCGGACGGCTGTCTTGGCATGCTCAGCGCCAGCGACGGCTCGCCGACCCCCTTCACGTCGCCGGCAACGAGGCCGTGGGTGGCGAAGTAGACGATGCGATAATCCGAGAGCGGCGCACGCTTCACCGTGGTGAATGTCGGACGCGGCAACCGAAAGATCTCTTGCGACCGCGTTCAGCTCATCCGCCGTGTCCGGAAGTTGCGGCAAGGCCAGCGCGAGCTTGGCGCGATCGACGCCCGCACCGAGCCGGAAGTCGCTGTAGGCGATGGTCGCCACGCGGGTCGTAGCCCAAGACGTGCTTTTGGGGCATGCTTTTCCGGATCATGCTCTAAGATTTCGCCCGCGCCTCTTCCGCCAGCCTGACCAGCATCTTGCGCAATTCGCCCGGTCCGGTGACGCGCTCTGGAAATTCAAGCCGGAGAACCGTGGCGCCGGCCTGCATGTCCAGACCATCGGGATCGCAACCGGTGCAGCGCCAATCGGCCGCCTCGGCGCCAAGCAGCCGCGTCGCATAGAGGTTCATGGTGTCGCGGTGGTCGGCGTTCATGTGCTCCACCGCGCCCTGCTCAGCCTCCAGGAGCGCCGCCGCATCGTCGATCCCCGTGAGAAACTGGGCGGGCTTGAGATCGACGATCCGGCCAAACCCCGCCACCAGATGGGTGCCGGTCGGCTCGATCCGGAAAAATGAGAAATCCTTAAAATCGGCAAAAGCCTCCGCCGAAGGATGGGCATTAAGATACCGTTGCCGCAGGATTCGCACATCATCGTGACCGGCCTCCGCCGCCCGGCCGGCCAGCATGATCCGCGCGCCTTCGAGGGGGTCGCCGGCGGCGCGCTCGTCGAGCATCAGCGAGACCCGAGCATCGGCGAGAATGTTTTTTGTGTGCACGGCGAGCCGTGAAATCAGCAGAATTGGCGAGCCATCCGGGTGGGTTGCGAGATTGACCAGCGAGCAATAAGGGTCGCCATGACCGGTCATCAGGGTCGCCAAGGCCCCCTGCCGGCTGCGCCGCAGAAGAAACCGAGCAACCTTTCCTGGATCGAAATCGGCGGTGACTTGCATCGATATTCCCTCGCCATCCTATTGCAATAAGGCTCTTTTTTCGGGTAAACCGAGTCCAGAGGGGTCAAAACGCCTTGCTGATAGCGAAGCGTTTTATGGAACACGGTCACACTTCAGCCCAGCTTGCATTGCTCGTTGACCATGTTCGAAGCCCAGTTATGCGGCGCATCACCGGAATGCTCGCCGTTTCAGCCACTCCGTTACTGAAAGCAGGCTCATGCCCACAATCGCCCTGGTCGACGACGACCGCAACATTCTCACCTCCGTCTCGATCGCGCTGGAAGCCGAAGGTTATCGAATCATGACCTATACGGACGGTGCTTCCGCGCTTGACGGCTTCCGCTCCAGCCAGCCGGATCTTGCCATTCTCGATATCAAGATGCCGCGGATGGACGGCATGGAAACGCTACGCCGGCTGAGGCAGAAATCCGATCTGCCGGTGATCTTCCTGACCTCCAAGGATGAGGAGATCGACGAATTGTTCGGCCTCAAAATGGGCGCCGACGATTTCATCCGCAAGCCGTTCTCGCAACGCCTCCTGGTCGAACGCGTCAAGGCCGTGTTGCGCCGCTCGCAGCCAAAGGATCCGACGGCCGTGCCGAAGGAGAACGACGCCAAGGCCCTCGACCGCGGGCTTTTGCGCATGGATCCGGAGCGTCACACCTGCACCTGGAAGAACGAACCGGTGACGCTGACGGTCACCGAATTCCTGATTCTGCAGGCGCTCGCGACCCGGCCCGGCGTGGTGAAGAGCCGCAACGCGCTGATGGACGCGGCCTATGACGATCAGGTCTATGTCGATGACCGCACCATCGACAGCCACATCAAGCGGCTGCGCAAGAAGTTCAAGGTCGTCGACGACGATTTCGAGATGATCGAAACGCTGTACGGGGTGGGATACCGCTTCAAGGAAGCCTGATTTGCGAACGCCCCATGCGCGGTTTGCGCGCTGACGGCGCCGATCGCCTGGGGTAGGATGCTCGCGAAGTTGGGGCGTGATCCGGATCTGCGATCCCTCGCCACGCACGCAAGGCGTGTGTGCGGAGATCATGCTCGACATAATTTAGATCGCGATTGATGCTTCGATCGCGCTCTGGTGAAGCAAGTGTTGGCCATTGCTTGATCGAACGCAACCCGATCCTGGATTGAATGCCGAGGACCGTTCGTCGTCCCTGGCCCGGGACAGCGCTGACGTCGAACGGTCGCCGCTCAAGGGCTGGCACCGGCCGCTCGGATGGCTCAGCCGTGCCGGGCAGTTTCTGTTCACGCTCAGCTTTTCCAGCCTCACCCGGCGGATCGTCTCCTTGAACATCGCGGGTCTGCTGGCGCTGGTCGCCAGCATTCTCTATCTGTCGCAATTCCGCGCCGGCCTGATCGACGCCCGCGCGCAAAGCCTTCTGGTGCAGGCCGAGATCATCGCCGGCGCGATCGCGGCGTCAGCCACGGTTCAGACCAATACCATCACCATCGATCCCGACCGGCTGCTCGACCTGAAGCCCGGCGAGACCTATGGCTCGCCGGACGAATATTCTCCGCTTGATTTCCCGATCAACCCGGAGCGCGTCGCCCCGGTCTTGCGCACGCTGATCTCGCCGACCAAGACCCGCGCCCGCATCTACGACCCCAATGGCGGGCTGCTCCTCGACAGCCGCAACCTGGAGAATGTGCTGCGCCTCGACCTGCCGCCGATCTCGTCGGAAAAGCCGGGCCTGCTCGAACGCGCAACGATCGCAACCCGCACCTGGCTCAACCGTGGCGATCTGCCACTTTATCGCGAACTCGGCCCCGAGAACGGCAACGGCTATGAGGAGGTCGGCGACTCGCTGCGCGGGCAGAAGCGCAGCATGGTGCGCGTCAACGCGCGCGGCGAGGTCATTGTCTCGGTCGCGGTGCCGGTGCAGCGCTCTCGCACCATCCACGGCGCCTTGATGCTGTCGACGCAGGGCGACGACATCGACCAGATGGTGACCGCCGAGCGGCTTGCGATCTTGAAGGTCGGTGGCGTCGCCACCGCGGTCATGATCGTGCTGTCGCTGCTCTTGGCGAGCACCATCGCGGGTCCGGTCCGGCGGCTCGCCGACAGCGCCGAACGCGTCCGCCGCCGGATCAAGACCCGCGTCGAAATCCCCGATTTCACTCTCCGCCGCGACGAGATCGGCCATCTGTCGGGCGCGCTCCGCGATATGACAGGCGCGCTCTACAATCGCATCGAGGCGATCGAAATGTTCGCCGCCGACGTCGCCCATGAGTTGAAGAACCCGCTGACCTCGCTGCGCTCCGCGGTCGAAACGCTGCCGCTGGCGCGCAACGACAACAGCCGCTCGCGATTGCTCGCCGTCATCGAGCACGACGTGAGACGGCTGGACCGCCTGATCTCCGACATCTCCGATGCCAGCCGTCTCGATGCCGAACTGCAGCGCCAGGACATGGCGCCGGTCGACCTGCGCCGCCTGCTGACGACATTGACGTCGGTCGCCAACGAGACGCGGCTCGGCCACGACGTCGCGGTCGAAGTCCGCTTCGAAGGCCGCAGCGCCACCGACACGTTCTCGGTCCCCGGCCATGATTCCCGCCTCGGCCAAGTGATTTCGAACCTGTTGTCCAACGCGCAGTCGTTTTCCAACGCCGCCGGCAAGGTGCGCATCTTGTGCCGCCGCTTCCGGTCGGGAATTGAAATCCTCGTCGATGACGACGGGCCGGGGATCCGCCCCGATGCGCTGGAACGCATTTTCGAGCGCTTCTATACCGACCGGCCGCACCAGGGGTTCGGGCAGAATTCCGGGCTCGGGCTCTCGATCTCCAAACAGATCATCGAGGCCCATGGCGGGCGCATCTGGGCCGAAAATCGCTCTGGTCCCGTGGCTGAAGACGGCGAGCCGACGGCGGCGGGCGCCCGCTTCGTCGTGAGGCTACCGGCGTCATGACCGACGGGGCCGGCGCAAGCGTCCATGCGTCCGCGGTAATGGTGGGACAGCGTGCGGTCTTGATCCGCGGGCCCTCGGGCTCGGGGAAGTCGCGCCTCGCCTTCGACCTGATCCTGTGCGGGCGCTCGGGGCAGATACCGCCGGCCATCCTTGTCGGCGACGACCGTGTCCATCTCGCCACAGTCGGCGGACAATTGTTGGTTCGCCCAGCCCCTTCGCTGACCGGGCTGATCGAGGTTCGCGGGCTCGGCATCCGCCGCTGTGACCATGTGGAGCAGGCCATTGTAGGGCTTATTGTGGATTTGGCGGCCACAGATGCGGCGCGCCTGCCCGCTCCGGAAGCCCTTCAAACGCGAATCAACGGTGTTATACTACCTCGAATCCCAGTGGCAGCGAGCTTTCCTCCCCTCCAGATAGTTATTGCCACTTTGACAACAACTGAAAGTTCTTCATCCGTTAACCTTTCGGTCGATTGTGTGAAGGGGAATAGTAACCATATCAAACCCAGTATCGCGACCGAATAGACCGTCGCAGGCTCCCGTTTGTACTGCTGGGTACCGGGAGGACCGGCAACATGCCCTCTTGCGCAGGGGCTCTGGATGGTCAAAGTGGCGCGTTCGTGCGGTGCACCAAAAAGCACCCGCGAGGAGTTTCCGATGATTGGTCTAGTTCTGGTGACCCATGGGCGCCTTGCCGACGAGTTCCGGGCGGCGCTCGAACACGTCATGGGTCCTCAAAAGCAAATCGAGGCGGTCACGATCGGAGCGGAGGACGATTCCGACCTGTGTCGAAGCGACATCATTGAAGCGGTCAACCGCGTTGACACTGGCGACGGTGTCGCCATCCTCACCGACATGTTCGGCGGCACGCCTTCCAACCTTGCGATTTCCTGTATGAGCCGGCCGAAGGTCGAGGTGCTCGCAGGCATCAACCTTCCCATGCTGGTCAAGCTCGCCAAGGTGCGCGAGGAGCGCTCGCTCCCGGACGCGATCGCCATGGCCCAGGAAGCCGGCCGCAAATACGTGACGATTGCGAGCCGAGTTCTCGCCGGCAAATGATCGACGACGACGAGTCGCCGGCAATCATCCCCGGGCCAAGTGTGCCTGAGGGCGCAGTTTCGAAAGAGCTTCTCATCATCAACAAGCGCGGCCTGCATGCTCGCGCGTCCGCGAAATTCGTCCAGACCGTCGAGCGCTTCAGCGCCGAGGTGTGGGTGACGCGCGGCGGCGAGACCGTCGGCGGCACTTCGATCATGGGGCTGATGATGCTGTCGGCGGGACCCGGAACCACGATCACGGTCTCCGCGATCGGCCCCGACGCCGACGCCGTGGTGAATGCGATCACCGAGCTCGTCGACAGCAAGTTCAACGAAGAGAGCATGTGAGCCATCGATATCAGTCGCCACCGTCGCCGCGGCGATACTGCGCCCCCTCTCCCCGCAAGCGGGGCGAGGTGACGAACGAGCTACTTCCCCGGCGGCGCGATGTAGATCTTCCAGTCGGTGGCTGGCCCCGGATGGCCGCGGAAGAAGCGCTGCGTGGTCATCACCAATTTCTCGGCGCCCTTGGCGTTCGCGTCCATCCAGGCTTCGCAGGTCGGCAGCCGGCCGTCGGTGGTATCGCAGATGCCGACGAAGCCGAGCCGCTTGGCCTCGTCCAATGACGTCAGGCCCGACGACCACAACTCGCCCGGCGTGAACGGCGCGGGATGATCGGGGCTATAGAAGGTCATGGGCTCGCCGACCTCGGTGGTGCCGGCGACAACTGACCATCGCGAGCCGAACTTGTTGTGCCAGACCTCGGTCAGTTCGCGAGCCAGTTGCGAACGCGCGCCATAGCTCGAAGCGCTGTTGGGGTTCCCCGCCATCTCGAGCGCTGCGATACGGGGCGAGGCGACGAGCGTTACGAGCGTCACGACGAGCCAGATCGCTGCGATCCGGAACAGCGCCATCTCCTGCATGCGCAGCGACGGAATTGCGACCAGTGCCAAGGGCACCAGGAAGAACAGCGAAATTCCCCAATCGGTCTTCATGTAGACGGTGAACGCGAGGCCGCCGAGCGGCGGGCCGATCGCGACAATGGCCTGGATGATCCAGATGTTCAGCGCCTGCGAGCGATTGACGCCCGGATTTTCGCCGCCCGACCATACGCGGGAAAACCATCGCGGTGGCCAGGCGAGCGCCAGCGCGGCCAAAACGGCCGGGAGTGCCAGGAGCGCCAGATTGTGGCCGACATAGCCGAGCACGAGCTGCGCGCTCTGCGCGCGGCTCGACAATCCGTAGACGTCGCCGGCATAAGTCAGCGGCACGAAGTCGACGTCCTTTAGCCAGATCAGATGCGGGATCATCGCGACGACGAGCGTTGCGATCGCGACCCACGGCGCCGGCGAGCGCAGGAATTTCAGCCGTTCGGGGTGGATCAGCGCCGCAAGCGCGATGGCGCCGATCATGGTCAGCACCCAGTATTTGGTCATCAGCGCCAGCGCACCGGCAAGCCCGAGCCAGATCCCGGACCGCCAGGTGCGCTTCTCGAAGGCGTCGAGATAGGCCAGCACGAGAAGCGGCAGCGTCACGAGCTGCAGCAGATCGGGGTTATATTTGAAGCCCTTGAAATTGAAGACCGGGTAGAGCGCGAGCGTCACCACCACAAAGAACGCGCGGCGGCGATCGACCACGCGCAAGGCGATGAACCACGAGATCACGAGGCCAGCGCCGAGCGTGGTCATGGCCAACGCATAGGTCGCCCAGTCGGCGACCGGGAAGAACTTGAACCAGAGGCCCGCGATCCATCCCGAGAGCGGCGGATGCTTGCCGTAGCCGAGCTGGAATTTCTGACCCCACGCGAACGCTTCGGCGACATCCATATGGACGTCCTGCGCTGCCTTCAGATTGATCAGGATGAAGGTCCAGAGCACGGCATGAAAGACAGCAAAGCTGATCACGAGCCAGAGGCTGGTCTTTCGATTCCGGGCGCGTTCCATAAGCCACGCCGCCAGCCGCCGAAGGCTCGGCCGCCGGTGTGCGCGCGCGTTCGCAGGCAAAATCGATGCAGTCGACATGCCTCACGCGTAGCGCGTTTTTGCGGCGAGTGGAATCAGCTAAGCGTGAAGAAAATCCTTTATAATACAGCAATATGGTTGCCGCACGCAGACGTGAATGCTATCCCGCGCCCCATGACGACCGCCCCCATTTCCAACATCCGCAACTTCGCCATCGTCGCCCATATCGACCACGGCAAGTCGACGCTCGCCGACCGCCTGATCCAGATGACCGGTGGCCTGACGGATCGCGAAATGGCGGGCAAGGAACAGGTGCTCGATTCCATGGATATCGAGCGCGAGCGCGGCATCACCATCAAGGCGCAGACTGTCCGGCTGAACTACCGCGCTAAGGACGGCAAGGATTACATCTTCAACCTGATGGACACGCCGGGCCATGTCGATTTCGCCTACGAGGTCTCGCGCTCGCTGGCTGCCTGCGAAGGCTCGCTGCTCGTGGTCGACGCCAGCCAGGGCGTCGAGGCGCAGACGCTGGCCAACGTCTATCAGGCGCTCGACAACAATCACGAGATCGTGCCGGTCCTGAACAAGGTCGACCTGCCGGCGGCCGAGCCCGACAAGGTGAAGCAACAGATCGAGGATGTGATCGGCATCGACGCGTCCGACGCGGTCATGATCTCGGCCAAGACCGGCTTGGGCGTGCCCGAGGTGCTGGAAGCGATCGTCACGCGCCTGCCGCCGCCGAAGGGCGACCGCGACGCGACCTTGAAGGCGCTGCTGGTCGATAGCTGGTACGATGTCTATCTCGGCGTCGTCGTGCTCATTCGCGTCGTCGACGGCGTGATGAGAAAGGGCGGCCGTATCCGCATGATGGGCACGAACGCGGCCTACGACGTCGAACGCGTCGGCTTCTTCACCCCGAAGATGCAGCAGGTCGACGAACTCGGCCCCGGCGAGATCGGCTTCATCACCGCCGCGATCAAGGAAGTCGCCGACACGAGAGTGGGCGACACCATCACCGACGACAGGAAGCCGGTGACGGAGATGCTGCCGGGCTTCAAGCCAGCGATCCCTGTCGTGTTCTGCGGGCTGTTCCCGGTCGACGCCAATGATTTCGAAGTGCTGCGCGCGGCGATGGGCAAATTGCGGCTCAACGATGCGAGCTTCTCGTTCGAGATGGAAACCTCCGCGGCCCTCGGCTTCGGCTTCCGCTGCGGTTTCCTCGGGCTGCTGCATCTGGAGATCATCCAGGAGCGGCTGCACCGGGAATTCGATCTCAACCTGATCGCGACCGCCCCCTCGGTGATCTACAAGATGCGCCTCACCGACGGCACCGAGATCGAGATTCATAATCCCGTCGACATGCCGGACGTGGTGAAAATCGCCGAGATCCAGGAGCCCTGGATCGAGGCCACGATCCTGACCCCCGACGAATATCTCGGCAGCGTACTGAAACTTTGCCAGGACCGGCGCGGCGCGCAGAAGGAGCTCACTTACGTGGGCAGCCGCGCGATGGTGAAATACGACCTGCCGCTGAACGAGGTGGTGTTCGATTTCTACGACCGCCTGAAGTCGGTCTCCAAGGGCTACGCCTCATTCGACTATCATCTGACCGACTACAAGCCGGCGGACCTCGTGAAGATGCAGATCCTGGTCAACGGCGAGCCGGTGGATGCGCTGTCGATGCTGGTTCATCGCACCCGCGCGGAGGGTCGCGGCCGCGCCATGGTCGAGAAGATGAAGGAGCTGATCCCGCCGCACATGTTCCAGATTCCGATCCAGGCGGCGATCGGCGGCAAGGTGATCGCGCGCGAGACCGTGCGCGCGCTGCGCAAGGACGTCACCGCGAAATGCTACGGCGGCGACATCACCCGCAAACGAAAACTTCTGGAGAAGCAGAAGGAAGGCAAGAAGAAGATGCGGCAGTTCGGCAAGGTCGACATCCCGCAGGAAGCTTTTATCGCCGCGCTGAAGGTGGATAGCTGAGCTTAGCTCGGTATTGAATCTGTCATATTGATGCGCACCGTCGGACAGGTCTCGGGCGCCATCGGCGGACTGAGCCTTGTCATGATCATCCTCGGCCTCATCGGTAAGCGCGCGCCGACCGGCTAGCATTGGCGCAGGGACGACAACGAAGGCTCGTCCTCGACATCGTGACGCACCGCGCCGTCATGCGGGCGCACCAGTCGGCTTGCTGCGTCGACGCTTGGGCGTCTTGTGCGTCTTGGGCTCGATTGTTCCGGCCGTCCGCAACGCGAGCAGCGCGTTGCGCACGATTTCGAGCGCCGGCTCATTCGGCTTGTTGCGATGTTCGATGAGAGCGAGCGTGCGCGAAAGCGGTGGCCGCAACGGCCGCACGATGAAGTCGGACCTGTGCATGCCGACCGAAACCTCGGGCACGATGGCCATGCCGAGATTGGATGCGACGGTGCGCGGATAACCAGCCCAGGCCGAGCGGGTGAGCCGCGCTGGCCGCCTGCTCCACCAGCAAATTCTGCCGCGCGACATAGTCGGGCGTCACCTCGTCCGGAACGTCTCGCGTGCCGACAGGAAATATGGCCACCAGCACCTCCGGGCATAGCGGCGTGATCTTGAGTTGCCGCTTTCCGACCGGCAGATTCACCAGCCCGAGGTCGATCCTGTTCTGGATGATGTTGTCGACGCTGGTCTGCGTCGGCGTGTTGGTCAGGACCAAGTCGATGCCGGGATGATCGAGACGCACCCTGCGCAGGATCGGCGGCAATCGATAGATCATGGTCGTCAGCGTGGTGCCGACATGCACCCGGCCGATCCACCCCTCGCGAAACCGGCGCATCGCCGCATCGGCCTGATTGCACTCGCGAAAAATGCGCCGAGCCACCTCGACGAGTTCGCGGCCCGGTACGGTCGCATGCGCCCGCTTGCCCAGGCGCTCGATCAGCCGCACGCCGAAACGCCGCTCAAGCTCGCGGATCTGCAGGCTGATCGCCGGTTGCGTCAGGTTGAGCCGGCGCGCCGCTGCCGAGAAGCTCCCTTGCTCGACCACCTCGAGGAGGGCCTGCAATTGGTCCAGGTTGAGGCCGCGCAACTCAAAGTTCTCCTTATCAAAAGGATTGAAACAACAAATTTGCCTTACCTTCGAGGACGTTTCAAGTTCATTGGGCCGGCATCGTAAGCGGTTTCAGGTCGTATCAGCCGAAACTGCGATGTTGGTGCCCTGAGAACCGGGAACAGTTGCTCGCCAGTCCTGAAAATCCGCGCATTCAGCAGGTCACATGAGCGAAGACGATGAGCTGAGATGCGTTGTCGGCAGCATCTACGATGCGGCGCTGAATCCCGCGCTTTGGGCCGATGCGCTCGCAAGGATTGCCGCGTTCGTCGGAGGCCAGGCGGGCGCCCTCGGCTCAAAGGACCTGGTGAGCAAATTCGTCAATGCCGACGATCACGTCGGCCTCGACCTCCGGTACATGCAGATGCATTCACAAATGCGCAGGGAATTCAATCCGCTCGCGACCGGGCCGCTCTTCGACGTCGGGCAGATCGTGAGCCTTCCGGAGCTCATGCCCCACGATGACCCTTGCAAGGGGAGCTTCTCCCCCGAATGGGCGCGGCCCCAGGGGGGCGGCGCCGTGGCAAACGTCGTGCTCGAGAAATCGGAGAACGGTCGCAACCTCCCCGGCGTCACTCAAAGCGAGGCGAACGACATCATCGACGATGAAATGCGCCGGCGCATGGCCCTTGTCGCGCCTCATGCGCGTCGCGCGGTCCTCATCGGCAAGGCCATCGACCAGAGGGCTAACGAAGCGGCGACGTTCGCCGACATCCTCGACAGCCTGAGCGCCGGTTTGTTCCTGATCGATGCCAACGGCCGTATCGTCCATGCCAACGCCGCCGGCCGCGGGCTTCTCGGCGCTGACGATTTTCTGCTCTCGATCGACGGCCGGCTGGTCGCCCGCGATAGAAAGGTCAATCGGACCTTGCAGGAGGCGTTCGCCGACACGGCCGACCTCGAGATCGGCAGCAAAGGCATCGCCCTGCCGCTGACCGCGCAGGATGGCGAATGCCACGTTGCCCACGTGCTGCCCCTGGGCGCGGGAGCGCCCGCCCGCGCCGGCGTGCCCAGGATGGTGACCGCCGCGGTATTGATCTGCAAGGCGACGTTGGAAACCCCATCGTCCCCTGAAGTCATCGGGCGGGCCTATCAATTGACACCGGCCGAACTGCGCGTGCTGCTTGGCATCGTCAACATCGGTGGCATTCCCGAGATCGCAACCGCCCTTGGCGTCGCCGACTGCACGATCAGGACGCATGTCGGGCGCCTGTTCGACAAAACCGGCACCGGCCGACAAGCCGATCTCGTCAAGCTGGTCGCCGGATTTTTCACCCCGCTGGTTGCCTGACACACACGATTTTGAAGATCGCGCCCGCCGGCCGGCAGCGTCCTGATCGCGTCGGGCGAGCTGCGCGAGCGCACGCGCCATTTGAGGGCATCGATAGCTTCTTCACCGGCCCGCGCAACGCCGCATAAGCCCCACGGCGGCGGGGCGAGAGCCTCGTCCGGTGATCGCTGCCCGGACAGGCGAACCAATCAAATTTGCGCAGGTGCGTTTCTCGCTGCGCCGCCCGGCCCTTCTTGCCCGGCGGCGGCGGATAGGCCACCATTGCGCTCCCGCCAAGACAGAAGAATCCAAAAATGCGAGGAAACGCAATGAACAAACTTCCCGGTCTGGGCCTCGTCGAGCGCGCCCGCGCGCTCTTTCCCCTCATCTCGCGCGAAGCCGATGAAATCGAACGGACGCGGCGGCTGACGCCGGCCGTGACCTCGGCCCTGATTGAAAACGACCTCTACCGTGCGCTGTTGCCGCAGAGCTTTGGCGGCGCCGAGGCGCCGCTCCAGATGTTCATGCAGATGCAGGAGGAAATCGCGAAGGCTGACGCCTCCACCGCCTGGTGCCTCGGCCAATGCAGCGTCTGCGCCATGACGGCGGCCTATCTCGACCGCGACGCGGCGGAGGAGATTTTCAACACGCCGCCCGGCATTCTCGCCTGGGGCGCGATCGCCCATGAGGTGCAGGCCGTGCCCGGCGGGTACAAGGCCTCGGCGCGCTGGGATTTCGCCTCGGGCTCGCGGCAGGCGAGCTGGTTGGGCGCGCACGTGCGCGTCGTCGAAGCGGACGGCTCGCCGCGGAAGAAAAAGGACGGCTCGCCGGAGATCCGCACCATCCTGTTTCCGATCGCGAGCGCCACCATGTACGACGTCTGGGACGTGATCGGCCTCAAAGGCACTGGCACCGACTCCTACTCGGTCGAAAATCTTTTCGTCCCCGAAAAATTCGCAGCGCTGCGCGACGATCCGAGCGCGCTGCGCGAGACGGGGCCGCTGTACAAGCTCTCGACCAACATGGTGTTCAGCATGGGCTTTGCCGCGACCGCGCTCGGCGTCGCCCGCACCACGCTCGATGCGGCGATCGCGCTTTCGCGCAGCAAGCGGCCGCAGGGACTGACGGCGATGCGCGAGAACAACGCCGTCCAGGGGCTGATCGGCCGCACCGAAGCGAGCTTGCGCGCGGCACGCGCCTATCTCTACGCCACGGCAGCCGAGGTCTGGCACGATCTCGAACGCGGCGAACCGATCAGCGAACAGCATCGCATCGCGCTACGCATCGCCGCGACCTGGACCATTCATCAGTCGATGTCCGTGGTCGACACCGCCTATCACATGGCCGGCGCCACCGCCGTGTTCGCGGCAAACCCGTTCGAACGGAGGTTTCGCGACATGCACACCATTGCCCAGCAGATCCAGGCCCGCGACACGCACTACGAGGATGCCGGCCGGACGATCCTGGCGGGGAACCTTCAGACGGCGCCCACAACGCGGTGAGGCAAGATGACGCGCGACCCGGAAATCAACGTCATGTTCAAGCTCCGATCGATTCGGCGACGCGCACATCGCGTTGAAAGCGCAAGGCATGCCGCGAATGATGGCCGCGCTGCCGCCCGCGACCGTCTTCCTGCGGATCCAGGATCCCAAATCCTATGGCGACGACGCCTCAGGCCGCCGCACCGCCACCATCGAAGCGGCGCGTGCGGGCGAGGCCGGCCGGGGCTTTGCGGTGGTCGCGGCCGAGGTGAAGGAATTGGCAGGCCAGACGGCGAAGGCGACCGAGGAGATCGCGGGCCAGGTCAACGCGATCCAATCCGCC
>WNGJ01000741.1_pt1 | contig 30777 bp, 29 predicted proteins | sample 5400611 | NCBI WGS metagenome assembly WNGJ01 (sample SAMN13153375, study PRJNA577476) | soil metagenome | isolation source: 40 cm soil or saprolite under Garry oak tree replicate 1 | place: USA:California | collected 2016-06-15
TTGCCATAGATTTTGGAGCGGTGGCCGGCGGCGCTGCTATTACCGAGGGAATTTTCCAGTGGCATGGCATGGGGTTACTGTTTCTCGACTCCCTTGATACTCGTGACTATCCAGTGCTGCTGGCGATATTGATGATTGGCGCTGTGTTTGTGATTGCATTCAATCTATTGGCAGATGTACTCTACGCTGTGATGGACCCGCGCATCCGCTACTCGTAGCAAAGGAGCTATCGACTGTTTCATAAGAGGAGGAAACACCTGTGGATATATCAGATCGACTCAATGTAACGCCGGTTGAAGAAGTTGAGCCTTTTCTGGAAGTAACGCCGGCATTAGTGCAGAAGCGGCGTAGTCAAGGGCGTATAATCTTCGACCGTTTTATACGCAATCGCGCTGCTATCGCTGGTGCGCTAGCCCTCATCCTGCTGTTTCTCTTTTGTTTCCTGGGTCCGCTGCTCTGGCGGATCGACACCGATGCCATCAATGTGACCAGTGCATCCTCTTCGTTAGCAGCACCTTCCCTGCAACACCCGTTTGGGACCGATGATGTGGGACGTGATGAATTCGCTCGTGTCATGGCAGGCGGCCGGGTCTCGCTACTGATAGGCCTCAGTTCGATGTTCGTGGCTATCTTCTTCGGCGTCGGTATTGGAGCGTTTGCAGGCTACTATGGTGGGGTCGTCGATAATCTACTGATGCGTTTTACGGATGTCGTCCTGGCAGTGCCGCTCTATCTGCTCCTTTTCGTCCTGTCGGCCTCTTTCACCGATCACACGCCTAAAAGTGTGATTCTCTTGATATCTGTCTTGACCTGGACCTATGCGGCGCGTCTTGTACGTGGGGAGTTTTTGGCTCTGAAGGAGCGTGAGTTCGTCCTGGCGGCTCGTACTATCGGGGCACGCAACTTCCGTTTGATGGCCCGTCATATTCTGCCCAATGCAGCCGGGCCGATCATCGTGAACGCCACGTTGCTTGTCGGTGCCAACATCATCCTCGAATCGGTCATGAGCTACTTTGGCTTTGGCATTCAGCCTCCCGCGTCGAGCTGGGGTAATCTGGTGAGTGATGGTCAAGGCTTTTTTGATGTCGCCCCCTGGCTGGTTTTGACTCCAGGCCTGCTCATCTTCTTAACGGTGCTCAGCTTTAACCTGGTGGGTGATGGCCTGCGCGATGCGCTTGATCCCTATATGACGGAACGTTAAATTGGTGCGGAAGGAGCCAAAACCTTGGGAGAGTATTTATTAGAAGTACAGGATCTCAAGACTTACTTTAAGGTGAAAGCTGGTCGGGTGCGTGCGGTCGATGGAGTGAGTTTTGCGATCAAGCCTGGTGAGAGGCTAGCTGTGGTAGGCGAGAGCGGCTGTGGCAAAAGCGTCACGGCCCTCTCAATTATGCGCCTGGTTCCCCAACCACCAGGGGAATTTGCCGGTGGCAGCGTATTATTTGAGGACCAGGATCTACTCGATCTGCCTGATAGCGCTATGCGGAAGATACGCGGCGGTAAGATTGGTATGATCTTTCAGGACCCCATGACGTGCCTTAACCCGACCATGACCGTGGGCAAACAAATTGGTGAGGCCTTGCGCATTCACTTGAAGTTGAGCAAAGATGAAGCGCAAAAAAGAGCTATTGCCTTGCTGGAGCAGGTTGGCATTCCTGCGGCTGCCGAGCGTGTAAATTCCTACCCCCACCAGTTCAGTGGTGGGATGCGCCAGCGTGTGGTGATTGCTATAGCCCTGGCATGCAATCCTAAATTGCTCATCGCTGATGAACCCACAACTGCGCTGGATGTAACGGTGCAGGCGCAGATTCTCGAGTTGATCAATGGAGTGGCCAGTGATTTTGGCACGGCTGTTATGCTTATTACGCACGACCTTGGCGTTGTTGCCGGCATGACCGACCGCGTGGTAGTTATGTACGCCGGTAAAGTAGTCGAGACAGCGCCTACGGATGAGTTATTTGAAAACCCTCGTCACCCCTATACACTGGGTTTGTTGGCCTCCGTACCCCGTCTCGATGAGGAACGCCACTCCCAACTCAAGACCATTGAAGGCGCTCCTCCTGACCTGTTGCAACCTCCACCAGGTTGTCCATTCATGCCGCGTTGCGCCTTTGCCCGTGCTATTTGTCGTACTATGCCCCCGCTTGATCCTGTCGCGGGTAACAGCGCTCACCTTAAGGCATGTTGGGTGGATGTAACTGACCCGAGAGAGCAAGCCTATGCAGATAAGCGGCGCCAGGCCAGGTTAGAGGCTATGCAAGCTGCCATCGCTAAATCGGCGGAAGCTGCCCTGCAAACATCGGAGGAGAAGTAGATGGTAGATACCCTTGTAGCGAGTAAAACGCTGGTCGATGTCCGAGATCTCAAAATGTATTTCCCCTTGACGCGAGGCATCGTATTACAACGTGTAGTTGGCTATGTGCGCGCTGTTGATGGAGTCAGTTTTAGCATCGAACGCGGGCAGACGTTAGGGCTTGTGGGTGAAAGTGGTTCCGGCAAAACGACCATCGGGCGAACCATCGTGCGACTCTACAAACCGACTTCCGGAAATATTTTTTTTGACGGCAAGGACCTGGCAACTTTACAAGGCGAGGAACTGCGAGAGTTGCGCCAGCGCGTGCAGATAGTCTTTCAGGATCCCTTTGCCTCGCTAAATCCACGTTATACGATCGGGTCGCTCATCTCCGAGCCGATGCATATCTATAAAGTAGCTTCCAATGCCGAGATTCGTGAGAGAACGGTGGAGCTTTTAAGCGTCGTTGGCCTGCGCCCTGAGTACATCGATCGCTACCCACATGAATTTAGTGGCGGCCAGCGCCAGCGCATCGCGGTCGCTCGCGCCCTGTCGATTAATCCAGAATTCGTCATTGCGGACGAGCCTGTTTCCGCTCTGGATGTCTCAATTCGTGCCCAGGTACTCAACTTGCTGCAGCGGCTGCAGCAGCAATTCAATTTAACATACCTCTTTGTTTCACACGATCTCAGCGTTGTGCGCCACGTGGCCGATCGTATTGCCGTAATGTACCTGGGAAAGATCGTTGAACTGTCGGACCGCGATGAACTCTACGCGGCACCCAAGCATCCCTATACGAGGGCTTTGCTCTCAGCGATCCCTATCCCGGACCCCAAGATCGAGAAGCGGCGCCAGCGGATCATTCTCTCCGGTGACCTGCCCAGTCCAATTCACATTCCTTCTGGTTGTCGCTTTCATACACGATGTCCTATGGCACAGGATATCTGCCGTGAAGTTGAACCTGCCTTTGAAGCGAAAGAGGGGCGAGAGCATTACGCTGCGTGTCATTTCTCCGAAAGGGTTACTTCCCCGATTGAGTAGAACTGGCCGGCAAGGCACATCGTCCCAAGGAGTACACCTCTTCACGTGTACTCCTTGGGGCAGTGATGGGGGCCGATGATGACTTTTAACGACCAAAGCCAGTAGTGTCATGGTGAGCGCAGCGAAGCATCTGGCTGCCCATCGCGAGAGATCCTTCGCGGAGTTTACCCTGAGCGAAGCGAATGGGCTCAGCATGACAAGCGACCCGCGATTATTACCGATCCTGGTTGGTAAAAATCATTATCGGCCAATGGCCCGTCGATGCGCTCCCCAGGCCGATACATCGGCGGTGCGCCAATAAGTTGGGCGCCTACGGGTATTACCGATGGTGCTTGGTAAACTTCATAATCGGGCCCTACAGCTGTCCTTACGCCACCAACTTGAGATACATTGACATTGCCTCGCATCATCGGTAAGCTATTAACATGGTTATCAGTCAATTCATACTATTCAGTTTTTTCAAGCCATGCAGAGGAAATAATGAAACATCTACAACGCTCAGGAAGCCAGGTGCTCCTGCTAGTGCTCTCTTTACTGGGCATGGGCATTGCCATCTATCTGACCCTGGTCCATTATGAAAATGCTCCCCTCGTTTGTTCTGCGAGTGGCCTCGTCGATTGTGCGCGTGTCCTCTCCAGTCTCTACTCTGTCGTTCCAGGTACATCCGTGCCAATCACTGTACCGGGTCTTGGCTGGTGTGTGGTCGGCGCTGCTTTAGCGATTAGCGGCTTGTATCTGGGACCCGAACTACGCTGGATACGTGTGACGCAATTTGCCTGGGCTCTATTGGGCATGCTGACCGTCCTCTACCTGGTCTATGTAGAAATTGTTCGTTTGCGTACAATTTGTGCCTGGTGTACGGCGTTTCATGTACTTATTCTCGTAATGTTCCTGGTAACTATAATGCAACTGCAAGCACAACGGTCAGAAGTAGTAGAGTCGGGGTCAGAAACGCATGAGGAAGAATCGGTAACAGGTACACTTCGCCAGCCGAAATAACGCCGTCATTTGTATAGCATGCTTCTGCTGTGTAGATAGGGCTTGCTTTTCCCAAAGCCTGGAGGTGTAGGCCGTGAGTTATGGGAGGAGATGTCCGTCCCCCCCTTTCGATCTCCAAAATACATCCTGATTATGCTTCCCCGAAGGAGATGTACTGATGAAACGGTGGATGCTACTTGCTCTTGTGTTGATTGTGATAATTGGGAGCCTGCTGCTCGTCCGTCTGCGCCTGGCTGCATCCCCTGCATCATATAATCACCTCTTTCGTACACCTCACAGCGCCTACAAGTACAATCTGTGTATTGAGGCCTTTGCCTTCGCCAATGCGCGGCCAGACAACCCTTATAAAACGGACTACACCTTCCACGACCCGTTTCGCAATGCGAACGATACGATTATACCGCGACTGATGAATCCTGATAAGAGGGACAACACTGTGACCTTTAACGTGGAAATCATCGTGGGTCAGATCAAGACGTACAACGATTCAATCTCACATGTGTCAGCCCTGGATGGAATCTCTGTGATGCTGCCGGACAAACAGGATCAACTCCAGCGTTCCAGTGTACCTCAGTTCATTGTCGGCTCGCTTAACGGTGGAGGACAATTGGCGGTGCTTGATTTTACCTGCCCTGATCAATGGATATGGAAGGCAGCATAGGTTCATTCCCAGCGAAAAGTCTTTATGGCTAGCAGCAGGATAAGCACTGCCCAGATTGCCAATGTCAGCAGGGCGAACCCGGGAAAAGCCGTGCCATTGGACATTGTTGCTTGTAGTGCTTGCGTAAGTGCGGCAGCAGGCAGGATTTGCGCGATAGCAGCCAGTGGGCCGGGGAGACGACTCAGTGGCAGAATGCCGCCGCCGAGCAGCAGGAATAACAGGTAGAGTCCGTTGGCCGCCGCGAGCGTCACCTCGGCTCGCAATGCTCCCGCCATAGCCAGTCCCAACGCGGCAAATGTCACCGTTCCTATAGCTATTACTAGTAGCGCTAAGAGCGGTGCGCCTGCTGGCCGCCAGCCATAAAAGATAACGGCCACAGCAACAAGCACTATCACTTGAATCAATTCCAGGACCAGGACGGAGATCACCTTGGCGATGATAAGCCCGCTGCGTGGCAATGGCGAGCTACCGAGACGCTTGAGTACGCCATAGTAACGTTCATAGGCGGTGGCGATACCCAGGCTGACCATACCCGTCGCCATAATTGCTAATGCGAGCATGCCTGGCAGGAGGAAATCCACCGCTTTGCCGCCAGTTGCGGGTACGATATTCAGTGAAGCAAAAAAGACCAGGAGTAGTACTGGCACGATCAAAGTGATCAGTACGCTCTCGCCACGCCGCAGGGTCATGAGCAACTCGACCTGTGCCTGTGCCAATACCTGGCGGCCGAAAGATGCTGCTTTTTCGTCCTGTCTTTGTTGCTGTAGAGTGTGTGTTGTTATTTCAATCTCTTATCTCTGCTCCCGTCAGGCGTAGGAAGAGGTCTTCGAGAGAGCCGTGTCCAACGCGCAGTTCAGTGAGCGTGATTTGCTGGTCGCGTAACCAGGCCGTCAATGCTGCTACAAGCACCGGGGCCGTATCTGTCTCAATCAAATAGCTGCCAGGGCGAATCTCCTCGGCCTTGAGTGCTGATGGCAGCGCTGCCAGTTGCGTGCAATCGAGCCCGGCGGGTGCGACGAAACGTACGACGGTTGCGTTCTGTACCCCGGTCAGGCCTGTTGGCGTATCGAGCGCAATCAGCCGCCCGTGATCGATAATGGCTACACGATCCGCCAGCCGCTCAGCTTCGTCCATTAAGTGCGTGGTCAATAAGACGGTAACCCCGGTGCTTTTCAAGTCACGGATGATTTCCCAGGTTGCCAGTCGCGCTTGTGGATCCATAGCGGAAGTCGGTTCGTCCAAAAAGACCAGCGCCGGGTTGCCCACCAGCGCAACAGCCAGGGCAAGGCGGCGTTTCTGACCGCCGGAGAGCCTGCGACAGCGTGTTTTGGCTGCTGAACCCAGGCCAACGCGCTCAAGCAAGCTAGCAATATCCTGTGGCTGCCTGTAGTAGCGTGCGAAGAGATGCAAGACCTCGTGGGCGGTTAGACCCGGATAGAGGCCGTCCTGTTGCAACATCACACCAATCTGTGATTTGAGCACCTGCGCATTGCGGATGGGATCAAGCCCCAGCACGCGCAAATTGCCCTGGTCGGGAGTACGGTAACCTTCGAGTGTTTCAATGGTTGTCGTCTTGCCTGCGCCATTAGGTCCTAGCAATGCGAAGACCTCTCCCTGGTGTACCGTAAATGTTAAATGATCAACGACTCGATTGGAGCCGTAACTTTTTGTGAAGTTATCAACGACAATGGCGTCATCATCTTGTGCCTGTACACCCTGCACCAGCTCGTTCGCCATGTGGGTCGTCTGCATATCAGCAGACATGGGCTAATCTCCTTAAGAAAATAAGTATGTGATTTGAAGGTTCTATCTATACAGTATAGCAATTCCTTCAAGATGACAAGTATGAAATCGCCTGCGAGTTTGTTTTACGGATGAAACTTGTTTAAGCTATGATTCGTGACAATCTTAGACAGTGGATCTTACATGCTCTAAAAAAGGAGATTTGAGCTCCATCGAGAGGATCATCTAGATAGCATTAGGGAGGTGAAAGAAACTATGGCAGGTATTCTTTGGGCTATAGTAGTCATTCTTGTGGTTTTGTGGCTAATTGGATTCGTTGCCTTGCATGTATCAAGCGGCTTGATCCATTTGCTGCTGATTGTAGCGTTGATCGTGCTACTGTACAACCTCTTTGTAGGAAGCCGCGCACGTCGACTATGAGCTGATACTGAGCCCTTTACAAAGGATGTCCTTGGCATGCCAGTTAATCGACATGGCATATCAAGGGCATCCTTGTTCTTGCATAGTTTTTACTCCGGATTGTAAAATGCTAATCTCTCCGATCTTTCAACTATAACACTCTTTTATAGCGCTGTGGGATTAAAATTTGCCTGAAACGATTTGACGCTTCCGGTCTGGGGGTGCTACAGTATTAGGAAATATTCATAACACACCACCGTTACTCGACAGTGATGTGCAAGCTAGCATCGTATTATCCGGGTGGAAGACCCAGCACACGCAAAAGTGTAAGCTGGGCGTTTTACTAAACGTAAGGAGAGGAGGTTGTCGCCATCATGTCCCCGGCTCAAGCGCATAACAATGGTACGTTTGAAGACAAATTTGCCCTCGAGGGTCTCACGTTCGACGACGTGTTGATTTTACCCGCTGCTTCGTCGGTACTTCCACGTGATGCTTCTACGCAGACACGTTTGACGCGTGCGATCAACATTAATATTCCTATTTTGAGTGCGGCTATGGATACTGTCACGGAGGCACGTTTAGCTATTGCCTTAGCTCGCGAGGGTGGCATCGGTATTATTCATCGGAATTTGTCGAGCGAGGAACAGGCCCAGGAAGTCGATAAGGTAAAGCGTTCCGAATCGGGTATGATCACCGATCCCATAACGATGGAGCCGACGGCGCCGCTGAGTGAAGCACTGGCCGCCATGCAGCATTTCCACATCTCCGGTATCCCTATCACCGAAAACGGTAAGCTCGTGGGCATCCTCACTAACCGCGATATTCGCTTCGAAACCAGCTTTGACCGCCCTATCGCTGAACTGATGACGCGCGATCACCTGATAACTGTGCCCGTGGGCACAACCTTAGAACAGGCTCGCGATAGCCTGCACCGCTACAAAATTGAAAAGCTGCCGGTGGTCGATGAGCATGGTATGCTCAAAGGCTTGATTACTATGAAAGATATACAGAAGAAAATCCTGTATCCGAATGCTGCCAAGGATGAGTACGGTCGCTTGCGTGTGGGCGCCGCCGTGGGCGTGGGTTCAGATACCGACGCCCGCTGCGCTGCATTGATCGAAGAAGGCGTTGATGTGCTGGTAATCGATACTTCGCATGCTCACTCGCATATGGTGATCGAAATGGTAGCACGTGTAAAAAGTCGTTTTGGAAAGCAAGTGCAATTGATGGCCGGTAACGTCGTGACGGCAGAGGCCACCGAGGCGCTTATCCAGGCTGGTGTTGATGCAGTCAAGGTAGGAATTGGCGCGGGAGCCATTTGTACAACACGGGTCATAGCGGGCATTGGCATGCCTCAAATTACAGCTATCTATGATTGTGCTCGTGTTGCCAAACAATACAATGTTCCGGTCGTCGGCGATGGAGGCATCCAGTATTCGGGCGATATCGCCAAAGCCATCGCAGCGGGTGCGGATAGCGTTATGTTGGGCAGCTTACTGGCAGGGGTCGATGAAAGTCCCGGTGAGCTCATCATCTCGCAAGGGGAGCGCTTCAAAGACTATAGGGGCATGGGATCGATCGCCGCCATGAAGCAGCGCAGCTATAGTAAGGATCGCTACTTCCAGGGTGATACCATCGAGGAGTCGGGTCTGATTGCCGAGGGCATTGAGGCGCGTGTCCCATACAAAGGTATGCTAGGACCCTTGATTCACCAGTTGGTCGGAGGGCTGCGCCAGTCGATGGGATATGCCGGCTGTGCTACTATCCCGGAAATGCAGCAAAAGACGCGCTTTGTGCGCATAACCGGCGCAGGCCTGCGCGAAAGCCACCCGCATGATGTCATGATTACGAAGGAAGCTCCAAATTACTACGGTGTAAAAAGCAAGTGAGTAGATTGCTATTAGCCAAGATGTCCCATCTGGTTGCAACACTCGCCTGCATCGGGTAGAATAGCGAGAGTCCAGGAAACTCAAGAGCGGTGCGACCCGTTGTGTACGGAGGCAAGGAATGGTTGATCTAAAGCAAACCCTGGGGCGCTTTTTGACGATACCAGGGGTAAAGCTGGCTGTCCTCGTGGGACGTGACGGCTTATTAATCGAGGGATTGTCACGTGATGGCAAAGAAGATATAGAGGCTGTGGGCGCGTATATGACAACCGGCTTGAATACTGCTGAAGCCCTGGGGCGTGAAATTTCACGGGGTGGCGTAGTTGGGGCGCTTATGGAGTATGAGCGTGGGTTAGTAAGCATTGATCCTCTTGGAGACTATGCCCTGGTGGTCACGCTATTTGACAATGCCGCCAGTATTGCCAATGTGCGGCGCATGGTCAAGGCGATTCGAAATGAAATTCTTGAAGCTCTCGACATAGCATAATATAGACTCCTTGCGGTTGGATAACCCGGTTGACGCACAGTGTCGTATCCAACGGCTTAAGATTATTCATACCCGGCACGTGTAGTTATCATTTTAGCTGAACGTCTGCACAGAGGGCGGCGCGTACATGGAACAACTTACTAATCTTATTATCTCAGATCGCGAACTTGATATTATCTCCAGCACATTAACTAAGCTTATGAATGATACCAGTGCCACTTCCGTCATGTTGATTGACAAGAGTGGCCAGGTTATTTCCACTCAAGGAACGACTACAAAGCGTAATGCGACCTCGCTTGGGGCCTTACTTGCCGGCGCGTTCTCCTCTTCGCGTCATGTGGCCGAGCTGCTGGGCGAGAAAGATTTTCGCACGATTTTCCAGCAGGGTGTGCATGAGAATATCTATACGACGATGGTCGAGGAACAATGGCTACTGGTCATCGTCTTTGACAAACTCACACATATTGGCCTGGTCAAAGTCCTTTCGAAAAAGACCTCAGAAGAACTGGGCCGCACGTTAGAGCGAGTGCGAGCAGATACTAGCAGTCAAAAATCCTCGGTGCTCAATATCCAATTCCGCTCCTCGGTTGAGGATACCATTGACCTGCTTTTCCGCGATTAGGAGTGTCTTGAACATGGCACTTATCAATATTGCTTCTCACGAGATACATTGTAAGATCGTCTATTATGGTATCGGATATTGTGGGAAAACGACCAACCTGCAATACGTATTTAGGAGTATCAATCCATCTGCCCGTGGTGAGATGCTGAGTATCGCCACCGAAACCGAGCGTACACTGTTTTTCGACTTCCTGCCCCTGGATCTAGGGACCGTTCACGGTTTCAGAACCAGGTTTCATCTCTATACTGTGCCGGGCCAGATTCTCTACGAGCGTACTCGCCTGGCTGTGCTGAACGGCGCAGATGGCATTGTCTTCGTCGTGGATTCGCAGGCCGAGAAATTTGAAGAGAACGTGCAGAGCATCTCCGAACTCGAGATGAACTTGCGCCGGCTGGGCAAAGACCTATCACACTTCCCCCTCGTCATACAGTGGAATAAACGCGATATGTCCTCTGCCCTGCCCGTCCATGTGCTCGAGCGCTACCTCAATCGTCGCCGCGCACCCAGCTTTGAAGCTATTGCCTCGGCCGGTAAAGGCGTCTACGCTACCCTGCGCGCGATCAGTAAAGGTGTCATTGCCCAGCTATGACGCTTTACTAGCGCCTGGCGGCAGTAACATGACGTATGTATAATCTCCATTAGATCGGCTTGACGAGGGAAAATGAAAATCTACGGCCTCGACTTTACCAGCGCTCCCAGTCGCAAAAAAACTATCACCTGCGCAGTGTGCGAGCTGCAAAAGGACCTCTTAAGCGTAAATGATTGCCTGAGACTGACCAGTTTCGACGATTTTGAGGCATTGCTGCGTTCGGATGGACCCTGGCTGGCAGCTCTCGATTTTCCCTTTGGTCTACCTCGAAAGCTGATCACGAATCTTGGCTGGCCTCAAACATGGGAGGGCTACATGCAGGTTATAGCATCAATAGGCAAGATGAAGTTTGAGGAGACGCTGAAGGTTTACCAAGAAAGCAGGCCAGTTGGTGATAAACAGCATCTGAGAGCGACAGACGTGCTGGCAGGCGCTCGTAGTCCTATGATGCTGCATCGTGTCCCGGTGGGCAAGATGTTTTTTGAGGGGGCAACCCGGCTACTGAAATCGAATGTGAGTATCCTGCCCTGTCACCCGACGGATGGGAGCAGAATCGTGTTGGAGGGCTATCCTGCTCTGGTGGCACGCAAGTTGATTGGCAGGCGTAGTTATAAGAGCGATGAACGAGATAAACAGACGAAGGATCGGGCCGTAGCACGGAGTGAGATTGTTTATGGTTTGCGCTCGAGTGTGATAGAGGAGTGCTATGGGTTTAGGATTGAGCTACGTGAACGAATGACTGAGATGTTTGTAGAAGACCAGATGGGGGATCAGCTGGATGCTGTTTTGTGTGCTGTGCAGGCAGGGCGGGTGTATTCGCAACGGGATAGGGGATATGGGATACCTGTTGATTGTGACATGATGGAGGGGTGGATTGTTGATCCATATTAACCGGTGTGGTATAAAGAGCAGTAGGCTATAATAGCTCTACTTAAAGTATGGTAGTTAAGCAGTATTCCAGAAGAGGTGAGTTATGCCAACTGAGCCGCCGCCCAGAGAAGATACCTATATATTTGACCCGGAAAGCGGGACAGAAATGGTTCGCTTGACGAAACAGCATCGAATTGTCACAAGGTATATGGGGGGCTTATTTCCCGAGGAAGTGGATCTCTCGGCGGTCCAGCGAGTCCTTGATCTTGCATGCGGACCTGGAGGCTGGGTGCTTGACGTGGCTTTTGCATACCCCAAAATTGAGGTAGTCGGTGTTGATATCAGCCAGGCGATGACCAGCTACGCACGTGCTCAAGCGCAAGTGCAGAGATTGCACAACGCTGCATTTAATACTATGAACATCCTGAAGCCGCTCGAATTCGACGATGACTCCTTCGATTTCGTGAATGCTCGCATGCTCGCGGGTGTCCTTTCTCCAAAAGATTGGCCTGGGTTGATCCAGGAGTGCAAGCGCATTTTGCGGCCGGGAGGAATGCTGCGGTTAACCGAGGCCGATGATATGGGGATCACCAACAGTGCAGCGTTCGAGCAGCTCGTCATCACCGGCGCAAATGCTGCCCGTAAGGCTGGACGAAGTTTTTTCCCCGAAGGCCGGTACTCCGGCACGATGGCAATGTTAGGGCGTTTCCTGCGCGGCGCGGGGTTCCAGGATATTCACCAGCAGGCCTATATGATCGACTGGTCTGCTGACACGCCCTCCGAAGCATACGCCGCCTCATATGAAAATATTATGATTGCTGTGCATTTGCTCCGGTCCTTCATGGTCGGCGTAGGCGTTATTTCACCAGAACGATATGACGAACTCGCCCAGCAGGCAATCATCGATATGCAGTCACCAGACTTTTGTGCCATCGGGCTTTTCATGTCAGCCTGGGGCAAAGTGGACAAATAGCTCACTATAAAAGTGCTAACTTATGGCATGAAGGCGAGCGCGCCTGTGATCATCTATCGTCTGCGCTGTTATGCCCATACCTGCCAGTGCCAGTGAGGCCGACAGCCGTATGGGGCGAGGGAGGCGCTTGTTGTCCGACATGTGCCGGAGCAGCGTAATTGTTTCAGCGTCGTTGAGCAATGTCAGTAGCCAGACGACGGACTGGCGTTCAAGAGGGTCGTCGCGATGAAGCGAACGCACAAGCTGCATAGCCAGCTGGGAGCCAAATTTTGCTACACCGGAGAGCAAATGCTGCTGCATTTCCCCGGTGGTTAGCGTAGAACCATCCACGAGACGTATAAGCTCGTTTACTTTCTGGCGAAGTTGTCTGCGAGATTCTAAGACTTCATGCTCCACAACGTTCCAGCTGTGCTCAAAGGTCTCGGTTTCCAGCTGGAACAGCCTGGCGCCTTTTTTCTCCATCAAGATTTGTCCTTCCAGAGTCTTCTGTGGCTCCAACACAGTGTCGTATCAACACACTCTATAAATTGGCTTGATGCGGGCAATTCACACACTCTTTTCTTCTGCTTGAGAACTGTCCGAAAACGGTTCGATGCGCGCAGCGATCATTTGTAAAAGCTCATGCAGAGCCTGCTGTGCGCCTCTGCGCTGCTCGTCATTGAGTGTGGTATCAGCATTGAACTCATCTTCATCTAATACAAGAGGTGTACCTTTCGGATCAACCCAGATATCAAGCAGCAGGTCAACTTGCTCGATGTGATCATCGTAAATACGCGCCGGTTCAGCAACGTTGCAGTACCAGCCTTTACGTGTACCGCTGGGGGTCGCAATGTCGAAAATGTTAAACCACCGGTCAGTATAGTAGTACTCTGTAAAGCGGTCTCCTGGCTCAAAACGTGTGTAGCCAAGGTCTTTCGCTGGTTGTTGCCAATAAGCCTTAATGATTACCCTGTGAGGTAGATGTTCAGCAACTTCTCCCTTGTACTGGACTTTCGCTTCGCCGAGCGGATTCAGCTTTATAACCGTAATCATGCATTTTGCTCCCGAGCAACCATAGCATAGTGTATCTCATTTACACCTAATATGCAAATTTTTCGTCAGGAATTAGAGTTCATGGGTGTTGCATAATTGCCTGAGCATAGTCAAACTCCTCTTGAGGCGCTGCATATCGCGCGTTCCATCCCGGTTAACAACGGAAGCCTCCAGGCTGATGTATCCACTAAAACTATGCTGCTTGAGAGCGGTGAAGAACTGCATAAAATCGATGCGACCTTCGCCAGGGTGCAGGTAGCGACGATAATTGTCAGTCGAGTACGTGCCAGCGGCATAATCTTTGATGTGTATATGGCGCACGCGGTTTTCCTGCCATAACCAGTCCGCATGCAGCGCTTCTTCCAGTTGATTGTGCAATGCCAGAAATTCTGTATCCAGCGCCACCACGCAGCGAGTATCCTGCTCGATTGCTCTACGTACATTACGCAGTGGGTCAGCTCGCCTGCTGGGGATAGTTTCAACCGCTAGCTCTAGACCGTACCTTTCTGTTAGACCGAGGCAACCCTCTAGAGTTTGCAGGTTTTGCTCGATCTGCTCGTCTGAGCCTGGCAGACCCCACAGGTGAAATACCAGTATGTTAGCTCCCAGCAGGCTTCCCAAGCGGCAGCTTGCTTCCATCCATTGCCAGCCTTGCTCTCGTTCTTGCGCTTGCGTACTCACCAGGGCAGGCCCGATACCTTTCTCAGCATGGATTGCTGGAAAATGCAAGCCGGATTTGCCTACTGCTGAGGCAATTTGCTCGACTTCTGGCGTCCAGTCCGGGTAAAACATCAATTCAAAACCATCTACCTCAAGCCCTGGCCCGTAAATCAGGATAGGCCGGTAATCTGTGAGATCTGGATAGCGACTAAAAGTCCCGGTGGAGCAGAGGAGTTGCATTGAGCTATTCAACAGTATAAATCCCTCCCAGCCCTTGATGTATTTTCCTTTCGATCAAAAAGAGCTGATGAAACAGTTTTTTCTATTGTAAGTTGCTTTAGAAGGGTAAAACAAGCCCCTGAGCTATGCTATACTAAGGCCATGCTAAGCCTTGATTTTATACGCCAACATCCCGAGGTGGTGCTTGAGGGGTTGCGCCGCCGGCGTGATCCACAAAGCATCGATGAAATATTGCGCCTGGCCGAGCAGCGCCGTGGCCTTGTCACGCGCTGTGATGGCTTATATGTCGAGCTGAAAAACCTGAATGAAAAGGTGCGAACTGCTCCCGAAGATAAGCGTGCGACCCTGAACAAGCAGATTAAGGCGGTGGCGCGTGATATTCGCCGGCTCGAGATCCAGATCAATGATATTGACACACGCTTACAACCTCTTCTACTGGCTGTACCGAATATTCCTCATCCCAGCGTTCACGAAGGTGAGAGCGATGGCGGTGATCGCGAGCTCAGGCGCTGGGGTGAGCCGCTTAGCTTTCATTTTGAGCCACTAGCACATTGGGACCTTAGTGAACGCCTGAATCTTACCGACTTTGATGCAGGCATAAAGATCGGCGGCAGTCGCTTTATCGTGCTCAAAGGCAATGGAGCACGACTGGAACGCGCCTTGATCTCTTTCATGCTTGATCTGCATACACGCGAGTATGGCTATACAGAGATCATGCCGCCCTATCTTGTGAAACGCTCAATCATGCAAGGAGCCGGGCAACTGCCGAAGTTTGAGGACCAGGTGTATGTATGTACTGAAGATGAACTGTACCTCAATCCTACGGCCGAAGTGCCGCTGGTAGGTTTGCATAGCGATTCGATCATACCAAAGGGTACGCTTCCCCTGCGCTATGTCGCATGGACGACCGCTTTTCGACGCGAGGTCGGTTCTGCTTCGCGCCAGACTCGTGGCTTGTTGCGCCTGCACCAGTTCAACAAAGTGGAACTCTTCCAGTTGGTAGAGCCGCAGGACTCGTATGCCGCGCTCGACCAGATGCTGGCACATGCAGAAGCTGTCTTGCAGCGGTTGGAGCTACCGTATCGTGTCGTAGCTTTATGCGCTGCCAACCTGCCTTTTGCATCAGCCAAAACGCTTGACCTGGAGGTATGGATGCCCGCCCAGAGACGTTATATTGAGATTTCGTCGGTCAGTAACTGCGAGACTTTCCAGTCCAGGCGGGCTACTATAAAATATCGGCCTGCCGGTGGCAGCCGCTCGGACTATCCGCATACGCTGAATGCATCGGGGCTGGCTGTTGGCCGCACGATGGCGGCAATCCTGGAGTCTTACCAACAGGCTGATGGTTCGGTTATTATCCCAAAAGTCCTACGGCCGTATATGGCTGTGTCTTGCTTGTCCCCATAGCCTGGAGTAGCCAGCAGGGACAGCAACATGCTGCGGCATGCCTTAAACACAGGTCTATAACGGCCGTGGTTATCGACATTTTTTCTCATCCTCTTTCCAAACCTGGCGAATATGTGTTACACTTTTGTCGGAGGGATGGCAGAGTGGACTATTGCGGCTGTCTTGAAAACAGCTGGGTTAACCGCCCCGGGGGTTCGAATCCCTCTCCCTCCGTGTGATTGATGAAAGTAGAATCCTTTAGGATCGTTTTAATTTGTGTCGCGGTGTTTGTAGTGGTCTCTTGCGCTGGTATATGTAGTCGTTAGGACGGGGGAGTGGAACATATGCGAGTGTCAAGAGCCGTTCTTGGACGGCGGTGAATTATAGTGTCACTTATAGGTTCGTTGGAACAGTTCAGCCTGTCGAGCGTCTTGCGGCGAATTGAGACCCATGCAAAAACAGGATTACTCATCGTCAAGCAGGAAGAGAGATGGGTAGAACTCTCTTTTCGACAGGGCCAGTTGATGTGTATCGGTCCCGTGCGACCGGCTAATACTCTGGGGGAGCGGCTACTACAAGCCAGGGTTATTTCTCAGCAAGCTTCGCAGGAAGTCGCTTACTCGCTTGGCCCATCTCAATATAGTGAAACTCGCACAGCTATCACCTTAATTGATCTTGGCTATGTGAATCAGGAAAGCCTCTACGCCTGGGCTGCGGGAGAGGTCTCGCGGGTATTACAAGTACTGCTCGCGTGGTCAACAGGCGATGTCTATTTTGAGGAAGAGTTGCAACCTCCTGCTGACCGTCTCCTGATTGCCCTTTCTGCCGTGTCCCTGCTACAGCAACTATCGGAAGTACCTGCCTCTCAACCTATCAGTGCCGGCACATCTTCGACTGGCGTACAGGCACAGCCAAAACCCAGGAAGACAATTCCCGATCCTCCGACGTTACATGATGCTTCACAGTTCTTTGACGATCCCAGGGATAACGCCCCGCCTGCACCGGCCTTATTCTCGTCCGAAGTTGCTGGGCCCGAGTTGGTTAGAAATACGGATCTATTGTCATTCCCCACGACGACGCTTACACCACCACAGCAAGCAACTAAACCTGTAGCCCCAATGCGTATTGATACCTCGTTTTTGCAGCCACAAATGGTACTGACGCCAACGGACCTGTCTGCCCTCCGTGAGCGGAATCCACGGATACAGCTTACGCCAGAACAGTGGCGACTCTTTACGCGGGCCGATGGTCAGACTACTTTGCAGATGGCTTGCCAGGCATTAGTAATGCCGAGCGAACTGGTGTGCCAGGTAGCCGGTGAGTTGTTCGCCCTTGGCCTGGTAACTATCTCTACGCCTGCATCTGGGCCGTTGAATGACCCATCTCCCGGCGCACGAGACTTTGTAAATGCCCGTGTGGGCAATATTTATACTAACCCCGGGCTTTCAGCTTCTCTCTCGCAAGCACCGGCTGCTGTTATGCCGGCAACGGGAAGTGCCAGTCATTTCTCTTCACCTCCGCCTATCGAAACCCACTCACAGTGGGGTAATGGGGGGAATGGCGCCACTTTTGTCCTTGGTGGTGGTTGGGTAGTTGCCTCTTCGCCGCCTCAGCCTGCGCAATCAAGGGGCCATTTCAATTTAGACAACAGGGTCTATGCGCAAGCGGGTGGGATGCGCTAGTGTATTAGACCTCTGGCCAATCTAGCATGATGGCCTTGGTCGTTTCTCCTGGATGAACCTGTACACCGCCTTCTGGTACGATGAGCAGCGCATTGGCGTTAAGCAATGATGTCAGGATGTTGGAGCCTTGATTCCCCGTGGTGTGAGCCACGTAGCGGCCATCACGCCACTCCACGCGGGCTCGTACATAATGGCGGCGCTGTACACGGTCGCTCACCCCGTCTTCGACCACGACATCAACCTGCGGGCGCAAGAGGCGCGTATTGCCCAGCATCTTGCGTATCACAGGACGGCCAAATAGCTCGAAAGTCACAGCAGCCGAGACAGGATTACCCGGAAGCCCCAGCAAAGGCACGCTGCCGATATGACCGAAAGCAACCGGTTTACCAGGCCGCATATTGATGCGCCAGAAGTTAATCTCTCCCTGTTCGGTCATGATGTTCTTCACCAGGTCAAAATCACCCACGGAAACCCCGCCGGAAGTGATCATGAGATCAGCCTGAATCGCTTCGGTGAATTTCTCTCGCAGGCTTTCCACTGTATCGCGCGCAATGCCCAGGCGCCATGGTGCTGCGCCTGCCCGTCGCACTGCTGCTTCCAGGAGATAGCTGTTGCTGTTGCGGATCTTCCCCGGCTTCAGTGGCTCATCCACATCGATCACTTCGTCGCCTGTCCCCAGTATTGCTACCTGGGGACGGCGTATTACCGGTACTTTTGCCCAACCCAGCGTTGCCAGCACGCCAATTTCCCATGGCCCAATCTCCGTTCCATGTACCAGGACTGCTTGGCCACGGTGCATGTCCTCTCCCACAGGGCGGATGTTGTTTCCGGGAGGGACCGCTTGCAGGATCTCCACCCACTCAGGCCCCTCGGAACGTGTCAACTCAACCTGTATCACCGTATCGGCTCCAGGTGGTACAGGAGCGCCGGTCATAATACGCATGGCCGTACCAGGTTCCAGCGCGTGATCGGCTACGTAGCCCGCTGCGACTTCGCCTGTGATAGGCAGGCGCGGGGGCTGCCCATCGCGTGGCTGACTATCCTGGCTGAGTAAAGCGTAGCCATCCATAGCAGAATTAGCGAAAGGGGGCATATCCTCTTGCGCGATCACGTCCTCTGCCAGAACCAGGCCGAGCGCCTCAGACAGCGGCACCTGGGTGACTGTGAGTGGCGCTATCTCTGCAAGTATGCGTTCGAGCGCTTCTTCTACGCTAATCATAAGACACCTTCCTATCTGGCGGGGGCAAGCCCAGAGGGGCGAACGTAAGCGTTTCACGAGCGAGTGCCGCGCCCCCGCCCAGGGCGGGGGCAAGCCCCGCCCCTACTATACACGGGCGTGGTGGCCGCTCTGGCGCAGAGGAGAGGCGAGCCTTGTCGTTGCCTTGACCCCTTACGTTCGCACCGAGGGGCTTGACCCATCGGGTCTCCCGCCTAACATTCAAAACACGTTGCCGGTAGCAGAGAAGCCTGGCATCCCAAATACTTGTAAAAAAACGGGTGTGCCAGGCTTCTCTGAGAAAATAGTACCTCGTACGGGATTCGAACCCGTGATCTTCGCCTTGAAGGGGCGGTGTCCTAGACCACTAGACGAACGAGGCTCGTGTAATGCGGCTTTGTTGCAGCGGTAAGATTGTACCCTACGGGTTGGTCCTTTGTCAAGCAAAATTTTTAGCTTGCTGAGAACTAAAAATTGTAAAGGTAAAAGGATGACAGGTTATGTTACAATTACTCTTGACCTCACTTAGGTTACAGGGAAATAGTCTCAAATTGCACTCATCTCACTTAAACAACGAGGAAGCGATCATATGGCAAAAACAAAACAGAAGACGCCGTCGGCGGCGCAGCGACGTGAAAAGCAGCGCCAACAGCGACAGCAACGACTCGGCGGCAGTCAAAATAATCGAACCCCGGCAGCGCAAGCACAGGCACGCAGCAGAGGCCCGATGCAGCGCAAATCGAGCCAGAGGCAGTGGCTATGGATAGGTGGCATAGTGGCACTGATCGCAGTCATTATCGTGGCATTCGTGGTCATCTCGCGTGTCCAGTCACCAGGAAGCACAAGTGCAACCCCCACGCCGGCTATCTCACAGGTGTTCAAGCAGGTCACCCAGGTCGATCCGAACGTTTTGGCCGCCGTGGGAACAGGTGGAGTAACAAATCCCCTCAAAGCTGTGAATGGATCACCGCCGGTGTCAACTGGACCAACCGGCAAGCCGGAGTTCCTCTATATTGGCGCGGAGTATTGTCCGTACTGTGCAGCAGAGCGCTGGTCGATGGTGGTAGCGCTCAGTCGCTTTGGCACCTTTAGCAAGCTGTATCAGACGACCTCGTCGAGCACAGATTCGTTTCCTAGCACTTCAACCTTCACCTTCTATACTGGTCAGTATGGTGGTTCGTTTTATACCAGCAAGTATATTGATTTCGTGCCGGTCGAAACTGAAGATCAGCAGCAAAATCCATTGCAAACGCCCACTGCAGCTCAACAGAATCTCTTGAATACCTATGATGCTCCGCCCTATACAACTTCTTCTAATGCTGGGAGCATTCCATTCATTGATATTGGGAATAGGTATATACTCTCAGGCGCAAGCTACGATCCTGCTGTGCTCAGAATCAATCCGCAAGATCCCAGTTCACAAGCACTATCCCAGCAAGATATTGCTAATCACCTGGCTGACTCGAACTCAACGGTGTCGAAAGATATTCTTGGCAGCGCCAACTACCTGACAGCGGCTATATGTACGATGACGCATCAGCAGCCGGGGAGTGTGTGCAATACACCTGGCATTCAATCGATCGAGCATTCACCTGGCAAAGCAGTTAGCCCTGGAGGACCGCAAATAGCCATTAGCGGGCATTTTGAGGCGGTAGTGCGCCGGCAGGATTAGATGTTGTTTGCATTGAGCGGAACCCTGGCGTGCCGGGGGCCCGCTCTATACAACTACTTATTCCTCTTCTCCAGGTTGCTTCAACGGTTTCATCACTTCTGGTGATTCACCGGCGGGAGGGTGTATCCATGCCTTGATGCGCAGGTAAAGCGTCATGAGACCACCAAACCAGAGGCCGCCATAGATATAGCCCGCCATCACGTCGCTGGGCCAGTGAGCTCCCATGATTCGCTCCTCCCTTGGATTTATTGATTCCCACTGCTGATTTGTGCTGGCATACTCTTAGCCGCTGCTTTCTCGTCATGGTGCAGTCCAGGTGCAGAAACTCCCGGCACACGTACATGTAATGCGGCGGGCACAATGGTTATTTTTGCTGGCGTGTAGCCAAGGGGTTCGCCATCGGCATGAATTTCCATAGCCTGGTCGGCGTTGATGTGTAGTGATTTGGCGCGCCTGTGCCTGATCTTTGGCTGGTACAGGCGCCTCCCCTGGCTGATAGAGATAGCATGTCGAATATATTCGAGTTTACTGAAATTTCTGTAGATGATTACATCCAGCAGCCCGTCATCCATCAACACGTTGGAAGCGGCTTGAAAGTGTATGCCATAGAATGGAGCATTGCAAATCGTTACCTGTATAGCTTCATAAGGACGTCGCTGGCGTTCGTCGAAGCTGATCCTGAGTCTTGTTGGCTTGAAGCTGAGTAGCGTTTTCACTCCGCTTATGACGCCGTGTAAGGTTGAAAGCAGCCCAGGACTTTTGACCTCCTCGGCGGCAGGAAAGAGCGCGGCCTCCAGTCCTATGCCTGCCACCTCAAGGAAGAAGTGTTCATTGATCTTCCCAACGTCTATTAAGCGTGTCTCACCTGTAGCCATGGCTATACAGGCCGCTGGAATTGTATCCGGGATGTTCAAGCTATGCGCTAGATTATTCATAGTACCTGTTGGAATAATGCCCATTGTGCTTTGTGTACCGATCAATCCACTGGCGACGGCGTGAATCGTACCATCTCCACCAGCAGCAATCACCAGTTCGGCATGTGCAGCCGCTGCTCGTGTTGCCAGTCCCTGCCCTGTATCTTCCGGCGTTGTATGATAGAGTTCCGGTTCAATACCATATGTACGCAAGCCTGTTAAGATGGCGCTTTCAGTTTCCTCTGGGGACATAGGTTTATCAGTTACCGTTGATATGCCGGAAGTTGGATTGATTATCAGCACCGCTCGCATCTAATATAATCCTCTACGGAACGGATATGCTACAATAGATTCTGGGCTAAATTCGTCGTAGCTATAGGGCTCTCATAATTATACACGCAGAACTCGACAAGAAAGGATTGGTTGCAAGACAAACCATGTTAGAACCGGCTAATCTCATGCCTGATACCAGTGGAATCAACTACTATAGCGCTGATCCTGACTTGTCGTTTCTCTTGAGGCGGCACCTCTCGGCAGAGGACTATGAACGGGCGCAGGGCATACTGACTGAAATGGGTGCTGTAGCATCGCAGAAAATGGATGAATTGGCAGAAATTGCCAATCGCCAGGGTCCTGTACTTGTGCAGTACGATAAAAGGGGCCAGCGGGTTGATGAAGTCGTCTTTCATCCCGCCTATCACGAACTGGAACGTATCGCCTATCAAGACTTCGCTATTGCCGCCTGCTGTCATCGAGAAGGAGCACTGGGCTGGCGGGGTCGCGTGCCCCAACCGGTAAAATTTGCGCTCGGCTACCTGGGTATGCAGGCCGAATCTGGTGTGTTCTGTCCCGTATCGATGACCGATGCGCTGGCTCGCGTACTGGAACGCTATGCAAGTGAACCGCTTAAACAGCGCTTTTTACCCTCGCTAACCGCGCTCACGATGGCCGAACTGGGGCAGGGTGCGATGTTTTTAACGGAAAAACAAGGTGGATCAGATGTCGGCCTGACCGCTACAATAGCGAAAGCACGCTCTCATGTGCAAGCAGGCTTGCAGCCGGAGTGGGAACTGTGGGGAGAAAAGTGGTTCTGTTCCAATGTCTCCGCCGAGCTGATTCTGACGCTTGCCCGCCCCGAAGGAGCTCCTGCCGGTACTCGTGGCCTTGGATTGTTTCTCGTGCCTAAAACGCTGGAAGATGGTACGCGCAACGCTTATAGCATCAATCGTCTCAAAGACAAGCTCGGCACGCGCTCGCTGGCAACCGGCGAGGTGAGGCTGCATGGAACACAAGCATACCTGGTGGGTGGGTTAGACCGTGGTTTTGTGCAGATGACGGAGATGATCAATCTCACACGCATCTGGGCCGCCATCGGTTCGCTTGCTGCTATGCGCCGCAGCTTCCTTGAAGCGTTAGTTTATACGCGGGGCCGCGTAGCCTTTGGGCGAATATTAGCAGGACATCCCCTCATGCGCCGGCAACTGGTAGACCTGCTGATCGAGGTTGAGGGCTGTGCTGCCCTGGCCTTTGAGACCGCGGCAGTCCTCGAACGCGTGGATCGCCATGGCGCTGAGGAAGATCGTCGCCTGCTGCGTATTCTAACCCCGCTCTGCAAATATTACATCCCCAAACGTGGCGAATATGTGACCCTGGAAGCATTGGAGATGCACGGTGGCAATGGCTACGTAGAGGATTGGGTGAATCCTCGCTTGTTGCGTGACTCCATCGTGAATGTAATCTGGGAGGGTTCTAGTAACGTCATCGTACTCGATGTGGCACGAGCTATCGAGAGAGAAGGCGCGGCGGCGGCGCTATTTGGTATGTTGCATCAACGCTTGCAATCATTCCAGCAGCCAGAGGTTGTCCCAGAAGCACAGCAGGTGCAGGTATTTGTGAAGCAGCTGGCAGAACGCTTGCAGGAACTGGCAACACTCGACTCGGAGAGCGCTCAACTACCAATGCGTGGACTTGTTGAGCGCATGGCCCAACTGACTATCGTCACCCTGTTGTTGGAGCAGGCAGAAGCCGAGTTATTACGCGGCCCGGATGGAACGGGCAAGCGCAAGTGGTTGATTGCCCTGCTGTACCTGCATCGCCACATACTGGTACATCCGGATGGCTGGGCTGCTGATAATGATCCCACAGCGTTACATTACTTTGATAAGCTGGTTGATTGGAAGGCTATCGCTCTTGACTGAACAAGGTGGAGATTAATCAAGGGGGAGGGGTAGGTTTACATATGCAATCGCAACTAATCGCTATGGTCATTCGAAGTTAGAGCGTAAAGCTTCCCTATGCAGAATGAGAAGCAGCTCATTGCCTTAGCGAATCGCATAATGACTAGACCACGACCTCGGTGAGATCGCCCACGAGCTTTTGAATCTCGCGCAAACGGCGCTCAGCCAACTCCACGTTTTCGAGTGCCTGGGCCAGAATTCGCTCCTCAAGCGAGGAGTATGATTCGGCAATTTCAGGGTCAATAGAGCCACCGACCAGCTCTAATGCGCGATTAAGTTTGGTTTCAAGTTTGTCAGGCGCAGCTGCCATAATTGTTTTACCTCATTATTTCAAAGGGTTGACTACGATTTTGACGAGACAATCTATACAAACAACCATACGGCAAATACACTACCAGAGTTATTTATCGCGCTTCCCCTACAAACCTGCTTTCATTACTCAATACGTTGCCCAAGACTAATTGGTTACATCGAGTAACGACACCAGTTCCAACCTGGCTAATCTTTTCAACGTCTATCATACAGCAGACACGCGAAAATCCAAAAATGGGGGTACCACATTCCTATTTCAGCGGCATGAAGTACCACCAGGCTATATAGCCTCAACTTGATAGGACTGTGACATCTAGTAGTTTCTCACTCGATGCTGTTACGGCTCTATCACTTCTCTTATGCGTTACTTTACGTTGACTGTCAGATTCATGCCCGGATGAACGGTGCACAAAATGTGAAATGTGCCGGCGGTATTAAATGGTCCGATCTCGATAGGAGTACTTGAAAGATTCACATTGGTAAGGCCTGGCGCTCCAGGCTCTTTGGCCAGTTGTTGGTTGCCGTTAACCCACGAACCATTTGTCAAAATGTGGAGCGATGTGACGGCGGGGACAACCTTTAGACTTGCGCCTTTGGCCACATTGACGCATGGCTGCTCAAAAGTTGAGGCTCCGGTTTGCACTGTTCCATTTGCACAGTTACTTCCCCCGCCTCCGCCAGTTCCTCCGCTGCTCGGCGTACTGGTTGCGGTGCTTCCTCCTCCGGTGGAAACGGTACCCGGGCGTGTACAAGCCACCAGCAAAATACTACCAAGCGCTAATACAGCCAATATGACTCCCATAGTCTTAAATCGATTGCTACTCATCGCATTACTACCTCTCAAATAAAAATATCAAGTAACTATTCAGGTCTCCGTTCTCTTGCACCGCCTGCGGCGGCGGGGTGAGGGAGAAGGGCGGGGACACCCCACACCCCGCCAAGGGGCCTGCAAGGCCCCTTGGAACCCCCTGCTGAATAGGTACAATACCAGTTCATGTGGTTCGTCGCGTTGCTGCTCTTGCAGCACAAACTCATACACTGACTGGAGGCCCATGCTGCAATGCTGAAAACCGCACCTACAAGGTATTCTATCCTATACTATAAGAGTATATGCAAGTGAATAGGAATAGGGCAATTACCCGATCTCTTGTGGGGTAGTCACCCGATATTCTGCTGGATGGTTCGCCACTTGCTGGCACTCCGTTAAGAATCCCATATTTCAGAATCAAAATAAATAATTGAAATCTCTGCAATTATATATTATTAGAATAGTATTAGAAATCATAAATACACCTTATTGAAGTGTTTAAATAGTTGATTTACCTCATATACTATGGTATTCTGTATATGTCTTTGCTACGAAAGGCATGGAACAAAGCAAACTTTACACAAAGTACTTTGAGCATTAACCCGTCGGGTTGATCTCAATTTTCTGAAATCACGAGAACTGTAAAGCCGAAAGGAAGGAAATAGTATGGCACAGAATTGGGCGGAGCATCATACATCAGTAACGGTGAATGCGCCACTTCACCAGGTTTATAGCCTTTTCTCGCACTTCAACGATTTTCCGAAGTTTATGCTATCTCTTCCATAGTGGCAGTGCGGCTGCTCAGGGAAAGACTACTGACCGTCAAAATGCTAGCATGGGGGACGAATCTAATCCACGTACCGGTACCACGGCGACAGGTGACTACACTACCACCACCGGCACTCCTGTGGACCGTCCAGTACTGGACCAGGACATTATATAAGATTGCTCAGACGCTGCCTCACGAGCAATAGGCGATTTGGAACGGGCGTTGGCCTTGACTTTAATGAAACATCGTGGTATGATTTAATTGTTCCCGAAAGGGAAACCCCCAGGGAAACAAAGAGACCCTGGCATCTGGCGAGAGGACTCGCATTGGTATTCCGAAAGGAGAACATTATGCCAATGAAGAAACCAATACGCCTTTTAGGGATGGTATTTCAAATTGACAAGTAGGGCCCGTGAAGGCGGGCATACCGAGCCTCTGGGCCTACTGGCCAGTACCTGATCTACCCGTCTAACTCATATTGTAGATTAGCCGGTCTTTACAGCGGCTTTCGCTGCAGGTTGGCAGGGGTATACAGAGGAATTACGAGGGCTTTTGCAAAACTTGTTGCCCTTACTAAGAGTAATGTAACTCGGTTGAACGTGCCACGGGAGTTGTGCAGAAGAAAACACAGAGGGCCTGGACAAGCACTGTCCAGGCCTACTGCTTTTTGGCGGGTATTTATTTTCTTTTTCCATTATGATAATATCAGGGTTGCAGGACGACCACAATGGTCCCCACACCTCCTTACACCGCCCCGTCCCTACGCTCAGTGCTCTAACGAGAGTATTGCCATGAATGCCTCTTGCGGTATCTCCACGTTACCTACCATCTTCAAGCGCTTCTTGCCCTCTTTTTGCTTCTCGAGCAGCTTGCGCTTGCGCGTAACGTCCCCGCCATAGCATTTAGCGAGCACGTCCTTGCGCATCGCTTTGACCGTCTCGCGGGCAATGACGCGCGAGCCGATAGCCGCCTGGATGGGCACTTCAAAGAGTTGGCGCGGGATCAGCCTGCGCAGCCTCTCCACCAGAGTGCGTCCTTGTGCATAGGCCTTGTCGCGATGCGCAATCAACGACAGAGCGTCCACAGGAACCCCATTGACGAGGATGTCCAATTTAACCAGATCGGCCTCCTGATAGCCGGCGAAGCTGTAATCGAGCGAGGCGTAGCCTTGAGTGCGTGATTTAAGCTGGTCATAGAAATCGGTGATCATTTCGGCAAGAGGTATGGTGTATGTGAGTAACACTCTCTCGGCTTCGATATATTTCACCTCCTTGAAAGCGCCGCGCCGCGTTGTCACAAGGTCCATGATGGTTCCAATGTAGCGACTGGGAGCGAAGATAGAAATATCCATCCAGGGTTCTTCAATCTTCTCAATTTCGCCCGCGTCGGGTACCTCTGAAGGGTTATCGACTTTCAACACCGCGTCGTTGGTTTTGGTGACGTAGTATTCCACACTTGGCGCGGTTGCCAGTATATCCAGGTTATATTCACGCTCAATGCGTTCCTGGATAATTTCCATGTGCAAAAGGCCCAGGAAACCACAGCGGAAACCAAATCCCAGGGCGTTTGAGGTCTCCGGCTCGTAGAAGAGCGAGGCGTCATTCAACTGCAATCGATCCAGTGCATCACGCAGCAAGGGATATTCGTTGCCCTCAACTGGATAGATACCCGCGAAGACCATTGGTTTAGCGGGTTTGTAGCCTGGCAGTGCCTCGACCTGGCCGAGCGCATTAGGGGTGGTAACCGTATCTCCCACGCGGCTATCTTTCACGTTCTTAAAGCCCGTCGCAATATACCCCACCTCTCCGGCGCTAAGTGTGCCACTGGAAATCAAGCGAGGTTGGAAGTACCCTGCTTCGAGTATCTCGGTAGTGCTACCCGTAGCCATCATAGCAATGCGTTCGCCTTCATGCAATTCGCCGTCGACGATACGTACATAAGCAATGACCCCTTTGTATGAGTCATAATGAGAATCAAAGACCAGGGCGCGTAGCGGCTGGTGCAGATTGCCTTTTGGCGGTGGAACGCGCTTGATAATGGCCTCCAGAATTTCCTGGGTGCCGATGCCCTCTTTTGCCGATGCCAGGATGGCTTCATCTTTGGGTAAGCCGATCACTTCCTCGACCTCCTGTAAGACACGCTCAGGATCAGCGCTCGGCAGATCGATCTTATTGATAACGGGTATTATATTCAGATCAGCTTCAAGCGCCAGGTAGAGATTAGCGAGCGTTTGCGCCTCAACGCCCTGCGTAGCATCAATCACCAGCAGAGCACCTTCACAGGCTGCCAGGCTGCGTGACACCTCGTAGGTGAAATCGACGTGACCAGGAGTGTCAATCAGATTCAGCTCGTACTGTTCGCCATCGAGCGCGGTGTAGAGCATGCGCACGGCTTGCGCTTTGATAGTAATACCTTTCTCGCGCTCCAACTCCATCTGGTCGAGAGTCTGCTCCATCAACTCACGCTTGGATACAGTTCCTGTGTATTCCAGCAGCCGGTCAGCGAGCGTGGACTTACCGTGGTCTATATGGGCGATAATGCAGAAATTTCTAATATGTGCCTGGTCTGTCATGCCTCAATTAGTCCTCCACACAACACTTCATCACCCCCCTCGCCGCCGTAGAAGACGGCCGCCTGTCCAGGAGTAATGGCACGCTGCGGGCGTGAAAACGTCACTTGTACACGATTCCTTTCCAAGGGTGTTACCAGTGCTTCTTGTTCAGGTGCCTTGTAGCGTATGCGTACCATGGCCTTAAATGGTTCTGTTGGAATTTCGCCGCTGATATAACGCATCTTGCCGGCGGTGCAGCTTGTCTTCTCGAGTGCCTCCGCAGGGCCTACGATCAAGGCATTCTCTTCGGCATCGATCTTGATTACGTGCAGCGGTTCCGGGGAAGTTATGCCCAGTCCTTTGCGCTGCCCGATAGTATAGTAGGCCAGTCCCCGGTGACGACCGAGGGACTTCCCGCTTGGATCTAAGATCGGTCCGGGCCTGGGAATCTGGATTGTGCCATTGGCCTGCGCTGTCACACCGGCCCCAACAGGCTCTCTCTCCGGTAGGGACGCTGCGTAGCGATCAATGAAGCCGCGATAATCGTTTTGCGCGACGAAGCAGATTTCCTGGCTCTCAGCCTTGGTTGCAACGGTCAAACCTCGTTCCGCTGCCATCGCCCGCACCTGTGGCTTAGTGTACGATCCCAGAGGAAAGCAGGCGTGGGCTAGCTGCTGCTGATTAAGTACATGCAGCACATAGGACTGGTCCTTGGCTGGATCAAGCCCGCGCCTTAGCCTGCGTTTGCCTGTAAGCGGGTCAGTATCGACACGCACGTAATGGCCCGTTGCCAGGTAATCGGCGTCGAGCGCCAGGGCGCGTTTGAGCAGCACGGTAAAACGTATATGGCGGTTACAGACCAGGCACGGGTTTGGTGTGCGGCCTGCAACGTATTCCTGGTAAAAGAAATCAACCACGTTTTCCTTGAATTCTTGCTCAACGTTTATGAGATAAAAGGGAATGTCGAGCTTACGCGCAACGCGTCTCGCATCATCGACCGACTCGAGGGAGCAGCATTTATTTTGCACCACGCGTTCAACGCCATCGTCTTCGATCACGCCCGGTTCTGACCACAGACGTAGCATCATGCCAATCACCTCGTGGCCCTGTTCCTTGAGTAGTGCGGCAGCTACCGAACTATCCACGCCGCCGCTCATTGCGACGACTATTCTTGCCATGATTTCTGCTCCTGAGATATACCTGATTATTACTGTATCGAATAGAAAAATGACTAGCCGCGTGGGCTAGTCTACGCATGTTATGCCTATCTACATTTTTATGTGTGCTGGCTGGTGTGCCCTTTCGTGCCACGTAAAGGTTAGCACAGAGTCATAGCGTTGTCAAATGGCGTGCAATCGTCTCCATCTTTCGTATAGCTTCCATATCCTTCTCGCCGATCAGAGCAGGGTTATTTAAAAGTCGTCTTCTTCCCCTCCTACCCTTGGAAAAGGGGAAAGGGGGGGACACCCCAATACCATTTAGATACGTAAAAAGTCGAGAAGAAGAAGAAAGGCCACCCATTGTGACATACTGGGATCACATGCAAATGATCACAAGGAGGAGCCTTTCTATGTCTGTTACCGTACGCCAAATCGACCCTCAATGCAAGATCGCCGATCATCTCTCGTTGCCCCAGGTGGAAACGATCATTCCAGCCCACGTGATCCAAGACGTGCTCACCCAATGTGAGGCCTGGGAGCACCGCGAGAAGAAACTGAACATGCAAGCGATGATCTACTTGATCATCGCGTTGGCGCTTTATCCACAGTGTAGCACACGGGAAGTGTACCGTCGCCTGCTGGAAGGACTGCCCGACGCACTCAGCCAGCAGGAGGAGGTTCCCACCGCCGGGGCCCTGTGCCAGCGTCGGCAGCAATTGGGCGTCACGCCGCTGCGCAGCTTGTTTGCGCGCATAGCACGGCCCATCGCTGTGCCGCAAACGCGCTGTGCCTTTCGCTTTGGGTTGCGGTTGGTGGCCGTCGATGGCACGTTGGAGAACCTGCCGGACACGGATGCCAACCGCAGCGTGTTTCCCTCCCATTGCCAGGAAGAACTCGCGCGCAGCCCGTTCCCGCAGGCGCGCTGTGTGCTGCTGATGGAGTGTGGCACCCACGTTATCTTTGACGCCGAGATCACGGCAGTGCAGCAAGGCGAAATCAGCAGCGTGCGCACGCTGGTTGAGCGCTCGCTTTCTGCCGACATGTTGCTGCTGTGCGACGCTGGCATCTGCTGTGGCGAGATCCTGCTCACTGCTCGCCGCAAAGACGCCCACGTGCTGGGACGACTGGATAGTCGCAGCTACACCAAGCCCTGGGCGCGTCTGCATGATGGCAGCTATCTGGTCAAGGTCTATCACGATAGTAAGCATCAGCGAGGGCACGCGCTGACCGCCCGGGTGCTTGAGTACCGCATCAAGGATCCGCACACGGGCGAACTGAGCGCGCCGATCCGCCTGCTCACCACCTTGCTTGATCCCCAGCAGTATCCCATCGAGGCGCTCATTCGCGTCTACCATGAGCGCTGGGAGATCGAACAGGCGCTCGATGAGATCAAAACGCACCTGTGCTTGTCGGCGCGCACCTTGCGCTCGCAGACGCCCCAAGGAGTCGAGCAAGAACTCTCTGGATTGCTGCTGGCTTGCTTTGCCGTACGTACCTTGATGTATGCCGCGGCCCTGCAAGCCGACTGGGACCCCGATGAGGTCAGTTTTGTGCATACCATCAACGTCCTGCAAC
>WNGJ01003648.1_pt1 | contig 30773 bp, 21 predicted proteins | sample 5400611 | NCBI WGS metagenome assembly WNGJ01 (sample SAMN13153375, study PRJNA577476) | soil metagenome | isolation source: 40 cm soil or saprolite under Garry oak tree replicate 1 | place: USA:California | collected 2016-06-15
CCACGACCTCATTGCGTTCAGCCGCCGCTTCGGCGATCTCGACTGGGCTCCGGTACAGGAGACCGGCCGGCGCTTTGTCGAGGGGCTACCTGAAATCTACATCGTTTCAAACGTGACCGTGAACGGCCAGCCGATCGGCAGCCTCGGCGCCGGCGAAGCCGTCTGGCATACCGACATGTCGTATCTCGAGGTTCCGCCGATGGCGAGCATGCTTTATGCGCTCGAGGTGCCCCCTGCCGGCGGCAACACCTCGTTTTGCAGCATGTACGCAGTCTACGAAGCATTGCCGGACAGGTTGAAGCGCCGGATCGCGGACTTGAAGATCAAGCACGACGGCACCTACAACAGCGGCGGCTATCTGCGCCAGGGCGTCACCGCAACCGACGATCCGAGGAAGTCGCCCGGCGCCGTACACCCGCTGGTCTGTGTCCACCCCGACACCGGGCGGCGCATGCTCTATCTCGGCCGCCGGCGCAATGCGTATCTCATGGGGCTCGAACTTGCGGACTCCGAGGCGCTGCTCGACGAGCTCTGGGATTTCGTCGCGCGCCCGGAATTCGCCTGGGTGCACGTCTGGAAGGTCGGCGACCTCGTGCTGTGGGATAATCGCTGCACCATGCATCGGCGCGACCCGTTCGACGACTCCGCACGCCGCATCATGCACCGGACGCAGATCAAGGGCAGTGCGGCGCCGGTCTGATGCGCCGATTAGGCGTTTCCAACACGGTTCTGCTGATCATCTGTCTCATGTACCTGATCCTCTATGTGGATCGGGTCAACATCTCGACAGCCGCGCCGCTGATCAAGGCTGACCTTGATTTAAGCAACACCCAGCTTGGCCTGGTGTTTTCAGCATTCGCCTATCCGTATGCGCTGTTTCAGCTGATCGGAGGCTATTTCGGCGACAAATTCGGTGCGCGTCGGACGCTGTTCGTCAGCGGTCTTATCGTATGCGCGGCGACGGCGGCAACCGGCGCCGTCGGTGGAATTGCGAGCCTGTTCGCCGCGCGGCTTGCGCTCGGTATCGGCGAAGGCGCGACCTTTCCGACTGCGACGCGCGCCATGGCGGCGTGGGTGCCGGAGCGTAGTTGGGGTTTCGCCCAAGGCATCACGCATTCGTCGGCCCGGATCGGAAACGCGCTCACGCCGCCTCTGATTGCCTTGCTGGTCGGGCTGGTGTCGTGGCGCGGTGCGTTCGTTGTCCTTGCGCTCTTGAGCCTGGTCTGGGTGTTCGTGTGGTTATGGTACTTTCGTGATGTACCGGCAGCGCCGCCACTGACCGCCGAGGAACTCGCAGCGCTCCCTGTACGCAGCCGTGGCGCGACCAGTCCGGTGCCATGGTTCAAGCTATTTCGCCGCATGCTGCCGGTGACCGCGGTCGATTTCTGCTACGGCTGGACGCTGTGGCTGTTTCTAAGCTGGATACCGTCGTTCTTTTACCAGAACTATCAGCAGAGCCTGACGCAATCGGCATTCTATTCGGCCGGCGTCTTCCTTGCCGGCGTGATCGGCGACACCTTGGGCGGCGTGGCGAGCGACCGCATCCTGCACCGTACTGGCGACCGGGCCGCGGCACGGCGTAACGTTATTGTGGCCGGAATGCTCGGCGGCTTTCTGTTCCTGATTCCGGTGATCCTGGTTCACGACGTCAACGTCGTGGCGATCTCACTCGCCGCGGCATTCTTTTCCGTCGAACTGGTGGTCGCCCCGATCTGGGCAGTACCGATGGACATCGCGCCAAAATATTCGGGATCGGCGAGCGGCATGATGAATTTCGGCTTCGGCGTTGCCGGCATCATTTCACCCTTCGTGTTCGGCTATCTGATCGACAAGACTGGAAGCTGGACCTTGCCGTTTGCCGGCTCGATTGGCCTGTTGTTGCTCGGCGCCGGACTTGCGTTTCGCATGCATCCGGACCGTCCATTTGAGGTGGCGCCTGAAGGCGCCCCCTCCTGATCAAGGTTCGATGAGGGTCATTCACGTCGGCGAAGCAACGACAAACTCCGGCGTGAGGGTGATCCTGGCGTTAATGGAATTTGCGATGAAGCAGTGGGCTTCGACGCTTTCCATGCTTTTGCGGGCAAGCTCGAGTTCGGTCTCGCTTTTCAAGGTGACGCGGGGTCGGACCGTGACTTCAGTGATGTGGTACTTGCCCTCGACGTTGTCGAGCAGGCCTTCGGCTGCGCTTTCATATCCGATCGGGGTCAGGCCCTGGCGTTGAGCGAGCGTGAGGAATGTGAGCATCATGCATGTGTTGAGAGAGCCGACCAGCAGCTCTTCGGGGGCCCAGACGTCCGGCTCACCTTTGAACTCCGGCGGGCTGCCGACGACGATGTTCGGTTTTCCCGCTGCTGAAAGCATGCCACGCCGCGCCGAACTCCAGGTGCTTTTGGCATTATAGTGGAAAGACTTATAGGTAGTCTTTGTGGACTCCACGAAAACCTCCGAGGCCTCCGGTCACAGAGGGCGCTCGCGCCACCCTTTACTCCTTCGGCGATTTAGCCGGTAACCATTTACGCCGCTGCAGCAACCCCGCGCGGGCTCAAAACGTATTCCTTGAGCACGTTGTCTGCAGCATCGACTTCGACCAGCGATACGTCATAGCTCCAGAGATCGGCGAGGTGCTGCAGCACGCGCTTGGCGTCGGTCTCGTTCAGCTGGGCGCCCTTCACGACGGTGTGGCGCAACATCAAACGACGGTCGCCGGCAAGATCGACATCGACCACTTCGATGTTGGGATCGATGTAGCCAACGTCGTACTGCCGCGACAATTCACGGCGAACCCGACGATAGCCGCGTTCATCATGGATCGCATCGACCAGAACACCTTCGCGCTGCTCTGGATTGTCATGCAGATGAAACAACCGCAAGTGCCGGATCAATCGCGGGCTGAGGAACTGGCTGATGAAACTTTCGTCGCGGTAGTTGGCCCAGACATCGCGCAGTACCGCCATCACGTCACCGGTCCCGGCAATGTCCGGAAACCATTCACGATCCTCGTCGTCGGGATTGGACACGATGCGCTCGATGTCCCGCATCATCGCAAAGCCGAGCGCGTAGGGATTAAAGCCCGAAAAGCGCGGATCGTCGAAGTCGGGCTGAAACACCACATTGGTGTGCGACTGCAGGAATTCCAGAAAATTGCCGTCGGAAATCCGGCCCTGTTCGTGCAACCGGGTCATGATGCGGTAATGCACGTAGGTCGCGGTGCCTTCGTTCATGACCTTGGTCTGACTCTGGGGATAAAAATACTGCGCGATGTGCCGCACGATCCGGATCAGTTCGCGCTGCCAGGACTGCAGCCGCGGCGCCGTCTTTTCGAGGAAATACAGCAGGTTTTCCTGTGGCAGCCCAAGCAAGCTGCGGCGTCGTTCCGTGCTCAGCAACGCGGCGCTCTTGACCGGCCCGGTCGGAACGGTTCGCCACAGATCGTTGAACGCCGCCTCCTCGTGCAAGCGGCGCTCTCCGGCACGCTTTTCCTCCGTACGAAGATCGAGATTTTTCTTGCCGGGATAGCGATCGATCCCATGCGACATCAAGGCATGCGCAGCATCGAGCGTCTGCTCGACCGCCAGCCGGCCGTGCCGCTCCTCGCATTGCGCCACATAGCTCTTGGCGAAATCGAGATAATCGAGAATTCCATCGGCGTCCGTCCATTGCCTGAACAGATAGTTATTCTTGAAGAAATGGTTGTGGCCGAACGCGGCGTGGGCGATCACCAGCGTCTGCATGGTCGCGGTGTTTTCCTCCATCAAATAGGAAATGCACGGCGAACTGTTGATCACGATCTCGTAGGCGAGGCCCATAAGCCCTTTGCGGTAGAACGCCTCGTGATGCGCGAAATGCTTGCCGAACGACCAATGCTTGTAAAACAGCGGCATGCCGGCCGAGGAGTATGCATCCAGCATCTGCTCGGCGGTGATGACCTCGATCTGGTTGGGATAGACGTCGAGCCCCAGTTCAGACCGCGCAATCTCCTCGCAGGCATCGTGAATATGTTGCAACTTCGTGAAGTCCCAGTCCGCTCCCTCAAACAGGTATCCGGCTGTCGCGGTCATGGCGCGGCTTTCTCCTGCTTGCGGCGGCGCTGAAAGAGGTCGTGAAACACCGGAAAGATCTGGCTGCGGTCGCTGACCTTGCGCATCGACAGCGCCGCCCCGTCGGCGCGTAAACGCTGATACAGCGTCCAAAGCGATGAATCGGGCATATCGAACGTGCTGCCGCCGGTCTCGCCTACTTCCAGGTAGGCGAAGAACTGGCTGACCGGCAGTATCATCTCGGTAAGCAGCCGGCCCGCGACCTCTCCGTCTGAAAGGGAGTTGTCTCCGTCAGAAGCCTGCGCGGCGTAGATGTTCCAGTCCGCCGGACGAAACCGCGACCTGACGATATCGTGCATCGCCTGCAGCGCACTCGATACCAGGGTACCGCCCGATGCCGGCCCGTGAAAGAAGGTATCTTCGTCGACTTCTTCCGCGCGGTCGGTATGTCGAATGAAGACGATTTCGACATGGCGATAGCGCCGCGTCAGAAACACGTAGAGCAGCATGTAGAAGCGCTTGGCCAGGTCCTTCATATGCTCGGACATGGAGCCAGATACGTCCATCAGACAAAACATGACGGCCTGGGCTACCGGCTTCGGCATGGTTTCGAAGCGGCGGTATCGGATGTCGATCGGATCGATGTACGGAATCCGGCGAAATTTTGCCTTCAGCGCTTCAATCTCGGCCATCAACTCGATGCGACGCGCCTCGTCGCAGTCTTCGATCTCCGCCTCGAGTTGCGCGATCTCTTCCGGCCGCGGTCGCCGCAACGCGGTCCGCCGGGCCATCGCGAGCCGCACCGTACGGCTTACCGAAATGTTGGCGGGCGAGCCGGAGGTCGCGTAGCCAGCCCGATGAAGCCCCTCGCTCTCGGCTTCAGCAAGCTTCCGCTTGGCGAGGTCCGGCAATTCGAGGTCGTCGAGGAACAGATCGACAAATTCATCGCGGCTGAGAACGAACCGGAACCCATCCTCGCTATCACCTTCACCCGGGTCGGACGCTCTTCCGCGGCCCTCGCCCGAACGCGGAAGCCTGTCGCCTTCGATGAATTTCTTGTTTCCGGGAAGCACCATATCGCGCGTGCCGCCTTCGCGGCGAAAGCGCGGTTCGTTCATGCCGTCGAGCGGGATGCTGATCTCGCCGCCTTCCAGCACATCCTTGATGTCGCGGTCCTGTGAGGATTTCTTGACCGCGCCCTGAACCAGCGCCTTGGCACGACGTAAAAAGCGCTGGCGGTTCTCAAGACTCTTGCTGCCAGGATTCAGGCGCCGATCGACGATGTGCATAGCCACCCTTGCATTGGCCTCAGCCGGCTTGCTTCACTCGCATGTACCATTCGACGAGCCGGCGAACCTGACGTTCGGTATAACCGCGTCCCACCATGCGCTCGACAAACTCGCCGTGCTTCTTCTCGGTATCGCCGTCCTTTTTTGAGCCGAACGAGATAACCGGAAGAAGGTCTTCAACCTGCGAGAATATCCGCTTCTCGATGACTTCGCGAATCTTTTCGTAGCTGGTCCAGGACGGATTCTTGCCGCTGTTCTGTGCCCGCGACCGCAGCGAGAACTTGACGACCTCGTTGCGGAAGTCCTTTGGATTGGCGATGCCTGCGGGCTTCTCGATCTTGGTCAGTTCCTGGTTGAGAAGCTCGCGATTGAGCAGCTGGCCGGTGTCAGGGTCCTTGAAGTCCTGATCTTCGATCCAGGCATCGGCATAATCCACGTAGCGATCGAACAGGTTTTGACCATAATCCGAATAGGATTCGAGATAGGCTTTCTGGATCTCGTGGCCAATGAATTCCGCATAGCGTGGCACGAGCTCGGCCTTGATGAATTCAAGGTAGCGCTTTTCGACCTCCTCGGGAAGCTGCTCACGGCGGATCGCCTGCTCAAGCGCATACATCAGATGGACGGGATCCGCACCAAGCTCCGAGGTGTCGTGATTGAACGTTGCGGCCAGAACCTTGAATGCGAAGCGCGTCGAGACGCCGTCCATGCCTTCGTCGACGCCGGCAGCATCCTTGTATTCCTGAACGCTGCGGGCCTTCGGATCGGATTCCTTGAGGCTTTCACCGTCATAAACCCGAAGCTTCGCGAACAGCGTGGAGTTTTCGTGCTTGCGAAGACGTGACATCACCGAGAAACGCGCCAGCGTCTCCATTGTTGCCGGCGCACACGGCGCGGCAGCAAGTTCGGATCCAGAGATAAGTTTCTCATAGATCTTCTGCTCCTCGGTCACCCGCAGGCAGTACGGCACCTTGATGACGCAGATGCGGTCGATGAAGGCTTCGTTATTCTTGTTGGCCTTGAAGCTTTGCCATTCGGATTCGTTCGAATGCGCGAGAACAATGCCGGTAAAGGGAATCGCACCGATATTCTCGGTGCCGATGTAGTTGCCTTCCTGAGTCGCCGTTAACAGCGGGTGCAGCATCTTGATCGGCGCCTTGAACATCTCGACGAATTCGAGGATGCCCTGGTTGGCGCGGTTCAATCCCCCGGAATAGCTGTAGGCATCAGGATCATTCTGGGCGAAGGTCTCCAGCTTGCGAATGTCAACCTTGCCGACGAGCGAGGAAATGTCCTGATTGTTCTCGTCGCCCGGCTCGGTTTTCGCGATCGCGATCTGCCGCAAACGCGAGGGCTGGATCTTGGCGACACGGAATCGTGAAATATCGCCACCGAAGGCTTCCAGCCGTTTGTAGCACCACGGACTCATCAGACCGCTCAGGCGACGGCGCGGAATGCCGTACTTTTCCTCAATCATCGGCCCCAGCGATTCCGGATCGAACAAGCTCAGGGGACTCTCGAACACCGGACTGAGTTCGTCGCCGGCCTTCAGAACATAGATCGGGTAGACTTCCATCAACGACTTCAGTCGCTCTGCCAGCGACGATTTGCCGCCGCCCACCGGCCCCAGCAGATAGAGAATCTGCTTGCGCTCTTCCAGACCCTGAGCTGCGTGCCGGAAGAAGCCGACGATGCGCTCGATCGTTTCTTCCATGCCATGGAATCCGGTGAAGGCCGGATAGGCGCGCATTGTCCTGTTCAAAAAGATACGGCCAAGGCGGGCGTCCTTGGCCGTGTCAATCATCTGAGGCTCACCTATTGCGGCCAGCAGCCGCTCGGCCGAATTGGCATATCGCATCGGATCGCCTCGACACGATTCCAGATATTCCGCAATCGACATATCGGTTTCGCTTCGAGCCTCAAAGGACCGGGCGAAAGCATTGAACAGAGAATCGTTGTACATGATCCCTCTCCTCATATGGTCTGCTGCACTGCTGGCTCTGGCTACTTGGTACCACGCCGCCGGAGCGCTCCCGCATCCTGTCGCGAATCAGCATCAGCACATGGCCTGATTGGACACTCGGCAGACTTCGCCAGCAATCCACATCCTGTGCAGCGAATGAGTTGTAAGCAGGCATTTTGGCCAATAGTTGTGCGAAAGCAGCGGTTATTGCTGAACATGATGTGATTTCTGCAGGATGTATCCCCGCTGCAACATTTGAAATTCTAAAACTAGGCCCGACAGAGTACATAAAGGCGCCCACCGCTGAGAGCTGTTTTACTTGAAGATTCCAGGCAATACTAACGCGTCGACCCTTCACTAACGCGTCAACCCTTCAACCAGTTCCGCGCGCTGAACCAATTGGGAGATCGGTGCCTCGTCGGATCGTTCGGCCGGCTCCGAGAGCGACTTGGCCGGCCCATTGCCCGACATCATGACATCCGTCACAAAATCGCGCCGACATCGCCGCCAAACAGCCGCCTGCCAGGGGATCGATATCGACCTTGGGGATCGATATGTTATGAATGGCGTTATACTTTCGGAGCACGCATATTTCGCCCGTCAGCATCCCCTTCAGGGCTGGTTGACAAGATTTGCCTTCACGCCTGAAAAAGGCTCCCGGATGAAAAAGGCTCCCGGAAGCCGAAAAATGGGCCAGCTCGAACAGAACAAGGCATCATGAATCCTGTCAAAGCACTCGAAAGCCACGGCCAGGCGGTCTGGCTGGATTTCCTGGCCCGCGGCTTCGTCGCCAAGGGCGACCTCAAAAAGTTGATCGAGACCGACGGCGTCAAGGGCGTCACCTCGAATCCATCGATCTTCGAGAAAGCGATCGGCAGTGCGGATGAATATGACGGCGCCATCGGCAAGGCGCTGAAGTCCGGCGATCGGCCGGTGGCCGAACTATTCGAGCATCTCGCCATCGAGGACATCCGGCATGCGGCGGATGTGTTGCGCCCGGTCTATGACCAATTGAAGGGCGAGGACGGCTTCGTCAGCCTCGAAGTATCGCCCTATCTGGCGATGGATACCAAAGCCACGATAGCCGAGGCTGAGCGGCTTTGGAAGGACGTCAAACGCAAGAACTTGATGGTCAAGGTGCCGGCGACGCCGGAAGGTCTGCCCGCTATCGAGCATTTGATTGGCGAGGGCATCAGCATCAACATCACGTTATTGTTCTCGCAAAAAGTTTATGCGCAGGTCGCCGAGGCCTATCTCTCGGGCCTCGAAAAATATGTCGCCGGCGGCGGCGATCCCTCCCATGTCGCGAGCGTTGCCAGTTTCTTTGTCAGCCGCATCGACAGCGCAGTCGACAAAGAACTCGATGAAAAGATCGCAAGGGCCAATGATCCCACCGAAAAGGAGCGGCTGACCGCGCTGAAAGGCAAGGTTGCCATCGCCAACGCCAAGCTCGCCTACCAGGATTACAAGCGCCTGTTCTCCGGCGCGCGCTGGGACAGGCTGGCGGCCAAAGGCGCCAGGCCGCAGCGATTGCTATGGGCTTCAACCGGCACAAAAAACAAGGACTATAGCGACGTGCTCTACGTCGAGGAGCTGATTGGTCCCAACACCATCAACACCATGCCGCCGGCGACGCTCGACGCCTTCCGCGATCATGGTACGCCGCGCGACAGTCTTGAGGAGAATATCGGGGATGCCAAACATATCCTTGCAGAGCTTGAGAAATCCGGCATCTCGCTCGATGCGATCACGGCCGATCTGGTCAAGGACGGCGTCAAGCTGTTCGCCGACGCCGCCGACAAGCTTTACGGGGCGGTCGCGCACAAGCGCGCAACGGTGCTCGGCCACGATATCGACCGCCAGGAGATGACGCTCGGAGGCGGCCTCGGCAAGGCTGTCGAGAAAAACACCGAGGACTGGCGCGCGTCGGCCAAAATCCGCCGGCTCTGGAACCACGATAAATCGGTCTGGACCGGAACTGATGAGGACAAATGGCTGGGCTGGTTGAACAGCGCCGCCGCGGCCGATATCGCCGATTACGAGGACTTTGCGCACCGTGTGAAGGGACAAAACTTCACCGACGTTGTGGTGCTTGGCATGGGCGGATCGAGTCTGGGGCCGGAAGTCCTGGCACAGACCTTCGAAAAGCAGCCCGGCTTCCCGAAACTTCACGTGCTGGATTCCACCGATCCCGCGCAAGTGCGCAGCATGCAGGCTTCGATCAACATCGCCGACACCCTGTTCATCGTCTCCAGCAAGTCCGGCGGCACCACCGAGCCGAACGTGATGAAGGATTATTTCTTTGCGCGCGTCTCCGAGGCGATCGGGGCCGACAAGGCCGGACATCGCTTCATCGCGGTGACCGATCCCGGCTCGTCGCTGGAGAAGGTCGCGACCAAACAAGGTTTTGCGCGAATCTTCCACGGCGACCCGACGATCGGTGGCCGCTACTCCGTGCTGTCGCCGTTCGGGCTGGTGCCGGCCGCAGCGGCGGGCATCGACATTGCGACCCTGCTGAAGCACGCGCTGGCGATGCTGCGCTCCTGTGGGCCCGATGTGCCGCCGCATCAAAATTCGGGCGTACAGCTCGGCCTCGCCATGGGCCTCGCCGGGCTCGAAGGCCGCGACAAGGTGACGATACTATCGTCCAAAAAGATCGCCGATTTCGGCGCCTGGGCCGAACAGTTGATCGCGGAATCCACCGGCAAGGACGGCAAGGGCCTGATCCCGATCGACGGTGAGCCGCTCGGCGATGTGGCGCTCTACGGCAACGATCGATTCTTCATCGACCTTCGTACCGAAGGCGAAAGCGACAGCGCCCATGACGACCAGCTTGCCGCGCTGGAAAAGGCCGGGCATCCCGTGGTCCGCATTGTCATGAAATCGATCGACCATATCGGTCAGGAGTTTTTTCGCTTTGAGATCGCCACCGCGGTGGCAGGCGCCGTGCTCGGCATCAATCCGTTCAACCAGCCTGACGTCGAGGATGCCAAGATCAAGACCCGGGAATTGACCGTGGCGTTCGAAAAATCTGGCGCGCTGCCTCCGGAAGAGCCGGTGGTATCGACCGCGCAGGCCGATATCTACACCGACGACAAGAATGCCGCGGCCTTGCGCAGGGCCGGTGCCGATGGCGATCTCGGCTCCTGGCTCAAAGCCCATCTGGCGCGTTCCGGCGCGGACGATTATGTGGCGCTGCTCGCCTATATCGAACGCGATTCCGCGCACATCGACGCCTTGCAGCAGATGCGGCTCGAGGTGCGGGACAAGCGCCATGTCGCAACCTGTGCCGAATTCGGCCCGCGTTTCCTGCATTCCACCGGGCAGGCCTACAAGGGCGGCCCCGACAGCGGCGTATTTCTGCAGATCACATCGGACGATGCCAAGGACCTCGCGGTGCCCGGACAAAAGGCCAGCTTCGGCGTGATCAAGGCCGCACAGGCCCGCGGCGATTTCGACGTGCTGACCGAACGTGGCCGTCGTGCCTTGCGCGTGCATCTCAAGGGCGATCTCAAATCGGGATTGGAGATGCTCGATGCCGCGATCACCGAGGCGCTAAACTAGGGCATGATCCCGAAAAGCATGCCCTCGGACTTGATCCGAGGGTAGATACCGGTTTTCGGATCAGATCATGCGCAGAAAAAAATAAGGACCTGTTCAAAATGCAGCTTGGCATGATCGGCTTGGGGCGGATGGGCGGAAACATCGTCCGCCGGCTGATGAAGCACGGACACTCCACCGTGGTTTTCGACAAGGATCCGAAGGCGGTCGCAGCGCTCGCCGCCGATGGTGCGGCCGGCTCAAGCGCGCTGGAAGATTTCGTCAGCAAGCTCGAGAAGCCGCGAACCGCCTGGGTAATGCTGCCGGCCGGCAAGATCACCGAGGCGACGATCGATGCGCTGTCGAAGCTGATGCAGGCCGGCGACGTCATCATCGATGGCGGCAACACGTTCTGGCAGGACGACGTCCGCCGCGGCAAGGCGCTGAAGGAGCGCGGCATAAATTACGTCGACGTCGGCACCTCAGGCGGCGTGTGGGGGATCGACCGCGGCTATTGCATGATGATCGGCGGCGATCAGGCAACGGTCGATCGCCTCGACCCGATCTTCGCGGCCCTGGCCCCCGGCGCCGGCGATATCGAGCGCACCGGCGGGCGCGAGGGGCGCGATGTCAGGATCGAGCAAGGCTACATTCATGCCGGTCCGGTCGGCGCCGGGCACTTCGTCAAGATGGTTCATAACGGCATCGAGTATGGCCTGATGCAAGCCTATGCCGAAGGCTTTGATATTTTGAAGAATGCCAATATCGACGCCCTGCCCGCCGAGCATCGTTTCGATCTCGACATTGCCGATATCGCCGAGGTCTGGCGGCGCGGCAGCGTGATCCCGTCATGGCTGCTCGATCTTACCGCCGCTGCGCTCGCCAAGAACCCCACGCTTGAGCGCTATTCGGGATTCGTAGAAGACTCCGGCGAAGGCCGCTGGACCGTCAACGCCGCCATCGATGAAGCCGTGCCCGCCGAGGTTCTGACTGCGGCGTTGTTCGCGCGGTTTCGCTCGCGCAAGCAACACACCTTCGCCGAAAAGATTCTCTCGGCAATGCGCGATGGTTTCGGCGGCCATAAGGAGCCGCAACAGCATCCGGACCCGGTTCGGCAGAATGCGCCCGACATCGTCAAGCCAAAGGCCGGCCGCTCGTGACCGACGTTCCTTCCAACCAGACGAAGCCCGATCCCTGCTCCTTCGTCATTTTCGGCGTCACTGGCGACCTGGCGCATCGGCTGGTGATCCCGGCGCTTTATAACCTTGCGGCGACCGGCCTGCTCCCCGACAAATTCTGCGTGGTCGGCATCACCCGCAAGGGCATGCCGAACGACGAGCTGCGCAACGGCCTGATGAAGGGCCTGCGCGAATTCGCCACCCGCCCGGTAGACGATGCGATCGCCACACGCCTGTTGGAATGCGTGACCTGCATCGCCGCCGATCCGACGGAGCCGGCCTCGTTCGACAAGATGCGGCAGCAGATCGAGCGGCTGGAGGCAAACCGGTCAACCGGCGGCAACCGTCTGTTTTACCTGGCGACGCCGCCGGATGCGTTTGCGCCGATCAGCAGGGAACTCGGCCGCACTGGTTTGCTAAGGGAAGAAAGCGGCGCATGGCGGCGGCTGGTGATTGAAAAGCCGTTCGGGACTGATCTTGCCTCGGCGAAAGTCCTGAATGGCGAACTGCTCAAGATCGTCGACGAACACCAGATCTATCGGATCGATCACTACCTCGGCAAGGAAACGGTGCAGAACATCCTGGTGCTGCGCTTTGCCAACGGCATGTTCGAGCCGATCTGGAATCGTAACCATATCGATCATGTGCAGATCACCGTCGACGAGAAGCTCGGCGTCGGCCATCGCGGCAGTTTCTACGACTCAACCGGCGCGTTGCGCGACATGGTGCCGAACCATCTGTTCCAGCTGCTATCGCTGGTCGCGATGGAGCCGCCAATCCGGTTCGATGCGCATTCGGTGCGCTCCGAGAAGGCCGACGTACTGGCGGCGATCCAGCCCCAGAGCGAGTCCGACGCGCTGAAGAATTCCGTGCGCGGCCAGTATCAGGGCGGCAAGATCGGCGACACCGAGATTGAAGACTATGGCAAGACCGAGGACGTCAAGCCCGGCAGCACCACCGAAACCTATGCCGCGTTGAAACTGACCATCGATAACTGGCGCTGGGCCGGCGTTCCCTTTTACCTGCGTACCGGCAAGGCGCTCGGGATCAAGCGCACCGAAGTGGCGATCAAATTCAAGCAGGCGCCGTTTGCCATGTTCAGCTGCACCGCCGCGGAGACGCTGGCGGAGAACTACCTTGTGATCGGCGTCGAGCCGACCGAAGGCATCGCGCTGCAGTTCAACACCAAAGTGCCCGGACCCTCGATCCGGATCGACGGCGTCGAGATGAAATTCCGCTACAAGGATTACTTCAAGGCGGAACCGGCTACCGGCTATGAGACGCTGATCTACGACTGCATGATCGGCGACAACATCCTGTTTCAGCGCGCCGACAGCGTGGAAGCCGGTTGGAAGGCGGTGCAGCCGTTCCTCGATGCGTGGAAAAGCGCGGGCGCCAAGGGCCTGCAAACTTACAAAGCCGGCAGCGAAGGCCCCGCCGACGCGGACGGACTTCTCAAGCGCGACGGCCGCAGCTGGCGCAAGCTCGGTTAGATCGGATGGCTCGGGACGATCATCGCCAGGTCAACACCAAAGTGATCGAGGTTTCCGACTCTGTCGCGCTCGCCAAAGCCGCAGCGGAGCGTGTCATGGCAAGGATCGCCGCCAACGGCGATCGTGTGGCGATCTGCCTGACCGGCGGATCGAGCCCGAAACAACTCTACCAATTGTTCGCGACCGATGCCTTTCGAAGCCGGATCCCGTGGGACCGCGTGCACTGGTTTATCGGCGACGAGCGTTTTGTCCCGGCCGACGATCCGCTCAACAACATGGGCATGGCGCGGCAGATCTTTCTGGATCGCTGGGCGCCGGCTTCCAACATCCACCCGATTCCGACCGATACCGCTGATCCCGACAAAGCCGCGCGACGATACGAGAACGAGTTGCAAACGTTCTATGGCGCGGCACAGCTGGACCCTGCCCGGCCGTTGTTCGACGTCGTGCTGATGGGCGTCGGACCCGATGGCCATACCGCATCGCTATTTCCCGATTATCCCGCCATCGAAGCGACCGGGCGCTGGGTGGTGGGCGTACCGCAGGCGCACGTCGAGCCATTCGTGCCGCGGGTGACGCTGACCTTGCCGGCGCTCAACTCCTGCCGCGAAATGCTGTTCGAGGTGGCGGGTTCGGAAAAGCGCGCGATCTTGACGCGCGTGCTTGATGGCGAGAACCTGCCCGCCAACCGTGCGCGTTCCACGGGCGAGACGATCTGGCTTGTGGAGACCGCAGCGTTGCCGGAGCATTTTCGTGGACGATGAGAACGGCGAAACCCCCTGCGCATTGATCGTGATGGGCGTGTCCGGCTCCGGTAAAAGCACCATCGCTGACGGGCTTGCCGAACGGCTACGCTGGACTTTCGAGGATGGCGACAGGTTTCATCCCGCCAGCAATGTCGCCAAGATGAGCGCCGGCCATCCCCTCACCGATGAAGATCGCTGGCCCTGGCTGCAAGCGATCGCCGATGAAATCGACAGGGTTTGCAAGGCCGGCGAACATGCGGTGATCGCCTGCTCTGCGCTGAAGCGCGTCTATCGTGATGTGCTGGTGCATGGGCGGAACGATGTTCGCCTGGTCTTTCTCAATGGCACACAGGAATTGATCGCAAGCCGCCTCGCCCGGCGAAAGGGCCATTTCATGCCGCCGGGCCTGTTGGCGAGCCAGTTCAGCACTCTCGAACCGCCAGACGGAAGCGAAAACCCCATAACCGTGTCAATTGACGCTTCGATCGAAGTCGTCATCGATGACGTCGTCTGCCAACTGAATCTAACTCCCGCTGAACACGGCACGCCGCGCAGGAACCGCTCATGACCCGCATCGCCCTTGTCGTCTCCGATGTCGACGGCACGCTGCTGACCAAAGACAAGACCTTGACCGATGGCGCCAAGCGCGCGGTGCGCCGGCTGTACGATGCCGGCATACCTCAAGCCGCCCCACCGTCGGCATGGGGTTTCTGATCGAACCGCTCGCGATCACGCTGCCGGTCGGGCCCTTCAATGGAAGTTCGATCGTCGATCCACTACTGAACCCGATCGAAGCACATCTGATCCCCGCGGCCACGGCGCAACGCAGTCTCGATGTCTTGAACGAATTCGGCGTCGACGTCTGGCTGTTCACCAACGAACTCTGGCTCACCCGCCGGCCCGACGGCGAATACGTTCCGCACGAAAAGCTCGCCATCCGGACCGATCCGACCATCGTTGAGGATTTTGCGCCTTATCTTTCGACCGCCTGCAAAATCGTCGGCGCCAGCCCCGATGCTGTGCTGCTGCTTCGTTGCGAAGCCGCGATGCAGAAGGCAGTTGGTGCGCAGGCTACCGTGGTCCGGTCGCAAAGCTATTATCTCGACATCACCCCGCCAGGGCACGACAAAGGCACCTTCGTGCAGGCGATGGCCAAACGTCAGGGCATTTCGACCGATGCGGTCGCGACCATCGGCGACATGCAGAACGATCTGGCCATGTTCAAAAAGAGCGGCGTCTCGATCGCGATGGGCAACGCGACCGACGATGTCAAGAAACTGGCGACGCATGTCACTGGCTCGAACGAGGACGAAGGCTTTGCGGGCGCGATCGAATTTGTTCTGAAGCGCAACGCGAGCTAGCCGGGATCCCTCCCCATTGTGGTATCCCCGAGGGCCGACGGCCCGAAATGAGCCGGTGCCTTCCGAAACAAGTTGTGGCAAGTTAAGGGAAACAAGCGATCAGATGAACGGGCTGCTGCCCGAGGATGGAGCCAGGCATGAGCATCCCTCACATCCCCGGCATGACCGACGAAGAGCTGATCGTCTACGCCATGCGCGAAGCTCAATTGGTGCTTGCCCAGCACATCGAGCGGAGCCCGCAGGACGGCGAGGAAACGATCGCGCTGCTGCTGGAAATTCTTGATCGTCAGGACGTTGTTGCGGCGACCGATCGGCTGTGCCGGGGGTATGGACTGAAGCCCATAAATTAGGCGACCAGGGGTACGGCCCCTGTTCGTCAATCCAGTCCCGGCGGTTGTTCGTCAGTCGGCGCTGGGCATCGGCTTCATGACACAGCTCCGATTTTTTCAAATCATGCGTTTTCTGAGCCATCGCTCCGTTCCCCAAAAAAAGAAGCCGGTCTTCCGACCGGCCCCCTATTGACGCGACTGGTTTGCTCCGACGCAGCCGACTTCACCCGTCAGCTTTGGCGCGAGATGACTAAATCGTCCGCTGACGCCCGCCCGCAACCATCCCATAGACGAACAGCACAATGACGGCCCCAACGACGGCGCCGATCAAGCCCGCGCCCTGGCCGGGACCATACCATCCCAGGGCCTGCCCGAGATAGGTCGCTACGAACGCGCCGACGATTCCGAGGATCGCGGTGAGAATAAAGCCCGACGGCTCGTTGTCCCCCGGCATGATGAACTTGGCAATCACGCCCGCGAGAAAGCCAATAATGATGGTCCAGAGAATGCTCATCTCGATACTCCCCTTGTTAGCATTACAGGCGACGAAGATGCTTTCAGACTTATGCGCCGGGCAGACGGCCGTCCGGCGTGTATTTGTCCACGGCCGCCGGAAGCTCCCGCGAAAGCCGGGCTAGAAGCTCTTCCTGCGAAAGGCCGGTCTGCTGTTCAAGTGCTGCCAACACGTCGGGACCGATCGCCTGCTTCAGTTGCGGCGGCGAAACATCCTTGTTGGGACCGTCGTTGACCCAGGACTGGGCGGTCTCGCCCTGGCCGTTCTGCTTGAATCTTTCGAGCAGTTCGCCGATGCCGCCGCTCAGCAGCCCGCCAACGCCCGCGCCGGCGAGCATTCCGCCGAGGTTGCCAAGCAGCCCACCCTGCCCGGACTGCTGCGTGCCGCCGCCCGGCGTCGGATTATTGGCTGAGGCGCCGTTGAGCATTTCTGCCAGCTTGTCCCGGTTCTGGTAGCCCGCAATCGCGAGCAAGCCCAGAAGTGCAGTCATCGATGGCATTCCGCGGCTCATATTCGTCTCCAGTTGGAGATCTCGACGTCGGCAACGCCCGATCTCAAAATCAGTTCCAGCGCGAGGTTGACCGCATCCAGATTTGTCAAACCGCGCCAGCGTATTGGCCGATTGTGTGTTGGCTGGCGTACCAAACAAGACGACCCGCCGAAGCGGGTCGTCTTGAGTATGCGTCGCATCGCTGTGCGCTGGAGCTGCGCTCCTTGCGGGCCTCGTCAGCTTTGCAAGACTCGCTGGCGCTCAGCTCTTGCGACCGCCTTGCGGCGCGTCGACGAACACCACCGGTGTCCCCTTCTTGACGCTGTTGCCCAACAACACCGCGTCCCAATTCGTTAGCCGGACGCAACCGTGGGATTCGGATTTACTGACCCTGGAAGGATCAGACGTGCCATGGATGCCATAGCCTTCCGATGAAAGCCCAATCCAATACGACCCCACCGGGTTGTTCGGCCCTGGCTTGATGGTGAAAGCCTCTTTGGATTTTACGCCTTTGAACTTGTAGTCCGGATTATAGCGATAGTTCGGATTGGCATCGGCCGAGACGACCTTGAGCGTGCCAGCCGGGGTTGGTCTCTCGTCACTTCCGACTGTGGCTGGAAAGAAGGCAACAAGCTCGCCCGAGGGCGCGAAAGCCTTGACTGTCTGACCCGATTTATCGACTTCGATCCGGCCGACCTTCAACCTGGCTTGTTTGGTGAGCACGTTGGTAACGGACACGGTTTCGCCAGGCTGATCAAATTTCTTGCCGGGATTCAGCGCAGCGAGCAGCTCTTGGCTCATATGAAACTTCTCGGCGATGGCTTCGCGAGGGCTCGTATAGCTGAGCGCCTTGAGGCTTTTCATGTCCTCCATTTTCACCGGCAGTTTTTCCAAATACGGTCCTTGCGCATCGCTCCTGGAAATCTTGTAATCGGTGATGACGGGGTCGCCGCTGGTCCCTGCCAGCGCTTTCCAGATCTCCGGCGTGAGCACTTTGTCGGAGGCCAAACCTTTGGCCTCGGCGAAGGCTTTCAGAGCTTTTTGCGCATTCTCACCGAGCTTGCCATCGATTTCCCCTGGCGAGAGCCGAACCCGATCCAGAAGAACCTGGAGCTTGACCACGACAGCATCAACTTTGTCATCGGCCGGAAGCTTTGCGCGATATTCCGCGCCATTGATGGTTGCCGCATCGAGGCCGGCACACAGGGCCGGAAACACCAGCCAAGTCGACAAAATCGTCGCGACCAATAGGCGGATCATCAGGCAACCTCCAGCGAATCTGGATGATAAGGAATTGGGCGCTCGCGAGTTCCACACCATACCGAAGTGAAGGCCACCCAAGCCCGGCGGCTAGTCCGCTCCTACTTTGACCGCTGCATCGCCGGCTTTTCGACCGGCTGTTTGGCATCGCTGAGATTATGAGCTGTATTGATCAGCGCGATGTGGGTCAGCGCCTGCGGGAAATTGCCGGTCTGGCGCCCCTCGCCGGAATCGAACTCCTCCGCCAACAGGCCGAGATCGTTGGCAATCCCCACTACCCGGTCGAACAGCGCCTGCGCCTTGGCGATTTCGCCTGATAACACATAGGCGTCGGCGAGCCAAAGGGTGCAGGCGAGAAACGCGCCTTCGATCGGCTGCCGTTCCTCCGAAATCTCGCGGGGATCGTGCCGCAGCACAAATCCGTCGCGCATCATATATTTCTCGATCGCCTCGATCGTACCGCGAACGCGGGGGTCGGACGTCGGCAGGAAGCCCACCGCGGGCAGCAGCAGGATGCTGGCGTCGAGCAATTGCGATCCGTAGGATTCGACAAACGCGTTCTGCTCGCGATTAAAACCTTTGTCGCAAACTTCGCGACAGATGGTATCGCGCAATGTCCGCCATCGATCGAGCGGCGCATCAAATCCGAACTTTTCAGCGCTTTTGATGCCGCGATCGAACGCCACCCAGGTCATCACTTTCGACGAGACGTAATGCCTGCCCTCGCCGCGCCGCTCCCAGATGCCATGGTCCGGCTGGTCCCATACATCAGCCAGGTGCTGCAGCACCGTGCATTCCAGCGCCCAGGAGCCTTCGTCAAGTTCCAGCTCGGCCATGCGCGACTGATGGAACGCGTCGATCAGTTCGCCGTAGACATCAAGCTGCAGCTGGGCGTGCGCCGCGTTGCCGATTCGAACCGGCTGCGCGCCTTCGTAGCCTGGCAACCAGCCCGCTTCCCATTCCAGCAGCCGCCGCTGGCCCATGATGCCGTACATGATCTGCATGTTCGCCGGCGATCCGGCCACAGCGCGCAGCAGCCAGTTGTGCCACGCGGAGGCTTCCTCGGTGTAGCCGCTGTTCATCAGCGCCAGCAGCGTAAAGGTAGCGTCGCGCGGCCAGCAAAACCGGTAATCCCAGTTTCTCGCGCCCCCGAGCTTCTCCGGCAGCGAGGTGGTCGGCGCCGCGACGATGCCGCCGGTCGGTCCGTAGGTCAGCGCTTTCAGCGTGATCAGCGATCGCAGCACAAGGTCCCGGTTATCTCCCTCATACGTGCAATGACTGCACCAATCGGTCCAGAAATCCTCGGTATCCTGTAACGCGTGCGCCGGATTGATCGGCCCAGGCAGCGGCAGATGCGATGGTCCATAGGTGAGCACGAAGGGAATGGTCTCAGCTTCGCCCACCGCGAAATCGGCTACCGTGGTCATATCCTCGCCGCGAGTCTCGGCCGGGGTTCGCAGCACGGTCATGTCCTGCCCGCAGATCGCAAGCAGCGCGCCATCGTCGGTCCGCTTGACCCAGGGGATATCGGTGCCGAACCCAAACCGGATCACCAGCTCCATCCGCAGCTTCACCCGGCCGCGCACGCCGCGCACCAGTCGGACCACGTCGGAGGCGTTGCCGCGCGGTGGCATGAAATCGATCAGCGCGACGACACCGTTTGCGGTTTCAAAGCGGGTCTCCAGGATCAGCGTATTATCCCAGTAGCGGCGCGAGGATTTTACAATTTCCTCCGCAGGCGCGATCAGCCATCGGCCATGCTTGTGGGTACCGAGTAAGGCCGTGAAACACGCGTCGGAATCGAAGGCGGGCCAGCACAGCCAATCGATCGATCCGTTGCGGCCGACCAATGCCGCGGTCTCGCAATCACCGATCAACCCATAGTCTTCAATTCTTGAGGACAATCGCTACCACCGCTGAAATGGTTTGTGCGTCAGATCGCCGCGCGCGTCCGCTCCCCCGTTGCCGCCCTGAGGGCGGGAGCGTCGATCGCGGATGCGATCTCGTCGATCGCAAGCGGCAGCCGCCGCCGCCAATTCGGATGTTCGTCCACGGTGCCGGGAATATTGGGCTGATCGATCACGCCCAGCAGATCCTCCAGCGATATCGCAAGCAGGCGGGATTTGGTCCGCGCCAGAAAGCCGGCGACAGCATAGAGATCGTCACCGTCGATGGCGTGATGACGCAGCACGTCGGTCAGCATCGCAAGTGCATGCCATCGCGCGTCGTCGCTTTCGCCGGGATCGATCCCCAGCGACCGTTTCAGCGCGAGATCGCTGAAGCAACGCCAGCCCGCATAGGTCGACAGATCGTGGGTGTTGAAGGTGACGAGGGCATTCGACGTATAGTGGTCGACACCTCGAAACGAGCCATGACCATCACGCTCGAACATCATCACCTGATACGACCAGATGCCCCACTCCGCCATTTGCTCGCGAAAACCCTCCGGCACGGTACCGAGATCCTCGCCGATCACCACGCATCGATGCGCCACGCTTTCCTGCGCGGTCGCCGCCAGCAGCGCCTCGAACGGCATTTGCACATAGACGCCGTTGTCGGCGGCAAAGCCATGCGGCACCAGATAAAGCCGCTTGAGGCCGAGCACATGATCGAGCCGGATCGCGCCGGCATGGCGCATCGAAGCCCGCAGCATCTCTCGATACGGTTCGAAGGACTGAATTTCCAGACCGGCGGCGTTGAACCCGGCAAGGCCCCAGTTCTGGCCGGCGGTGTTGAGCGCATCCGGCGGCGCGCCGACGGAGAGATGCCGGGAAATCGCGCTTTGTTCCTTCCACGCGTCGAACCCGTCGGCTTGCACACCGACAGCCACATCGAGATACAGACCGACCTTCATTCCGAGCCTCGCGGCGCGATCGCGGCACGACTGCAACTGCTGGTCGGCAGACCATTGAACGAATTTGACGAACTCGATCTCTGCAGAATCAGGGCCCGCGTGAAGCGCTGCGCTTCGAGCGTCGTCCGGCTGCTGCCACTCCGCCGGCCATTCCCACCAGGGCCGATTGAATTTATGCCGCAGAACTTCGAAGCAGGCGAACCGTGAAAGCATTGCCCCGCGCTCGTTGCGAAACTTCGAGAAAGCCGCCAGACGTTCGGTGCTGGGATTGGTCTTGAAGATCTCAAACGCCAATCGCAGCCCGCGCCATTTGAGTTCGGCGACGGCGGCATAATCGACGATATCGCTCTGCCGCAGCCGCACGATGGTGTCGCTGTTTTCGGCGAAAGCACCGAGCTGAAATTCCGGAAGTTTTTCAACGTCGATATAGAGCGGATTCAGAAACAGCCGGCTGTTCGGCGAATAGGGGCTGCAATCGGCGGGGCGGTCATCGAACAGCGCGTGGAGCGGATTGAGGCCGACACCATCCGCCCCCAATTGGCTCGCGAGTTCAAGCAACCCTTCGAGGTCGCTGAAGTCCCCGATTCCCCAGTTGCGAGCCGAGCGGATGCCATAGAGCTGGACCGCGAGTAGCCAGCACCGGTCGAAATCGCCGTCGAATGCCCTTGGCGGCGCCACAATCAGGGGCGCTTCTTCGGTAACGGAGGAAGCATCGGCCAAGTGGAGCCGGTACGAACCAACACACAGATCCGACGGCCAGGCGATGACGCGGTCACAGGTCTGGCCCCGCGCCATAACCTTAAGACCCGCCATGATTTTCCAGCGCAACGGCGGCACGGCGGCCTGGCTGAGTTCGGTCCGCGAGGGCTGCCCGGACCGGACCACCACCGCTTGATTGAGCAACGGCTGCGGTACCCGAGCCGGCAGGGCATCGAGAATGATTTTCAGCGCCGCGGCATCCGTCACATGGCGGTGACCCTGACCATCGAAAAATTCGGTCTGGATTCCGAGGTTTCTAGCTTGGGTGAAAAGGTCCATTCGGCACGCTTTGCACGCGACGGCGAGAGACGTCGCGAAATTGTCTAGATGCAGGAAGAGGATAGCCGTGGTTAACTCTCTGGCATCCCCGCCGTTCCCAGGGAACCATTGCCCAACGAACGGCTTTGTATAAATGTCCGGAACGTCTCCTTTCCCGCAAACGAAACGGGACGTCACTTCCATGTCAATGGCATCACCGTGAACAAAACAACTCAAACTGTCGAGAGCGCCGCAGCCGGCGGCGGCTTTCATATTGAAGATGTTTATCCCCTCATCGACGGCGGCCGCTTTGCCGTGAAGCGTATCGTCGGCGAGCGCGTCGAAGTTTGGGCGGACATCTACCGCGACGGGCATGACGTGGCGGCAGCGTCCCTGGTCTGGCGTCGCGAGCAGGACCGGGAGTGGCGCGGCGAGCCCATGACCCACCATGGCAACGACCGCTGGAGCGGATCCTTTGTCCCGGACGCGCCCGGACGTTATGTCTATGCGATCGAGGCATGGACCGACGAATTCGCGACCTGGCGGCACGGATTTGAGCTGAAGCAGAAAGCCGGCGTCGATCTTAACCTCGACGCGATCGAAGGTGCAGGAATGCTGACGAAGGCGCAGTGCGGCGGGCCGGCCGCGACCGCCATCATCGTGCGGCAATGCGAGAATTATCTTCGAACCGGCGACGTCGCGCCTCTGCTGACAGCCGAATTGAATGACGCCATGGCCGAAAGCCAGTTACGGCCCGATCTGACGCGATCGCCATTGTTTCCATTTGTCGCGGACCGGCCGCGGGCACGGACCGGCGCGTGGTACGAGATGGTGCCACGCAGCCAGGGCATTAACGTCGGCCAGCACGGTACCTTCAAGGATTGCATCGCGCGCTTGCCTGATGTCGCGGCGATGGGCTTTGACGTCGTGTATCTGACGCCGATTCATCCGATCGGCCACATCAACCGCAAGGGCCGCAACAATGCGGTGACCGCGGCGGAGGGCGATCCCGGGAGTCCCTACGCCATCGGCGCCGCCGAGGGCGGCCACGATGCGGTGCATCCGGAATTGGGCACGCTGGAGGATTTCCGCGGCTTCGTCGCGGCGTGCAAGCTGCTCGACATCGAAGTCGCGCTCGACTTCGCGGTCCAGTGTTCGCCCGATCATCCCTGGCTCAAGCAGCATCCGCAATGGTTCAGGCGAAGGCCCGACGGCTCGATGCGCTATGCGGAAAACCCGCCCAAGAAATACGAGGATATCGTCAACCCCGATTTTTCATCGGAGGACGCCGGCGCGCTGTGGAATGCCTTGCGCGACGTGGTGCTGTTCTGGATCGAGCAGGGAGTCAATATCTTCCGGGTCGACAACCCCCACACCAAGCCGTTCCGGTTCTGGGAATGGCTGATCCATGAAATTCAGCTTCGCCATCCCGATGTCATCTTCCTCGCGGAAGCATTTACCCGGCCGAAGCTGATGAAGGGCCTTGCGAAACTCGGCTTCACCCAATCCTACACCTACTTTACCTGGCGCACCCAGAAGTGGGAGCTGGAGCAGTATCTGAACGAGTTGACGGCTTATCCGGAGCGCGATTTCTATCGCCCGAATTTCTTCGTCAATACGCCTGACATCCTGCCCTACCATTTGCAGAGCGGTGAGACCTGGATGTTCAAATCGCGCGTCGCGCTTGCCGCTACGCTGTCGAGCACCTACGGCATCTACAACGGGTTCGAACTGCTGGAACACGATCCAATACCCGGCAAGGAAGAATATCTCGATTCCGAGAAATACGAGATCAAGGTGCGGGATTGGGACCAGCCCGGCAACATCAAGCCCTACATCCGCGATCTCAACCGTACCCGGCGCGAAAACGCCGCGCTGCAACAGACCAGCCAATTGCGCTTCATTCCGATCGATGACGGCAACGTCATCGGCTTTGTCAAGGAATCGGTCGATCAGACCAACACAGTCGTCGCGGCCATCGCGCTGTCGCGCGAGGTGCACGAATTCTGGTTTCCGCTCGGCGACGTCGAGGTCGGCGTCGCCGGCGATCGCCGCCACGTCGCCGCGGTTGAGAACCTGATCACCGGCGAGCGATACCCCGTCGAGTGGGGCGGCATTCGCCTGCGGATCGACCCGGTGCGCGATCCCGCGCTGCTGTTTCGCTGTCTGGCGTGAGGGACGCCATGAACCTGATGCCATCCATCGACGAAAACGAGTTGCCGGTCGCCGACCTCGATGGCGATGAGCTCTGGTACAAAGACGCCATCATCTATCAGCTTCACGTCAAAGCCTTTGCCGACAGCAACAATGACGGCATCGGCGATTTCGCGGGACTGACCGAGAAACTCGGTTATCTGCAGGAGCTGGGCGTTACCGCGCTGTGGCTGCTGCCGTTCTACCCGTCGCCCGGGCGCGATGACGGCTATGACATCGCCGACTACGGCGCCATCAATCCCGACTTCGGCACGATGAAGGATTTTCGCCGCTTCATCGTCGAAGCCAAACGGCGCGGCCTGCGGGTCATCACCGAGCTCGTCATCAATCATACCTCCGACCAGCATAACTGGTTCAAGCGCGCCCAGCGCAGCGATCCGAAGTCGAGCGCGCGCAACTGGTATGTGTGGAGCGACACCGACCAGAAATATGCCGGCACGCGGATTATCTTCACCGACACCGAGAAGTCGAACTGGACGTGGGACCCGGAAGCCGGCCAATTCTACTGGCACCGCTTCTTCTCGCACCAGCCGGATCTCAATTTCGACAATCCGCGCGTAGTCAGCGCTCTCGTGCAGGTGATGAAGCGCTGGCTCGATACCGGCGTCGATGGTTTCCGTCTCGACGCCATCCCCTATCTGTGCGAGCGCGATGGCACCAATAACGAGAACCTGCCGGAAACCCACGCCATCATCAGGAAGCTGCGCGCCCAACTCGACGCCTATGCCAAGGGCAAGTTGCTGCTGGCGGAAGCCAATCAATGGCCGGAGGATGTTCAGGAATATTTCGGCCAGGGCGACGAATGCCACATGGCCTATCATTTCCCGCTGATGCCGCGGATCTACATGGCGATCGCGCAGGAGGATCGTTTTCCGATTACCGACATCCTGCGCCAGACGCCGGATATCCCGAGCAATTGCCAATGGGCGCTGTTTCTGCGCAACCACGACGAACTGACGCTTGAAATGGTCACCGATGTCGAGCGCGACTATCTGTGGTCGACCTACGCCAACGATCCCCGCGCACGCATCAATGTCGGCATTCGCCGCCGGCTGGCGCCGCTGATGGACAATGACCGGCGCAAGATCGAGCTGATGAATTCGATGCTGCTGTCGTTTCCGGGTACTCCGATCATCTATTACGGCGACGAAATCGGTATGGGCGACAATATCTATCTCGGCGACCGCAACGGCGTGCGCACGCCGATGCAATGGACGCCGGACCGCAACGGCGGCTTCTCCCGCGCCGATCCGGCACGGCTTTACGCCCCGACCATCATGGATCCGGTCTATGGCTATGAGTCGGTCAATGTCGAAGCCCAGTCGCGCAGCCTGTCTTCGTTGCTCAGTGCAACCAAGCGGCTGATCTCGGTGCGAAAGTCGACGCTTGCGTTCGGCCGCGGCACCATGGCGTTCATCCGCCCGGTCAATCGCTCGGTGCTTGCCTATATCAGGCAGCATGGCGACGAGGTGATCCTCTGCGTCGCCAACCTGTCTCGATCCGCGCAAGCCACCGAACTCGACCTTTCGGCCTGGAAGGATCGCATTCCGCTGGAAATGCTCGGCCGCACCCGCTTCCCGGCGATCGGCGAACTGCCCTACATGATCACGCTGGCGCCGTACGGCTTCTACTGGTTTCAGCTTCACGAGCGCGACAAATCGGAACATGTCGAACCGACCATCGTTCCCGAGTTCGAGACTCTGGTCGTGCCGCTGGGCGCGACGTGGATGTCGCTGGCTCGCACCCGGGGCGTTTTCGAACGCGACGTATTGCCGGGATATTTGGCGCGCACCCGCTGGTATCCGGAGCGTTCGGCACACGAGATTCGTCCGACAGTGACCTCGGCGGTTCCGTTCTGCGATATCGGCGACAACCGGCCCTGGCTTGCCTTTTTTGAAGCGACGACGGAGCGCGGCGCGAGCGCGCGTTATGTATTGCCGATGCAGATCGAGTGGGTGCGGTTCGATCGCGAACGCTATAACCCCCGGGCATTTGCAGCGGTTCGTCAGGGCGCGCGGGAAGGAACGCTGCTGGACGTTGCGACCGACCAGATTTTCATCGCGCTGTTGTTGCGCAATCTCCGCGAGGCCTTGACGGTTGAAGAAGCGGGCTTGCGCCTTGAATTCCGGCCAACCAGCAAGCTTTCGGATACGCCGATCAAGCCGCCCGAGCATATCCGCGCGGTGGAGACCGAACAATCCAACAGCACGGCGCTGGTGGATAACGACTATGTGGTCAAGATCTATCGAAAACTCGTATCCGGCATCAATCCCGAGATCGAAATCGGTCGCTTTCTGACCGAGGTCGCGGGCTTTGTTAACACGCCGGCGCTGCTCGGCAGCGTCGAACTGGTCGAAGGCAGCAACAGAAGTGCGATCGCGATTGTTCACGCCTTCGTCCAGAATCAGGGCGACGCCTGGACCGTGACATCGGCCTATCTCGATCGCTTCGTCGAGGAGCAACGTCTGCTGGCGAGCAGCGAACATCCCGGCGAAAGCGAGGAGCAGGTCCCCTATCTGCGTTATATGTCGCAGACCGGAAGGCGCGTCGCCGAAATGCACCTCGCGCTCGCCGGCAGCAACGAGTTTGCCGATTTTACGCCCGAACCGACCCGACCCGAGCACGTCCGGCTCTGGATCGATGACGCGGTCGCCCGTGCGGAGCATGTCTTCGACACCTTGAAGCAAAGGCGCGACACGCTAAAAGAAGCCGATCGTCTGCTGGTCGATCAAATCATGGCACAACGCACCGCCTTGCATGATCGATTGTGTGCGCTGCTTCCGCAGGATATCGACTGCCTGAACATCCGGCACCACGGCGATTTTCATCTCGGACAGATGCTGATCGTCAAGGACGATATCTTCATCATCGATTTCGAGGGCGAGCCCCGCCGGCCGCTGGCCGAACGGCGGCGCAAGGCGCCCGCGGCGCGCGATGTCGCCGGCCTGATCCGTTCGATCGATTATTCGGCGACCGCGGCACTGGAGCGTGCGCTCAAGGTGGCGCCCGACGAGCAAGGCAAGCTTGGCGCGGCGCTGGCGGAATGGCGCGATCGCGCAGCAGCGGCGTTCCTGGACACCTATCACGAGATCATGACCAATCAACGTCCATGGCCGGCCGACCCGCATGCCGCCGAACAGATGCTGAATTTCTTCCTGCTCGAAAAAGCGCTCTACGAGATCGAGTATGAATTGGCCCACAGGCCCGAATGGCTGCGCGTCCCGCTGACCGGCGTGCTTCGAATACTGTCGCAGCAAACTCAGCATACCAACGAGGCCTCATGACCAAACTGTCCGCCGAGGCCTACGCGATTGTCGAAGGCCGCCACTCCGATCCCTTTCATTATCTCGGCGTCCATACCGAGGGCGACAAGACCGTGGTGCGCGCGTTCCTGCCGGAAGCGTCGAAGGTCGAAGCGATCGGCGAACATGGTGAAACAGCCGCGCTGGCGCGCATTCATGACGCCGGGCTGTTCGCCGGCGCGCTGCCGAACGGCTCCAAGCGCTATCAATTACGCGCCCGCTTCGGCGAGAACGTGGTCGATCTCGACGACCCCTACCGCTTTCCGCCTGTTTTGACCGACTTTGATCTGTATCTGCTCGGCGAGGGCACCCACCAGCGGATTTACGACAAGCTTGGCGCACATCCGATGACGCTGGACGGCGTCAACGGCGTAGCTTTCGTGGTGCTCGCCCCCAACGCGCGGCGGGTCAGCGTGGTCGGCGATTTCAATTTCTGGAATCCGCGGCGGCATCCGATGCGGGTGCGTGGCGTCGGCTATTGGGAGCTGTTCGTGCCCCATGCCGCAGCAGGCGATCATTATAAATTCGATATCATCGGCCCGCAGGGCCAGCACCTGGCACTGAAATCCGATCCGGTGGCGCTTGCCGCGGAAATGCGCCCGAGCACCGCATCCATTGTCGTTGACGAGACCAGGCTGCCGCATCCGCGGCCCGCACCCGCTGGTATCAACGCGCTGGGCGCGCCGATGTCGATCTACGAAATCCATCTCGGCTCGTGGCGGCGCAAGGGCAACAATGAATGGCTGAGCTATCGGGATCTGGCCGAGCAGCTTCCGCGGTATGTCCGCGATCTCGGTTTCACCCATGTTGAATTTCTGCCGGTCAGCGAACATCCGTTCGACGGCTCATGGGGCTATCAGCCGACCGGCATGTACGCCCCTACCAGCCGGTTCGGCTCGCCGGAGGATTTTTCCGCGTTGGTCGATGCCTGCCACCGCGAAGGTCTCGGCGTGATGCTGGACTGGGTGCCCGGGCATTTCCCCGACGATCCGCACGGCCTTGGCAATTTCGACGGTACCGCGCTCTACGAGCACGCCAACCCGCTGCAGGGCCGTCACCTCGACTGGGGCACGCTGATCTACAATTACGGCCGTACCGAAGTCGTCAATTTCCTGGTGTCGAACGCGCTGTTTTGGCTGGAGCGCTATGGCATCGACGGTCTGCGCGTCGATGCGGTGGCTTCGATGCTTTATCTTGACTATAGCCGGCCCGCCGGAGGCTGGATTCCGAACAAATTTGGCGGCCGCGAAAATCTCGAGGCCATCGATTTCCTGCGCCGCTTCAATACCGAAGTGTTCGCCCGTTTTCCGCAGGCCACCACGGCCGCGGAAGAGTCAACCTCATGGCCGCAGGTGTCGCGGCCGGTCGATTATGGCGGGCTCGGCTTTGGCTACAAATGGAATATGGGCTGGATGCACGACACGCTGAATTACGTCAGCAAGGATCCGATCCATCGCAAGCACCATCACGGCGACATCCTGTTCGGCCTGCACTATGCCTTCTCGGAAAATTTCATCCTGCCGCTGTCGCATGACGAAGTTGTCCATGGCAAACGCTCCCTGCTCGGCCGGATGCCCGGCGACGACTGGCAGCGCTTCGCCAATCTGCGGGCTTATTACGCCTTCATGTTCGGACACCCCGGCAAGAAGCTGATGTTCATGGGCTGCGAGTTCGGCCAGGAGCGCGAATGGAATCACGATCGCTCGCTTGACTGGCATTTACTCGAACAAAAAAAACACGCAGGCGTCCAGTCGCTGATCCGCGATCTCAACAGGCTCTATCGCACGTTGCCGGCGCTGCACGAGATGGATTGCGATCAATCCGGTTTCGAATGGGTCGTCAACGACGACGCCGGCGGCAACGTGTTCGCCTGGATCCGCAAAGGCAGCGACGCCCGCGCACGCTGCCTGGTGGTCGTGAATTTTTCGCCGAATGTTTATTACAACTATCGCGTCCGCGTAACGTTCGCCGGCAAGTGGCGCGAGGTTCTCAATTCGGACTCCGCGCATTATGGCGGCAGCAATGTCGGGAACGTCGGCGAAGTCCAGACGTTGGACGGCCTGGTGCCCGAACTCAATCTCACCGTCCCGCCTCTGGCCGCCATATTTCTAGTACCGGAAAGCTGAGAAAGCTGAATATGCGATTGTCCGCTGGAACGTCCTCACGTCTCGGCGCAAGCTGGGACGGCCGGGGCACCAACTTTGCGCTGTTCTCCGCCAACGCGCAAAAGGTCGAGCTTTGCCTGTTCGACAGTCAGGGCCGCCGCGAACTCGAACGCATCGAATTGCCCGAGCATACCGAGGATATCTGGCACGGCTACCTGAATGACGTGTCGCCCGGGCAGCTTTATGGCTATCGGGTTCATGGACCCTATGAGCCCGAACACGGCCACCGCTTCAACGCCAACAAACTGCTGCTCGATCCCTATGCCAGGCGCCTTGCCGGACGGCTGGTATGGAGCGATGCGCATTTCGCCTATCGCACCGGGAGCGCACGCGAAGACCTGTCGTTCGATCGGCGTGACAATGCGCGCGGCATGCCGAAGGCCGTCGTCGTCGACGAAACCTTCAATTGGGGACGCCGCGAACTGCGCCCCAACATCCCCTGGGAAGACACCATCATCTATGAAGCGCACGTCAAGGGCTTGACGCAGAAACGCAGTGACGTGCCGCCAAATCTGCGCGGCACCTATGGCGGGCTGTCATCGCGCGCGATGATCGAACACCTCAAGCGGCTCGGCGTTACCACCATCGAGCTGTTGCCGGTCCACGGCCTCGTGGACGACAGAATGCTGGTCGAAAAGAAGCTTTCGAATTACTGGGGCTACAATACCCTCTCGTTCTTCGCGCCGGAACCGCGCTACTCGCAGGACAACCCGCTCGATGCCTTCCGCACCACGGTGGCGCGGCTGCACGATGCCGGCATCGAGGTGATGCTCGACGTCGTCTACAATCACACCGCGGAAGGCAACCACATGGGCCCGACGCTGTCGTTCCGCGGCATCGACAACGCCTCCTACTACTGGCTGAAGCCGGACAATCCGCGGTTCTACGACGATTTCACCGGCTGCGGCAGTTCGGTCAACCTCACCCACCCGCGCGTTCTGCAGATGGTGATGGATTCGCTGCGTTACTGGGTCGAGGTCTGCCATGTCGATGGCTTCCGGTTCGATCTCGCCACCACGCT